>Ga0074046_10005355_pt1 | contig 10259 bp, 8 predicted proteins | sample BogForMeECP23OM3_FD_94441 | JGI IMG/M metagenome (GOLD analysis project Ga0074046, IMG submission 94441) | Bog forest soil microbial communities from Calvert Island, British Columbia, Canada - Bog Forest MetaG ECP23OM3 | ecosystem: Environmental > Terrestrial > Soil > Wetlands ...
CCCCCTGACACCGACTTCCCTTAGTCTGCCGCTTGTTCCTATTTGGAGCCAACTCCGTTAAACTCTCATGCATACCGGTTGATATTCTGGGGTCAAACGATCGATGAACTTCTTATTGAACCTCGCAAATCGTTGCAATCCATTGATAATCTTAACGTCGGGATTCCCATTTCCAATCAGGGGCAAGGCGTACCGGATGAACTCGTCTGTTACATCGACACCATTCTTAGAAATCCAGTTCCGCGGCAAGTGCCTTTCGGAATTGGCTACTTTTTGTAGTGGGACTTTGTCGTATTGGACTTCGTACGACTCCGTCGATTTTCTTAGAATTGTCGCCATCCAACCACTTCCGTCCTTCAACGCGATTCCCACGGCATGGCGTGCGACCAGATACGCTTCATCAATATCGACACAGGAGGCATAGAGTGAAACACATCTCTGAATTGCACCTGGCACCTGTGCGGTTGCCAGCCCATATGCCTTAAGACGGTTATCGTTGAGATAATTAACGATCTGCTGGGCCACGGTTGTTCTACTGGAGCTATACTCGATGTGGCCGAAATCATCGTGCAGTTCGCCCACACCACCGACATCAAAACCCTCGCTGACGACGAGCAAACAGTGTCCGTCACTCTTAAGCTGTTCATTCACGGAATCAGCCAGAGATTCCAGGGTGTGCTCTGCCTCGGCAAAGTAGATTTGGAGTGGGATTTCTCGTTTCGGGTCCGCCAGCCTGGCTGCTGCCGGAATAAACCCAGAGGTTCGCCCCATAGTCTGGATCACGCACACCGGCTCCGAACCGGACATAGCACGGTTCTCTTCGGCCAGATTTTGAACTAAATAGCTCCAGTATCTCGCCGCACTACCGTATCCCGGGGTATGATCAAGCAGGCGAAATTCCTGATCGCCGACATCATTGTCGATAGTTTTCGGTATTCCAACGACAGTCAGTTCCATCCCTTCCTGCTTGGCCAAGTCTGACACTTTTTGAGCCGTATCCATGGAATCGTTCCCGCCAATATAGAAGAAATATCCAATATCATGCGCACGAAACACCTCCATTATTCGCTCGAAATCTTCCCTCTGTTCCTCCTTGAGTTTGTATCGACAGGTACCTATCGCTCCTGCAGAAGGCGTTGACTTTAGTAGCCTGATTTCTTCTATATCTTGAGAGCCCAGATCGATTAATTCCTCTTTGAGAATGCCCTCCGCTCCATGCCAGGCCGCATAGATGTTATTGAAATGCTCTGGGTATTCAACACACGCCTCTATCACGCCCTGCAAGGAGGCGTTTATGACCGGGGAAGGTCCACCGGATTGCGCAACGATCACATTTCGTTTAGCCATAAGATGCCCCAATTTCTCCGTAAATGATGCCAGGACACGGTCAGCTGTTACCCTTTTCCAGTTTCTTGAAACCTGGCGGAATAACCTCCTCTTTCAGTGGAAGATCGACCCAACTGTTTGTCTCCATGGACTTCAGAACACCGCACAGGACTTCCATGGCAACGGCGCCATCTTCCGGTCGAATAATCGGCTCTTTGTCATAGGCAATACAGTCGATAAAGTGTTGAACCATTTTCTTGTACGCCCATCCCCTGGGCGGGTAGATGGGGATCCACCGCTTTTTCAGCGGTCGATCAACGTTGTCTTGAGCCCAGAATACTTGTGGATAGCGATAATCGCGCAGTACCTCCGGAAGATCCTCCCAGTTATAATCCTTGTCGGTATACACCGCGAGCGGTGCAGATTGATACGGATTCTGTGCCTCAGAACTAGTCAAAATAGTCCCCTCAGTCCCGAGCAGTTCGCAACCTTGTGTCACAACTGGAGAATACCGATTGAGGTCTACGATCCCGTACTCTCCTCCTTCGAATTCGATTTGTATGTAAACACAATCATCTAGAACCGTGTACGTCGAAGGCTTGGTCAAATTTTTCGCAATGCCACACACCCGTTTCGGCGGCTTGCCCATGAACCAGAGCAAAAGATCGGTCATGTGCGAGCCCAAGTCGAAGAGCGCTCCTGCCCCGGCTAACTCGGGATTAGCTCGAAAACGCGTGTAGGAAATCATCTCGTGATAGAGGGACCATGCTTCATGGGATTTGGAACTTCCCATCTTTAGATCTCCGATAACTCCAGAAGTAATCAAATCTTTTGCTATGAGATGTTGTTCCCAGAAACGGTAGTTGCACCCTACCATCACCTTTCGATTGTATTTCTTGGCCACAGCAACAATGTCCCACGCTTCCCCGTTCGTGCATGCAAACGGCTTCTCGATAATGACGTGCTTCCCGGCCTGCAAAGCGGCGACGGCATGCTCATGATGGAACACGTTAGGTGAAGCCACAATGACCAAATCGATACTGTCCAGTTTGAGCATCTCCTGATAGTCCGCAAAGACTCTCGGGATCCGCCATTGCTTTGCCGCACGTTCTCGGTACTCTTCTACCGGATCACAAGTTGCCTCCAGTCGTCCCTCCTCAATCTGAGCGAGCGACGGGAAATGCGCGAGATTAGCTATACTACCGGCGCCAATGACCCCGACGCCGACAGATCCCTTTTTCATGTTTGCCATCTGAATTCCTCCGATGTTATAGTTGTTTGCAATCGTAATAACTGTTTAATCGTAATAACTTGGGCGAGCTTTATCTGGACGCTAGGCGGGCTCTCATCTCCATCGCGCGTCTATTCGCTTCTCCCTTGGAGGGCATCCGATTGGCACAGGCGCCTCCGGTACGTTCGATCACAAAAGAGGTAACCACATTGCCGTGAAGGGTCGCCTCGAATGGATCTTGCGTAACTAAGAACTCGCTGAGGAAACCAGCCGAAAAGCAGTCCCCCGCTCCAGTCTGGTCCAAAACGTCTCCTTGGCCTTCTAGGTAGGCGGGAAATCGCATACTTCTTTCTCCCGTTGATACGAATGCTCCGTCCCGGCCCAGAGTGACTACCACGATATTGGCTCCCCACCGAAGCAGCAACTTCGTTGCGTCCTCGTAGTCACTAGGACCAATCCCTAGAATGTACTCTAGGTCCTCAATGGAAGCCTTCACGACGTCGAAGAAGCGACAAATACGCTGCAGCTCCATCCCGTCCTTGACCGTTGGATGCTCCTCCGACGTTGCACCACCAAAGCCTCCCAAATCGGCCATCATCAATCGTCTCCCTTCCGACAAGCGTTCTATGGTCGCCTCTTCAATTTCATGATCCATCGGGCAGAGGTAAATGATTTGGGATTCGAGGTAGTTGGGTGGAATATCTGAATAGCCGATCTTTGCTGCCCTGGACAAGAATTTGAGCGTCTTGTGTCCATCCTTATGGTAGATCAGCTCGTCAGTTGTAGATGCATTAGTGGTAATTACCCCCTCTTGTCTGACACCCACTTGTGCAAACACCTCCAATAGGTGCTTAGGAAAGTCACTACCGATCTTGGTCACTATCCCAACATTCCTGCCTAGTCGTGCAAGACATATCGAACAGTATGCAACGGGACTCCCAAGGACCGGGTAAAGAACCCGGTCCGGGAATATCACTCGCTCATTCAATATATGGCCGACAAGTGCGACTTCCGGGGCTCCGGCCCCTCGGGTGTCGAGACTGTACGGCTCAGCCATTTCCAGCCCCCGAAATGAATTTCTCGCAACCTTCATGTGCTTCCGCGTCAGGCATCTTTTTCGGTGGGTGCTTCATGAGATAAGAAGAAACTGCATGCAAAGGACCTCCGATTTTCCGATCCAAAGCGACTCTTACGTACCGGATTGCATCGATGATGCAGCCGGCTGCATTTGCCGAGTCTTCGATTGAGCATTCGACCCATATTCTTACCGGGTTCCCGCCGAAGTTTTCCGCGTCGAAATAGAGTCGGCAGATCTTGTTATCGTTCTGCAGCCCTATGAAAGCGAATCCGACCGATACCTGAGCGTCATATGGTATAAGACTCTGCACGGAGTCCTTCTTGGAAAACTCCTTGGTCTCTCCCCGATTAACCAGATTGATAAAATCTGCATTGCCGGCGAAGTTCAGTTGTGAAGTCCGGTTGATCTTCACGCCCCGATCCACGAGTAGCTGCGTCAATACACGATGTAGTATTGTAGCGCCGACTTGCGACTTGATGTCGTCGCCGATCATGGGGAGATTCGCCGATTCAAACTTGCGAATGTACTCTGGATCGCTTGATAGGAATTCCGGCATGCAGTTGATGAAGCCGCACCCGGCCGCGACAGCGCAGTCTGCATAAAACCTGGCCGCCTTCTGCGAGCCCGTTGGAATGAAGTTCACCAGGATTTCCGCGCGTGCGTCTTTGAGCTCCTTAACAACGTCGCACGGTTGCAGCTCATCGGCTACTTCGTAGAATTGTCCTCCTCGCAGATGTTCGGGAGCGCCATCCAGGATGGGTCCCATTTTGACCGTCACATTCTGTTTGGGTACATCAGCGAACTTCACCATGTTATTTGGCTTGGCGAAAATTGCTTCCGATAAATCGGTTCCAATCTTTCGCCGGTCGATGTCGAAGGCCGCAACGAATTTGATGTCGCGGATCAGGTAGTCTCCCAGGACGGGATGCATCAGACCTGGTATCCACTTGCCCTTGTCTGTGACCTCGTAATATTTGTAAACACCCTGTACCAGATGGCTGGTGCAACATCCAATCCCTGCCACCGCCACCCTAATCTCTTTGTTATTTGCCATTAACCGCCTCCGATTCTTTTAGATATTTGCATTATTTTATGTTCCCGATCTTTTCTCTCTCCAAAGAAACAAAAACTGCCAACACGAGGATGCAGCCCTTGACCACGAGCTGCCATTCAGAGGGGATCCCCAGGATCACGAGACCGTTACCAATTGCAGACATGATCACGGCTCCAATAATCGTCCCATAGATGTTACCTGTGCCGCCTGTGAGTGGCGTTCCGCCCAAAACCACGGAAGCGATTACGTCAAGCTCGTAGCCAACACCTACCGTCGGGCTTGCTACGCCCAAGCGTGCTGCCATCATGAAACCTCCCAAGCCGGCGAGGGCCCCGGAAATCATGAATGGCAACGTTTTATAAAGTCGGATCGGAGTGCCTGAAAGTCGTGCGACTGTCTCGTCACCTCCAATCGCCCGCACGTATTCACCAAGGACGCTATACCGGTAAACCGCAGAGGCGATCAGGAACACCACTAACGCAATAATCATGATCCCGGGCCATGCCCCATAGAAGAATGTTGATGGCGGCATACTAATGGGAAAGCCGTGCGAGTAGACGGTAGTCAAGCCTCTCGCTGTCTGAAGCATCCCGAGAGTCACAATGAATGAAGGTACACGAAGGTAGGAGAACGCTGTGCCGCTCACCATTCCACATAGGAGGCCAGTCAAGATGCTCCCCAACAATCCCAGCAAAGGATTGCTCCTCACCACGATACTTCCACCGATCATTCCCGTGAGTGCGACGAGAGAACCCACCGAAAGATCGATGCTCCCAGCGACGATCACAAAGGTCATGCCGAAGCCGACAGTCATCGTGATGGCGCTTTGTTGTAGGATTAGCGTCAGGTTCTGTAAGGTGGCGAAGCGCGACGGGATCAATGCCATGAAGACCCCAAGAACGATGATGAGTGAAAGAAATGGCACAACATCTCTCAATCGCGTAGCCTGTAAACTCAGAGGAATGTGTGGCGCTCTCTCCACGCTTTTCATGTCTTAGTTCAGCCTCTTTTCCGGCCAATCTTGGTGCCCTTACGAGATCCTCCCACCGGTCGTTGAAACAGCACATTCGCGCGCGAGGGGGCACGCCGTGACCCCTCGCATTCTACTCATTGCTTGTCGATCTCCTCGCCCGCCACTCGTCACTTCACGGCGATTTCGAAGAAGTACTGTCCCGATGCAGACGGATTCAATGCTCGACTTAGCTTCGTAGCGTCTATTGATGGTGGGTGTTCAATGAACTGCGCTGTGAACTTGTCGACGTTGTCCTTGGTTACTTGCATCAGTTTGAGCCTCACGACGCGGTACTGAGGCTCCGGCTTCTTGCCGTGCATATAGTCATAGAGCATAATCAGACCAAAACCGCCTTGCAGCCAATGTCCCCCGAAAGAGGTGTAGTAGTATCCTTGTTTGATGAGCTCAACAGCGTCAGGATTGAGGTCCATGCCGGCCACCTCGACTTCGTGGTTCAGCAGCTGGTCCCCTTTGCCGGTATCCCTAAGAGCTTTGATCGCTCCGGTGGCCAATGCGTCGTTGTAGCACCATACGCCTTGGATCTTACCCGGGTAGGCCGAAAGGTAGTTCTCCGTTGTCTGCATGCCGAGATCAGAGGTCTCGCCGACCCACTGCACACCCAATAGCTGCGTGTTGGTTGACTCTTTTACTGCTTTGTCGAGTCCCGCAAACCGTCCCTCTGCGACCGATGCGCCATGAACACCGCATATCCCAACGAGGGCTGTCTTACTCGAATCGATGAGCGATTTCGCGATTTTATATCCGGTGTCTTGGTCATCAGGACCGATGAAGCCAACAAAGCCGTCCCACTCGTACTTAGTAGGATCAATTCCGGGCCAACGATCGGTAATTGCTATCGGAATATTAGCCCGTCGCGCTCGTTCAATGATGGTGGGGCCGACCTGTGCCGTCTGAGGCGTCACAATAAGTCCTTTCACCCCGGATGCAATCAGATTCTCAATGTCCTCCAACTGCTTCGCCTCTTGGTTCTGGCAATCAACGACGTTCACTTTAACATTCAGCTGTTGAGCAACTTGATTGATAAATGCGACATAGCGCTGCCAAAACGGGTTAGCCAACACCGGAACAGACACACCAATGGTCTGTTGCTCAGTGCTCTTAGCTTCCTCTCCCTGTGCTGCAGCGAAGGCGCCAAGTGCGCAAACGCTCAGCATAACAAAGACAAATGTCTTGATGGTTTTTTTTATTCTAACTTTCATATTCGATGATGTCGGTTTTCCGATCCGACGGTGTTGTGAACTAACGAATTGTGAAGCGTAAAACGCTCCACATGGAGTGTGAAGGGATCTTCCGGAAGGTTGCGACATAAACAGAATGCGAGCGCCCTTACATCATGTGGGCAACGATCGCCTCCTCGGTCGGGTTTTCCGCCCTCGTCACAGACCAGGTGACTCGTCCCTCTTTCATTACTAATATCCTGTCAGACATTCCAAGGAGTTCGGGCAGTTCCTCGCTAATCATCATCACTCCTCGCCCTTTCTTCCTCAGACTTTCCATAAGATGATAGATCTCGGCTTTCGCTCCCACATCGATCCCTCGGGTTGGACAGGCCATGATCAATATCGAAACATTACGAGCTAGCCATTTTCCAAGCACCACCTTCTGCCGGTTCCCGCCGCTTAGTGCGTAACAAAGCGTTTTGACCGACGGTGCTCGTATTGACAGCTCCTTTCGGTAGCGCTCTGATAGTACTCCCTTTTTTTTGTCAGATACGAACACCGGAAGCCTCTGCGGAAGCAGTTGCCGCAGATTGGGCAGCGCGATGTTGTCGCTCATGGAATGAACCAGAACCAGTCCCTCCTTGTCCCTTTCTCTGGGCACAAATCCGATGCCAAGATCGATCGCTTGTTGCGGGGTCAATGACTCACGGCTTCGGCCTTGCACCACGATTCGACCCTCGAATGGAATGATCCCGAAAAGCGCTCTACCCAGCACGTGCATGCCGCAATCTACGAGTCCGGCTATACCGAGAATCTCCCCCCGATGCAGGCTGAACGAAATGTCCTGCAATTTCCCGCCGGCGCTGAGATGTTCGACAGTTAGCAGCGGCTCCCGCATGTCCAGGCCCCGGTCTCCATCATCCAGCCGACTGTAGTAGTCGCTAATATCCCGTCCGACCATCAACTTCGGAAGTTCTTCAATCGTCGTTTCTGTTACTGCCATCGTCCTCACGACTTTCGCATCTTTCATGACGGTGACGCGATCGCCAATCTCGAAGATTTCCTTCAATCGATGGGAAACAAATAGAACGGCAACACCTCTCTCCTTCAGGAGACGAATCTGTTCGTACAGCATTCGTTGCCCGTTTTGCCCAAGAGCGGCCGTTGCTTCATCCACAATCAGCACGCGCAGATCCTTCGTCGACACCGCTCTTGCGAGCTCGACTATTTTCCATTCCTCGTACGGAAGACTGGAGACCTGTGACTTCACGTCGATGAAATCGCAGCCAACGGAATTGAGCAGTTGCTCCGCTGCCTTGTTTCTTTCTCGCGTGTTCAAAAACCCAGCGGTACGAAATTTTTTTTCGTTGTTCAGAAAGATGTTTTCGGCGACGCTAAGACTCGAAACGATTCCCGGTTCTTGAAAGATTATTGCTGTTCCGGAGTGGCGAGCATCTTTCATGCTCTTGAAAACCTTCGCCTCACCGGAATAACGGACCTCCCCGGCGTCCTTTTCATAGACTCCGGCGAGTACTTTCATCAAAGTCGATTTGCCTGCGCCGTTCTCGCCCACCAAGCAATGGACTTCGCCGGGGTAGAAGTCTAGGCTGACGTGATCGAGCGCAGTTATACCCGCAAATCGCTTCACCACATCTCTGACAGAGATGACTGACTGAACGCCATTGCTGTACATGGGGGGCGGTATTACCTTAAAAAACTATAAGGTTCTAGATGTGTCAAGCTGGAACGTTATAGATTTTCCGGAAATTTTCTCGCCTGCCTCTCCAAAAGAAGAGAATTCGATCTTTTTTTATCAGTCGAAATGCGCCACACTAGTTGGATCAGCAAATTCCAAGACATCGGTACCATGGCAATTCGTCTTAAGGATCTCGCTCAACACCTGGATCTCTCTGTCTCCACCGTCAGCGCCGCGCTCCAAAACCGCGACGACATCAGCCAGGCAACCCGGCTCCGCGTCTCTGAAGCCGTCAAGAAATTCGGCTATCGCCCAAATTCGCTGGCACGCGGCCTGGTTACCCGCAAAACCTATGTTCTCGGCGTGGTCGTTCCCGACTTGTCACGATCGTTCTATGTAGAAGTCCTGAAAGGAATCGATTCAGTGACTAGTCCTGCCGGCTACAATCTGCTGGTCTGCAACACCGACGAGCATGCCGACCGTGAAGAAGAGATCGTGAGGATGCTACTCTCAAAGCAAGTGGATGGCATCTTATTAGCATCCGCTCATAGCCCAGAGATTACTGCCTGGCGCAAAAGCCTGCTGGAACTGACTGTCCCAGTCGTGCTCATCGACCGGCGCTTAGCTGGCCTGAACTTTGTCGGCGGCAACAATAACGCGATCGGCTTTGTAGCCACCGAGCATCTTTATAAGCAGGGTTACCGGCGGATCGCCCACATCGCGGGTCCAAGCACAGTCAGTACGGCAGTCGACCGGCTAACTGGATACCGGCGCGCATTACAGGCACTTGACCTCCCGATGGACGAATCTTTGGTCACCGAGTCGAATTATCATGAGGAGTCGGGCGGGTACGAAGCGATGCAACGACTCCTGGGGCTAGAGTCGCCACCAGACGCTGTCTTCGCAGCCAGCGACCCAATCGCAATTGGAGCGCTTCAAGCCGCACTGGAATCCGGGCTGACATTGCCCGCAGAATTCGGGTTGATCGGCGTCGGAAATCACCGATACGGACGTTTCCTGAAAGTACCGCTAAGCACGATAGAGCAGCAGCGCTCGCAGATCGGCCTGCTCGCCGCGGATTTGATGCTGTCGCTAATAGAAAAACAACGGACGCGCCATAAGTGCATTTTGATCGAGCCGGAACTTGTAATCCGCGACTCTTCAAACCGGGCGGAATTCCTCAATCGTTCATCTGACAACCATAAAAGCCCGGGTCGTTGAACTGTCCGGTTCGTCTGCTGCGCGGGCAAGTCGTCCATAATGCCGAGCCAAATCCGCTCGCTGTAGTTGTGCGCCCGAGGGAGAGCGTGCATCGCTCAGGCGACCACCTCCGGTAGCGAAGTACGCGCCGCGAGTCAGAGCGCTTGCCAGTAAAAGCGAGATTTCCGGAAGTGTTGCAACTTTGCAGGAGTGCTTTGATAAGCTAGGCCGATATGGTCCTCGCACCCTCAGTCGCCGGTCTGTTCAAATGGCGCCAATTTGAACCGGAAATGATACTACTGGCAGTGGGCTGGTACTTGCGTTTCTCACTGTCGTACCGTGACGTCGAGGAACTCCTTGCCGAGCGCGGACTTTCGGTCGACCACGTCACCGTCTGGAGATGGGTGCAGCGTTACGCCCCAGAAATTCAGCGCCGATTGCGACCGCGGCTCCGACCGACCAACGACAGTTGGCGAGTGGA
>Ga0074046_10005356_pt1 | contig 10257 bp, 7 predicted proteins | sample BogForMeECP23OM3_FD_94441 | JGI IMG/M metagenome (GOLD analysis project Ga0074046, IMG submission 94441) | Bog forest soil microbial communities from Calvert Island, British Columbia, Canada - Bog Forest MetaG ECP23OM3 | ecosystem: Environmental > Terrestrial > Soil > Wetlands ...
CGCCTGCCGCCGCCATGCCGACCGCGTTGCCGATGCTCGCGCCCATGCAGACGGTGGTGTCGATCGAGCGCAAGGGCTCGACGGCGGCCAGCGTATAGCAGCCGATGTCGCCCGCGACCCGCGCGTCGAGCCCGCGCAACGCGAGATAGGCGCCCGTGTGGGGGCAGCCGGCGCAGAGCACCGGCGGGCGCGCCATCGGCTCGATGCCGAGCGAGACGGGCGCGGGCGGCGCCTCGGCGAGGCCCGCGGCGGCGAGGCCGGCGCGCACGAGCTCGGGCGACAGTTCGCCCAGCCGGGGGAAGAACGCCTTCCCCTCGGCGGCAAGTCCCATGGCGCGGATCTCCGTTTCCAGCGCCGGCTCAAGCTCCTCGACGACGAGAAGCCTGTCGACCGACGCGGCAAAGGCGCGAATGGCTTTTTCCGGCAGGGGATAGGCCGCGCCGAGCTTCAGGATCGAGGCTCGCGGCGAGACCTCCTTCACATAGAGATAGGCGGTCGAGCCGGTCACGATTCCGAACGTCTTGTCGCCCTTCTCCCAGCGGGTCAGCGGCGAGGTCTCGAAATAGCTCGCAAGCTTCGCCTCGCGCTCGATGAGCTTGGGATGGAGCTGGCGCGCGTTGGCGGGAATGGTGACGGTCTTGCCCGGCGCGTCGACGAAGCCTTTCGAGGGCTCAGCGACGCGCTCGCCCACGCGCACCACCGAGCGGGTGTGCGAAAGACGCGTGGTCGAGCGCACGATGACCGGCGTATCGAATTCTTCGCTGAGCTCGAAGGCGAGGCGGGTGAAGTGGCAGGCCTCCTGCGCGTCAGACGGCTCGAGCACCGGCACGCCGGCGAAACGGGCGAAGAGGCGCGTGTCCTGCTCGTTCTGCGACGAATGGATGCCGGGATCGTCGCAGACGACGAGCACGAGGCCGCCGTGCGCGCCGATATAGGACTGCGACATCAGCGAGTCGGCCGCGACGTTGAGCCCGACATGCTTCATGCAGGCGATCGCCCGGACGCCCGAGAGCGCCGCCCCGATCGCGACATCGAGCGCGACCTTCTCGTTCGTCGACCACTCGGCATAGAGGTCGGAGGCCGGATAGCGGCCGAGCGACTCGAGGATCTCGGTCGAGGGGGTGCCGGGATAGGCGGCCGCGACCTTGACGCCCGCCTCCCACGCACCACGCGCGATCGCCTCGTTGCCCATCAGCGGCAGGACGTCCACGGCTGGTTGGGCGCTCGCCTGTCGGTTCATTGCGGTTCCCCCCCGGAAGCGGAAATTTCCCTTTGCGCCGATTTTCACGCCTCGCGCAAGAATGACGTCGAGGGCGGGGGCGCGACAAATCGCAGCGGGCGCCTGCGGAAGTCCTGGCTACGGCGGAAGACACCTGTTCCGCAACTGAAGGCTCTAGCGGAGCGCGCTGAAGGCGCCTTCGCGCAGCAACCGGCGCGCGAAGGTCGCGACCCAGGCGCCGCAGATGAGGAAGAACCCCGCGAGAACCGCGAGACTCGCCCCCGGCGCCGCGCCGACCCGCGTCTCCAGAACGGAAAGGCAAACAAGCGCGACCACGGACGCAACCGCGATCAGCGATCCGACAGCGTCGGAGAAGGCCTCGCCGTAGGCTTCCTAGGTCACGTATAGCATGGCCAGCAAGGCCAGGAAGTCGCTCCCCATGCGGCCCAGAACCGCGGCCTCCGTGTTCCCCCAGATCCGGATGAAAAAGTAGGCCAGGACGACCGAACTCAGAGCGACCAGGTTGGTCAGGGCGAGACGCTTCGTTTTGCCGCGGTAAAGCAGGATCGAATTCCCGGGCTCGAATCGGACGATGCGGATGAACACGCTCATCGCCAGCAGCGCCACCATCCAGCGCGACGCGACGAATTTGGGTCCGAACACGATGGGGACGACAATGTTCAGGAGAGTCGCCACGCCGACCGCGTAGGCGCCGGCGACCAGGGGGGCGATTCGCCCGGCCAGCTTCATGCGGGCGAGCAGAGCCGATTTTTCCCCGGCGTTGATCAGCATCGCAACGGTCACGGTATTGAGGATTCGCTGCACCATCGTGATCGGGACGAGCGCGGCGAGCAGCAGCACGGAATACACGGCGAGCGCCGACAGTCCGAGCATGCCGCCGACCAGAAACCGGTCGGCCTGTCCGGAGACCGCGACGCCGATTCCGCCGGCGATCAACGGGTAGCCGAACTTGAACGCCTTGATGTATTCCGGCGAACGGAACCGGAGACGATAGGGCTCCTTCGAAAGCCAGTGGCTCCCGACAACCTGCCCGATGGCCTGGCCGAGCAGCGAAGCGATGATGGCGACATGGCTCGGCGCGATCATCAGCGACACGGCCAGCGCGGACAGGCTCAGGGAATACGCAATCAGCGCGACCTTCAACTGGATCGCGTAATTGTAATCGCGCTCGGCGATGCGCGGTTCGAGGTGCTCGAACGGGCGGATGAAGATAATCAGGCCGAGCATGGCGAAGCTGCCCCAGTCCTCGCCGGAGTTGAAAATCAGCGCCATGGGGTAGGCGAGGGCGAGGGCGACCCCGGCCACGATGAGACCGCGCGTCACCGCGAGCGCGTGCGCGGCCGCGAGAGCGTCTTGGAAAACCTCGCGCGGCGACGAAAGCACGTATCGGTAGACGGCGATTTCGGTGACCTGCTCGTAGGTGGCGACGGCCGCAGCGAGCAGCGAGGCCAGTCCTAGTTGGGTCAGACCGAGGACGTGGCTCAGAGCCAGCATCCGTATAAACGGAACGCCGATGTCCATGGCGCTGACGAGCACGAGCGGAAGCGTTCTCGACAGGGCCCGCGCAGACGCCAGAATCATGCTGCGCTAATGAATCGGGACGATTGCGGCGGAAGGACGGTCTTCTCGATGGGGGCGTTTCGGCGGGGCCGCCGGAACGCTCGCGGACAGGCGCGGACTCACGTCGGTTTCGTCCTTTTGCGATCGGCCAGCGGAAAACGGTGTCAGCGCAGGCCGCCTGAAATCGCCAGGGGCGACAGGCGTCGGGGCTGCGAAAACACGCCTGAAACCTGTCCTCATCCCCGGCGTGCGGCGCCGGCGCAGCCTCGGGTTTTTCTGGAGCGCGCGGTCCGGACATTCAAGCCCGGCGGCGCGCCCAAGACTAGCGCTCTGCCCTTGGGGTAAGGTACGCTGCCTTGAGCGCGTCCGCGCCGCCGCGGGAGGAATGCGGTCCATGAGCTCACGCCTGTCGCTGCATGTGCCGGAGCCGAGTGTGCGACCGGGCGGAAAGCCTGATTTCAGTCATGTCGGCGTGCCCGAGGCGGGGGAAGCGCCGCGGCCGCCGATCGACGTGGCGCCGGGGGAAATCCGGGACTTCGCCTATTCCATGATCCGCGTGCTCGACGACAACGGCGACGCCGTCGGCGACTGGGCGGGCGAGCTCTCGTCCGAGCAATTGCGCATGGGCCTGCGCGACATGATGCTGACGCGCGCCTTCGACGCGCGCATGCTGCTGTCGCAGCGCCAGGGCAAGACCTCGTTCTACATCACTTCGCTCGGCGAGGAGGGCGTCGCGTGTGCGCATCGCAAGGCGCTCAGCGAAGGCGATATGTGTTTTCCGACCTACCGCCAGCAAGGACTGCTCATCGCCGCCGGCTGGCCGCTCGTCGACATGATGAATTCGATCTTCTCGAACGAGAAGGATCGCCTGAGGGGACGCCAGCTCCCCGGCCTTTATTCCGCCAGGGAATCGGGTTTCTTCACCGTGTCGGGAAACCTCGGCACTCAGTATCCGCAAGCGGTGGGCTGGGCGATGGCCTCGGCCATCATGGGCGACGACAAGATTGCGTCGGGCTGGATCGGCGACGGCTCGACCGCCGAGACGGACTTCCATTCGGCTCTGGTGTTCGCCTCCGTCTACCGGCCGCCGGTCATCCTTAACATTGTCAACAATCAGTGGGCGATTTCCTCCTATCAGGGCATCGCCGGCGGCGAGAGCGCGAAATTCGCCGCCCGCGCCCATGGGTTTGGGATCGCCTCGTTGCGCGTGGACGGCAACGACTACCTTGCCGTCTACGCCGCCTCCAAATGGGCGGCCGACCGGGCGCGCGCCGACTTCGGCCCGACCCTGATCGAATGGGTCACCTACCGCGCCGGCGCCCATTCCACCTCTGACGATCCTTCCAAATACCGTCCGAAGGACGAATGGGCCGCCTGGCCGCTCGGCGATCCGATCATGCGGCTCAAAGATCATCTCATCCGGATCGGCGCCTGGAGCGAGGAGCGCATGAAGCAGATGCAGGCGGAAGTCGATTCCGAGGTGCTCGAGGCCGCCAAGCAGGCCGAGAGCCACGGCACGCTTCATGACGGACCAAAGCCGAGCACGGCGAGCATGTTCGAGGACGTCTACAAGGAGATGCCCCGCCACCTGCGCGAGCAGCGCCAGCAGCTGGGGTTCTAAAGATGGCGGCGCCGCATCTTTTCACGCCTGCACGATCGCGATTGGCGCCCCCGCCCCGCCTGTGGGGGCGGGAAGGGGTGGGGGGTCGCGCGGACCCATGGACTTGTTGGATGTTGCACGGGTCGCTCATGGATCGAGGGCGGCGCGACCCCCCTCCCGACCTCCCCCACAAGAGGGGAGGAGATCGCGCGCACGCCGCATGCGCCGTCTGCGGAGCCTGACCCATGCCGCGTCTGTCCATGGTCGAGGCGATCCGCGACGCGATGGATTGCAAGATGGCCGAAGACGAGCGGGTCGTGGTGTTCGGCGAGGACGTCGGCTATTTCGGCGGCGTGTTCCGCTGCACCGAGGGGCTCCAGCGCAAGTACGGCAAGTCGCGCTGCTTCGACGCGCCGATCAACGAATCCGGAATCGTCGGCGTGGCGATTGGCATGGGCGCCTACGGCCTCAGGCCGGTAGTGGAGATCCAGTTCGCCGACTACGTCTACCCCGGCTACGACCAGATCGTGTCGGAGGCCGCGCGCCTGCGTTACCGTTCCGGCGGCGAGTTCTTCGCACCGATCGTCATCCGGATGCCGTGCGGCGGCGGCATCTACGGCGGGCAGACCCACAGCCAGAGCCCGGAGGCGCTGTTCACCCACGTGAGCGGCCTCAAGACGGTGATGCCGTCCAATCCGCATGACGCCAAGGGGCTCCTGATCGCCGCGATCGAGGACGACGACCCGGTCATCTTCCTCGAGCCGAAACGGCTCTACAACGGCCCCTTCTCCGGCCATCCCGACCAGCCCGCGGTCCCCTGGTCGAAGCATCCGCTGAGCGAGACCCCCGAGGGACGCTACGCCGTGCCGCTCGGCAAGGCGGCGATCCGGCGGGAGGGCAGGGGCGTCACGGTGCTCTGCTACGGCACAATGGTCTATGTCGCGGAGGCCGCCGTCGAGGAGACGGGCGTGGACGCCGAGATCATCGACCTGCGTACGCTCCTGCCGCTCGACGTGGACTCGATCGTCGCTTCGGTCGAGAAGACGGGGCGCTGCGTGATTGTGCACGAGGCGACGCTTACCTCGGGGTTCGGCGCCGAGCTTGCCGCCCAGGTCATGGAGCGCTGCTTCTATGCGCTCGAAGCGCCCATTCAGCGCGTCGCCGGATGGGACACGCCGTATCCCCATGCCGAGGAGTGGGACTACTTCCCCGGCCCCGCCCGCGTCGGCCGCGCACTCGTTGCGGCGATGGAGGCCTGAATGGGCCTGCGCTCGATCAAGATGCCCGACGTCGGTGAGGGGGTGGCCGAGGCCGAAATCGTCGAATGGCATGTGAAGGCGGGCGACCCCGTGCGCGAGGACCAGGTGGTCGCCGCGGTGATGACCGACAAGGCGACGGTCGAGATCCCGACGCCGGTCGCCGGCACGGTCGTCGCACTCGGCGGCGCAGTCGGCGACGTGCTTGCGGTCGGGGCGGAGCTTTTCCGCGTCGACGCGCCGGGCCTGCCGGATTCGCCGCCCGCCCCGCCGCCCAAGGGCGCGGCCAAGGCGGCAGCCGCCCCAATCGAGCCCGCGGCGGCGCCGAGCCCGCCCGTGGTCGAAAAAGCCCGCGTCGAGCCGCAAGAGCCGACGAAACCTCCGTCGCCGCCCCGTATCGCCCCGCCCCAGCGCGGCGCGCCGCGTCCGGCGGGTGAGAGGCCGCTCGCCTCCCCGGCGGTGCGGTTCCGGGCGCGCGAGACGGGCGTCGACCTGCGCTTCGTCCACGGAACGGGGCCGGCCGGACGCATCACCCACGACGATCTTGACGCCTTCGTCGCCCGCCGGCCCGAGGCGCCGGCGAAAGGCCCCGGCCGCGAGCCGAACATGGCGGCGGAGACGATCAAGATCGTCGGCATGCGCCGCCGCATCGCCCAGAACATGGCGGAATCGTCTCGGCGGGTCGCCCATTTTTCTTATGTCGAGGAGCTTGACGTCACGGCGCTCGAAGAGCTGCGCGCCGCGCTGAACAGCCGCGCGACGGAGGAGCGGCCGAGACTGACGGTCCTGCCATTCCTGATGCTCGCTCTCGTCAAGGCGGTCGCCGACTTTCCCGAGCTCAACGCGCACTTCGACGACGACAACGACCTTCTCACCACTTACGGCGCCGTGCATCTCGGGATCGCGACCCAGACGCCGGTCGGGCTGATGGTCCCGGTGGTGCGTCACGCCGAGACGCTCGGCCTTTTCGATGCCGCACGCGAGATGCGCCGGGTGAGCGAGGCGGCGCGCAACGGTACCGCGCAGCGCGAGGAGCTTTCTGGCTCGACCCTTACGCTGACCTCGCTCGGCGCGCTCGGCGGCGTCGTCTCGACCCCGATCGTCAACCGGCCCGAGGTGGCGATCGTCGGCGTCAACCGGATCGTGGTGAAGCCCGTCTGGCGCGACGGCGCCTTCGTTCCGCGCAAGACCATGAACCTGTCGTCGTCGTTCGATCATCGGGTAATCGACGGCTACGGCGCGGCGAGTTTCATCCAGCGCGTCCGCGCGCTCCTCGAAGCGCCCGCGTCGCTGTTCATCGAGGAGGGATGATTGTCGCCATCTTCAAGAGACGTGTTTCCGGGGCGTCTGCGTGGAGTGGAGTTGGTGGGCGGCCCCCTCTCCCCGCTCAGGCGGGGAGAGGGCAGGGGTGAGGGGCCTGGCGATTGGCCGCTGCAGGCGCTCGCCCTGCCCCTCATCCTAACCTTCTCCCCGCAACGGGGAGAAGGGACGCTCGGCGTCTCCGCCCATGTGCACGGCGCCTGAGGGACAGAATGAGCGATCTCACCTGCAAAATCCTGATCGTGGGCGGCGGCCCGGGCGGCTATGTCGCCGCGATCCGCGCGGGCGAACTGGGGCTGGACGCCGTGCTCGTCGAGGACGGCCGGTTCGGAGGAACCTGCCTGCATGTCGGCTGCATTCCCTCCAAGGCGATCATTCACGCCGCCGACTCGTTCCGTGCGCTCGCCGAGCCGGCCGCGCTCGCCGCCATCGGCGTCACGCTGCCGCCGCCGAAGCTCGACTACGCCAAAACCGTGGCGTGGAAGGATGCGATCGTCGCGCGCCTGAGCACGGGCGTGGGCAGGCTGCTCGAGAGGGCCCACGCGCGCTCGATCCGGGGGCGCGCGACGATCGTCGACGGCAAGAGCGCCATCGCCCATTCCGACACCGGCGAGCAGAGAATCGTTTGCGAGCATCTCGTGATTGCGACGGGCTCGGAGCCCTTCAAGCTCGCCGCGCTGCCGTTCGGCGGCGACATTCTGTCCTCGACTGGAGCCCTGGCGCTGACGCAGGTTCCAAAGACGCTCGCCGTCGTCGGCGCCGGCTATATCGGCATGGAGCTCGGCACCGCCTTCGCCAAGCTCGGCGCGAAGGTGACGGTGGTTGAGGCGCTGCCGAGAATCCTGCCGCTCTACGACGAAGAGCTGACCCAGCCGGTTGCGCGCCGCGCCGCCGACCTCGGGATCGAGATGAGGTGCGGCGCGCGGGCGCTCGGATTCGCCGACGGCGCGCTGCGCGTCGCCGACTCGGAGGGCGAGGAGGCAAGCGTTCCGGCGGACAAGGTTTTGGTCGCAGTCGGGCGCCGGCCACGCACCGAGGGCTTCGGACTCGAGCGCCTCGACCTGACGATGGCGGGTCCGTTCATCCGGGTCGACGATCGATGCGCGACCTCGATGCGCAACGTCTGGGCGGTCGGCGACGTGACCGGCGAGCCGATGCTCGCCCATCGCGCCATGGCTGAGGGCGAGATGGTCGCCGAGATCATCGCAGGGAAAAGGCGCGCCTTCGACCATCGGGCGATTCCTGCCGTCTGCTTCACCGACCCGGAGATCGTCACCGTGGGTCTTACGCCGGAAGCGGCGCGGGCGGCGCACGGCGAGATCCTCACGGGATCGTTCCCTTTCCGCGCGAACGGCCGGGCGATGACGAAGCAGGATGACGAGGGCTTTGTCCGCATCGTGGCGCGCAAGGACAACCACGTCGTGCTCGGCGTTCAGGCCGTCGGCGCGGGCGTCTCGGAGCTCAGCTCGGCCTTCTCGCTGGCGATCGAGATGGGCGCGCGGCTGGAGGACGTGGCCCTCACGATCCACGCCCACCCGACCCAGAGCGAGGCTTTTCACGAGGCCGCTCTGAAGGCGCTGGGGATGCCGCTGCATTTTTGATTCCCCCTCGCCCAGCGTCAGCGGGGTGAGGGGCGGTGCGGACGTCTGCGGCGAGGGCGCCGCCGACGTTTTTCGATGGATAGGCAGGCGCCTGCCGTTGCGACATTCTTTCGATGTCCGGCAACGATAGTCGGAGGCCGCAGTTGCCGAAGGGCTATTGGATTGGACACCTCGACGTTTCTGACGTTGAGGGATTTAAGGCCTACCAGCGCGCCAACCAGCCGATCTTCGCCAAGTATGGGGCGCTATACCTCGTGCGGGCAGCGAAGAGTGACGTGGGCGAGGGGCGCTTGCGATCCAGCCACGTCGTCATCGAGTTTCCGAGCTTCGAGGCCGCGCTCGCCTGCTACCGGTCGCCGGAGTATCAGGAGGCTCTGCGCTCCGTCTGCCGGTGAGCGTCGCCGACGTCATCGTGGCGACGGGCTACGAGGGAGCCAAACCGTCCTGAAGTCGAACGGTCCCGTTCGCGTCCTTTCGCGCCGTGAAACAGGGATAGGATGTCGCCGAAGGCGACAGAGTCGCGCAGGCTTTTCCGGCAATGGCGCCCAAACGCCCAACGGAGGCGACCCGCGCGGGCATTTGACAGCGTGCGCCGCGGGGTTCTCTATAGTCTTCCCCGACAATGGAGGCGTTCGCCCGCATGCAGGCTCAGTCGACCCTCTGCAGTCGACCCTCTGCAAAGGCTGCTGGCAGCACATGCGCTTGCCGGTTCCACTGCGCGGGCCCGGGTCCCTGCCGTTCCGCGCTTTCGGGATCCGCCCGAGCCGCATGAACCCCAACACCTGCACCATCTGCGAGATGATGTTCAGCCGGGTGATGAAGGCTCGGCAGGTCGAGATCGACGCGACGATCCTGTTCGCCGATTTGAGGAACTACATCGGCCTCTCGCGGTCGCAGTCGAGCGGCGCGATTTCCGAACTGCTCGACGCCTTCTACGACGAATGCGCCGAGGCGATCTGGGAGGAGGACGGCATCGTCAACAAGACCATGGGCGACGCGATCATGGCCCGTGTTCAATTTTCCGATCGGGCGGCCCGACCACGCGGCTGCGGCCGTGCGGACGGCGCGCGCGATCCAGCAGCGCTGGCGCGGCCGGCGGGAGCGGCTCTCCCATGTCTTCGGCCCCGACAGCGGTAAGATCGGGGTCGGCGTCGACACGGGAAAAGTCAATTTCGGCGAGTTCGGGCGCGCGCACCAAGACCTGACGGCAATCGGAACCGTCGTGAACGTCGCCTCCCGCGCCCAATCGGCGGCGGCCGCCGGGGAGATTCTGGTGACCGAGGCCGTCCACGAGCGCGCGGGCGACGAGCTTCCGGAAAGCCGCGCACGCGAGGTTCGGCTGAAAGGGCTCGACGAGCCGGCAAGGCTGTGGGCGGCGTGACCGGGGGCCGCGCCCGGTCGGCCGCTGAACCTGCGCAATGAAGAAGGGCCGGAGAAATCTCCGGCCCTGCTTTCAGAGAGTGATCGCGGCTGGCCCTGTCGTTATGATTTGATCAGAAGGCTATGCCCGTGGACTGCTCCGACGTCGCCTAACATCGTCGATCGCGGCGCCCGCGTCTTGATCTGGATCAACTTGAGAGCCAACCAGCGCCTGCGGCGCGCCATTATGGATGAAAATGGTGGCGGCGCGGGCCGATTTGTCGGAACCTTCGCAACGGGCGATCGTGCGAGGCTGACATA
>Ga0074046_10005357_pt1 | contig 10257 bp, 10 predicted proteins | sample BogForMeECP23OM3_FD_94441 | JGI IMG/M metagenome (GOLD analysis project Ga0074046, IMG submission 94441) | Bog forest soil microbial communities from Calvert Island, British Columbia, Canada - Bog Forest MetaG ECP23OM3 | ecosystem: Environmental > Terrestrial > Soil > Wetlands ...
CTCTTCCATCGTCGATGCGAAAATGACCCTGGTCGTCGGCGGCAACTGCGTCAAGTTGATCTCCTGGTATGACAACGAGTGGGGATACTCCTGCCGTGTCCGCGATCTGATCAACCTGATGGCGGCCAAAGGCCTGTAAACTAATTCGTCGTTGGTCGTTAGGCTTTGGTCGTTTGCGGTTCGTTATTTACTGTTCAGCAGTGGCCAAACTTGCGCGGCCTACAGCGAACCGCGGACGCCCAACGACGAACAGCGGCCCAGCGACAAATGCCGAACGACTGACGACCAACGACCAACGACAGGTGCCCTATGTCTAAGCTTTCAATTCGCGATCTTCCTCTCAACGGTCACCGCGTCTTCATGCGTGTCGACTTCAACGTTCCGCTCGACGACGGCCGGGTCATGGACGACACGCGCATCCGCGAAACCCTGCCCACCATCGAGTATGCTCTGCGTCACGGCGCCCGGCTCATTCTTGCGTCTCATCTGGGCCGTCCCAAAGGCAAGGTGAATCCCAAGCTGAGCCTCAAGCCCGTCGCCGAACGTTTGCGCATGCTGCTCGACAAAGAACTGGCGCGCGGCGAAAACGTTGGCTTCTGCCCCGAGTGCGTTGGACCTGAAGCCGAAGAAGTGGCGCTCAAGCTGGAAAAAGGCCAAGCGCTGCTGCTCGAGAACCTCCGTTTTCACCCCGAGGAAGAAAAGAACGACGAGAATTTTTCCCGGCAGCTGGCCAAGCTCGCCGAATTTTATGTCAACGACGCCTTTGGCACCGCCCATCGTGCCCACGCTTCGACGGTGGGCATCACGAAGTTTGTGCAGAAATCGGCTGCCGGTTTGCTCATGGAAAAAGAGCTGCTATATCTGGGTCGCGCCCTGCAGAACCCCGAACGCCCTTTCGTCGCCATCCTCGGGGGCGCCAAAGTGAGCGACAAAATCGGAGTCATCCAGAACCTGCTCAGCAAGGTCGACGTCCTGATCATCGGCGGCGGGATGGCCTACACCTTCCTCAAGGCGCAAGGCGAATCCGTCGGCAAGAGCTTGGTTGAAGTGGACAAGATTGAGCTCGCCCGCGATCTTCTGCAGCAGGCAAAGACGCACAAGCTCAAGTTCCTGTTGCCCACCGACCATGTCATTGCCGACCGCGTCGAAGCCGGCGCTTTGACGAAAATCGTCGGCCAGGGCGAGCCCATCCCCGACAACATGATGGCACTCGATATCGGCCCGCAATCGATTGAAACTTTTTCCGATGAAATTGCAGCTGCCCGCACCGTCGTCTGGAACGGCCCCATGGGAGTTTTCGAAGTGCCGACCTTTGCCAGAGGCACGTTTAAGATCGCGCAGGCCGTGGCGGAAAATGCCGGGGCCATAACGATTGTAGGAGGCGGAGATTCCGTAGCCGCTGTGAAAGCTGCCGGCGTAGCCGACAAAATCACCCATATTTCAACCGGCGGCGGCGCGTCACTGGAATTTCTGGAAGGTAAGAAGTTGCCGGGAGTCGAAGCGCTGACGGATAAGAAATAAACGTCAGGTCGCTATGTCCGACTTCGCAGCCCGACTGACTTTCGCTGACGGCAAGGCGCTCGAACTCCACGGCCCCGCCGACATCACCAAGGAGACGACCGAGGCCATCGTCAACGCCGCCAACTCATCGCTGCTCGGCGGTGGAGGGGTGGATGGAGCGATTCATCACGCTGGCGGCCCTTCCATCCTTCAGGAATGCAGACGCATCGTTGCCAATATCGGCACCCTTCCCCCCGGCAGAGCTGTGATTACCACGGGCGGCCGACTGCCCGCCAAATATGTAATCCATACCGTCGGCCCAGTGTATCGGGGAGGCGGGCAGCACGAAGCTGAAACCCTTGCCAGTTGCTATCGTGCGTCGGTCCAAATTGCCGATGACCACGGAATGCGATCATTGGCTTTTCCCTCCATATCGACCGGAGCGTTCGGCTATCCTGTACAAGAGGCCGCTGAAATCGCCGTTCGCACGATCGCCGAAGCTCTGCCACCCTGCGTCCATATCATCCACGTCCGTTTCGTGCTGTTCGACCTTGCCACCTGCCAAGCCTACGTCCGAGCCGCCGAAAAATTATCCCAGCAACTGCGGGGAAATTCCGCTATCTTCTATCTTCAGCATTAGCATTGAGAGGGGTCCCTCATGAGAAAGAAACTCATCGCTGCCAACTGGAAGATGTACAAGACGCCTGATCAGGCCCGTGACTTCTTCCGCGACTTCCTGCCCCTGGTCCACGGCCACGACCGCGACGAAATCGTCGTGTGCCCGAATTACCTCGCGATTGATGTAGCCGTTCACGCCGCCACGGGCTCGAACGTCGCCATCGGTGCTCAAGATCTCCACTGGGAAATGGAAGGAGCCTACACCGGCGAAATCTGCACCAGCATGTTGCTGGCGGTGGGTGTGACTCATGTCATCATCGGACACTCCGAACGCCGCCAATACTTCGGCGAAACCGATGACACCGTCAACCTGAAGCTCAAGTCCGCCATCGAAGCCGGACTCATTCCCATCGTCTGTGTAGGAGAAGTTCTCGAAGAACGCGAAGCCGGACTCACCGACGACGTCCTGCGCCGCCAGTGTCTCCGCGCCTTTCACAAGGTTTCGGCGAAGAAGGCCACCCACCTGGTGGTCGCCTACGAACCGGTCTGGGCTATCGGCACCGGAAAAACCGCAACCCCGCAGATGGCCGCCGACGCCCACGCCATCATCCGAGCTCAAGCCGCCGAATCCTTCGGCCAGGAATTCGCCGATCGGCTGCGCATCCTCTATGGCGGTTCCGTCAAGCCCGAGAATGCCCACGCCCTGATGTCAGAAGAAGAAATTGACGGCGCGCTGGTCGGCGGAGCGTCGCTCGATCCCAAATCGTTTGCGGCAATCGTGAAATATTAAGAGCTATTCTCCGGATGGTAACGCAGCGCCCTAGCCGACCCTTTTTATATCGGCGCAACCCTGTGCCACCCGTTAGAATCTGACTAAATAGGAGCCCTCCCTCCGGGCACTCAGGCTCCTCGCTCGACGTTGCGCTCGCACGTCGTACGGGAGGTAAAGATTATGGGCCCATCTACTCTTCTCAAGTCCCTGATCACGTTCGCAACCTTCATTGGTCTCGCTCTAACCCCAAACCTGGCCTACGCTCAGCACGGTGGTGGCGGTGGTCATGGCGGCAGTGGCGGCGGCGGTAGCGGTCACGCTGGCGGTGGCGGTGGTGGATTCCATAGCTCCGGTGGCGGAGGCTTCCATGGTGGCGGTGGATTCAGTCGCGGTGGCGGATTTGGTCGCGGTGGGGAGTCTCGTGGTGGCGGCTTCGGAGGCGGCGCGCGATCGGTTGGCCGAGGGAGTTACTCCCACAGCCGCGGGTCCGAAGCTAGCCGCAATTTCGGTTCGTCGGAAAATCGTTCGTCGAACCTTCCTGCCGCCATAAACGATGGCCGGTGGCATTCGTTCCGCAACGCCGGCAGTTCCGCGCGTTCCAGTGCAGGACGCAATTCCGGCGGCGTGGCGAACGCAAGCCTCTCCGCTCGCAATACTGGCATTGCCGATGGTGCTTGGCACTCCTTTGGCCGGTCGAGCGCTGCCCCGTCAAGAGGCGGGTCCGATTCAGCCGGAGCCTCTCGTGAGCGGGGTGGTTATGGTTGGCGAGGCGGTTGGGGTCGTGGCTACGGTTGGCATCGTGGCTACGGTTGGGGCGGTGGTTGGGGTTGGGGCTGGGGTTGGGGTTGGGGCTTCGGATGGCCGTACTGGGGATTTGGCTGGGGGTACGGCTGGGATCCTTGGTTTTACGATCCCTATTGGTATATCCCCGCGCCGGCATACTACTATCCCGATTATGGCCCGGATGATGACTGGTCCGACAATCCGCCCTACAGGCCTGATTCGTCGCACGACTCTGACATACAGGGGAGCTACCGGAACCTGCCAAGCTCGACCTACGCCAATGTCAGCAGTGGCACAACCTGACGAATTGATTACTGCGGTGTCCCGCTGCTTGCCGCCCGCAATTAGTGCTACGACTTCTGGTGGGGATGGCCTGCCCCATAACTGCTAGACTTTGCGCAGAGCCCCTATGGCGCGCCTTCTCTATTTCGGAGCCCTGCTGGGCATCGTGGCCGTCTTATCTGCGCCCATGTGCGCGCAGGGGGTTGCGCCGAATGGCGCTCGCGTCCAGCACGTCGTCGTGCGCGGAAACCCCGATGCAATGGAAGTGGAGATTCAGACTTCGGGAGCGCCGGTTGCTCCCGATACCCAGACCCTCGCCGGACCCGACCGCATCGTCGTGGATTTTCCCGGCGCGCTTCCCGCCGCCGAGTTGCGCGCCCTGAAGGTCAATCGCGGTGCGCTCAAGGGAGTTCGCACAGGACTGTTTTTCGACAATCCTCCGATTACGCGGGTCGTGCTCGACCTCGCGGAGCCGCAGTCGTATCACATTTCGAGCACTCAGAATGCGGTCATCATAAAGCTCGGTTCGCTCGTCGCTGGCGCGAAGGCTCCTGATGTGCCCGCTGCGCGCGCCGCAAAACTTCAAAACGCCTCGCTGGCCTCGGGCACGCCGGTTGCGGCCGCCAGAGTCTCTGCCGCGGTTTCCGTCGCGCCGCTTCCTGCCGCCGTCAGTGAGGCGGCGCCACCGCAGCCGGTGCTATCCGTGACTTTTGAAAACGGAAGGTTGCGCATCCGCGCCGACAAAGCCACGCTGGCGCAAGTGTTGTTCGAAGTGCAGCGCCAAACGCACGCCGAGATTGCCATTCCGGCCGGCGCCGAACAGGAACCAGTCGTCGCCGATCTCGGTCCGGCTCCGGCGCGCGATGTGCTGGCAGCGCTGCTGAACGGCTCGGCTTATAACTTTGTTTTTGTCGGCACCGAACTCACCCTGGAGCAAGTCATCCTGACGCGCCGCGACTCCAGCACCTTCTAGCGTGCCCGGTCAGTCATTTGAACGAGGTTGACTTACGGCGGCGAGATGAGCCGCACCGCCACGGGAGACGCACCATTCCCAAGAATCGGCTGTTGTCCGATGGAAACATTTCCGCAACCGGCCATGTTGATGACGGCGGTGCGCATATTGCCGCTAGGCGGTACTGCCCTACCTTGTGGGGCAAGAAATAGCTGGACGAAGCCCACAATCGTTACGGTCGACGTCACGCCGCCGCTGCTATCAAATACCGGCACGGTGACGAGTGAATCACTGACCATCACATCGCTTCCGGCCAGACCCGGAATCGGGTTGTCGTCACCGGCGAGGAACTGGAAAGGCGGGCTCGGAGCATTTGCGAAGTCGACCTGATCGCCTCCGTTGCCCGCCGAATGGATCAGACAATTCACGGCATCCCTCGTTTCTGAAATTCGATTGGGGTATGCTGGCGTGTCGATAAGTACATTGCTGTTGCACGCAATCGGCGTCTGGATGCAGCCGGCAATGCTTTCTTGATACGGGGTGGTCAACGCCGGGGCACACGCGGGTAACGCCTGGGTTGGAGGCGGGAATGACGCTGGGCTACCCGGATAATACTGCCAAGGCTGGGGTGGCGGTCCCGTGCAATCGACGGAATGGACGGTGCCGGTGGCCCCGCAGGCGAGCTTCAGTCGCGTAGGGGAGGGCGGAGCCGTCCATCCCAGCAGCCCGGGCGGGGCCGTAATGGCGCCGGTAGTCGGACTGAAAATGGCAGTCGCCCCGCTCAGATCCCTCGGATCCATGTTCGGCAGCAGCCAAGGTTTCACGCAACTAGGCGCGACTGGGATCGTTGTCCCAGTCAGAGCATTTGCGCCTGAGGGATTGTAAGCTTCGGCAGTAGCCGACGCAGCCACCGTAATGAACCTGGTTCCCAGGATACGCGCGAAAAATGTGGGCAGATCGGTTCTTTGCACCTTCACAGTTACAGACGGGTTGGTCGTGGATCCGGCAAAACTGACCACGACTCCGGCGGCTGTTCCTCCCACCAGATTATTTTGCGCAACCTGGGTGGCCACGGTTTGGGCGAGAGCCTCCGCGCTCGCCGTCAGACCCCCGGTTGTATCCGAAGTCATTCCCGAATTCGCCAGCACGCGTGCGCCCGCCAGAGCCGCGCCATCGGCCGCCAGTTGCGCTTCGCTCCGCGCGGTGTAGATTGTCGCCACGTCGATCGAGAGCGCGGCCATCGCTCCCACCACAAACAGCATGACCACCGCCACCAGCACGATGACGATCCCTTGCTCGTTCTCCCGCTCAGCGAAATTCTTCCTTCGACCCATACACCCTCACATCTGATTATGGACCGTAGCGCTCTCGGTTACTTGCGTTATCGCCGCGTAGCTTGCGCCCGGGATCAACAATTGAATCACGCTATTGAACCGCCAATGATAGCGATACTGTACCGTCACCTTGGTGCCGATGGAGAAGGGTGTCCCGGATGGAGATACCCATCCGCGGTTGATGGTGATGACCAGATTATCCGGACACGGTGAAATTGTGTACGTCCACGCCACGCCAACCGGCCCAGTTGCTGTCCCCGGTGGCACGCAAGTGCCGCCGGGCAGAACCCCGCTGCCGACCAGCGAGTTATAAATTGTCGTTACAACCGGCTGCAGCGAGTCCGGAGAAGTGGGTGAAGCAATATCGCTCATCGGTTGCGCGCCGGCGATGATGGCCCCTTCCTGCGCGGCCTGCTCGATCTTCTGCTTCTGGTTGAAAGCGCCGCTGAAATCGTAGATGCCCACCACGAATACCACCAGAAGCGGCAGCGTGATAGCAAACTCCAGCAACGCCGAGCCACGCGCATTCTTCAGCCGCGGCGCGACCGGCCCACTCCCTGGGCGGCGATGCAGAGTTCGGACGCGAGTCATCTAGTTCTCCATCCTGCTCTGCGCCTGCGCCGACAAAATAATCTGTTGCATGTTGAGCGAAGTGAAAGGCAGATAGAACTGAAAGGGATATTGAAAACTGACGACGGCTCCACATTGTGGAGGCTGGGTCGAGGAAGCGGAATTCAGCCACACATTGCTGCAGATCCAGATTTCATTGGTCGCTGTACACGCGCCACCGGGAGGCGCAGGCGGCGGACATCCGGGCAGACCAGGGGAAGCCGAGGCATTGATCTGGGCGGGATTGAGATTGGACGCCTGTAGCACCGCGGAAATCGTGTTGTCCACCGCAGCAGCGGTGGCAGGAGCATTTCCGCACGTAACGCACGACGCGCGTGCCGCCGTGATCGCTCCCTGCTGTGCCGCTTGCTGAATGGTGGAGTAAATGTTGAAGGCCCGTCCAAACCAGACGATGCCCAACAACAGCATGAACACCAGGGGCAGCACCAGCGCGGCCTCGGCGATTTCCGCACCGTCAGCACTTCTGAGTTGCCGTACACTTCGTTTGAGGTTCAGCAAACAGCAGGTCCTTCGCTTCGCTCAGGATGACAAATTCTAAATGGAATGGCAAATCACGAATTACAAATTACAAATCCCCAACATTCTACCCATCCCGTAAACCACAACCGTAAGCGCCATGGCCACTCCAAACGGAATCTTGGTTGACTTCGGATCGTCGAGCGATACCTCGGACCCGGGCATCCGCAGGCTGAACAACGCCGCCAGCAAATGTGTGATGTTCAAAAGCGTCCGCATCAGCCGCCGTTTCCAAATCACCACGGCCAGCGCCATGACTCCCGCGACCAGAACTGTGCCCATGAGGACAGCGAGCAATTGCCGTGGCCCGAGACAAGCTCCCAACGCGCCGGCCAGCTTCCAGTCTCCGGCTCCCAGGCTGCGGATCCACACGAACGGCAGAAGCAGTCCAAGGGCCAAAAGCGCTCCCAACAACGCGGCTTTCAGTCCCGGCCAGCGAAACAAAATCGTGTTCACGGCGACGCCGGTCGCCATGCCCGATACCGTGAGCCAATTCGGAATCCGCCGACAGCGCCAGTCGAGAACGCCCGCAACTGTCGCCACCAGCATCGCCGGAATCCAGGGTCCGGATTGAAACGTGATTACCCCTCGCAGACGGGCGCCTCCGCGCGTTTCGCTCCCTGTACTTTAGGGCTTTCCGGCACCGCACTCAAGAGAAAGTTCCCGGTTTCTGGTTCTCGGTTCTCAGTGGAATTCAGGCCTGATTTTTCTGAGAACTGAGAACCGAAAACTGAGAACTTCTTGCTTAAAGCAAAAGGCCCGGTTGCCCGAGCCTTAAGTTGAAATCGAATTGGAGTCAACCTAGCGCGTTACCGGAGCCGAGTTTCGTTCGGCAATCACCTTCTTGGCGTTGTCGGCGAGGGCGCGCGCTTGCGGCATCAACTCCAGAGCCTTGATCACGTCCGGATCGGTTTCCGCCCGCACCTTTAAGCCTTCTTCCTGGCCAAAGGTATCCACGAACAGTTCGCTCTTGATGTTGGAGCGCAGCCACTCGTCGCTCTCGATCATCTCGGTTTCGGTATGGGGTATTTTTTCTTCGTCGAGAAATTTGCGGAAGTCCAGCAGCACGGCGTCGTCCACTTCAAAATTCTGCGCGATCTTGTGCGCGATGGCGTAGCGCTTGGCAAAGTTAAACAGCGCATAGTGCTGCAGCAACGAATCCTGGAACTTGTTGGACTTGTAAGGCGCCAGCTTCACGTCGGGAGTGATGCCGCCACCGCCATACACGGTACGCCCACTATCGGTGAGCTTGACTTCGTGGTTGGCGTTATTCTCCTCGCCCTCGCGATTGTAGTAGTAATCGTAGAGAGAAAGGTTCGAGTAATCGCGCTGGATGAGACGTCCGCTGGGGGTGTAGTACTTGGCGGTGGTCAAGGCAAGGCCGGTATTTTCGGCGAGCGGAAACACGGTTTGCACCAGGCCCTTGCCGAAGGTGACTTCACCGACAATCAGGCCGCGATCGTGATCTTGAATGGCGCCGGCGACAATCTCGGCTGCCGAAGCCGTGCCGCGATTCACCAGCACCACCAGTGGATATTCCTTGCCTCCGTTGCCGTGGGCTGCCACATACCGCTTTTCGGGTGATGACCGGCCGTGATGGGACACTATGAGCTGTCCCTTCTTCAGGAACTTGTCGGCGACGCCTACGCCTTCACTCAGCAGTCCACCGGGATTTTGCCGCAGGTCCAGCACCAGCCCCTTCAGATCTCCCATCTGCTCCAGAGCTTCGGCGACTTCATGTTCGGTGGTTTCCTGGAACCCGGAAACGTGCATGTAACCGATGCCGGGCTTGATCATGAAGTGCAAGTCCACGCTGTAGCGCGGAATCTCGTCGCGGACAACGGCGAATTCCAGCGGATGGTCGGAGCCTTCGCGCAACATGGTGATGCGGACGGTCGTGCCTTTCGGCCCCTTGAGCAGATCGGCAACATCGGAGGTGCTCATGTTGTCGGTGGGCTTGCCGTCAATGGCGGCGATAATGTCCCCCGGCCGGATGCCGGCGCGATAGGCCGGAGTGCCGACAAACGGCGCGATGACGATGACTTTATTATTGCGCGGGCCTACCGTCATGCCCACGCCGTAATACTTGCCGCGCTGCTCTTCCCGAAGCGCGGAGTACGACTTCGGATCGAAAAAGTTCGAGTGGGGATCGAGTTGGTGCAACATGCTCGGAATCGCGCCGTTATAGATTGCCTTGTCGGCATTCACCGGATCGGCGTAGTTCTGCTCGATCGTGTCATAGACCGCGGTGAACTGCTTGTAGCTGTCACGGACGTCGGAGTCGCTGGCGGGCGTGGCTGCCGGGCTGATTCTCTGCGCGAACAACATTCCCAGCAAGCCAAACAGACCGAGCACGAACACAATCAGGAAGAGAGAACGACGAGAACTACTGGCCATGTATCGAAATCCTCGGGCAGGGACCGTGGAGGGTCCCAGTCACCCCATCTGAGCGCAGTATAGCATGCAAAAGCGCCTCTTTACTTGGATGCAAGAGAACGCTTGAGGTTACGCTAGGATGACGGCTTAGGGTGCCGCCCGGGACCATCCCCGCCGCAGCGGACGGCGAAAAGTGCTTTTCTTGCCCTCCCCTTTCCTTTTTCCTCGGGCCGGAAAGTGGGCCAAACACCGTGATACGGGTCACAGCATGGGACCTTGCTCCGGTGGGAGACTAATGCTGGCGACCCGGGGCGATGCCGTGCGGTTCATCATTTTCCGCTTCAGGCGCCCGCAACGCCCAAGATCTGGGAGGGAATTTATGGCCATCACGAAACAGCAAGCACTCGACTACCACAGCAGCGGACGTCCGGGAAAAATTGAAGTCACCCCCACCAAGCCTTGCCGGACGCAGCGCGACCTGAGCCTGGCTTACA
>Ga0074046_10005358_pt1 | contig 10256 bp, 9 predicted proteins | sample BogForMeECP23OM3_FD_94441 | JGI IMG/M metagenome (GOLD analysis project Ga0074046, IMG submission 94441) | Bog forest soil microbial communities from Calvert Island, British Columbia, Canada - Bog Forest MetaG ECP23OM3 | ecosystem: Environmental > Terrestrial > Soil > Wetlands ...
CAGCGACCGTCTGAACCGACAACCCCGCCGCCTCCTGCTGAGGTGTCACCACCGGTTGTGCAAACTCCACCGACTGCCCCGCCATCACCCGAGCCGGATGAGTTCATGCGCATGTTTGAACTTCCCGGCGGAGGCGCAGGCGCGCCACCGCAGGCTGCTCCGCAGGCGCCACCTCCGGCAGCACCACAACCGGCCGCAAGGCGTGCCGTGCCGGTGATCCCCATGGCGGCTGTTTCGCCTGTGGCTCCCAGCATGCCCTACGTTCAACCACCCATGGTGCCTCAGCCGCAACCGTACCAGGTACCTGCCCCGCAGCTTCAACAACCTGTCGTGCCTTCCCCATACGCTATGCCTCCGCAACCTGTGATGCCACAGATGCAACCGATGGCCGTTCCCGTCCCTGTGGCGCCTCAAGGAGCGCCCCCTAAAACCGGCAAGAGCAAATTCCTTGTGCCACTCATCATTTTGGGAGGACTGTTCTTGATTGCGGTGGGATTGGTTCTTTTCTTTGCTCTTAAACACTAGTCGAAAGTCGAGAGTCGAAAGTCGAAAGTGGGTAGCACACCTGCATCTTTTGCAGGTCTGTGGCTTTTGAGAATACACGGCGGGAAAAGCCGCAGACTTCGATAAGCACGAAGTCTGCGCTTCGACTCTCGACTATCTTGACTGCATATTCACTCGGCTTGAGGCAGGAGAATGATGAGTTCGAGCTGCGGGTTCGCAATCTCGCCGGGAACATAGGCGGCGAAGTTTCGGGCACGCCCCACGGCATCCCAGCAAACTCCGGCCTGATTCAGGCTGAAGTATTGATAGTTCATCTTAATGGGAATCGAGCCCGGAGGAGAAGGGACGTGCGTTAATTGCATGCCGGGAAGAGCCTGGCGAATAAGTGTTTCAATATGCGTGGCGGAACAAACCTTAACGAGTTGAGGCACCCGCTTGAGAAGGTCTGCCTCGCTCAAGTCCGAACTGATGGCCAGGTACATGCGCGTATTCACGAGGTATTTGTCGTTCGCAAGCGCCGTGGAATAAATCGAGGGCTGGGTGAGTTTCAATGGCAATGAAACGAAGTTGCTGGGCACAACCGTCTCGAGGAGTGTCCGCAGCTTCTCGTCGAGGTCGGAAAAGCAGGCGCCCAGGTTATCGTGGTCGTAAAGGGGGAGATCGCGAGGCTGTAAGGTGGTCGAAAAGGTCGTGAGCGATGCCGCCAGGGCGAGCATCGTTGTATACAAACCCTCCGGATGGCCTTTCTTGGATTCAAAAATGTGACGCATGATGGGGAAATAGCTGTTTGCCGTATAAAGCAGCCAGAAGTTGGCAATGTCAGACGCCGTAAAATCCGCCAGGCTCTGGTTCTTCTGCCTGCGCGTTCCCGAAAGGGTGCTGCCCTTGGCGGCCAGGATCTCTACCAGCCGGCGTAAAATCGCCACCAGATACTCGCTCGCCGAGATATCCAGCAACGGTGGAATAAATTGCGGATCTAGCTGGTAAGTGCCGGCCGCGGTCTTTTTAACACGAGCCATACGCAAAAAGGTACTGCCCTGAAGGGGTTCTCCCTCGACAAGTAGCCGCAGGTTCTTCCTGGCAATTTGAACTGGTCTTTCCGCCAGCCCGGTGTTCTCGTCGCGCGTGAGAGCAATTTCGGCTTGGTAGCGAGCATCGCCATTCTTCTGCGCCACGGAAACATTGAAGCCGCGATCATGGTACTGAGGAACTGCAAGGAAGACCTCGAGGGTGCTCTGATCGGGACCAAAGGACTGCTCGAGCGGCCTTGCTCCCGGGGCGGCATCCGAGTCAGGAATCTCAAATGCCAAGCCATCGGGAAACAGCCCTACGGCGCGCGAAAGGGATAAGCTGCCGCCGGAAAGAGCCTCATGGTCGATCTGCAGCTCTGCAAAGCCCCAGGGGCAGAACTTCAGGGCACCCAACTTGAACTCCAAAACACTTTCGAAAAATCGGTCCTGGAGTTGCAGATGCTGGGGTGTGAGGAATGTCCCCTTGGCCCAGATTACCGGTTGGAGTCGCCTCATACAGTACCAAGCTAGCAAGAGTTTCCAATCAAAGTCAAACGGGAAATCGGCGGGGAGCCTGCTTCGGAAGGCGCCGCTTTGGGATATTACCTTTCGGGGACTTTGACGCGACGCAGGCTCACAAAGGCTTGCAATTCCCAAGGTTTCGTATAAACTGTAATTGTTCAGGCTCCTCCAGGGATGAAAATTGAGGTTTTTGCGGTAGAGAGGGAACCATAGGCGTGGCGTTCTACTCCCCCCAACCCACCTCTGAGAACACCCAAGACGATGCAGGCGTCCGCCTTTGCGCTCGTGTCGCCCCGCTCAACGATACAGGCCGAATGCGGACGAACAATGAAGACAGTCATCTGATCTTTCCGTTGGATGACAGTGTTGCCCCGCAAAACGGAGAGGAAAACGTCTTAGGATTTTCTCCTCCGGGTTTGCTCCTGGCCGTGGCAGACGGAATGGGCGGCCACATTGCAGGCGAGGTGGCGAGCCGGATTTGCGTTGAGAACCTGGCGAAGGAGATGACGGCGCAATTCCTCGTGGCGGGAGCGACGGCGCCCGATTTGTCAGGGGCACTCCGGAAGGCGGTCGAGGTTGCTCACCAGAGCGTTTATGCCCACTCACAGCAGCATGCGGTGGGCTCGACCATGGGGACTACGTTGACTGCGGCGCTCTTGAATGGGACTCGGGCCACCGTTGCGCAAGTCGGTGATTCTCGCGCTTATCTATATCGTGGCGGGAGCCTGATTCTCCTAACGCAGGACCAGACCATCGGCAATTTGCTCCGCGGCCGCGGCGAAGATTCCGACCGTGTAAGCAGCCAGATCAAGGAAATGCTAACGCAAGCCGTCGGCGCGCAGCCGGACATCGAAGTCATCATGAGCGCTGTCGACTTGGAGCCTGGCGATGTACTCTTGTTGTGCAGTGATGGCCTCTATAAGGCTGTTTCGCCAGGCGAGATTGTGGATTGCCTCGAGCAGCCTGCGAGCGCGGGTCAAAAAGCCAGGAACCTTGTGATGAAGGCCAATGGAAATGGTGGCCCCGACAACATAACGGTCATCCTTGCTGAAATCCAGCCCGTGGAGAAGACTTTGTCAAGGGCCAAAGGGTGATGTGTTAGTGGCAATCCATATCCGGTGCAGGGACCAAGAATAGGCAGTTGGCTCGTGCGCGGTCATGAGGTTGCCCCGCGCAGTCCGACTAATCTGGGCCCGATCTTGCAAACCGACCTGGAGTCGCGGCCACCTGGATGCGACTCGAACCTGTATTGTCGTTCTGCTTATGGATATTCAAGGAGCGCTGTTGCCAGGCGCCGATAGGGCCCCAAGGAATTCCTAAAGAGCCTCGAAGGCCCGGGCAATTCCGGCGTGGCCGAAGGGCTTGCGGGCGCCACCCGGAAGTTCCACCTCGGTCGTTGTTGAGTGGAACAAAATACGCGCGATCAGGCGACCCTCCATGCTCAGATCAGCCGACGCTTCGATCACCGACTTCGTATCCCCCGGCGCTGCTTGCTTTCCCGTCCTATGAGTACTCAGCATTAACTTGCCGGTCGGAAGCCGGGCCACACCAGCCCAACGGAAGTCAGGTTTCTTTTCCATCTCCAACACTGCGCCCCGCTCTTCGATTGCTTCTTGGATCAGGTGAATAGCTTCATCCATACGCTCCTGGAGCTCACTGTCCGTCATGGGAACACCTCAACTCTTTAATCGTTTCCGACTTTTCAACAGCCGGGAGATTAGTTTTCTGCGAACGGGCCGTGCCACGTCCTACCCGAATAACAACTCCCGAGTTTCCTCCTCGCCGTTCGTCCCTTATAGAATCAAGCGACTGACGTGACGAAATCAATAACAATTTTTCGGTTTCTGGGCAAGACGTTGGACTCACCTTGGCTGCCGGGGAAATAGGGCTGATTTTTATGTCTCGACTAATATTACTAATAATGCTGATATTCGCCGTGCCAAGAAATCCCTCATCTTGAGGGTCTGAATTGGCCCACCCCCGGAAAACACAGCCGGACTGTTCTGTTTCGCTCGAGGGGGACAGGAGGCGCGGTGGACAGGAGCGCCAAGGTGGAGCTTTTTGAATAGCTTACACGGGCCCATTGGTGGGGCGGCGAACTCATGATAGAATCACGTTTAAGGCATTTGCTTTACGATTAGAGATTTTGGCACCGTTGACCGCCAATGGAAGAGTCTCCGTCCACTATTGACATTGTCATTTCGGATCCCTACCCCATATTTCGGGAGGGCTTGCGAAAGCTGCTGGAAGCTGAGCCGGGGTTGCGCATTGTCGGTGAAGCCGCTGATGGCGAAGAAACCCTAAAGGTCGTTCGCAAACTCAAACCGAAGATCCTCCTGCTGGATCTCTCGATGCCCGAGGTGACCGGCACCGAAACCCTTCGAGAGCTGGGCAGGCTGAGGATTCATACACGTACCATCGTAGTGACTGAGGCCATCGGAAAGGCACAGGTCATTGAGTTGCTACAATTGGGGGCTCACGGCATCGTTTTGAAGCACTCGGCACTACAGCTCCTTCTCAAGAGTATTCGTTGCGTGAACCATGGTCAGTATTGGGTCGGGCGTGAAAGTGTTTCAGACCTCATCCAGGCACTTCGCCGGATGACGCGTGACCATCGCGCGTCAGAGGCCAGTCGGGACTTCGGTATTTCCTCCCGTGAGATGCAGGTCGTTACACACGTCGTTGCTGGCTATACGAACAAGGATCTAGCGGGGAAGCTAGGCATCAGTCTGCAGACTGCGAAGCATCACCTCACTAACATTTTTGACAAGCTGGGAGTCTCTAACCGCTTGGAGCTCGTACTTTTCGCCATTGATCATGGGTGGGTCAACAAGGATTAGTCCTGCCCCCTCCGTTTTTTCAACAGGCCATGGGCTGACAACTTGTCTCAGTGTGACGTGGCCGCAATCCCCGCTATCCCCACTGACCAACGTCTTCAGGGCGCGAATCCTTTTTCCGCGTGCCACATCTATTTCTTCTGAGAAGATGCTTAAAAGAGCATTAGCTTATTGTCATGTTTTATTCTTATCCTTGAGAAGGCTGTGGTGAGAGTGTGGTCGCGGGATAGCACTATAGGGTGCCATTCCAATGGCACCACCGTGCTATTGTGGAACTCCTCCGATCAGCTAAGCTGGATAACAACGGCAGATTACTTTCACGGGAAGAGAATTCAATGTGGGTTGGTTCGACCCATGTTGGATGCGAGAGGCCACGTGCGAATGGCTGGCAAGGAGGGGGGCCAGCGCTTCGGACTCCAAATCCCACTGCGTTATCGAGTAAACGGTGACAGCAAGTGGTGTAGGGGCGTGACGAAAAACATCGGCTGTTCCTGAGTATTGTTTCGAGGAGAGGATTTGGCCGAGCTAGGAAGCCCGGTCGAAATAAGCTCGGTAGTACCTAATGAAATAATCAAGCAGAGGGCTACCGAGGTGCCTTCGCGGGGTGCGGTTACGTGATCGGATCGGCCCGGTTAATGGTCATGCCTCCGTAGTCGCGACCAGGGTTTTCGATTATCAGTTTGTTCGATCATAGGATGTGGGCGCGATGTGTCATCTTGGGAGTTCGTCCGGGGGACCAACCACCTGGAATGAGCAGGCAATCCATTCCGAAGCCCGCGAGGGTGGCAGCGGTCTACCATTTGGACAATGTCTCTCGTACAAAAGTACCGGTACGCCGGTACGCTTGGCGATGAGGGGGGACATAGGTAGACTCTCAGGTAGTGTACCTCTCCGGTGGAAGACTGGAAGACGGATGGAGCCGGTCGCCCGAGAGTGACATGGTCCGGCTCACGCGGCACATTAAGGCGGAAGGTAAAATCGTTAGGCGTGAACCCTTGGCGCGAAGCTAGGTTACGCAAGCGTAACGACCAGCGGAAGTTGTGAGCTTGCCAGGCGTCGCTCACAATCTCGAGCGACACGGGCAAAGGCGGTTTTGGTCGTTTCTGCCGCGAAGAACTGAAGGTAAGGCTTACAGGATGGTTGGATCTGTAAGTCAAAGGGCGGAGCTTTGCGTCAATTTCGACAGAACCCTGGACCAGTATGTTGCCGCACAACAGCGAGAACGCTCCGGCATTCGTAGAGTCCCCATTCATCTCTTGGCTCATTCCCATGCCCGAACCACGGGATCCTAAGTCCGGGGTAAAAGCAGAAAGCGCCAGCGAACAGTGAGGCGATCCAAGCAATCCATTGGCGCATTGATTTGCTACCTCCAAACGCTTTTGCCGACTAGCGACCGGCAATTCTTGAACTGCTTTTCGCACGTCAATTGCCAAACAGTAAACTTCGCATCTCAATATAAACCCAGGGGTTGAATGGCCGATAGGAAATGCGTGGGAATGAAGCTCTGTGTAATAGTTACAAAGTATGTAAACCTTACCAGAGAGGAAGTTTGGACCGGCGGATTGCGAACGCTGACACGCAGGAAAACCTTGCAAGCATTGTCGAAGACTCGTCTCCCGGAAGTCCCGCACGGTGTTCCTGAAGATGATGATCAACTGGGGGAAGGGTGCTGGGAGCAAAGACGGCCGGAAGCAAGCGAGCTGTCAAGTGCCGTCTTCTACTCGTCGGCCTGCTGCTTTTGCATGCAGGAACGAGCTTTGTAAGGTGATAAGGTAGGGGCTGATGCCGGTCGAACAGAGAATCGCGAATTTGGCCGCGAGCCGTTGGGCTTCCGGTTGGTATGCGCTTTACACTCGCCATCAGTGCGAAAAAGTTGTTTGCCAAGCCCTGTCGGACAAGGGATTCGACGCCTTCCTGCCACAATATCGTGCTATTCACCCTTGGAAGGACCGTCGCAAGGAACTCCTCCTGCCGCTTTTCCCCAATTCTGTGTTCATTCGAGGTGGCCTTGACCGAATGTTGAACATCCTTACGACGCCAGGCGTTCACTCGTTCGTCGCCTGGGCAGGGCGTCCAGCGGATATACCGCAAGAAGAAATCGATGCTGTACGCCGTTTGGTCGACAGCTCATTGCGGATCGAGCCGCACCCATTTCTTAAATGCGGAGACTGGGTGCGGATCAAGTCTGGGCCCCTGGAAGGTATTCAAGGCATACTAGTCCGCAAAAGGAGTGCTTTTCGACTGGTCCTTTCGGTGGAAATGCTCGCACAATCTGCCTCCGTTGAAGTGGACATCAGTGTGGTTGAGCGCGTCCGCTGCGCGGAAGCGGAACGAAACAACGTGCTGAGAATTGACAAGGGAGTTCCATCTTTAGAGCCAGTTTGACCTTGCTCACCCGGAGAGTTAGATTCCTCGAGAGGGCATCGAATCTTATTCGGTGACACAGCAGCTCGATATGAATTCACTCATTCAAATTAAGGTTTTGATCAGATGAACGCAGACCAGAGATGGCGAAGAGGCATGATGTGGACCCTGAGTGTCAGGACTGGGTTTGCAGGACTGGCGTTAGGGGCTTGTCTTTCACTCGTTATCAACATCGCTTTAGTATCAGATTCCAGCAAGGCGGCTGAAACCCAGTACGTGCAGATGGCCAGTTTGGTTGGACAAGCTGGCAAGACAACGGGCGGCCAGCCCAACGTTCCCAGCCCCAAGCATGTCGATGATGACTACGTCATCGGCCCCTCAGATGTCTTGGCGATCAATGTTTGGAAGGATACGGAGCTTTCCCGGACTGTCCCTGTGCGTCCTGATGGCAAGATATCACTCCCGCTGATTGGAGAGTTGCAAGTAAGCGGTTTGACGGCTCGCAAGGTGCAGCAAATGGTGGCAGAGAGGCTAAAAGAGTACATCTCTTACCCGGAAGTTAGCGTGATTGTGCAAGAAGTGAAAAGTCGAACATTCATTGTCCTCGGTAAGGTCGTAAAGCCCGGATCATATGAATTGGGAAAACCGACCACGGTTCTAGAGGCCATCGCCATCGCGGGCGGCTTTCTCGATTTCGCGAAGGCAAGCAAGGTTTATATTATAAGACCCACGGGCAACGGTCCTTCCGAGACGCTTCATTTCGACTACAAAAAAGTGATTAAAGGCCATAATCCCGAGCAGAACGTGGAACTCAAGAGTGGTGACACGATTATTGTTCCTTGAGTTTCTGCCTACTGTGGCGGGGCGATCTTCACGTGGAGGTAGAGTTCATTGGCCCAACAAGACGAGAATCTTGATGTAAGTCTTAGCAAGCTTCTAAGAGTGGCCACCAGGCGGCGCTGGTGGGTGCTCATACCTGCTTCGGTTATTGCCGTGGGTGCCTGCGTGACCTCGCAACTGCTCCCTCCCCGTTACGAGTCTGACGCCACGATCCTTGTGGAACGCCAGCAGGTACCTGAACGCTACGTCACTGCGAATACGACCACCGATGTTAGGGAAGAACTTTTGGTCATGACCGACGCGGTTCTTTCCCGCACTCAACTGCTCCAGATTGTGGATGAATTTGGTCTATTTCCAAAGGAGAGGAAGCGTCTGGTTCCCGAGGAGTTAGTCGAACTGATGCGGAGCAATATCAAGGTCGAACCATTGCAAAAGGGCTCCGAGACCAAAGACCTAAACGCCTTCAAGATTTCCTTCACAGGGGTTGACCCGCACTCGGCTCAAGCGGTAACCAACAGGCTCACCACTCTCTTCATCAGTGAAAATAATAAGTCACGCGAAGAGCAGTCAGCAGGGACGACTAACTTTCTGACGGACGCGCTGGAGGTTGCTGCAGCAGAACTGAAGCAACAAGAGAGTCGTGTTCGGGACTTTAAAATGCGTAACCTTGGTGAACTGCCCGAGCAGCAGCAGGGGAATCTGGCCATCCTCGCCGGGTTGCACGCGCAACTTCAGAACGCCATGGCTACTCTAGGTCGGGCACGCGAGCAGCAGGCTTATCTGCAGTCCTTGCTTTCCCAGTATGACAACCTGGCGGCTGCCGGGGTTGCGGCCCCGGGGACGATGCCCGCCAGTCCCACGGAAACGATAAAGGCGGAGTTGACTAGGCTGCAAAATGAAAAGGCCGATCTATTGGCACGCTATACGGCGAAGTATCCTGATGTGGTGAAAATCGACAAAGATATCAAGGAGACGGAGGCCCTACTGGCAGCATCGACGCAGGCGGCAGGGCCCACGAAGGATGGACCTGTCCAGGAAAGTTCCAAATCCCCCAGATCCTCTGAAAGAGATGCAACCACCGCGCAACTCAAGAGCCAGTTGGAAGCAAACCAGTTGGAAATTCAGAATGCCACAGAGGAGGCAGAGCAAACAAAAGCCCGAATTGCCGAATACCAGCGCCGCCTCAATCTGACCCCTGTTCGTGAGCAAGAACTCGCGGATTTGCTTCGCGACTACGACCAGTCGAAACAACACTATGACGACTTGTTAAGCAAAAAGACGCAATCCGAGCTGGCAACCAGCCTGGAAAGACACCAACAGGGTCAGCGATTCCGCATTATTGACCGGCCAAGCCTGCCGATGAAGCCCTCCAATGCGGACCATGTCAAAATCAGCTTGGCCGGATTAGCCGCGGGGATCGCGGTTGGAGTGGCCCTGGCTCTCTTGGCTGAGACCAGAGACCACTCGCTCCGCGATGAACAGGAACTGAGGCGGCTTTTTGCCTTTCCCTTGATGATTGGAGTGCCGGTGCTGCTGAGCAAGGGTGATAAACGGAGGCGTTTGCGGGTAGAGGTGCTCGAGTGGTTTGCCGGGGTCGCATTGTGCCTGCTTGTTTGCGCCACTGAATTCTATGTTTATCGGCGGGGTTAGAAGAGTGCGAAGATCCTCCTCCTGCGCTCCGGTGATGGGAACACCGATGGGAGTTGATAACTATCATGCCTGACCGCCTTTTCAAGCCAGAGATAGGAAAAGACGACCTACTCTCCGCATCCACGGAAGAGTTTCTCGAGACCTTGGAGAGGGCTGATGTGTATCTGCCAGTCTCAACTGAAGTCAGCCCTGTTTCCCCGGAGAGCCGTATTGTAATGCACACCGATCCGAGGAGTGCTGGTGCGGATAGGTTCAGATTGGTGCAGATACGCCTCACGAGCATACAAGCTTCGAGGAAGCTAAAAAGCCTCCTTATTACCAGTCCCCTGCCAGAGGATGGGAAGTCCACGGTTACGTTGAATCTTGCCACAGGTTTGTCTGAAGAAGGAAAGCGTCCAGTGCTCTTGTTGGAGGCCGATGTACATCGACCGACCCTCGTCAAGAAACTGGGTCTCAAGGCGTGGCCTGGGCTGACCGAGCGTTATCAGCGTGGGAGTGACCCGATGTTGTCAATCCGCCGAATCGAGCC
>Ga0074046_10005359_pt1 | contig 10255 bp, 7 predicted proteins | sample BogForMeECP23OM3_FD_94441 | JGI IMG/M metagenome (GOLD analysis project Ga0074046, IMG submission 94441) | Bog forest soil microbial communities from Calvert Island, British Columbia, Canada - Bog Forest MetaG ECP23OM3 | ecosystem: Environmental > Terrestrial > Soil > Wetlands ...
TACCTGATCGGATTCAATACGACGGATATAATGGCCCTTACCGGTGTTGGAACCGTTCAGATGGCACTGGTAGAAAGTAATTACACATCATGTCCACAACCAACAAAGGTCTATGTTCGCTATGAGCCAAATTCCGACGTGGACTATTCAACGGCGTGGGATACGTATTTTGTCAATACGCTGGGCATGCAACCGGCGCTATCCCCTAATCAGAATTACTACACGTTCTTCGATGAAACGAATAATGAAAAACCTGTCAATCTTGTAATAAAAACCTATGAAATCCAGATAATCTCCCTGTAGAAAAGGACATGAACACCGGTTTAACCGTGCCCGTACCGAAAAACAGGGAAAATTTCCCCCTGCTTTTTGGAGATACCGGGATTGCTCCCGGTGACCGGCTTTGCCCCACTCCAGGAATTCATTTTTCATGCTTCCGCATGCGCTTTTCCCGGCATACAATCCTGCCATCCCCTAAATTCTGCCTGCGGCCGGGTTTTCGACCCCTGAATTTTCCGGCCAATAAAATTTCGATTGCAAAAAATCCGGGTTTTAAAATTTCGAGTCCCGGAAAATTACACCGCTCCAAACTTTCGGGCTGGAAAAAATGCGGCTCCGAAATTTTCATGACCGAAAATTTCATAGCAACCCGGACCAAGACAAAACCCGGATCCGGCAAGTTTCAGACGGGCGCTCCCACACCCCTGCACTGGCGGTTTCCTCTCACCAACGTTCGAGCCGGAAATTTTCGGCCCGGAAAACTTTCGGTCCCAAAATTTTTTGGCGGTAAAAATTTTGCGCTGTAAAAAGATCGGATGTTTAAAATTTCGAGCCTGATATTTTCCCGGCCATAATCTTTCGAACCGGAAAACTACGGACCCATAATTTTTGGGATTGCATTGAACCAAATCAAGCAGCCATGCAAAAATCCGCTGGGGTACCCATGTTGTCGATGTACTGCAAAATCATGGCAGATTTCCCGGGTCGGACAGGGTGGGCCGGGAAATTTAATGAAGTGAAAAACCGGTTCCCACCAGCTAAATTATCCGGACCTGACTGTGACATCAAATATAAGGGGGAAATTGCATTTTTAGGATCTCATTATCCCATTTATGCAATGCGAGAAGCAGGAGTCGAACCTGCGAACGCCTGCGCGAATCGATCTTGAGTCGATCACCGTTGACCACTTGGTTATTCTCGCCCGGAATAATATTGGCTTGCAGGATAGTAAAAAGCTTTGACCATCAAAACCTTATACCACGAGCGGGTATAATTCCCGAAATCCGGTATTTATGGAAAAGGCAGGGATACCATTCCTGGATCAGGGCGGCAAGGGTACTGCCAAAGGTGCCTGTTCGATACGGATTACATGAAATCCGCGAGGCCCAGCTGCTCCTGCTTCTCTTCGCCAAACGTCGATTCGATGGCGAGATCGAGCACTTCGACCCGCTGCCGGGTATATTCTGATACCTTGTATTTTTTCACCATCGCACGGGACACTTCAAGGTATTTTTTGACCGATCCTTCGTGCACGGTCGGGATGATATTGCCGTTGCAGATCCCTTTGCCTTTGAATTTCGTGCACTTACCGGCAAGCGGCATCCTCCGGTAACTCGTATTGCACTTGGTGCACCGGAACTTCTGCTTGGAGAATGCGGAGAGGTTGCCCATCAGGTCGCGGATGAAATGCGTGTTGAGGACACGTTCCGCCACATCATCCGCATCGACAGCCCGGATTTTCTCGGCCAGATCGAGTTCTGCCTCGAGTTTCTCGGCCATGGTCTTGAGTTGTGTATAAGTAGACTCCAGGGGCCCTGCCGATATATCCGAGGTATCGTGCGTGAAGAAAAATCCTTCCAGCTGCTGCGGGGTTCCCACCCTCCGCTCGACCCGGTCGATCAGCGGCTCGACATCCTTTGCCTTTGCGTACCTGAGCCCTGCCTCGTAAAGTTCAAGCGGGTAACCTCGCCCGACATCCACGTTCAGGGCCTCCTTGTCAATCTCTGCCGGGTCGATGCGGCTCGTGAGCACTAAGGGAGCATCCATCGTGCCGCCACGGTTCTGGGGCAGGAACGAGCGCGAGAAGTTCAACAACCCGTCCATGAGAAGCATGATGCAGTCTTCATCGCCGTCGCACTGCCCGGTGAAGATGCCGTTTGCCACCAGCGTGTGATCGTCAGCGACCGTCAGGCAGTACACCCGGTCTTCGAGAGATGTCACGGTTTCGACCGCTGCAATCCGGTCGGTGATCACCGCCCCTCCTTCATACACCGGCACAGCATCCCCGGCTTTGATTTCGAGTGCCTTGATCTTCCTTAAGTACTGGACATCCCATACGAGCATCGCGTGGTCCGGGGTGACCATCAGCTGCCGGTTCCGGGAGGTGGTAAAGCGGATCAGATCGGCAGGTGCCCGGTGGATGGAAACCGAAGTGATCCTGCGCAGGTGCATCATACCCGAGGTATCTACGGTACGGGTGTAATATGAATGCACCGGATCAGAGTAATACGTGCCCAGCCGGTCGAGCCCCGGCTGGCTGATATCGAAATTTTCCAGCACGAATTTCCGGATTTGCGTGCGTGACCACCTCTTCCCGTCGTAGACCTCGATTTCGGTATCACCAAAAAAGCAGTTGCGGCGCTTGGCCGCATGGAAGAACGGGTGGGCATACCCGACGTTTGCCCGGGTAAACCCGATAACCCGGGCAAGCACCCCGGCGCTTGTGTGGGGAGCAAGGCCGATGACAAGGTGGCCGACCAGATCGTCCCGCGTCTTTACCTGGTAAAAGGCAGGAAGACCGTAAAGCCGGGTCAGCTCGTCATCGATGAACTGTGCGACCTTGACCATATAGTCCGCACACGAATCCGAGAGGAGGAGATCCTGCGGGTGCATTTCGATCACCTGCGTCCCGTTCTGGAGATCGTAGCCGTTGATGTCTTTTACATATCCGAGCTCCCGCATCTTCTCAACCGGGACCCGCACCTCGTCCGGGCGTATGTGCGTGAGCGGGAGATCGATCATGTCGAAACGGGTTGTCCCGTCTTTGAAGACATAGATGTCCTGCTGGGCGCGAAGAATCCCCTTTTCCATCGCCTCGATCGTCTTTTCCCGGGAAATCACACCTTTTACGCCTTTTACAAGGGCAATGCTGTCTTTTTTGATCCCGAGACGCTCCATCGCCTGTGCATATTCCGCTTTCACGTTTAAGGCGATCCGCTGGCTGCACGTAGCCGGGACATCGCAGTTCGGGCAGCGTTCTGTCGATACTTCATGCTCGCACCTCGGGCAGGTATATACCGGCGTCGTATGCGTTTTACATTTCGGGCACCGGTTCAGGTACGTAATCTCACCGCAGCCGGTACAGCGCCGGCGGCCGACTTCGATCTCGATGACACCTCCTTCTTTCTGGAAGTCAATCTCGGTTGCGTGCGCATCCGATTCCTCGGTATGGATCGAGGCTTCCTGGAACGAGCGGCGGGCACCTCCGGATTCCCCCAGCGGGAAGAGGGCGTGCGGCGGCGGGCTCATCTTCCGCGGCTTGGACTTGCCGGGCCGGCCCATCCGTCCGCCAATCCGTATCCCGGACCGGGAACGGAGATTAAGCCCGCTCAGGTGCATAACAAGCGCGAGCGGTGTGGCATCGGCAGGTACCGTGTTCCACGTATCGCGTTTTTTTAAGTGCTCGTCAAGACCGAGGCCTGCAACAAATGCCCGGTAGGTCCGGATCCTTATGGTTTCCCCGCTTACCTTGTGGGGGAGAAGCAGGGTTTCGAGCGATTCTTTTATGTTCGGGTCAAGAGGGATGACCAGCGCATCCGCCTCAATGTTACCAGTACCCGAAACGGTATCGGCAAGATGACGGATCTGGTCGTTGCTTATATCATCCCAATACCAGGTATAGGCCGGGTAAAGGTAACCCCCGGGCCCCGCGAGCGCGAGCGCCTCTGTTTCATCCTGCGGCGGTTTTGTACCGGGCGCCTGGTCAAGCAGCCACCATTCCTCGCAGTAGCCGGCGGGCACCAGCGGATGGTTGTTTTCCAGAAAATCCCCGTACGCGATCAGGATCTCCCCTACATCGAGGATTCTCTCGACTTTTTTTATCAGCGCAAGAGCGGTCTTTTCATCGTCCACCCTGATGACTTCACCGCCGATCAACCGTACGGTCGGTCCTTCGATGGAATCTACGGGTACGACACCGCAGGCCTTGCCCGGGCGTTCGAGTTTCATCTGTGTACCGACCGCAAGAAATCCCCCCAGCAGGTGGAGCGTCGCCGGGTTGAACCCGGCAGTCGCAAAGCCGGTATTGCGGGAGCGGCCGTACCTGAGCCTGAAGCCCCCTTTCCGCATAGGGTAGGAAAAGACCGGCCTTCCACCGATGAGATCCCGGAGGTACTTGTCCAGCGGTTTTATGCCGGGGGCATCCTCTTCCGCACCCGGTTTTGCCGCGCCGGCGATGAGCTTGTCCAGCCAGTCCCAGTCGTTCATGTTCATCTTCTCGACCTTGCTCTTGAGCTTGCGGGCTTTGCCGGCGATACCTTCTGCAAGGACAAGCGCCATTCCGCCCCGCACGGCATTTGTCTCGACGCGTTCAAGGTTCCGGTGTCCCGAGACCTCCTCTTTCTCCGTCGCTTCGCCATCGATGCAGACCGGGCAGTTCTCCACGATCAGCCGGATTTCCGCTTCACTGGGGAGGTATTGGAGGTTCATGATGCTGTTGTACTGGCGGATCTCCTCGATATACCGCTCGACCTCATCCTGGCGGGGGCGGTAACGGCCTATCCCGAGCCGGGCCCGCACGTAATCGCCGACAAGCACCGAGAGCGCCTGCGCCGTCCCTCCAGCGCTTCGGATCGGACCGGCGTAGTAGATTTTCAGGTACAGGCTGCCATCATCGTTCTTGCCGGTTCCGACTTTCGCAATCCCTTCGGTCGGGGCCGAAACCACGCCTTCGGTCAACAGTGCCATCGCGGTCCGTATGGCATGGTCGAGGATCTCATCGCTGTTCTTCTCCCCGAACATCTTTGCGACAAAATCGTCGCCGATCCGGAGCGCCGCCTCCTCACGGGACATCTGCGCTTCGAGTTCCCGGATCCGGGCCGCCACCCCTTTGATCCCGACAAGCACTTCGACCCGGTCTGCAAGGTCGCTTGCAATCGGGATCTCGACATCCGTTGCCGGGTCGAGGCCGCGGGAACGCGCCTCCTGAGCACGTGCAATCGCACGGGAAAGCCCGTCCATCAGGGTGTTCCCGTACTTTTCCATCTCAGGAGAAAGCTTGAGCATAGTGGTATGATCCGGCGGCTGAAAATTTATACCATAGTATTTGGCGGTTCTGCCGTCAGTAAAAAGGTATCTGCAGGACGGGGATCAGGGCTGTTTCTCTTTCCGGATCTGCTCGATCACGGACGGCAGGCCGGTCTCCCCCATCTGCCAGAGCGTGAGCGTGGCGCAGGAGCGGAGGATCTCATTGGCATCGGAAAGCCGCAGGGTGAGCGATGCCACCGCAGGTTTCCCGATCCGGCAGAGCGCCCGTGACAAAAAAGCCCGCAGCTCCTTATCCTCAGTCGCCATTGCATCGATGAGCGGTTCCACGGCCGGTTCCCCCATCTCACCAAGCACTGCTGCCGCGTAACGCCTAAACTCGCGGTCGGGATTTTTTTCCATCGCCACGATAAGAGGCGAGATCGCCGGCACTCCCATTTTTGAAAGGGAGATCGCCCGGTACCACCGGCGATCATTGTCTCCCGCGGCCGCAAGGGCGTTAATCAGGGGTTGTACCGCAGCATCCCCGCTCTCTGATAACACGAGAACTGCATGGTGGCGGTTATCAATCGAGGGGTCGTCGAGCTGGCTGATCAGGATGGCGATAGTCTCATCACCGTCTTTCTGGTTATCGGGAGTCATAGGAACACCAGTACTGTCAATATTGTGTGTGGCAGCTCATGTCTGTTGTTATCGGGATCAACCCTGGAGCCGGTGTTTTGTGCGCAAACGAGCCCCCTGTCATGCAAGCCCGAGATAGGAGGGGATAAAGAGAATACAGAAGAACCCGACCATCATGACGAGCCCTAACGGAATACCCAGCCTTGCCCATTCCCTGCTGGTTATCCCCGTCTTGCCTGCCGCGATAATGTTAGGGATATTCCCAGGGATGAGCATGCCGCCCGATATGAGAAGGGCGACAAGCGCAGTGGTGATCTGGTTTAAGGAGAGCACCGGGCTGATCTCGGCTGCGGCAAGGGTCGCGTTGTCAAGCACCGCGGAGACCATGTTGGCCCAGTAGAGGGCTTCCGGCGGGATAAGGACCACGTAACCGAGTATCAGGGGTTTAAAACCCTCCCCAAGGAATACGAGGGCCATGATAAAGAGATAGACTTTGCCTGCCCGGATGATGACGTCACGCAATTCCTCGCGCTCGACAATGCATTTCAGGTTTGTCTCATCGGTCTGCCGTTTTTTGAGCGCAACAAGGCCGAGGACACCCAGAAAGATTACCGCGGGAACGATATAAATCCCGATTTTATCGACGAGAAACAGGAAACCGGCATGATACGGGTCTCCCGCCAGTTTGGAGACTACGATTGTGGTGAGCGGTTCGCCAAGAGGGGTGAGACCCGCACCAAGACCGATCGAGAAGCAGGCAATGACCGTGATCTCGATCTTTGCCTCTTTTACGAGAGGAAGGGCGTTGATGATCTCCACAAGGATAATCGCTGCGAGAATCGCCGATATGACACTGGAGACAAGGCCAAGTACGATGATCAGGAGCGGCACGGTCAACTTGAGGGAAAACGATTCGACAATTCCGTTGATGGCCCGTTCCAGGTGGTGATGGAAACAGTAGATGAGAAGGCCCACGATAAGGACGATCTGCACGATCCCGATCGGAATCCCTCCCACTGATGTAATGTTTAAGGGGCTCGCGAGGGCTTCGATAATGATCGCCATGTTCCAGCCCGTGGTCTCACCCGACAGTGTCGTAAACCCTGAAAGCGTGAGCGCAATGATCCCGCAGCAGAACAGGAAAAATTCAAGATTATCTTCGATCTTCCGGACCGAAAAGGGAAGGACCAGAACGGCACAGAAGATGATAAAAAGGCCAAGGGTCACAAGAATATCCACACAAACTCTCCCCGAAGATGTATCGCTTTGTTATTTTTGAATTTCTTAAAAAACAATTTTGGCGTTGATGGGGAAAAGATCTTCCATTTCAAAGGGCATCTCACTTTTCGGCTAAATAAAGTATATATCTAACTTCTGAGGTATAGTGCAAGTGATCATCTCCTCCGGGGCATGCGGACTATGGTGCAGGATCTCCTCAAAACCATCAGTGCTCTGCAGAATACGGCCATCGGGAACTGCCGGAAACGGATAGAGGACGCGGCGGCAAAAACGAAGAAGATCCTCGGAAGCGATCCACAGGATGCAGATGCACAGCGCAGATGCGAAAAGCCCTCGCGCGGGGTGACCTCGGTCCTCAAGGGGAAACACGGGCTCTGAAGGGATACGGCATGGATACAGAAAAGACGCTCCTGCAACAGATACGGGACAAGGAACAGGAGTTCTCACGGAAGATTGACACGGCCCGGGCCGATGGCGAGGTCACGGTTGCCGCTGCGCGGACCGAGGCTGAAGACCTGCTCTGCACTGCGGACAAGGCAGGAAAAGCAAGTGCCGAACAGGTCTACTGGAATGTGCAGGGGAAAACTGCTATCGAGATTGAGTCCCTGGACACAGCCGCCAATCTCGATCAGGAGGCCGCCAGGGTACGGGGAGAGAAAAATATCCATGAAGCGGCGGAGCGGATCGTCAGGTACGTGACCATGGAATAATGCCGGGCACGCCCGGTGGGGAGTTGTATGCTCCAGGCAATGAAACGCATCCAGGTGATCGGGCCAAAAGCGGAGCTGGGCCATGTCGTCGACCAGCTGTACGAGGCCGGTACCATCCACCTCGAGAGCGCAACGGAAATCATACCAAAGGACGAGATCTGCCTTAACGGTGTGCGGCAGGAAGAGGCCGACGAGATTACCGGGGCCCTTGGAACGATCAGCGCGATCTTCTCCACGCTGCCCGTGATTGCGGACGATCCTGGCGTCCAGGCCGAAATCCATACCACTCTTGAGAGAAAAAACCACGCAGAGCTGGTCGCCCGGGCCAGGGAGATTATCAGTACCCTCGAAACGACGACACGGGAACTCGCAGCCAAGAAAACTGAACTCACCCTTTCAATCACGACTCTGAACCGGTACGCAAAAGTCCTCGATATCATCCAGCCGGTAGAAAAGGAGCTGCCTGCACTCGAAGGGTTCGAGGTCACGATCCTCCTTGTCCAGGAAGAGCATCGTGAAGTTCTCGAATTAATAAAAAAAGAACTCGATACCATCACCGGCAACCGGTTCGAAATGATCGCAACTACGGTCGATGCCGATACCCTCGCCGCCATCATGGTATTCCCGAAAAAATATTCCGAGGAAATCCACTCATTTGTTTATTCTGTGAACGTGAACGAGGTCCGGCTCCCGAAGGAGTATGCCGGCAGGCCTTTTTATGAAATATATGCCCTGATCGAAGAGAACCGGCTCCGTGCGCAGGATGAGATCGCCCGCATCGACCGGGACCTGCTCGCTCTCTCGAATACCTGGTACCAGGAGCTCGTTGTCATAAAAAGGCTGCTTGAGACGATCAACAGCCAGTTGGGCGCATACCGGAATTTCGGGGTATCGGACTACATGTTCGTGATTATGGGATGGATCCCGAAGAAAAACCTGAACAAAACCCGGAAGATGATTGAGGACAGGTTCTCGGACAGGGTGATCATCCATGAGCTGCCGGTAACGGAAAAAGACATGGAGAACGCCCCTGTCTTTTATGACAATCCTTCGTGGGTTAAACCCTTCGAGTTCATCATGCAGCTCGTCGCACCGCCGCGGTACCGCGAGGTCGACCCCACGCCAATCCTCGCCATATTCTTCCCGCTTTTCTTCGGGCTTATGGTCGGTGACACCGGGTACGGTCTGGTCATACTGGCTTTTGCACTCGTGATCCGGCACCGGTACCAGGCAATCGGTTTTGCAAAGAACCTTGCCAATATCCTGATCATCTCATCGATCCCGGCTATCATTTTCGGGTTCCTTTTCGGCGAGTTTTTCGGGGACCTGGGGGAGAATCTCGGCTGGCTCCACCCGGTGCAGCTACTTGGCATCACCTGGAACCGCGTTGACGCGATGATCCCGATGCTCATCTTAGCGATCACTATCGGGATCATCCATGTCTTTCTCGGACTGTTCATCGGCATACGGAACGCGATCATAACGAAGAAACGCAAGCACCTCTACGAGAAGACCGGTATGTTGCTGATGATCACCGCGATCATTGTCCTTGTCGCCATGCTCGCGAAGGTTGTGCCGGCGTTTTCCGTCTACCCGGCGGTTGTCCTCATCGTTGTCGCACTCCCCCTCATCCTGATGGGGGCCGGGGTGTTTGGCACCATCGAGGTGATGAGCACGGTCGGAAACATCCTCTCGTATTCCCGTCTCATGGCGATCGGCATGGCATCGGTGATCCTCGCGATGGTGGCAAACCGGCTCAGCGGTGCATTTGCATTTGCCATCATCGGGATTATCGTCGCGCTCCTGCTGCACGCGCTCAATGTCGCGCTCGCGATGTTTTCCCCTTCTATCCACGCGGTGCGTCTCCACCTTGTCGAGTTCTTCTCAAAGTTCTACGAGGGGGGCGGGATACCCTACAAACCGTTCAAGAGAGAGGTGCCGTAAGGGTAAAAAAGAAATGTTTCTGGAGCAGAGCCCTCAAAAGGCATATTAAGATTTGCCAAATCTAGTTCCCAAAAACCATTATTTCCAATCTCCTTTCCTGTGCCGGCCCCAACAAGCCGGAGGGGGGTACCACCCTGTCGCGATCCCGCATGGGTGGGGGGTGATCTCCTCCTTGAGGGCAAAAGGGGAAGGGGGGTGGGGGATCACCCCCCCTCTCCGGATCTGGGAAGCCTGCTGTTTTTGCACAGGAAAGAGAGGTATTTTCGCATGGAACCTCCGGCGGCAAGGTTCCGGCCGTGATTCTTATGCATGAAAAAAGAGGAGCCAGCCCGGGCCAAAGGAGGGGAGGGGGTACCCCCCACCTGCCCCGGCACTGTAGTGGGGGGGTGACCCCCTCTTAAAAAAAAGAAGGGAGGGGGGGAGGGGGATCACCCCCCTCCTCCCCATACGTTTTTCCCGGGCGATCCCCAGCAGGCTCA
>Ga0074046_10005360_pt1 | contig 10254 bp, 8 predicted proteins | sample BogForMeECP23OM3_FD_94441 | JGI IMG/M metagenome (GOLD analysis project Ga0074046, IMG submission 94441) | Bog forest soil microbial communities from Calvert Island, British Columbia, Canada - Bog Forest MetaG ECP23OM3 | ecosystem: Environmental > Terrestrial > Soil > Wetlands ...
ACAAGAGACCTGAGAGAACTGGTGGATATGCGACTCCTCTCACCGTATCGCGAGACACGGGGGAGGTTCTATCGGTTGTTTTCCCCGGCAACTCCCGATACTGCCGGTACATTATCTGCCTTTGGTCCGGCAGAAAAAGAGGGACAACATGCTATCAGCCCCGGACATTTGGAAGGGACATCCGCACAGATGCCTGCGAGCTCCGAGCATTTGACACCAAGCTCTGAGCATTTGGGAACTAGCTCTGATCATTTGGAACCGAGCTCTGATCATTTGCTTCCCAGCTATGAGCAGAGTGAGATTCAGCACATCGTTGATCAACGGATCCGGGGAAGAAAGAAGATCCCTGTATCAGAGCTCCAGGATCTTATCCTCATTGTCTGCTCGCGGCGGGACTTTATATCGCTGCGAGCACTTGCGCACACGTTGCACCGAAGCCATCACAGGATACGATCACCGCTTGTGTCATTGATACGGGACGGTCGCATCGAGCTTCAGTATCCCGAAGTGCCGAATCATCCCCATCAGGGATATCGGACCACAACCAAAGTGGATGAGCCCATATCATGACAACGACGACAATCATAATAACAAAGATGATGACGACGATAAGCGCGAAGAGGAACACGCAATGAACACCGATAAACGCCTCATCGAAGAATCTTTTCCGGTTAAAGAGGTGGGCATTGAATCTTCACGTGAAAAAACATTGCGTGATGGATACATTTCAACCCTTCATATCTGGTGGTCAAGAAAACCACTTGCATCATCGCGGGCTACCATATATGCCTCACTTGTTTCAGCTCCTAAGGATGATGAAGAATGGGAAAAAAAAAGGAACTTCATAGTAGAATTATCAAAGTGGAGCAATTCAAATAATCATTCGATTATTGAGAAGGCGCAGGCAGATATATTAAAATCAAATAATGGAATACAACCAAAAATACTGGATCCATTTGCAGGTGGCGGTTCAATCCCTCTCGAAGCATTACGTCTCGGATGTGAAACGTATTCCAGTGATTATAATCCTGTTGCTGTATTGATTCAAAAATGTACAATTGAATATCCACAAAAGTACGGGCATTACTCAATGAATCAAGAAAAGTGGGGCGAATTATCCAGACCCCTAAATAATCCCCTACTAGAAGATGTGAAGAAATGGGGGCGTTGGGTATTTGACGAGGTTCGGAGAGAGATTGGCCAATTTTATCCGTCAGAGTCAGATGGCTCAATTCCTGTTGGGTATTATTGGTTGAAAACTATCCCTTGTCAAAATCCATCATGTGGATCTGATATTCCATTAACAGCCAATTATTGGCTATCAAAAAAGGAAAAGGGCAATGTAATTTTTTTTCCGTATAATGAAAATGGGAAGATTCAATTTAAAATCGCTGGTGATGGATATGATAAAATTCCTGAAGATTTCAACCCAGATGATGGAAATATTTCCCGAGCAGTTAGTACCTGTCTTTGCTGTGGTTCGACCATTGATGCGAATACTACACGTCATCTATTTTCCGAAGGAAAATCTGGCCAGAGGATGATTGTAGTAATTCTCAAAAAACCTGGACAGGCTGGGAAGAAATTTCGCATTGCTACAAACAAAGATTTTGAGATTTTTAAAAAATCTGAAAATTACCTTAAACAAAAAGAAAATGAACTTCGTAAATGTTTGGCAATGGAACCCATCCCGGATGAACCTTTGCCAGCTAAAGGTACTCATCGATCGGTAGGAAGTCAATTACCATTATACAATTTTAAAACATGGGGGGATCTTTTCAATTCTCGTCAGAAATTGGCATTAATAACATTTATTGAGAAGGTTCGGGCAACCCGAGATGAAATGATCGAACAAAATTATGATGAACTTTATTTGAAGGCCATTCAATGTTATTTAGCACTCGGAATTGATCGAATAGCCGATTATGGATCTACCTTATGTTTATGGAATTATACTGGAGGTAGAGGTGTAAAGGGAACCTTTGCCAGACAAGCACTTCAGATGGTTTGGAATTATTCCGAATCCAACCCATTTAATCCAGATGCCGCAGGATGGCCAACTTCCTGTGAGAAAAATGAGAAATGGATAGAACATGCCTCATTAGTGTCAAAAACAAATGCTAATATATTTCAAGCTTCGGCAGTTAATATCCCAGAAAAAGATAATTCCTTTGATGCGATTATCACCGATCCTCCTTATTATGATAATATACCCTATTCTTATCTATCAGATTTTTTTTATGTGTGGCTAAAACGGTCAATCGGGGATTTATTCCCTGAATTATTTGCCACTCATTCAACACCGAAGAAAAATGAAATAGTCGTGTACGATAATGTTCCCGGAGGAAAAAGCGCTGCAAAAGCCTTGTTTGAAAATAATTTAAAAAAATCATTTGTAGAAATGCACCGTTTATTAAAACCTCAAGGAATCGCGGTTATCGTTTATGCACACAAATCCACTGAAGGTTGGGAAACACTCATCAATTCATTACTTGATTCGGGATTGATCGTTACGAGTGCATGGCCATTAAATACAGAAATGGGAGGAAGAATGAATGCAATGGAAACAGCATCACTTGCCTCTTCTATCTATATAGTCGCCCGCAAAATGGAGCGGCAGCCGACCGGGTTTTACAATAACGTCAAGGAAGAACTCAAAACCCACCTCAACAAAAAACTTGACCGGCTTTGGAACGAAGGAATATCGGGCGCCGACTTCTTCATCGCTGCAATTGGTTCTGCCATAGAGGTTTTCGGCAAGTATGAGCAGGTGATGGACTATGAGGGGAACGTTGTCAGAGCGGACCGACTTCTCCTTGACGTACGCAAAATCGCAACTGATTACGCGGTGCGACAGATCCTCCATAACGGGTTCGCGGGCGAGATCTCAGACATGGTACGGCTCTATGTACTCTGGCGGTGGAATTACAGCGAGGCAAAAGTGCCGTTCGACGAAGCTCGCAAACTCGGGCAAAGCTGCGGCATCGATATCTCCCATGAATGGAGTCATACCGGCTTTATTAAGAAAGACAAGGAATTTGTCCGGTTGCTCGGTCCACAGGAGCGGAAGCTGGAGGATCTTGAAGGCTCGAAGGATATGATCGATGTCCTTCACCAAGTGCTCCTCCTCTGGGAGAAGAGCAGACGGGACGAGATGATCAAAGTGCTGCAAGTTACCGGCTACGGCAAGAGTGAAGCATTCTACCGGGTAGCACAGGCGATTTCTGAATCACTGCCGAATGAAAGCAAGGAAAAGAAACTGCTTGAAGGATTCACGGCCGGACGAGAAAGGATGACGGAAGAAGTGAAGAAAGAGGCTAGACAAGCGAGGCTGGATCTATGAAAGATGAACAAGTGTTGATGAGAGGACTGGTTAAATCATGAAAGCATTCCACACCGTAGCGGTGCCCCATAAGGATATCCTCGATGGCAGACTCACGATGGATGTCTTTGCAGCTGACCTTTGGGAAGTCAGCAAGAACCGGGGGCCTGATGAGTATCGCGACGCAAAAAGGTTCTTTGAAAAAACCTATCGTACAGAAGGACTTTCAAACTTACTCGCGGTCGTTCAGAAACGCCTTGAAGGAAAAGGTGGAGACCCCGTAATCCAGATCCAGACACCCTTTGGCGGCGGTAAGACGCACACCCTGATTGCACTGTATCACAATGCAAAGATCTGGGACGTAAAGACGGTTGTTATCGTCGGCACTGCGTTAAGTACTGACACTACACTCTGGGGTTTGCTCGAACAGCAACTCACCGGTAAAGTCACCAAGTGCAGAGGGATGACGGCCCCCGGTAGAGAAGTATTGAGGGAGTTATTGGAATCTCAACAGCCCGTTCTTATCCTGATGGATGAAGTACTCGAATATGTCACCAAAGCGGCTGGGGTGAAAGTAGGAGACAGTACTCTTGCCGCACAGACCATCGCATTCATGCAGGAGTTAAGCGAGTGTGCCGGGATTTGTGACAAAGTCTGCCTTGCTGTCACACTTCCGGCAAGTATCCTTGAACACTATGATGAGGGGGCAGAAACACTCTATCAGCAATTGCAAAAAGTATCAGGTCGGGTCGAAAAGATTTACACCCCTGTTGAAGAGCATGAAATCACCAAAATTATCCGACGCCGTCTTTTCTCCACCATCGATGACAAATATGCAAAGAAAGTCGTGAAGGAGTTTATGGACTATGCGGATAAGGAGGGGATTCTTCCAGCCGGTGTCCAGCCCAGCGAATACCGGGATCGATTCGTCGATTCATATCCATTTATGCCGGAAGTTATCGATGTGCTTTATCACAAGTGGGGAAGTTTCCCTACATTCCAGCGAACGCGTGGAGTACTTCGGCTTCTCTCTCTCGTAATTTATGCTAGCAAAGGTTTGAATAAACCCTATATCAGCCTCGCTGACTTCGATCTCTCTAACCAAGAAATTCGCCAAGAATTACTCAAACATATCGGCGCAGAATATAACAGCGTCCTCGCTTCTGATATCACCGATGCGCATGCTGGAGCAAAACTTGTTGATGCTCAGATCGGCAATGCCTATCAGGGATTCCAGTTAGGAAGACGAACAGCGACCACGATTTTTATGTACTCGTTCTCTGGCGGTGCAGAACGAGGAACAACCGTTGGTGAGATCAAGCGTTCTGCAACCACCTTGGATAACCCATCAAGCGTGATTGTCGTCGCTGTTGATCTCCTGAAAGGAAAACTCTTCTATCTCCAGAATATCGGTGATAAATATTATTTCAAAAACCAGCCGAATATCAACCGGATTATCCTCTCAAAGATCGATAACCTCAAAGAACCCGAAATCATTGAAGCGGAAAAAGAGAATCTAAAATCCAGCCTCAAGGGGGGGAAATTCCGCATCTCTCTCTGGCCCGAAAATTCTGCTGATATCCCCGACAATGAAGAATTAAAATTAATTATTCTCCATAAAGAAGACAAAAAAATTATTGAGGATATTACAAAAAATAAAGGCGGGACCCCCCGTGTATATCGCAATACACTCTTCTTCCTCTGCCCTCTTGAAAGCGAACGTCCTATCTATCTCCAGAATTTATCGAGAAGTATCGCATATGAGCTGGTAGAAAAAGATAAAGAACTTGGAATATCTGAAGAACAACGACGTGAGATTAGCAAAGAACACAAGAAATTCCAGGACACGGTTAAGGAATGCATCCAGCGACTATATCGCATTGTCTGGATTCCCGGAAAAGAACCATCCGATATCGGTATACCTACCTTCGGTGAGAACCGTGGACTGGATATTAAAATCTATGATGACTTGCGGACAGCCGGAGAGATTCTTGAACGAACAACCCCCCTCTTCCTTAAAACAAAATATCTCTCAAAGAACGAGTACGTTTTGACTGAGCAGATCTACCAATCTACACTAAAGACTCCCGGTGAACCCCGGTATGTGAACAAGTCGATCCTTGAAAATGCAATTAGCGAAGGAGTTCAGAATGGGATCTTTGGCTTGGGAATTTTTGAGAACGACACGCCAAAATGCGAATACTTCAGAAAAATTCCATCCATCTCCTTATCGGCAAACGAAGTAATCATTGTTGATGACCTTTGCAGGGAAGTCAGGGAAGAGCCTGCGGGGGGTTCATGGAAGGATTATGGATCACGGAACGATGGAGTGACTGGAGGGGCGATTGTTAAAACTGAAAAAGAAACCGGCGGATCTCAGACTTCATTAACCGATATGAAGGCACTCCGGCTTTCCTTCACAATACCAATGGGAAAAGTCTCTAACATCCTTGGAGTGATAAATTTCCTTACAAATCGTTTCAAGAGGGTGGATATTACTATAGAAGCGCATGACGGCTCTCTATCAGAACAGGATTATGAGAATAAGATAAAAGAGGCATTTGAACAGATTGGGGTAGAATTGAGGGACGACTAAATAATTATTTCTTTGAAGTTTCTGTCGATTTATTCGTTTTCACCGCGTTGTCGATATCCAAATAATGGTCTTCATCTAATTTTTTACTCACATCAACTTTGATGTAATAACTCTGTTTTATTTTTAGAAATTCAAAATCCGAAATTTCATTCAAGGGCAATAACTGATGGATTTGTGAATAACTGTTTTGGAGTGCATCCAATTTCATCAAATTTTTTTCTTCACTATACATTTTTATTTCAACATGCCTAAATTGATGACAATCCCGAATTAAATCAGTTAATAATTTAACATGCTGAAGATGTGATGCATACCTTTCATTCAACCCGAATATCCGATCGGATACAGAAAGAAATAGAATCGCCATTCCAGCAATAGCGATTGCAATTGCAAAAACACTCCTTCCGGTGTCGTCGAGATTTATTATGAGGGGGCCAGCCAATGATAAAAATGCAATAACTATTGTCAAAACCATTGTAAAAATCAATACAAGGTTAATCCACCGTTTACATTTTTTTGAACTTGCAATGTGAATCTCTCGTGAAATTTCTGCTTTCCGTTCGAGATCCTTAACAACATGTTCAATATCGGTCAAAACAATCCCTCTTTCCAACTAAATCAGAACGTGTTTCATTGAAACATAGAGAACTCATGAATATAAGAATAATCCTGGCCAGAAGAGTGATAATTGTTATTGTGAACGTCTTCGCTTCCATTCAATGACGAGAGTACATTCAAATAATCACTATCAATAGTTGCGAATCTCCAGAATATGATATCAACAACCGGCACAGGATCTCCGGATAACCGTGAGATCTCTCCACAAAACGACTGGACGTCCTGATAATTTTCTTGTTGCGCTATCCTAACGAGATGACGGTCTGGCTTGGCAACAGGTAAGCCGATATTTTTGGCGAGATGATAGACAGTCACTGGACCAATATAATCGAACATCTGGAGGACATTAAGGGGATCGGAATGTATTTTTTTCTTCAATATTTCAAAACCTATTTTTTCCACATGTTCGGCTGCATTAAGGATTGCCGAGACTTTTTGTCGATTGTTAAATACTTTTAAGGTGGAAGATTCACATTTTTCACGATTGGACATAATAATTTGAGAAGATGACCAATTAAAAAAACAATGAGAAATCGCCTCAAATCTGTTCCGGATGATTGATTCCTTCATTCCACAGGTTAAAATAACCCATGCGATTTCCCTAAGAAATGAGGTTTCATTGAGATTATCAAAGCAGAGATTGGATTGCCATCGTATTTCGTCTTGAAAACCCTCATCCTGAACGATGGTTTTTGCAAATGCGTATTTCAGCATCAGGCTATTGTCCATTAACATCCCCGAGTATTTTTTCCCACTCTTCACCATTCGCACTTGCATCCGCGTTTTTCATCCGGTTAGATATTCTGTAAAGAGTATAACTGGCTCTTAACCGCTGGGGGGAGTTTTCCGGCCCAAGATCATCATCAACATGGAAAGATTGCTGAGTACTGTCTTTGATCGGAGTTTTAACTTCATCTTTCGCCCTTTCAAAAAAATATTTTAACATTGCTTTTGGGGTTCGTGGGGCATCATCAGGATATGTTCTGAAAATTTTAATTGCAAGCGACTCGATATGATACCCTGACAGTTGTTGATCTTCTGGCAATTGTGAGTTGATGCTTTTAGCAATTTTTATAACAGGGACAACTTTTTGCCCACATGCCTGATTGACTTCAGTTAGCTTGGTTGCAAACTTATCAGGACGGGTCACGTTGGACCAATTGTTCCCTTTTTCTGCTGGAATCCGGTAACCCTCTCCTTTTTGAAGAGCGGGGAGCAACTGGATTTCCGTACCATCCGAAAAGCGCACGGTGACGGCGAGGTCTCCGGTACGGATCTCTTCGACATTTTTCAATTTTTTTTGCAACCCGGATTTGATAAATTCTTTGATTTCACCGGGCGTTTTATCGGCTAATTCTGAATCATTGACGAGGACTAATACGTCAACATCGCTCAACCCATCGACATATGTGTGTTTGCTCACCGATCCAGCAAATTTTAAATCAACAATCCCATCCTTATCTGCTTCGATAATTTGTTTGATATCATTCAGATGCTCACGATGAGTTTCTGTATCTCTATCATTATATGATCCGAGTTTTTCATTGATTTTTTCATTCACATCGGTTTCGAATGCTTCGTCTTTTGTTTTTTCCCGAATTTCCCGAATCTCCCGTTTATACTCCTCTGGGGATCTACTATGGAAAACTCCACCACCGCCACCCATTACAGAACACCTCCCATCTTCTCGTTTAAATCATTGAACGCACTTTCAAAGAATTCAGATTTAACTCCCAATTTTGTAAAATCTCCCGTCGATTGGAAATGTTCAAGATTGATCTTTAAACGTCCTAAATAGTTGTAATTCTGGTAGACGCTCCGTATCCATATGCCGTCAGAATTTTCATGAATTCCAAATTTTTCGGGTCCATATGTGTTAATATAATGAGTCTCTCCATCATCAAAAACAAATCTCAACCAAGAGAGGCCGTCAAAAATATCTCCCCCGGAAATATAATACAAGGGTGTTGTTATTGTATCCAAACTGCCAAAAATATGTAATGGAATCTCAATAGAGTGCTCTTCTAGATTTTGCCTGATTTTTGCAATAGCAATCATCCGGTCAAGAATCGATTTTCCAAGTTCCTTTTCTGTAAAACCTAAAATATCAAAATCTGAAATACTTTCAATATTTTCAAAAAACCCTGCAAGCTTTACTCGTCTTGAGTTTTCCGACTCGGGTTTTATTAATAGTTCTTTGATTATACCCTCTTTCGTCCTGAATAGCTCTTTGGCGTGTTGTATCTGTTTCTCAATCGTCATTCTTTCAGACGGATGATCATAGCTGATAATTACTTTAGGGACCTCCTCAACGAAATTATTGACTGCTTCTGAATGTTTCTCCCGGTTCCATTCTCGCGGATCAGGTTTGTATAATCCAAATTCTTCAACTTCTTTCTCTACTGCCGCTTCGTAACCCCCACTATCAAAAAATACCAACTCGGAAAATGTAATTTTGGGGAATGGATCTGTATAATAAAAATCATAAGCACTCAACAAGAAGGGGCCTGTTATAACCTCGCTTAATACATCCAAAGTTTTCTTATAATCAATATTTACCCGACTTGATAATGATGGAACGAGCATTGGGGTAGATCCCACTTCCCCCCATTTTTCTGATTGCAATTTCATTTTTCTAGCTAACATTAAGTGCACTCCGATCAAGACATGAAAGACATTTTCCGCACGGGTCATCACCATTTTCACAGCTATATGTCAGGTGAAGCGGGACACCAGTATCTCGGCAATACGAAACGATCATTTTTTTATCCCAATCGATGAAGGGGGTATCAATTTTAATCTGACCGTTCGAATACTCCATCACAATACTATTCATTTTTTTTATAAATTCTTTTGAACAATCGTAGTAAGAAATTCCGCTGTGAATGCCCAAAACTAATAAACCTGAAAAATTTGGATTGGCGAGTAAAGCAGCCATAATTAAAAATCCGTTTCGCCCAAGGATCTCACCGGAGGAAATATCCAGAGTGTCTTGGAGGGTCAGAGTAGTATACGCAATTTCGTAAAATGCAGAAATTTTTTTGACGGCCTCGTATTCTTTCAAATGGGCTTTTTGTCCATAATTAACAAAAAAACCGTCTACATTGAAACCGAGATCTTGATAATATTTGATGCAGGCAGTTGAGTCAATCCCCCCACTTATGAGAATTAAGGCTCTTAAACAATTTCTGCCCATGCCGACACCAGTAAAATGCACAACTAGGAACTCACTTTTTTAATTATATTTATATTTATTCTAAGATACGTTCACTTTCGGCACCTTCCACACCGCCCCAATCTCTTCGAACGCCTTCTCGAACCGCTCCGGTCCATCCCCGACATAAAATAGCGCCGGTGAAAATGTCGGCCCTGGACCCCCATCACCGGATTGCCCAACAAACCGGATGCGGGCCGAAGGAAAACACACTCGGCACGCTATCGCCGTTAGCGTCTTCCATGCAGCCGTCTCGGTTGCCGATTTCCACAGCACAATCGCCTCCGTGGTTCGGCATGGAGACCGTTCCAGGTATAATTTCGAGAACCACTGCTCGACACCGGGCCCGAACGGGGGATTGAGAAACATCCGCCCCAGGGCTGCACGAGCCCGTTGTCCTGAGCTGTGTAGTGCTTCGCTGCCGGCACATTCGGATCCAGATCGATCGCGCAGCCGGTTTGTTCAATCTTATACCCGCAATTGAGACTGGGTTGAGGGTGAACC
>Ga0074046_10005363_pt1 | contig 10251 bp, 9 predicted proteins | sample BogForMeECP23OM3_FD_94441 | JGI IMG/M metagenome (GOLD analysis project Ga0074046, IMG submission 94441) | Bog forest soil microbial communities from Calvert Island, British Columbia, Canada - Bog Forest MetaG ECP23OM3 | ecosystem: Environmental > Terrestrial > Soil > Wetlands ...
CGCAATGGCGAGATCAAGCAGTTGAATGTGAAGCACACAATGGACCCATCACAAGTAAAACTGACGACTGAAGACATTCAGTTGCTCGGGAAGACGATTTCAAAGCATTTGAGAGAGGATGCGTTTTAGATGTACGAAGACCGTCCCGAAAAAGACACACCGCAGAACATTATCGACGAACTCACGGAGTATGGCGGGTGCGCTCCGGACGGGAAGACTCCCATCTGGCGTCTGGTGCTCGCGCAGAACTGCCGGATTCATTGTTTTGGACGATTCAATGAAATTGCGAACCGGCCAATCGCGGACGACTCGCGGCCAACCGATCTTGTCCCTGACCGCATTTATGAAGGAGAGTGCTGGGTTCCGCGCTATAACAAGGTCAAAGGCTGGATTCTGCAACGCTGGTTTCCCCCATCGACCTGGGGCACGCGAGAGAGTTGGGAAGGACAACGTGCGCAGGATGGACGCACACGCCTGTTAGCAGCCTTCCCACAGGCCGGCGATTACAAGGAAATGCCCGTAGGGCCATGGAAGACGATTGCCGAAGTCGGCGATCTCAAGGCTGCCATCCGGTGCTACAACGCGCAGCAGCGCGCGAATCCGGTGAATTGGACAAACTGGGAGCAGGCATGGATCGCTCTTGACGCTCTTGATCGCCAAAGGGCAGCCGACGCTTTTGCCGAAGAAGGCGAAGCGAGGTATCGGATGGGGATCAGCCCGGTTTTACGAACTGTGAGCGGATCAGCCCAGACGTTTCGGAATTTGGTCGCGGCGCAGAGTGCAGAGGGGATCAACCTCGGTGCGAGTGAACAGTGGGGTTAGTATCTTTGTCTTCTTTGCAGTTCTATCTGTCGCCGGCTGCGGTGTGCCGACGGACGATGTTGGCTGCACCGAAGACGGTTGCTTTGCTGAAATTGATTACGAGAGCCCATTCACGACCACGGAACAAGAGCAAGCAGCGTTCGAATGCCGTGCTGATCATGGTCCTGCATGCTGTAGCGATGATCCAGAAGACCCGAGACCTTACTGTAACGAACCACAATAGAGCTTAGAAAAGGAGCAAACGCAATGCCCGAAACGCCCGAAACACAAGGAATCATCATCGACGAAGGTTTGCCGGTGCCGCAAGGAGTACCACTCCGCGAAGGAGAAGAAAAGTACGCCGCCACGCTGAACCTCGAACATCAGCGCCGACGGGATTCAGAAATTGACGAACTGCGCAGAGAAATCCAGGCCCTGAAAGGCGTTTCCGGACCCTACCGATCAAACGCCGAATCGCCCGCGGAAAAAGCGCGGCGCAACATGATTAAGGAGAAAGTCAGGGATTTGTACGCAGCAACCGAGCAGCGTGGAGATACATGGTACGGGCCATGCGCCCCGGCCACAATCATTAACTTCAATCCTGTAACTCTTCGGCTCAAGGGGATATTGGCCAGCCAGAGTGTGCATGCGGCTGGAATTGGGAGAAAAGTAACGATTCCGTACAGGGGTCGGAAGTGGATTGGAAGCTACGTGACTTCAAGATCTCCGGTTACCTGGCCTGTCTGCATCGGAACTGAGAACGTCAAAGGGGTCGACGTACCCAGTTTCAAAGCTGAATACATTTCTCCGATTGGCATCGCACATCAGTTTTACGAACATTATGTTGTCGGCGCGCGCGATGCGGAAGGAATGGGCGGAATCTTGATCTTCGCCGGCGATGCGCACACGCTTGACCCGGCTCGGCAGGCAAAGTCGAATGGCACTCTCATGGTGCCGATACCTGATCCCGAGTTGAGCACGCACGAGCGTGTTTCCTTCAAACTCGAAATGCGATCACTTGACGCATGTCTGGACAGAGCCCTTGCAACTCAACGTGCATACGCCGAATGGCAAATTTCCGAAGGCCATCGTTTTGCCAACGCTCAATCTGACGACCTTCGCTCGCAGCTCAGTTCCTACCACATTCTCTGGCATAACTGGGCAATCGAAATGGGCTACAAGCGCGAGCCGGAAAAGTGGGCCGCAGCGCAACTCCAGGACTCTCCGGACGTCGACGCCATCTTCTGTCCGGGCTGCCACACGCGGCAAACAAATACCGAGCAAGCCTTCTGCCCGAACTGCAACCGGCCATTCGATGCTTACAAGGCATTCATGGCTGGGCATCCAGTCCCCATGCAGTACCTTGAAATGTATGAAGGCGCAGAGTGGGATGGAATCGTCGTAGAAATGAAGCGCAGAAAAGAAAAGCGCGCCATGCTTGAGGGTGTCGAAGAACCGAAGAAAAAAGTCAAGAAAGCCGACGAGAAAGACGAGTAAATGCCCGCAAATCCACAAGCAACGGCGCTACCGAATACTCTGGGTGAGACCTGGCAACGGGTCCGGAGTCTTGCCCAGGGTAATTCGAGTTTGTACGGACTTTGGCAACGTCCATATCTCGTGCCATTCATCAACCAGGCTTACGAGGAGATGACGAGTCAGATCAAAACGGCCACCTCGAAAACTCTTGAGGCGGTGATCAATGTCCTGAATATTCCGCCAGGAACGCAAGGTCTCGGCCCATGGCAGGCTTACGACTTCCTCGACCCCAGCCAGCAGAACCCGCAACCGACAACTGGACCACTTGCAGGGCTCTATGATCCAATCCGGCTCTGGGTGAAGCCTGCAGGAGCATTGCCGCAATACTTCGTGCCCGTCCGCGGGCCTAAAGACTTTCTCCCAAACGTCAACCCGCCCGGACTTCCCGTAGGAACTTATGGAGTGATTCTCGAATGGGCGTGGATTGGGAATGTGTTATTGATCACGCCAGCCTCGGCGCCGATCGATATCCAGGTTTACGGTCGCTGTAATCCACCTCGACTCGTCGACGACACCGATAAGCTGGTCATTGCGAAAAACATGACGCATGCCTTGGCAGCAGCAACACTCGCATGGTCTGGAATCGAGCGCTCAAACACCACGATCTTCCAAGGCGCCGAAAATCGCGCTATAGCTGGTGTCGACAATATCGTTGCGGATCTGACGCGGCAAACTCAGGGAAATCAGAGACGGCCCGCACGAATGGGACGTGGTGGTGAAGGCTGGTGCGGATACGGATGGGGAACGAGTAGCGGGTAAGACCGAACAATTTCACAAGGAGGCTTCAATGATTCAACTGACGTATCAAGGAGAATTTGAATACAACAACGCAAAAGTTCTCGTCTTTCGGGCTGTCGCATCTGGGGATTACGGAGTGGCCGGCGCGGGCGACTTGCTCAACCTGGCACCCTTTGAAGAAGGCGCAAATCCAACCGGGATTCTCGATCCGAAATCAACCTATGATCACATTCTTCAGCAACCGCCAGGGATCATCGGCATCCTGAATGCGAACGTCGGAGGTTACGGAGCCTGCATCAAGCCTAATGCCGTTCCGACGCTGTACAACTTCGGCCTGCAGTTCTTCGATGCTGTGACGGAGTTGACTACGGCGGAAGGCTATCCAGCGCCAATTCTGGCAGGGTACGTGGATATTCTAGTGGGAGTGCCGAGCCAGTAATCGGGAGCCGAGTCGGGGTGGGCGTCACAAGTTCCCACCCCTTGTCGGATTAGGCTGCCATTGGTAGTTCAGCAGTTGATTGTTTGCTCACGAATCAACCGCGTGCGGACAATCGCCAACGGCCAACAAATGACGAGAGGATTCTAGCACATTGGAGTGGTTTGGGAAGGCAATTCCCCAGAATAGATTCTTAGGGCAGGTCGACCAGGATGATCCCACAAACCTCCCCATGGGGTTAGCCTCGCTCTGCCGGAACTTCGATTTCACGCGCGATTCAGGTGGGCCCACATGCGCTACGACACGCGCAGGAATAAATACCACAATGCAGTGCCTCGACAAGATCAATCCCGTCACTGGCTTGCTAGGATTTGTCTACGAACCAGAGAACGCGAATGACCCATGGTTCCAACTCCCGCTCGCATTCCAGCCGACACAAGGCTCTCAGTATGAAAACCCAGTTGGTTCTGGAGTGATGGTGAAGTTTCCACAAACGAATTTCACGGAGCCCCAGGATGCGCATGCCATCCAAGTCAGCGCTGGGAATAAGGTTTGGTCAGCTTACAGCGATCTAATAAACCCTCTGAGCGCGATGTCGAACATGGACCCAAAGGCGAAAACGCTTAATCCTTTCGGCATGAAGCCTTTTGGCTTCAACTGGGTTCCGCTGACACCCGTGCTTCAGATGGAAGTAGTTACTCCATCGTCACCGCTCACAGGGAATGGGCACACCTACCAGGCGCAGAATCCCGGCTATACGGGACCCAATCAACCGGTTTGGCCGCTCACTGAAGGTGGAGAAGTTACAGAAGTTCTTTCCGCGGCACAGATCGCTGCCGGCCAGATACCGGTGACATGGAAAGAGAAGACCATGGTGATCGCCAATCGGCTTCCACCACCGACAGCGCCTGTGCTTTCTTTGGCGGGCGGTGGGACGATTGCCTCTGGCAAAGACGTTTATGTCGTCATCACCCTTCTGAATCCCGTCGGCGAAACCCTGCCATCAATTCCGACCTTTATTGCAACCGTTGCCAGCGGTTCGAGCGTCAATGTTCCCATCCCCGCGCTCGCATCTTTGCCAGGATGGATTCAGAATCTCCCATCGAGTTACCAACCAACAGGGGCGAAAGTCTATGTGGCAATTGTTGCTGGGGGACAACCAGCGCCGGCGCTCTCCACTTATCAGTTGTACGGCGGTAGTCGTGCCCTTGGTGCCATAGTCAATGTCACCGCCGCAGGAACCGGAATAGCGCCACCGAACTTCTGCTCTGCGCGCGTCACGCCTGGGCAGTTGCCAACTCCAGTCGTCGAACCGCAGATTCAGCGCGTCGTTGCTGGAAGCCTTGTGCAGCCACCTGGACCGCCCGGCTTGTCTCTGGTCAATGGTGCAGGAAGCTCGTTCACAGCAGGGACGGTGTTTTTCGTTGCGTTGACCCTCCTTAATTCCGCAGGTCAAACGACCCTTGGAGGGATTGCGTCGATTGCGGTGACAGTCGACGGCCAAGGGATTGAAGTTTCGCTTGCTCAAACTTATGGGCCAACTGTCACAGGAGTCAATGTCTGGGTGTCGATCAATAGCGATTTCAGCACCGGGTACGGATCACTTGAGGCTGGGTCGCCATTCGCGGTCGGATCATCGCCAGTGTTGTTGGCTCTGGGCCCGTCGACGGCACTGCCAGCCACGAATACCGCAGCGCTTCCCACTGGCGAATTCCCTGCCGGCCGTGATGTCTACGTTGCACAGACCTACACAAACGCCGCAGGAGAAACGCCGCTAGGACCACCAAACGTCATCGTAGACACAAATGCCGATGACGCGGTACTCGTTACCGTGGCAGTTCCGCTCGGCCCAGAAAACGAGAAATTGTATTCTATTTCAAGCGTTGGAATCTACGAAGCAGACGTGCCCACGGGAACCGCAGCACCGCCACCATCGGCATTCGCTCTGGTTGGTTATTATCAGCCGCTCGCAACTCCATTCATCCTTGAGACCGCGACAGGGCCAAATCCGCCGATCACTAATACCACAGGACCAGGCGGCGCTATTACGGCAGATACTCAGTTCGGCGGCCCGAACGGCACCCAAGGCTATCGATGGGCAGTCATGGGATGGATCAATCAGGAAGAGACATTCTCGGGATATTCCGTTGCGAGCGCTGTGAGCACGATCATCGACGAAGATGGCTGGGAGATTGGTGTTTTTAACGTGCTCACGGGACCACCAAACGTCGTTGGACGGTATATTGCCTTTGGCGGTGCCGATGGAGTGCAGGAGGGACCATTCGCATGGAGTGGCGTGGTTAACCTCGAAGTGCCCACACAGAACGTGGTCTACCCGACCCAGGTTCTTGTCGATGGAATCGAAGAAAGCGCGACCGTCTTCCTCGATAACGTGACTACCCAGGGAACCTTCAACTTCACTGATTCCTACCTCCAGTCCGCAAATAACGTGGATGACCGCCAGGATATCGCCATTCCGCCGATTGGCGTGCGCGTCGATTACCTGCCTTCGGTGGATCGCCTGGCGGTTACTGGCGTACCAGGACTCGCAAGCGGCGCGTGGATCTCGCTCGCCGGCGATTATGAGAGTTTCTACGCTGACGACAGCCCCGTGGATATCTCCAGCACTGGAGACATCTGCTATGGAGTCACGGACGCTTATAAAGGCATTCCCTTTGCGGTGATGAAAAGCGGCGGGTTTACACTCTCGCCGAACACGGGGAATCCCGACAGTTGGTCAGCAAACCGACGCTGGGGTGGAATGGACGCGGCGCAGCAGCTCGGTCCCTGCGGTTTCCGCGCCTGGTGCGCATGCGGTAAGTTCATCATCTTCGCTCATCGAAGTGGACTCTACAAGTACGACATGAGCGACCCTGACATGATGTCGAAGGAAGTCCCAAAAGCCTGGAGCCGAATCAACTGGGCTGCGGGCGAAACGATCTCGGTTACGATTGACGAAGACACGCACACGGTTCGAGTGCTGGTTCCGACAGGCGCGAGCACCACACCAAACCTCGAAATGTCCCTCTCGTATATCGAGGGTTGGAATAACCCGATTCACTTCTCGACCTTCTCAGGCCGCGAAATCTCAATGGATGCGGCGCGTAGGTGGTCATTCAACGACATCAGCGCGTTTCTCTGTCTTCGGATGGAGCGAACTTTGCCGCCGGGGGGAAACGCTTATCTCGACGGGCCAAGTTTTGAGACGCTGCCGGATTCCAGTTTCGGAGTGACGCAACTGCTTTACGCTTCGAGTGGAGATGATGGGACGGTGCAGGCGCGGACGCCGGGAATCTTCTCGGATAACGGTTCTTACATTGATTGGCAATATGAACCGATGTCCAGCAGCGAAATGCAAGCCTTGTGCAAGCCCGAGGGGATGAATCTCAACGCTTGTGGTTATGGGATCATGTTGCCGAGTTTCATTTCCAGCCGAGCGATGGTGACCGACGAAGGTGGCGAGCAGAAACTGGTTCAGATCGATGAAGAAGTGCAGATGGAGCCGGTAATTCTGCAGCCCAAGCAAATCGAAGGCATCACGCGAAAATGCGCCTCGGCCATCAACGAATTCTGGCGACCTCGTTTCACAAATAATAAAGAGCCTGGATCGTGGATTAGCCTCAAAGCCATGACTTCGTACATGATTGCGATGACTCCTGGGCGTGACCAGTGAGTGCGACAATTGAAACTGTTCGTTCTGGCGTCTTCGTCCGAGTCCCGCGAACGGCGGAGGACTTCAAGCGCTGCCTTGCACGTCATGCGGAATGTGCCCACGGTGGACGCGCGGTGAAATCCTGTCCTGCGTGTCAAGAGTTGAAGAAGAAAGCGAAAGCCAGATGAGTCAGACGATTCAATCCAACCCGCAAGCGTTGGTGGAAAGCATTGCTCGGATGCTCGCTCCGAGTGCGCGAGACGACTTTCGCAACCTGATGAATGAAGTCATCCTTGCGAATCTGACCGCACTCTCGCCAGGCGGAAATCTTCTTCGGGCGGGCGGCGCGCCAGCAGGCGCAAGCGCTCCACCTGTCGGAGTGACGCACGCGGTTATAGGAGCGAATGGCGTTCTGACCGTCGGGATTACGAACCCAGTCACACCGACTTCAACCCCGATCTACCACGAATTCAGCTACAGCCCGCTCGTGAGTTTCAAAGGACCAGGCGTAACCACACTTCCCCCAACGACGGCGACAAGCTTTCAGGTTCCGGCAGTTGGAGGGAATTACTACTGTCGCTTGCGATCGAGTTTTGATCGAAAGACTTGGAGCGCATACACGCTCTCGTCGACGCAGCCGATTGACTCTGGATACGTCGAATCCTCGGCCCTGTCCTCGGGCGCAACTTTCAATCAAACCAACTTCGCAGTCGTAGAAACGGCTTTCGAAGGCTCGGGCGCAGCAGTAAGCATTCACGGCACGGCTGGCCAGTTTACGCCATACCCCGCGATAAAAGGCAGTGTGCAGTCTCTGAGACCCTCGGCGACGATCATTGCAACGGAGTTGGCGCCGAATCAATTTGTCGCATGGGATGGTTCGCAATTCCGTTTGACTTCTACTCTGGCTGATCTTTTCGCTGACGACTTGGAGCCTGTCGGCGCAGTGATTGCTGGCGGAGGGACACCCGGTGGAGGCGGTGCATCCGGTGGTAATGGAGGGCGCCTGAGCGCGCTTCAAATATGAGTTGGCGAATCAAGGATGAGTGGGTTGATCTCGTGGAATGTCAGCATGTGGTCTTGTTCCACAATCCCGACTATGGACCCGATCACCCCGGACACCAACTCATACACTTGTTCGGACCAGACCACGGACCGATTACGATTACCGACATGGAAAAGCGTAAAGCCGAAGAACTGGCAGAACTCCACGCGCATGCTCGGCAATTGATGGACTATTCCCAAAAGCACCAGCAAATCCGGCGCGGACGAGGACCGAAGAAATGAGAACGCGACTTCGGGAGATGATACCGGCCGATCTACCGGCAATTGAGAAGTTGCTGAAGGTTCAGAATGAACGTGACGGCACATCCTACGGTTTGCCTCAAGTGTTCGATGGAAAAGGCAATCGACTTTCGCGCATTCCTTTGGCGCTGGTGGCTGTGGGTGTGGAGAATGGCGAGGTTCGACAAGCACACATTTACGAGCAAACCGTCGAACAGTTGACGATTGGAACTGACCGCGAAGCGACTGTGTGTTCGATGCACGAGCAGGAAGCAGTGTTCTGGCTTCTTCGGCAACGAGGGTATCAGGACTTGCATATTTTCGTTCCAAAAGAACGCGCGCCGCAGATGCAACACGGCTTGGAATCGATCATGGGAATGAACTGCACCGAAGAAATCGTAACGCATTTTTATCGAATGCTGGATCCCGCTGAGAACGGAGAACTGCGGGAATGGTACAAACAGCGGGAGGCTCTAAATGTCACGTAACCAGCAAGGGAAGGTGTTCGGCCAGTCCGACTACAACTCTCAGAACCTCCAAGCAGAGTCCCAAACGGGATTCAACACAACGCAGAATGACATCAACGATTTCTCCTCAGCGGTCGGCGCATTCAAAGCTCAAAATCCCTATGTCCAAGGTGGAGAATTTGAGACTGCGGCGAATCAGGAACTCGCTGGAACAGCGGCAGGCGGCGGTCAGGCTCTCAGTCAGACGCTTCAAGGACAGTCGGTACGCACGGGTCAGAATGCTGGCGGCGCGATCGCGGCTGGGAAAGAAGTTGCAGCGGAGAATCAGCGTCGACTCGCCGGCGAAGAGGCGGGCGCAACGGAAGCGCGTCTCGGTGGCGAGACAGCCTACAATGAGGCTGGATTGAAAGCAACTGGCGAAATACCAGGCATGGAAGACAAGCTTGCCGAGGAAGAAGGTGGCCTTGGCCTCGGCTACATGAACACAGCTCAGAAAGCGGGAGAAACACCGAGCTTCTGGGACACTCTTGGCGAATCGTTCGGTGGAGCATTCGGTGGAGCATTTGGCAAAGGTCTTGGTCAGTGGACCGAACAAGAATTAACCGGGTCAGGTAGCAGCGGTGGCAGCGGAGGGGACCAAAATGGCTAACGGCTGGCAATCAGGACTCGACGACAGCGACGATCTCTCACAATATCCGAACGCGGCAAATCCCTTGACTGCCCTCGGCATTGACCCAGACGAAGCCCGCGCGAATCCTCGCCTACTCGATTCCTTAAACGCTCAAGCAAAGCCGAGCTGGGATATGACCTGGAACGCGACCCAGAAACCGCCCAACCAGTCTGCGCCAACCCCGGCCGCACCAGCAGCACCCACTCTCGCCTCACAAGGTCAGGAAGGCGTTACCGGCGAACTTCGGACAGGGAAATCCGAAGAAGATATGGCTTCGAAAATGGGCACAGTCGATCCGTCGATTCTTGCGGCACAGAAAGCACGGGACGAAGCTACGGACAAGGCTCGATCGTTCAATGATGCTTCCTATCGTCCGTCAATCGGTCAGGAGATCTGGCGCGGTGTACGCGGAGGGTTGACGGGGCTCGCCAATAAGAAAGGATTGATCCCAGGGATTCTCTCTCCGGGCTCGGTCGGAGCCACACCATACGGCGCACCAAACGATGCAGGTCAAGCCGAACAAGGTAAGTTGATAGAGGCTCAACGGACGACTGGGCGCACTTACGATGAAGCTCTTGAGAACTGGAAGCGTGCCCAGGAAGCACGCAAGGAAGGGCTGGGAGCGACGAAAGACGCGGCTACGGCCTACGGCGGCGCAGCGGGACATGCG
>Ga0074046_10005364_pt1 | contig 10250 bp, 7 predicted proteins | sample BogForMeECP23OM3_FD_94441 | JGI IMG/M metagenome (GOLD analysis project Ga0074046, IMG submission 94441) | Bog forest soil microbial communities from Calvert Island, British Columbia, Canada - Bog Forest MetaG ECP23OM3 | ecosystem: Environmental > Terrestrial > Soil > Wetlands ...
ACGCTCGATGAAATCAAGAGCGAAGCCATCCATCGCGCCGAGAACGGAATGTATCCGCTCATCGGACTCGATCCTGGCGACGTGAAGGAAGCCTTCGCCTCCATCCACACTCGCGATAAAGACGAGTGGGCGGCGGGCTTTATGGGAGTCGCCGATCGCTACATGAATGAGGCTAAGTCGCTGGAGAAGACCGACCCGACGAAGGCGAATGCCGACTACATCCGCGCGTGGCGGCTTTATTCCTTCGGACGCTGGCCCATCCCCGCCTCTCCGGGCAAGCAGCGCTCCTACGAAAAAGCAATCGAAGCTTTCCTGGCGCACGCGCGCTTCTGGGATCCTCCGCTGGAAATTGTGAGAATCCCCTTCGAAGGAAAGGAAATCATCGGCTACCTGCGCCTGCCAAAAAATGCCAATGGGCCGGTTCCACTCGTGCTGGCCGTGAATGGACTGGACAGTCGCAAAGAAGATTTGTCCGAGAGCTTCAGCGCGATTCTGCCGTTTGGCATCGGATTTCTAGCCGTGGATGGCCCGGGCACCGGGCAGAATCCGATCAAAGTCAGTGAAAATGCCGAGCGCGTGCTCTCGCGTGTTCTCGATTACATCGCCACCAGGCCAGAGATCGACAAGAACCGGGTTGCCATGCACGGCGTGAGCTGGGGCGCGTATTGGGCTACGAAGATGGCCATCGTAGAGCACGCCCGCTTGAAGGGAGCAAGCGCCCAGTCGCCGCCTACCGATACTTTCTTTCAAAAAGATTTTCTGATGAATTCTTTGATCGGCAACCGCGAATATCTTTTCGATCAGATCCCGGCACTGATGGCAATCTTCGACAACGTGAAAACTGTGGACGAAATGGCGGAAGTCCTGCCAAAGATGTCGCTCGTCAAACAGGGACTGCTCGGCAAGCCGATGGCGCCCATGCTCATTCTTGCCGGAGTGCTCGACACTCAGGTACCAATCTCCGACATCTATCTGCTCCTCAGTAAAGGCGATGTGCCGAAGACCGCCTGGATCAATCCGCAGGGGGGTCACCTCGGGAGGCAGGTCAAAGTGTGGCCCGATCCCGTCATCTTCAAGCAGGTAATCATTCCGTGGCTGGTGCGCACGCTTGAACCTGAACCCGCGAAAGAGAGTCACTAACGTTTCGATTCCCTTTCCAACAACTACGAACTAACGACTAAGAATCTAAGAACTGACGACCAACGATGGCCACTCTTCCACTTGCGCAGGCGGGTCTTCTAAATCCCGCGCCAATATCCAGCAAGCCGCCCTTCTACCGCGTCCTCTGGGTGCAGGTGCTGGTGGCGATGGCCCTGGCCATAGTGCTGGGCTACGTGAACCCGGTTCGCGCGGTTGCCATGAAGCCGCTGGGCGACGCTTTCATCCGCGTGATCACGATGATCATCACTCTGATCATCTTCTGCACCGTGGTCACCGGAATTGCCGGCATGGAGAACCTGAAAAAAGTCGGCCGTGTCGGCGGCATGGCGCTCGTTTACTTCGAAATGGTTTCCACCATTGCGCTCCTGATCGGGCTCGTGGTGGGCAACGTCGTGCACCCGGGCAGCGGCTTTAATGTCAACGTCGCCACCCTGGACGCCAAGGCGGTCGCCGAGTATGCCGGCCAGGCAAGAACGCAAAGCGTCACCGAGTTTCTGATGCACATCATCCCGACGACGGTGTTCGACGCTTTCGCCAAGGGAGACATCCTCGAAGTAGTATTCGTGGCCTTGCTGTTCGGCTTCGCGCTGTCAGCCGCCGGAGCGCGAGCCAAACCGCTGGTCGAACTCGTCGATTCCCTCACTCATGTCGTATTCCGAGTGGTGAACATCTTGATGAAATTCGCGCCGGTGGGAGCCTTCGGCGCGATGGCGTACACGGTCGGCAAGTTCGGCCTTGCTTCTCTGGGTCCACTGGCCAAACTCATCGGAACGTTCTGGCTCACCTCGGTGCTCTTTGTCGTGATCGTACTCGGCGCCATCGCCTGGGCCGCCAGCTTTAACATCTTTCGCTTTCTGGCATACATCAAGGAAGAGATCCTGCTGGTGTTGGCTGTTAGTTCGTCGGAGATCGCCATCCCGACTTTGATGGCCAAGCTTGAGAAACTCGGCTGCTCCAAGTCTTTGGTTGGACTGGTGATCCCGACCGGATTCACCTTCAACACAGATGGCACCAGTCTTTACATGACCATCGCCGCTCTATTCGTGGCGCAGGCCACCAATACCCATCTTACTTTGACTCAGCAACTCACCATTCTCTCTGTAGCGGTTCTTACTTCCAAGGGGGCCAGCGGCGTGCAGGGCGCATCTTTCATCGCGCTCGTGGCCACACTTTCTGTGATTCCAACCATTCCCGTCGCAGGCATGGCGTTGATTCTCGGAATCGACCGTTTCCTGAGTATGTTCAGAGCCTTGGTCAACATGATTGGGAACGGAGTAGCGACGCTGGTTCTAGCGCGTTGGGAGGGAGAATTGGAGAGCGAGAAACTGAGGCAACATTTAGCCAGACCGGCTTAATAGTCTGCTGACAACCCTCCATCGCCAACGTCTTTGTCCGCAAAAGGCGCGATGCCCCACCGGCCGGTACAAGTGATCTCGCCATCCACGTCCATGTCCGCAACGACTTAGTCTCCCATCCTCGCAAGAAACTCTTCCTCGCGGTGGTACTCAGATCCCACCAACATTCGCTAAACGCCGATTGTTGGCGAACAATCGCGATTGCAGTGCGCCGGGATAATACGGGAAAGGTCAACCATCCGTCAGTAGATCGTAAAGAGGTGCTCATGATCTTTTCCGACGTGCGGCAGGCAACCCGCATGCTCGATCTTGAGCGACCCACGCTCGTCCACAAAACCGAGGCGCTGCAGCAAGTAGCGAGGAGCCACCTGATACCCGACCTGCACGGAGTGAAAGTGCATGCTCTGGGAGTGGATGCCAGCGGGAAATCTGTCAATTACTGGCCGACGCTGCGAGATTTCTGGATCGGACGTTTTGCATTGGCGGGAGCGACCGTGGAGAACTATTCGATCCTCCGCCAAATTCCGCATTGAAAGCGCCAGCGTCATTTGCGAATTGCCTGGGAGGATTACCGGCGCTGTAGACGATTTTGTGACGGTCAGAGCTTCCGCGTGGTTTTAGCCCAAGTGGTTTATCTCGGGAAGCCGGAAGAACATTGGATCTCTTGAACCGGCCGAGTGCAGGCACCGCCACAAAATCATTTACAGACGAAGAGCACCAATGTTTTCGATGGCTTGGGTGAGCAGGACGGAATTGTTGCGCACCACCATCGCCGCTCCGCTGCTCCACGCGTTGTGGGCGACGGCGGGAGCCTGTGCGCCGGCCGGATCGGTTTGGGCTTGTAGCGAAAAAACTGCTCCGGCTATGAGAGTGAAAAGCGTGAGCATGGCGAGCGCGAAGGCGGCCATGCCGGTTTCTAGCTTGTCCCACGTTGGTGGAATTCAGTAGACTTCCTCCTTAGTGGTTCGCCACGCTAGTGGAAAGAATCAGTCTCAGAAGCCGCGCAGACACTTTGCGTGCCTGCGCGATCTCGTGCGTCTACCGGATCGTGTACTTGCCGGTCGCGACCGCACTCTGCGGATAGCCGGGCACGATGGCGATCGCCTTGATGGTGGTGGTGACCGTCACCTGAATCGGCGCGGCGTAGGGCGTCGAATTCCTGGTTGGAGTAGTGCCGTCGGTCGTGTAGTAAATGCCGGCGTCGGGCGAGGTATGGCTAAGCGTCACCGTCACCGAACCCTGGTATTTGCCGGGCTTGGGTGAGAACGTCGGCATGCCGGTCTTGTTCGAGGTCGCAAGCGCGAGGTAGGCGTCGCCGTTCGTCAGTTGTCCGACCACACCATCGCCGTTGGCGGTGACCGCGTAGGCGCTATAGAAACTATATGCCGACGCGTCTACGCCAACGTCGGCGAGCCAATCGCTGACGGCCTGCGTGCCGGTCGCCGGCGTCCAGCGCCAAGCTTCCCAGTCGCAGCAGTTCCCTGCGGCATAGCCCACGACGGTTTTGCCATCGGCGGAGACTCCGGTCGCATAGGCATAGCCTTTGCCCGCCAGGATGGGGATCTGTACCTTGCCGGTGGCCTTTGTCCATCGGAAGGGAGCAGTGCACCACTCCTCGCCGTCCGGGCAGTTCGTGGTCTCTCCATCGCCCACGATCACGCTGCCGTTGGTGGAGGCGCCGGTGGCATACGAATTTGCCCCACCGGGCAAAAGGCCAAGGGACTGTATGCCCGTCTTCTCGGTCCAGCGGAAGGCGGTGGGACGACCTTGGCTGTCAACTGACCACCCCACCACGACGGTGCCGTCTTCGGAGACAGCCGACGCCGCAGAGCCGCCAGTGGAGCCCGGCAAGGCGCCGAGGTCGACATAGCCGTTCGTACTCCACAGCCAGGCATGGTTTCCGCAGGGCGGACAGTAATTGCCGGCCGATCCCACTATGACGCCGCCGTCTTTCGAGACACTTTGGGCGGCGGGCTCCAGCCATCCATCCGGTACGGGCTGAAGCCACTCGAAGCCGCCCGCGGGCGTCCATGAAAAAGCGCCGCCGTAGCCGGGCTCGTTGAATTGCCCAACAATCGCGTTGCCATCGGCGGAAATGCCGTAAGCGTAGGCGTTTGCATTGTCATTGCCGTTGGGGTCGAGGTCCTGCATGCTGCCGGCCGCCCAACGAAAGGCCCGCGGGTTTTGATTGCCGGTACCCCCTGAAATTCCAGCGACCACATCGCCGTTGGCGGAGACCGCGTAGGCAATGGAGCCGAGTCCGGCCAGGCTGCCGAGATCCGTCACCGAACCGTTCGATGTCGCCATGGGTGCGACTTGCGTCCAGGACACAATCGATAATGACAAAATCAACCCTGCAATAATCAACAATCGTTTCATGGTTCCTCCTAATAAGGTCCTTAGTTAGTTACTGTGTCGTCTAACTGCGTTAATAAAAGTGGCCCATGCCAGTCGAAGATGGGATCGATGGTCAACGGGTACTTGGGATCGTAGCTGCCTAGTTGGAAGCCGACCTCGCCATTGGATTCCTTGAAGGCCACCCTCACCGTCATCCGTTTGCCATTGATTTCTTGCCACGCTTCCGGCGAAGACTCCGTAAAATAGCCGCTGGAGAACTTGAACTTCAACGTGCCGTTTCTCTCCAGCGAGACCGGCACGTTGTAGCGCAACCGGATGTTCGCGACATCGGCTCCGGGTGCCAGCACGTAGGTGCTCTCGGTGATCCCGTGAGAATTGCTTTCATAGGTCAGGCTGATCCCCGGCCACAAGTCTTCGTAGAAAACCTTGGTGTTGGCAACGCCGCCCAAGATGTCTCCGGCCTGGGCGAGCAGGCGCGGCATGACTCCTGGCGTGCCTTGGAATTCGACGGTGAGGGCGTGGTCGCGCGCGGCCAGATAGGCGCGATCGGGACGGAAGCCCAGCACGTGTCCGCCCGAACTGAGTTCCAGCATCTCGCCGCCTTTCGTCGCGGCAGTCTTAAGATTGTGCACCACGCTGGTACGTTGCGCTGGTACGGACGCGTCCTTGGGCTGGGGCGCCGCTTGCCCTGAACCGGAGGGCGACGGAAGCGCGATTAGAAGAAGGAGCGTAGGAATTGCCGGGGTTGTATTCCGCCGCATTATGTTTGCTCCTTTTCGGTGATTGTGCCGGTCCTGCCGGGCCGCCATGCCACCTGTATCGCACATCGCGCCCTGAATAAACGGAAACGGGCGCCTCCCACAAGTTTCCCGGGGTAAGTAACGGTTTCTTGCGTAGTGTTTTCAGCAATTTATGCCTGGACTTATGAGGGCGGGAATGCGTGCTATACTCCACTGTTCTCCCCCAGATTCGAAATGCAAGTTCATGCCCGAAGTGCGCGGGAACGAATCTGATGTGCGAGAGGTCTCGCCTACCGAGATCCGTGCCGAGCTACGCAAGATTCTCACCTCCCAACGCTTCCGCCACGCCGAACAACTCCGCAATTTCCTCGGCTACATCGTCGAAAAGACCTTGGCAGGGCACGGGGACGAACTGAAGGAATCGGTCGTCGCCATGGAGGCTTTTCAGCGCGGCAGCTCCTTCGATCCCCGGCTGGATGCGTTTGTCCGGGTACAGGCAGGGCGCCTGCGCACCGCGCTGGCCGAATACTACGAAGGCGAGAGTCGCAGCGACGCGGTAAGGATTGAAATTCCCAAGGGTAGCTACACGCCGGTGTTTTCCCGGTGCGGCTCGTCGCCCGGCGTTGTTCCGGCTGGCACGCCAGCTCTCCCTCGCGCGAATCGCGCTTCCACGAAGAAAATCGCCGTCGCGATAGCCGCTTCGGTGCTGATTTTGTCGGTCGCGGGCTGGTTCGTCGCCATGGGTAAGTTGTCGCCATTCCGCTTTCGCCGGACCCCGTCGTTAGCGGAGAGGGGGACGATTGTCGTCGCCGACTTCGATAACGCCACAGGAGATCCGGTATTCGACGGCACGATCAAGCAGGCTCTGCTGATGGATTTGAAGCAATCGCCGGCGCTTTACCTGCTTCCCGAGCAGCGAGTGCAGGAGACGCTGCGTCTCATGGCGCATCCGCCGGGCCAGGCAATCAGCGCCGGAGTGGCGCGTGAACTGTGCCAGCGCGCCGGGGGGCAGGCCGCGCTCTCGGGCTCGATTGCGGGCATGGGCACACTCTACGTGATCGGGCTGACTGCGGTCGATTGCGCCTCTGGCGAAGTGCTGGCGCGCGAACAAGTGCGAGCAGCGGGCAAGGAACAGGTTCTCGCGGCGGTGGACAAGGCGGCCATGGATCTTCGCGCGCGGCTCGGCGAGTCACTCGCCACGCTGCAGAAGTACGACACGCCGCTTGAACAGGCCACTACTCCTTCTTTGAAAGCCTTACAAGCTTACAGCGAAGGAATCTCGATACGAAACGCGCAGGGCGACACGGAAAGCGTCCCCTATTTCCAGCGCGCCATAGAGTTGGATTCGACCTTCGCTATGGCGTATGACCGGCTGGGCGTGGTCTGGTGGGGCTCACTGAAATTCAGCTCCGCCGCTGGGAATTTCCGCAAGGCCTTCGCTCTGCGCGAGCACGTCAGTCAGCGCGAGCGATTTCACATCGAGTCTTGCTACTATCACTTCGTTACGGGCGAGTTCGACAAGACGCTCGGCGTCTACCAGCAGTGGCAGCGCGAGTATCCGCGGGACTCGGTGCCGCACACTGGAGCGGCCATGATTCACGAGGCGATCGGAGAGTACGAGCACGCAGTCTCCGAGTTGCAAGAGGCTCTCAAGCTCAATCCGAACGTGGCATACAACTACACGAACCTGGCTCAGGCCCTGCTTAGTCTTGACCGCCGGCAAGAGGCTCGCTTCACCCTGGACGACATGCAGCGGCATAATCTGAGCGAACCTGACCAGTTCCTGGCGCGTTACCAACTGGCTTTCCTCGAAGGGGATGCGGCGGAGATGCAACGCCAGGCCGCGCTTGCTTCCGACAAACCGGAGACCTCCGAAATCCTTCTCCTCGTTCGGGCGCAGACGGAAGCTTGCCGGGGGCGTGTCGGCGAAATGCGCCGGTTGGTTCGCCAGGCAATTGAGTTGGCCACAACTCTTCGTGAAGGCGAGCGCGCGGCCATGTGGCAGGCTTATGGCGCGCTCATGGAAGCCGAGTTTGGCAACCGCGATGAAGCTCGGCAACAGGCGGCTTCCGCTCTGCGCCTCGCGGACAGCCGCGATACCCGGATTCTTGCCGCGCTGGCCCTGGCACGTGCCGGCGAGAGCAACCAGGCGCAGATGTTGGCCGCTAAACTTAGGCAGGAATTCCCAACGGATACGACGCTGAATGGGTACTGGCTGCCTGTGATCGAAGCGGCTAAGCAATTGCACGCGGGCGACGCGGGGCGGGCGCTCGCAGCCCTGGAGGCTGCAAAGCAGTACGAACTGGGGCAGTCCTCGATTTTTCAGGTCACCGCATTCGGTCCCATGTATCCGGTCTACTTGCGTGGCGAAGCTTTCTTGCTCAGCAAACAAGGAGAAGAGGCAGCGGCCGAATTCCAGAGCATCATCGCGCATCCTGGATTGATTCAGAATTTCCCCTTTGCGGAGTTGGCTCATCTCGAACTTGCCCGCGCGCTGGTCCTTCAGGGTGACCGGGATAAGGCGAGGGGAGCCTACCGTGAATTCCTTGCGCGATGGAAGGATGCCGATGCTGGCACGCTGGCCGTCACAGTGGCGAAAATGGAGCTCGGCCGGCTGGGTGCGGACTGATGGAGCTTCTCCGCCACACCAACTTTGCAACAGACGCTAATTCCTGTGCTGTTTGCAGGAACTGATTTCAGGGAGTGTCGACTTTCTGGCACTACCATGCTGTACCGTTCGCTGGACTGTTCACCGGTAGTGGGCAGAGATTGTTTTGCTGATGAGCCGTCGCGTTGCGCCTGCCGGCGGCCGCGCGAAGGCTGTTACAATCTTGGTCATAGTCGTTTTCTTAACGCCATTAAAACGTTTCTATGCTGGCTTTTACTGCTGGAAGGCTGTTGACTCCGACGGACGCTGTCGAGCATCCTCTCGTGCTTGTCGATGAGGGACGCGTCCTCGAAATTTCCCCTCGCAGCAGCCGGCAGGTTCCCGCCGGAGTTTCTTTGTCCGATTTCGGCGATGGCGTGATCGCTCCGGGCTACATCGATCTTCACATTCACGGCAGCGCCGGATATGACGTCATGGACGACACAGCCGCGGCGCTGCCGGCGATCGAACAACTGCTGGCGCGGCATGGGGTCACGAGTTATTTCCCAACCACCGTCACCGCTCCGATGAATACGACTTTGCGCGCACTCGAACGGTTGGCGGATGCGATCGAAAAGTGCGAACGACAGAATGCGGATAGTAAGAGTCGAGCGGTCCCGCTCGGAATCCATCTTGAAGGACCATTCATCAGCCATATTCGGCGCGGGGTGCATCCGCCGGAAAATTTGCTGGCTCCGACGCTGGCCTTGTTCGAGCAGTTCTGGCAGGCGGCGCGCGGCCGTATTCGCATGATGACGATTGCTCCTGAATTGGAGGGCGCGCCCGAGGTCATTGCCGAAGCCGCGCGGCGCGGCGTTTGCGTGAGCCTGGGACATTCGGACGCCGACTTTGCGGCGGCCGAACGCGGAATCGCCGCGGGAGCGCGGCACGCGACGCATACTTTCAATGCCATGCGTCCGCTGGGTCATAACACGCTGGGTCATAGCAATCTGGATCATCGCGGTCCCGGTATTTTGGGCGCGGTGCTTACGGATCGTCGTGTGAGCGCGGATATCATCGCCGATGGCGTTCATCTTGATCCGGCAATCGTGAAGCTCTTTGCTAAGGCCAAAGGCCCCGAGCAAACCGTGCTCATCACCGATGCCACGTCCGCAACGGGCATGCCGGATGGCCGCTATCGCCTAGGGTCATTCGAAGTGGATGTTCGCGATGGCAAGTGCATGGCAGACGGCAAACTGGCCGGAAGCGTCTTGACCATGGACCGCGCCGTAGTCAATCTGGCGCGTTTCGCAGAATGGGATCTGCCCCAGGCAGTGGCAGCCGCCAGCCAGAATCCGGCGCGGGTGGCGCGAATCGCGAATAAGGGTGTTCTCGCGGCGGGAGCCGACGCGGATTTCGTGGTCCTGAGCCCGGAAGGCGAAGTGTTGCGGACTTTTATCGGCGGCGTGGAGTGCTCTGGGTAACGCTTTCAAACTCCTGTAGAGACGCGGCTTGCCGCGTCTGAGACGGGGCAAGCCCCGTCTCTACGGGAGGAGGAGCTACGGCATCGCGCGATTTCCTATACGAAACATGACGAAGGAGAGCAATGGCTGAGACTCGCAAATTTCCTCATCATCTGATTCGAGAGATTTTTGAGCAGCCCGACGCCTTGCGGCGAACCATTGAACCTCGCGTCTCGCTGGCCGAGGGACGGGTTCGCCTCGACGAAATCCATATCTCGCGCGAGGAACTGCGCGCGCTGCGGCGGATTAACGTCGTGGCTTCGGGGACCAGCCGTCATGCGGGGATGACGGGCCAGTTCATGATGCAGGAGCTGGCCGGTGTGCCGGTCGATGTGGACTACGCGAGCGAATTCGAATACCGCAATCCGGTGATTGGGCGGGGCGAACTCAGCATCTTTATTACGCAGTCGGGAGAAACCGCCGACACGGCCGCATCGCAGCGCGAAGCCCGGCAGAAGGGGTCGCGCACCATCGCAATTTCGAATGTCGAAGGCTCGACGATTGCGCGCGAAGCCGACGGTTTCAT
>Ga0074046_10005366_pt1 | contig 10249 bp, 9 predicted proteins | sample BogForMeECP23OM3_FD_94441 | JGI IMG/M metagenome (GOLD analysis project Ga0074046, IMG submission 94441) | Bog forest soil microbial communities from Calvert Island, British Columbia, Canada - Bog Forest MetaG ECP23OM3 | ecosystem: Environmental > Terrestrial > Soil > Wetlands ...
GTGCGCAACCGTGCTGGCCAACGAACAGGTGCTGCCCAACGGCTGCTGCTGGCGGCATGAAACGACGAAGGTGGAGCAGCGCGAGCTGGAGCAGTGGTTCCTGCGCATCACCGATTATGCCGACGAACTGTTGCAGGGTCTGGACAACCTGCCGGGATGGCCGGAAAAAGTCCGCACCATGCAGCGCAACTGGATCGGCCGCAGCGAGGGCGCGCTGGTGGATTTCAAGCTCGACGGCCAGGCGGGTGCGGCCGGCGATAAGATTTCCGTCTTCACCACGCGGGTGGACACCATCTACGGCGCGACCTCGTTGCAGCTCGCGCCGGAACATCCCATCGTCGCAGACCTCACTGCGGACAACCCCGAGTTGCTGGCCAAAGTTGAAGAGCTCGTGGCCGAGCAGCGCAAGGCGAAGGAGACGGGCGACATCGGCGCCATCGAGAAGCATGGCGTCTTCACTGAGCGCTACGCCATCAACCCGTTCAACGATGAACGCGTGCCCATCTGGGTGGCCAACTACGTTCTGCTCGATTACGGCACGGGCGCCATCATGTCGGTGCCGGCGCACGATGAGCGCGACTACGAGTTCGCTAAGAAGTACGATCTCGACATTCGCGTTGTGATTTTGCCGCGCCGCGACGGAGACGAGCGTCGTGAGCCCGATGAGCCGGTTTTGCCGTTTACCGAGATGGACAGCCTGCTGATTAACTCCGGCGAGTTCAGCGGAATGCCGTGCCGGGAGGCGATCTCCAAGATGTCGAAGTATGCCGAGGCGCATGGCTTTGGTAAGGCGACGGTGACGTATCGCCTGAAGGATTGGGGCATCAGCCGGCAGCGCTATTGGGGCACGCCGATTCCGGTCATCTACTGTGCGGCATGCGGCATTGTGCCGGTGCCGGAGAAAGACCTGCCCGTCCTGCTGCCGGAAAATGTCGATATCGCGCAGGCCGGTGGCTCGCCGCTGGGCAAGGTGGCAGAGTTCGTCAACGTGAGCTGCCCCAAGTGCGGCGGCGCGGCGCGACGCGAGACCGACACCATGGACACCTTCATCGATTCGTCCTGGTACTTCTATCGCTACACCGACCCGTCTCTCGACACGAAGCCGCTCGACTCTGACACTGTGGGATATTGGTTTCCCATCGACCAGTACATCGGCGGAGTGGAGCACGCCATCCTGCACCTCATCTACTCGCGCTTCTGGACCAAGGTCATGCGGGACATGGGAATCGTCAAGAATGACGAGCCCGCCGAGCGGCTATTCACCCAGGGCATGGTGATCAAGGGCGGGGCGAAGATGTCGAAGAGCCTGGGCAACGTGGTCTCGCCCGACGACATGGTGGCGCGTTATGGCGCCGATTCGACCCGCATGTACACGCTGTTTGCCTCGCCGCCCGACCGCGACCTCGACTGGCAGGACCTCGGCGTGGAGGGCATCAGCCGCTTCCTGTCGCGCGTATACCGCTTCATCGCGCGCAACGCGCGTCGCGGGGGAAAAGGCTTGACCAGCCGCGACGGTGGTCAGCTATCTCCGGCAGCGCGAAGCATGCAACGCAAGTTGCACCAGACCATCCGGCGCGTCACCGAGGACTTCGGCGGGCGCTGGCACTTCAACACCTCAATCGCGGCCGTTATGGAACTGGTGAACGAACTCTACGCCTATGAAGACAGCGTGCAGCGCGGCGAGCAGGCTGCGCCGCCGGCGCTCATGGCCGATGCGCAACGCAGGCTGGTGCTCATGCTGGCGCCCTTCGCGCCCTATCTCGCGCACGAGTTGTGGGAGATGCTGGGCGAAACTTCCGAACTGCTGCGCGCGCCTTGGCCGCAATACGATCCCGAACTGGCGAAGGAAGAAGAAGTCGAGATCGCGATCCAGGTCAACGGGAAAATCCGCAGCCGCATCACCATCCCCGCCGACGCTGAAGAGGTGCAAGTGCGCGAACTCGCCCTCGCCGACGAAAAGATCAAAGCCGCGATCGAAGGCAAAGAGGTCGTGAAGGTGCTGGTGGTGAAGGGCAGGCTGGTGAATATTGCAGTGAAGTGAGCTCTTCGTTGCTCACCAAGGGTGACGTCAATGTTGGGACAACGGCATGTTTCGCGCGCTGCGGCGCTGTTGCGGCGCTGGAATTTTCAGTAGGCCACGTACGGCCCTGGTCCTCCGGGGGTGGGCATGTTCTCGATTGCGGTGAACACATCCCTGCCGAAGAAGAACGCCAATCCAAAATCGAACGAAGCGGGCGGGGGTGTGCGCTGCGGTGCGCCCAGGGTGCTGAATGCCGAGTACCCCGTATTCAGCAGCGTGTTGGCATTCTCAATGTTGAAGGTGACGACACCCTGATTTCCGTTTGTGCCCTGGTTGGTCGCCGAGAGATTACCCGTCGATGGGGTTGGGCAATACCACAACAAATTCTGGACGGTGCATGTTGGTATGTGGGTAGTGGCGTTGTCGAGGAAGAAGATTCCGCTGGAGCCGCTGTCAATGAAGCTCGACGGATAGCTGACCCCATTGAAGGTAGTGGTGATAGCGCCCATATTGGCGCCGCTGTCGGGGACGGTATAGACCGTCGCGCTCTGCAAGGCATTGTTGGTTTGCGTGCCAATGCCGAAGATAAGCGTGCCGCTTATGGTGGCCACACCCCCGGGGGGCACGGATGGCAGAAACATCAGTACACCGTTCTTATCGAGCGAGAACATCGTCACCGGGTTCGGCACCTGCTGGGAAAGCGTGACATCAGTCGGACTGCACACGGATGCTGGACAGTCGTAATACACCTCGTTGGCCGTGGTGCAGGTAACCCCGCAATCCTGCTGGAAGAATCCCAGGCCGAGGACTCCGTTGGCGCGTAGAGCGCTCACGCTGTTGCCCAGGTTCTGCCCAATACTCCGGTTGGAACAGGTACTCGGGACAGGTGGAGAAACACTGTCGGGAATCATGACCTGCACCGGAGCGGAAGCGGCCTTCTCGCCTGTGATTGAAATGTCCGCCAGCGACACCGGGCCCCAGACATAGCCATCCAGAAACACATAGCACTCATCGAGAGGATTGCCGCTCGAGTCATTTTGCTGGGGAAGCGGGATGGTCAGCACCGACGACAGCAAGCGCAGCCCGGAGGAACCGGTGTCCACCAGCACGTGATCGATTGTCTGGCAGGTGCTGGTGTTGGGAACGCAAACGGTTACGGTGGTGAAGGCCTCGTTCACGGCGGTGAACGTCTGTGGCTGCGGCCCGGCGTCCACCGTAAGCGGCAGCGAGTTCACTGGATTGATGACCACCGTCGCTGTTCCCATTTCCCCTGTGTTCTGGGTTGAGGTCGCGGTTATGGTTACGGACGTAGGTCCTGTGACAACCGGAGCCGTGAAGGTCCCGTTGGTGGTGATGGAACCCGCGCTTGCCGACCAGGTGACGGTGGAAACGAAGGCGCCGGTCCCGGTCACCAACGCTGAACACTGAATCAACTGGCTGGATTGGATGGGTGACGGAAAACACGTCGTAGCTACGCCCGTGACGGCCGATCCGTTATTGCTGGAACCGCAGGCAGCCAACCACAGCACACTTCCCACTACAAGCAAGAGCCTGAATCTGCACATTCTGCTGGTCTCCCTAACGGATGTCGCTGGACGTTACCCCTTGCGGTATCAATTGCGGAATGTAAGCCTGGCCATGAAAGCTTCGTGGATGTCCGGTTTGCTGGACCACCAGGCCAGGCGTCTCGATGGAGATGGGCGCTCGACCGTGCCGCTCCTGTTGTCGCTCCGCCTGCCTGGCCTGCTCGTAGTACGGACCCAGCAACTGCTGCAAATCAGGCGGAAATTGCCCTTCCCATGCCACGCCGAAGACCACGCCGGCGGGAGAGACGTATTCGCGCACGATGGAGCCGCCGGAAGCGGTGATCTCATGCATCACATAGGCTTTCATGTCCACACTGCGCAAGGTTCCTTTCATGCGTGCCTGGTCGTTCAGCACCGATGCGGCGCTGTCACCCAGGACTGCCCAAGCCGGGGAAGCCAGAATTGCGAGCCCGCAGAGCAGCAGGATGAGCATGCGCAACGGCGGGTTGACGTGTCGGTTCATCTTGCCCCTTTCATGATTGCATTTTCTCACGCCGCAGCCAGACCAAGATTGTTACCAAAGTAACAAACTCCAATACAGAAAAATTGTTTCATTCTATGGCTTGGTCCAATCCTCGATTTTCAACTGCTTGATTCGGTGGAAGGCGCGATCGTTGGTGACAAGCACGGCCTCCGCGGCTAGCGCGTGGGCGGCAATCATCAGGTCGAGATTGCCCACGGTGGTTCCCTCGCGTTCGAGCGCAGCGCGTACGTGCGCGTAATGCTGCGCCGCTTCTGAATCCCACGGCAGCACCTCGACTCGCAGCAGAAATTCTTCCCCTGCGATCTTCAATCGCGCAGCTTCCGGTCTGCGCGCAATGCCGAAGCGCAACTCGGCCTCGGTGACGGCGGAGATAGCAACCTGGGCCATAGGTATCTTCGTCAGGCGCTCGCGAACGCGTGGAATGTTGCCCTTGATGATGTAGCTAACCGTGTTGGTATCCAGCAGGTAGCGAGCTGGCATCAGAAGAGATTCCGCTTCTGCGGTGGCCTGTCCTCGCGGTCGGCCAGGAAGTCGTCAGGCACATCGATGGTCTTCATCAACTCGAAGAAGTCCTGCCAGGAGTCTGGCCTCCTGGACAAAATAACGTTACCAGTAGTGGGGTCGCGGCGGACAAAGACCTCTGAGCCGTCAAAGCGGTACTCGGCGGGCAGGCGAACGGCTTGGCTGCGGCCATTGCGGAAAAGTTTGGCGGTACGGGGCATGGCAACGCTCCTTGATATATATCATGATATATCACGAAATAGCCTTGATCAAGAGGGCCACTCCCTGTCTACTCGAACTCCTTCAACTCCTCCGGGTGCCGCTTCAACTGCCATCGCCAGAAGAAATAAAACGGCGCGCCGAGGAAGACGATGGCGATCCCGATCAGCGTTTCCTTCGGGCGCGTGACCACGGAGTTGAGCGCCCACGCTCCCGCCATCAGCACATATAGAGCGGGCAGGTACGGATAGCCGGTGCAGCGGTAGGGGCGCGGAGCGTCGGGCCGGGTCCGCCGCAGCACGAACAGTCCCGCAACGGCCGCGACGTACGACAGCACCATCATGAACATCACGTAGGTGTAAAGCTGGTCGAAGCTGCCGCTGAGCGCCAGCACCACGGCCCAGGAGCTGAGCGCGATGAGGCTGAAGGTCGGCGTGCGATAGCGCGGATGCACGCGCCCCATCGCATGAAAGAACGCGCCGTCGCGCGCCATGGCAAACGAAACCCGCGCGCTGCTGAGGATGGCACACGACATCGCGCCGAAACACGACAGGGCGATGGTCGCGCTCAGCCAGCGTGCGGCGTTTGACGAGAATAGCGTGACGGCGGCGGCGTGCGCGATGGTTTCTTCCTGCACCACTCGGGTGATTGGCAGCGCGTAAAGATAAACGGCGTTGACCGACAGATAGATGACGCCGACCAGCAGCACACCCATCACCATGGCGCGGGGCAGCACGCGCTGCGGGTTCTTGATTTCGCCCGCAACCCAGGTGATGTAAACCCAGCCATCGAATGCCCAGAAAACGCCGATGAGCGCGACGCCGAATCCGGAAATTACATGACCAAACGTGACCGGTTGATCGGCGGGAATGCTGACCGCGTAGTTCGACCAGTGTCCGTGGCCAATCGCGAGGCCGAGCACAACGAATGCTCCGATGGCCGCAAACTTGGCCCAGGTCGCCACGTTGATCAGCGCCGAGCCGCGCCTGAGCCCGAGTACGTTGATTGTGGTTAGCAGGACGATCGAGCAGATGGAAACGATGTGCCCGCGGGTAAGGGACCATCCCAGGATGGTTGCGACAGGCGCGCGCGCTGACGCGAAGGGAAATATCGCTCCGAAGTATTCCGCGAAGCCGACGGCGAGCGCGGCAATGGTCCCGCTCTGACCGACGGCGAAGATCATCCAGCCGTAAAGGAACGCCGGAAACTCGCCATAGGCTTCGCGCAAGAAAACGTACTGCCCGCCAGCTTCGGGGAACATCGCGGCCATCTCGGCAAAGGCGAAGCAGGCCAGCAGCGTGATGACCCCGCCGACGAGCCAGATGCCGAGGAAGAACCACGGCTTGTGCACGGCAGAGGCGATTGGCCCGGCGGTGAGGAAGATGCCCGAGCCGATGATGCCGCCGACCAGCAGCATCACCGAATCCATGAGCGAGAGACCGCGAACCAGCGATGGTTCGTGGGTGGCTGGCGCTTGCAGCGATGTCTTCGGACTCGCCATGGATCAGCCGATGCCGAGGTCCTCGGGCATTTCCAGCGGCGTGCCGCAGGCGCGACAGATGACCGCCGAACAGTCGCCGCAAGTGAGCGGGTCGTCCACTTCGCGTGCGCAGTTGGGACAGTAGAGCCCGGAGTGGCCGTGCCCGTTCGTAGGAGCTTGAGGAGTTTGAGCCATCAGTTCCGGAGACTGTAGCATAGACATTCGAAATCTGCGAGGGCACAATGACCGATACCAAAGCCGTTTCTGCCGACGAGCGTTTGCGCCGCGAGTTCAACCAGTGGGCCGAGCAGGGCCGCGGCGAAGAGATGGAGAACCACCACATCAGCATTACCGAGCAGACGCTGGCGTTGATGGACCTGAAGCCGGGCCAGCGCGTGCTTGACCTCGGCTGCGGTGCAGGGTGGGCCACCCGCCTGATGGCGAAGAGCGTCGGCACGGGCGAGCGTCCGGGACAGGTCATCGGGCTGGACGTTTCGGATGAGATGATTCGCCGCGCGCGTGCCGGTTCGACGGACTACGACAATGTGATGTTCGTGGTTGGCTCGGCCGAGAAGATTCCGTGGGACGAGAACTTCTTCGACAAGGTGCTGTCGGTCGAGTCTTTCTATTATTACGCTGACCAGGAGCGAGCACTCGCCGAGTTGTTTCGCGTCATGGCGCCGCTCGGCGAGCTGTTCATCCTGATTAATCTATACAAGGATAATCCGTACTCGCTGCGCTGGGTCGGTGAGCTGAAGGTGCCAGTACAGGTGCGTTCCGAGCAGGAATACGTTGACCTGCTGAAGGCGCACACCTTTGAAGATGTACGTGCGGTGCGCATCCCTGACCTGACGCCGACTCCGGAGGAGTACCGCGGCAAGTGGTTCAAGAACTCCGAGGAGTTGCGCGAGTTCAAGCGCATCGGAGCCTTGCTGCTGATCGCGCGCAAGCCGAACTTCCGCTCGCCGCCGCCGGGCTACGAAGTGTATTAGGGCGCGACCGTAAGCGGTAGGGGTCCTTCGACTCCTCGGTCGTCACGGCGACCTCGTCGCTCAGGATGACACACCAAATTACTTGCGCTTACGGCTGCTGAAAGCCCGGTCTTGGCAAGCCGGCATCATTTCTTCTCAATCAGCCGCGCCGTGAACACAGCACCGTCACGGTCATCGTGTAGCTTGATGGTGAAGATAAGGATGTTCCAGTCCCAGTGAGGACTCTTGGAAGGCAGGTGCGATGGGCCTGGAGGACCGCGGCGATCAATGTAGGTTTCGCGCGTGTCAACCACGGTGCGGAGAATCTCGCGCCGCTCCTCTCCGAGTTGGGGAAAGTGCTCAAACAGGTTCTTGCCCACAAACCATGCACGCTTGTGTCCATTCATAGCGGCAAAGTAGTCATTCACATACTGCCAGTTGCCATCACGATCGAGGATCTCCAGCACGATATCGTCAGCCATTGCCAGCGATATGCGTGAGTAGTAGAAATCGCGCGCATCAACCACCACGGGCCGTCCGCGCTTCTTGGCTTCGAAGGAGCGCAAAGCGGCCACCAAATCGTCAATTGAGCTGTATCCCTTCAGCAGATGCATGTCGGCGATGCCGCCGAACTTGCGCTCCAGTGTCGCCGACAAAATGATGATGGGGACCTGCGGACGCTTGCGGCGAAGTGTCTGGGCTACGTCAGTGCCGAACTGGCCGGCGCCGAGATGGTAGTCGAGCACCGCGATGTCAATGGCGTGCAACTTGGCCTCAGCCTCTTCGGTGGAACTGGCCGTGACTACCGCGTATCCCTTCTGGCGCAAGATAGCGGAGCGCAGGACGAGGTTCTCTTCGCGGTCGTCGAGCAGGAGGACGCGAATCGGTGCGATCGGTACCGCCTGCGGACCGGCGGCGCGCGGTGGGCCCGGATTGGAGGTGTCTTCGCTCATCGTACAGTTAGAATCGTCTCAGGGCGCTCCGGTTACGCCCGGCGCGTCTACTGATCAACAAGCCTTCAGGCGAGTGTGCGCGGAATGCAGATGCTACGGTTCGCTCTTTTCGGAGTCCGTGTCGCTGTGGTGGCCAGCCATCAGGCTTCGGACCGCTTTAGCAAGCTCTGGAAGTTTAGTGAAGATGCCTACTGCCCGCAACCATTGTTTGTGATCGAAGGCGGGAGAACCGCTTACCATGGCGCCTGCCGGGATGTCCCCGTGGGTGCCGCTCTGGGCAGTCACGACGACTCCGTCGCCGATGTGGCAGTGTCCCGCGACTCCAGCCTGGCCGGCGAGGATGACGTTCTTGCCCACGACCGTCGAGCCGGCAAGGCCAACCTGCGCGCATAGAAGCGTGTGCTCTCCGACTGCCGAGCCGTGCCCCACCTGCGTCAGGTTGTCGATCTTGACGCCGCGGCCAACCCGGGTTTCGCCGATGCTGGCGCGATCGACGCAGGCATTGGCCTGGACTTCGACATCGCTCTCCAGCACGGTTGGGCCGGATTGCGTGATCTTCTCCCAGCGTTCTCCGTCACGGGCAAATCCGAAGCCGTCGCAGCCGACAACCGCGCCGTTCTGCAGAATGACGTTGTCGCCAAGTGTGCAGTATTCGCGGACAACGGCATGTGCGTGGGCGAGGAAATTATTGCCAATCCGGGCGCCGCGATAAATAACAACGTGCGGCAGCAGAACGGCGTTATCGCCAATCTCGACGTCGTTATCGATCACGACATATGCGCTGACGTGGACGTTCGCGCCCAGCTTCGCAGTAGGCGCGATGACAGCGGTCGGATGTACGCCGGCGCCGTACTGCGGGGCCTTGTAGAACAGATCGATAGCTCGGGCAAACGCGAGATACGGATTCTGGCTGCGCAGCATACCCGTGGAGATAGCAGGGAAGTCCTCGGCCACGATTACGGCGGAGGCAGCAGTATTCTTGGCAGCCGCAGCGTATTTTGGGTTGGCGATGAACGTGATCTGGCTGGCAGAGGCCTCTTCGATTCCAGCGACACCCGTGATCTCGACCTCGGGATCTCCGTTTTCCAGAGTGGCGCCGAGAGCCAATGCGATTTCAGCAAGTTTCATATGCGATCTGTTCAACCGTGAACTTGACAAGTTCAGGGAAGTTCAAGTGAACATCGGCACCTGGAGCGTGTCCTCCGGACCCCGGCCGCGGCCCCGCGATTTCTTGTCGCCGATTACGGCCAGCACCGTCATTTCAGCGAGCGCCGAGCGTGGCACAAAAATACGCTGCGTGTTGGAGCGGGTATCGGGCGGAATAATGGAGAAACCTTCAACCCCCTCCTGCAGTAGCGCGTTCGGCATCATACCTTCCATGGTGTCGTTGTCCCGGAAGCGCAGACGCACCCACAGGCCTTCCATTCGCGGCCGGGAAGTAAACGTCTTGCGGGTAAGCGATTCGGAATCGCCGAACTCGCGGACGAAGTACACGCCCTTGACATCGCGCAACTCAATCGAAACTACATTACCTGCGGTGTTCAGCAGTTCGAGCTTGCCCTCAGAGATGAACGAAGCACCGACGTAACCGTTCACGCTGTCGCGATCCATCTTGCGGACGATAACTTTCTTGTGGGTTGTTGCCATGGCTGCGCGGCGAGTCCCGCCAGCCCCGATTGTCGCACTTTTGCACAAAAAGTGCCCTAGCTAAGGTTACTCTGTAGCCAAATTGTCAACCTTGTGTTATTGTTCGCTGAGCAGCGGCCCCAGGTGCAAGGACGCCCTTAAGGTCTGCCGAAAGAGCGAGTTACGCGATTAGTGGCCTATGTCATAGCACTTTCAGGCCATGTAAAATACTCTCAGGCTGCGTCGGGGCAGGAGAATTCGATTCAGCGGTTTAGCTGTAAGGGTGCCCACGTTTGGATCCGTTCATCTGCGGATTTCGCCTTTAGAGTCAGACATTTAGATGGCAGACTACATTTATAGCATGGAGACCCGGCTCACACCGGACCAACAGAGTGGTGTGAACCTGGTA
>Ga0074046_10005367_pt1 | contig 10248 bp, 13 predicted proteins | sample BogForMeECP23OM3_FD_94441 | JGI IMG/M metagenome (GOLD analysis project Ga0074046, IMG submission 94441) | Bog forest soil microbial communities from Calvert Island, British Columbia, Canada - Bog Forest MetaG ECP23OM3 | ecosystem: Environmental > Terrestrial > Soil > Wetlands ...
ACTAGTCCCATTGACATACAACTTGCGTATTCCATTGGGAAATTGTATGGTTTTTCGGGGTTCAGGGGCACAACGGAAGTTTTTTCGGGCAAAACCCAATCCCAACATGCAGTTTGCGTGCATGGCGCTGAGGTTGATGCATTATTCCGGTTAGAATACTCTATCGGACTTTCCACAGGAGGCTGACATGCAGACACTGGAGAGAAAAAACAAGACCTACCTCCTTGATGACGATGGTTTCCTGGTTAATCCAGGGCAATGGGATGAGGATTTTGCTGAAGGCATGGCGCCAGCGTTTGGAATAGCGGGCGGTCTTACCCCTTCCCACTGGGACGTCCTGAGGTTCATCCGTGCGACTTATCTGGAAACCGGTTCATGCCCGCTGGTCTATGAGATTTGCAGGGCTCACAAACTGCGCCTTGCTGAGCTCAAAGGGCTTTTCCCATCCGGCTACCAGCGTGGGGCGTGCAAGCTTGCCGGCTTGTCCTTTATGGCCAAGGGGGTATCCACTCCGTTTTATCCAAGACCAGAGACCCCAACTGGACCGATCCCCATCGACAAACGGGTTTATCGGGTGAATGTGCAGGGTTTTCTTATTGACCCCAATGAGTGGGATGAGGAATATGCGATATTCAAAGCTCGCGAACTACAAATGGCCAGCCCTCTCGGCGAAAAACACTGGAAGATAATCAGGTACATTCAGTCGGAACGTGAAAAAACAGATGAGATTCCAACGGTTTATGCAACGTGCGAGGCAGTTGGGATAGATATCGATGAACTCGCGGAGCTTTTCCCTTCCGGCTATCATCGCGGGGCCGTCAAGATAGCGGGACTGAACCTGGCTGCAAAGAGGCACCGAGGCGCTGGAAATCCTGGAATCTGAGCACAAACGGGGCACCTGCATTCCGCCTGGTTCAAAGATGTCATGCTGGACCGGTGTTATGCCATTTGCAACTGCTGCAAGTGCTGCAGCGGCGGCTTTAGCCTTCTCGATGCTCTCAATTGCAAGAAAACTGACCCGCCGGTGCCATACCCCCGCATGCGCATCGCCATGGACGCCATGTTCCGTAACCAGCAGCACCTGCTCGACAGGTTTCTTCCGAGTGCCCTTTGTTTTGCTGACCTCAATCGATCTAATCTTCATTCCAAGTTACCCGCATCGTCGCCCTGACTTTTGCCGAGGCGATTATGGCTCACATTCTTTTGAATCAACCAAAGCAGGGGACCTATTCATAAGCTCTCTGAAAGTGATCCCGTGAAGCCTTTCGCGAATGGCCTCGGTTGCCTCCATCCAGAGAATTCTGGTGACGCAGTGACCGGAACGGACGCACTCTTCGGGATATAGAGTACACCTCACAAGCTTCAGGCCGCCTTCCAGAAGCTCCACGATCTCTCCCACGGTAATCTCTTCGGGGGGCCGGGTCAGCATGTGCCCACCTTTCGGGCCGCGAACGGTCTTAACGTAATCCGCCCATTTTAGATCGATTATAATTTGTTCGAGGTACTTTATCCCGATTCCCTGCCTTTGGGCGACAGACCCAAGTCGAACGGGCCCTTCAGCTTCGTGAAGAGCCAAATCGAGCATAAGTCTGACTCCATATCGGCTTCTGGTAGACAGCTTCATATCAGCTCCAAAGTGGCGTCAAGGGAAAATCAAACCACTATTCTTCTGGTATAGTATATTTTTAATGCCTTTCGGGTCAAGAAATAAACCTGGGGGCGGAAATCGGAAATAACGTTCAGATATCGGAAGGGGAGGCTCAAAAAAAGTCCCTCACCTCAGTTTAGTTTCTTGGAAACTGCCACCAATAGGTTCACACGCCTCTCCTCTGTAGGTAGCAAAATAAAAGATTGACCCTGGAACGATCTGGGACATTATCTGCCGTTAAAGCTGCCGGTCACGTTAGGCTGCTGATCTCGTTAACGCTGCCGTTTACGTTGACGCTGCCCTCGATAACGTTCACGGTCAGGGTCGCGGGAAAGGCGGGGATTCCGGTCCTGGATTCGGACGTGTTTCGATATGGGGTCAGGCTGCAAATGCGGGCAGAAGGGGCTTGAAACGATTCGGATCGGCAAAGTTGCAGGCTTAGTTTCGGACATGCGACTAAGGTCAGGTCTTCGGTTAAAGGTTTAGCTTCCGATCATCGCCAAAGGTAAGGTCTACCGTCACCATCAAGGGTAAGAGTCTCGAACACCGTGAAGGGTGAAGCTCTCGATCATCTGGGCGAGGATAAGTAGTTCCTGGAGAACTCGAAACTGGCTGCCCCTCTATGGCAATTTAGCCACGTCCATCCAGTACTTCGAAAACGCCCTGACCTTCTCCATCAGATCCTCAAAGTCAGAGCATTTGGTCATAAACGTATTTGCCCCAAGTCGGTAACACAGCCGGATGTCTTTCGTGTCGCTGCTCGTTGTATAAATCACAACAGGAATAGCCCGGTATTCTGAGTGAGACTTGATCCATTTTAGAGTCTGCACCCCGTCCATTTGGGGCATGTTCAGGTCGAGCAAGATGATGTTGGGACAAGGATGCTTTCCACCGCCATTGCAGTTTTCCAAGTGGTGGATCAGTTCCAGTCCATCACTCGTGAACTGAAAATCAGCCTTGATACCGGCCTCTGCAAATGCCTCTTTTATGAGAAATTGGTCGTCTGCATCATCGTCGCAGACAAGAATTACCGGGAAAGCAGCCATGAAAAGTCCCCTCATGAGTGAGTTTCTTCTTTAATTTTAATCACTGCAGTTTGGATTCGTACTCAGAAGTGTTCTTCTCTAACATTTCTTATGGATGGATGTCAATTCCTATCCAGGAACGGTCCGGGTCACAGTCAAAGCGGGGCTTCCGGGCATCGAGGCGGACGGGTTGAGGTATGGGGGAAGGCTGCAAATGAGGGTAGATGGGGCGGAAAACGATTCCAACCCAAGGCTCTTCCTAAACGTAATCATATACAATTCATATGTTTTGCAGCCGACTTCGCTCAGGGAATTTGCACTTGTGGCAAGTTTCCCTGAACAAGACAAGGATGACAATCCACAGTTGACACCAGCGTTCTATACTGTACACTAGCCCCTAAGTATTTCAGCTCATTATCTCAGAATCTTATGCGAATCAGCGTTATCCTTGCTAGGCTGAAAGAAAGGGCGAAAAAGATGATCGGGACACACACAATAATCGATGTCATGGCAAAGTCGCTATTTCCGGTGGTTAAGGAGTACTATAATTTGTTCAGCCGATATGGCACCACGACATCATGGGACAATGAGCCATTCTACCAATGGATTTGCCTGAAGGGATTAGCTGAATCACTAAACCGGAATGTTCTCGTAGATAGAGAGCTGAACGGAAAAAAGGTGGACTTGCAGGTGCTGGAAGGTGAGACATGCCAAGTCGCAATCGAAATGAAACGGTACTTTTCTCCAGGGGGCACAAAGGAGATACCGGGTTTCCTGTCAGACATACGGTCCCTATATGGTCATTCAAACGTCCCAGAAAAAATCTTTGTCATCACCACGATTCACGAGACGAGTAATCAAGAGGGCAACTATGAGTTCTTGTCGGGGGAGTTGAAAATTCCTAAAGAAAGGTTTGTGCGCAAATTTATTCCCTTGGATAATAGCCTGATATTCGAGATAATTGGAATCGGGATCGAATAGCTTTTACCCATGCGTTGCTGCTGACCCATTGGCGACTATAGTTCAATGAGTGACTTGGCTGTACTGGTTAAGCATGGCGCTCAAGCACGTCAGGCAGCAAAGCGCAACGTTTGACTCGAAAAGAAGCAGTACACATATCTCTCCCATCTAGCGTTCGAAACTCGAAACTGGGTCAGACCCCGTTTGCAGCCGACACTAGCCCTAATCTATCAGCTCTTGCCGACCTTGGGTAATTTTGCAAGAATGCCGGTACTCCCTTTCCTAAATTTTTTGCGCTCTTCGGGGTCTTCAAATATCCTCAGATTGTATTTCAAGCTCCTAGCAAATCCATCCAACCCAGGAAATAAGGAGGCAGCAGTGATATTCATTCTATGCAAATCTGTCAGAATTTCCTTATGGCAATCTATCGGAATTATCAGTTTTATAACATTACAATCATCCCAATAAGGTGTAAGCCAATTAAGCGGGTCCATACTGTGAACATCAAACATACTATATAAATTGTCCTCTAAGGTAATGGCTAAGTTAGTTGGGAACAAGAAAATCCCTTGTTGGATTGCCATACGTTCATTAAGTCTGTAAGGTGTGACTGGGATGACAATATTGTTATTAACGTCTGGAAATCCTATAAAAGCCTGAGCGGAGTCTCTTCCTTCATGATAATTGAGATCGTCCTCTACATTAACTTTACGAGTATGGATTAAGCGTGCCTTCGTCAATAGACCACTAGCTTTAGCCTTCAATCTCTCAGCGGATATACACCATACACAAGCGTCTGTCAAAGACGACTCAAGCGCAAAAAACAAGGCAATATAAAAGGAACGCGTGCAATCTAGTAAACGCGTGATGCCTCCGTGATGTTGCAATATAGATAACCATTCTATATCATCTTCTTCTTTAGGTGGTTGTTGTAAATAGTGATGAGCTCTACGCTTGAACATTGTCAACATTGACCACTCTGCATGTGGCAAAGCCCTGGGAGTGATTTCATAATTCGCTGCCGTTCGCTGCAGACTGGTATTTAGAACCCAAGTAGAATCAGCATGACCCCTGAAGATCCAGCCGGGTGCCGACTTGGACAAACCTGAGAAAAAACCTTGAATCGTTTCCCATTTTTCAATCGTAGCTTCACAGAACATAAAGGATTAAGCCCCCCTTATCAAATTCTTGATCCATGACATACAAAACTCTATTGCCCAATCTGTCTGAGATGGAGATAGTTCCGGCATTTCTGCGCTGCCTGCACCGTGCCCCATTGGATTGCGGACTTTGTTGAAGAAGTGCTTGAGTGCATCCATCTCCCAATCCTTAATTAAGTTCCCCCTGTAGAGATTTTCGATGTAATTGGATGCACCTCTCTCCTTTCCGATAGTCCAGTTCATTTTATCGGAAATAATCTTGATTGTACTTTCCAGGGCTTTTGCGGCGTAGAAAGCTGGATCGCGGTCGCCACCATCACGCTTGTCGATAGCATCCTTCATGTCATAATCGACGTTCTTCCAGATTGGATCAGTGAGTAATGCCCAAAACGGCTCCTCGACTTGCTGCTTGGTCAACTCGTCCGAGGATTGCTGGATGAAGCCATTGTGATAATGAAGCTTACAGCCAGCCCGGCGGAAGCGCTCATTAAGTTCTTCAACGGAGGCTTTGAATGCATCATTTAAGGCCTGGTTCGCAGCCATTAACCTCTTTGTCCTCTTATCTGTAATAAACGCTCCAAGTTTTGAACCTGTCACATCGTCGAAGGGATTACGGTAAGGATTATACCCCAAATTGGCATTAATCTCTTTTAGCTCTTCCTCTCTCTCTCGGAAGGCAAGCTCTACAAAGCTAATCCGCTCCTTCATGAATCTGTCGGCTGGTATAGAACCGTCATATTCAGCGCAGACAAAGTTCTTGCACACTTCGTCCATAGAGTACTCTACGGTACTCCAATAGTCTTGACCACCTGGCAATTTTGACCAATGACTCCAATTCTTCGGTGACAATTCTTCTAACCCAAGTTCCCTGCACAATTTGTCATGTAATGGAGTCCACTTTGCCTTATTAGCCAGATTTTCCGTCGGGAAAAGCTGCTCACGCACGATCTGGAATGCTTGAATCAAAAGCCGTCGCTCTGCCTCCCCAAAGGTCTGCCAGATGGGGGTTTGTTCATACCTGTATGCGAAAATATCGGTAAGCATATCTCACCTTCCGTCTTCAGTCTTCCTGCTCCCCGCCCGTTTCGGATCCCAAGTATAGAGGATTGGAGGGGAAATTGAAAGTGGAGGTTAATACGGGGTTGGGCACCGGTTTGTGATCGGACGGTGGTGAAAACCGGTGGACAACATCAGAGAGAGAGAGGTTCCACAAGCATCGCAAGAAGAACCCCCAGTCCGCTACTGGCCTTTTCGTCGCTTCTCTACGGTTTCAGGGGATTTCAACCGGATACGTTGGATAGCCCTTCCGACGAAAAGTAATGGGCGAGAAGGCGGTTCTCGTTTGTGGTATTTGGAAGGATTAAAGGAGTTCAAGCGTTTGAATAGGTTTCAATGTTGCGTATGGTTTTCCTGTGTCCTAACCATGCCTGTCATACGACTTCGGCTTTCTCCTCATATTCTGCGAGGATGGTATCGTTGGTATGGGCTAAATGCTTTAGGCTCCTAATAGCATCCACGCTGTCGTAAGAAATAAATGTACAGCTGCGCGATAATGGACCCCGATCCAAGAGCATAAATACTGGATGCAGCATTTCCCGAAACACCTTTTCACGCCTCTCCTCCGGCGCAACTATGTGCAAACGAATGTCTATATTTGGCTGCAGCGCAAGCAAATCTGCCATCCTAAGCAAGCCAGAATACACAGCCGTGGTGTGTTCAACTTCGAAAGCTCGCGCGATAGCACCCTTCTTCAGCCACAAGACATCGATCTGTGCTATCGTATCGAGGGTCGTGGTATTGTAATTCAACGGAAGGTCTTCGAGAAATGCGGAGCGTACCATTTCGGGAACCAGTTCTCGGATGCGGGATCTGTCCGCTTTAGGTATCCATATCTTGAACCCGATAATTGCGCCGATCTCGGCAAGTTTGCATTGAACCTGGATGGATTGGCGTGTCTCAGACGCCTTAGTGTCAGGTGCATTCGACTCTTCGTCCTCAGATTCGTCATCGTCGCTTGGAACTGTCACAGTGACTTCTCCTGCAACAGTCTTGATCTTTCGGTCGCGAGACCATAGATCCCTGAGAGGCGGTTCATAGAAATCCAGCACCTCTGTGGGATGCAATGTCTGGAACTTGTTGCGCAATTGCATTAGTGCATCATCGAGTTGTTGGTCGGTCCAATTGGTGGTTTCACGTGACGATGCTACGCCAAACCCCTCAAGAATCTTATAGCGATCATTGTTTGATGAAATCCTCTCGACACGGTCCGGAAAAGCAAAGAACCTCAACATGTGCCGAAATTGCCGGTTTCCTTTCTGCGGTACTGAATCTATCCAGTCGATGAAAGAATCATAGTTAAATAAGATACCCCGCCGGTCTGCCCCATTTCGCCGTTTTAGGTCACGTATTAGCGTGATGAAGAATGTGAGTTCGAGTGGGCGACAATTATTGAACCCCGGCCCACCAGATCCAATTCCAAATAGCACATCATCACTGAGAAGGGGGTGGTCGTCGGCAAGCCGATGGCCGGATAGCGCCCATATGTCGTGTACCTGCCGGCGCTTTGTTCCCGCCTTGATGTTTGAAGGAAAAAGCAGCAGCGCCCAGAGGATCTCTGCCATTAACTGTTGCGATGGAGGATGCTCATTCTTCATTTGACCCTTCAGCTTCGTCATGAAGTCGTCTTCGCCAAAATCAGGGTGCTCTACGAAGGCCAAATACACGTTGTCCACAAACGCTGGTGTCCATAGAGAATCCGGCAGAAACAACGAACGGTCCTCGATGAGGCAAGTGCGTATCCATTGCTCCGCGGCAGCGAGAGTGCGCGAAATATCCCGCCACTGAGTTTGATGTGCCATCAGTATCCCTCCCCCGCTGTTTATAGTCATATCACCAATGCATATAGCATGTTATAAAAGCTGGAATAACGCATCAATTTCTGTGAAACGTATCCAAATTACATCCAGATTCGGATTCTTGACCGAAAGAGTTCCACCACGACCCTGTTGCCCGTTGAATCCATACGATTTCCCAATCGAACATGCAAGAAATATCTCAGTGGCACCGGTTTCTGCAATTTCAAGGACAGACCTCCATCCCCAGAGTTTTATAGCTCGCTTTCCGCGTGCCAGGGTCGAGCTTGCTATGCTAGAGAAGCTTTCCACATCCCTCCTGGGCCTTGAAAAATAGAGCGCTGAAAAACACAACCTTTCCGAATCATATGGCGTTATGCGGCGGCTCGTTTTGTGGGTTACATGGTTGGCAAGACAGGTTGCGTTTCCACTCCCAATGTTTAACTATAATTTCGCACTGACGTCCGGTATTATGCTCGGGACCTATGATGGCCGCTGACGAAGATGCCCGATATACCGCCTTGAATGTGGACGGTGTACAGCAGAAATCTGACGGCACATCGATTCTCCTGGGCCTCAGTTAGCCCCGCTGTATCTGGTATATGCTCTCGCTAGCGACCACAGTGTTTAAAGCGACGATTTTGGTCGAAAATGCGGGTCTAAGCCTGCCAGACGTCTGTTTTGGTGTTGCGATCTTTGGCTGTAGCGGATTTAGCGTGGTCCGACCCCGGACTGACGCGCCAATCGCACCGGGGCTGGTTCGGATTGTAGCGAATTTATGGGCTTCACATATAATGCTATTTATTGAAATGCTGTTGCTGGTTGTGGCTATAAGGGTTTATATGCAGGACAGTTCGTTGCGGTGATTTCGGCTCATAATCGGTGGCTTTAGCAGACCGTCGGTAGGCCGCCGCGGCTGCTAAGCCGCACTGTTAAGCTGCGAACAAATATGACAAAGAGGCTGGAAGCTGAAAAGCTTATCAAACGCACTAGGCCGCACCCCGTTAAATACCTCTATAAGTATCGGACCATGCCCTCCATGGGCCTTCGAGACATATTTCACAAGAAAAAGGTGTTCCTGAACGATCCTACCAAATTCAACGATCCGTTTGAAAGCAGGCCAATATTGACAGTTGATAGAAGTCCGCTTGCGCGAAAGTCATTCCTGAAAGAACTTACAAAAGAGCGGTTTCCGAGCGCTAACAGAGCAGAAATCAGAAAACTGATGCAAGGGAAAGATAAATTCTTCAAGGACCAGGAGAAGTTGCGAGATGTGTACAACAGGTTTGTCGCCACTGTTGGAATTTACTGTCTTTCTGAAAAGAAGGACGATCTCCTGATATGGGCACATTACTCAGACGCTCACAAGGGTCTATGCCTTGAGTTTGATACGTCTATAGAAGGCAGCCTTTTCTGGGAGGCATTTGCGGTTGCCTACCAGCAGGACTACCCCATCGTGAATATAATGCGAATAGGGGAAGCTGAAGAGTTTCGGAAAGCCCTCTTGACCAAATCTGAGCACTGGGCGCACGAACATGAATGGAGAGTCCTGAAAATGGAAGAGGAGGGAGGAGTAGGTGATCACTTTTTCCCTGCGAAAGCCCTGAGTGGCGTAATCTTTGGTGCCCTCATGAGCAACGAAAATAAAGAAATTGTCAAAAGCTGGATAGAAAGTTATCCATCAGAAATCACGATCTACCAAGCCTTTCTAAATGTGCACAGGTACCAGCTGGACATTGTTAAGGCTTAACGCGCCGCTCGACCGGACCGCTCACCCGTGTGGTTGGCAAAATGGTCGGTGATAGTAAGGGGTCATCCGGCTAACGAGTAACTCCGAAAAAAGTTTGTATACCTCTCCTGAACGTTGATCTCCGGCTTGAGCTCACAAAGTTCAATTTTCGCAATCATATTTTGAGCAGAAGGATTTTCAACCTCCACATGCAGATGAAGAAGGGGTGTCCAGAGTTGGCCCAATACGCCCTTTCCACTAACGTATTCCTCCTGCGTTCCACTGCGTGTCCGCACAGTTGCCAGCAGTCCAGCTTGCGAATCCGAGGGCAGTAAAGTTTTCGAAGCTTTAGGACATTGCAGTCAATTCCCTTTCCGGCATTGCCAGGGTTTCCGTTTCGGTGAATTCATCCGGCAACGGAAACAGGGGAAGCTCTGTTTTGGTTTGCGTTTTCTTAGTCGCGTTCCAGGGCTTCCGGTCATTGTCAGGGTGAGCTTGCACAAGCCGGGTCTTGAAATATCCGGCGAACTCTTTGACGATTCGATTAATGTCGGGGTCGAGGCTTTTGACCAGGGGAATGATTCTGCTTGTAAGTTCCGGCATGATTTTGCATATGCCTTCCCTTGTCTCGAAAAAGTCCTTGGGGGTCAGGGTCGTTTTTACCATAAATTGATAAAGTGGGAAACGAGTGGTCAGCCTTGAAAAGAGAATATTTTGCGGACCTGAAGCGGGTGAACGATGGTGGGATATTGCCTCTTCTGGTTGTCGTCGCGAAGCGATGAACCCTCACTTCGTTCAGGTTCGCGTTGCACATTCCGAACCCGGTCAAACGCTTCAAGTTCGCGGCCGATTTTTTGGGAGGACGCACCAGGAG
>Ga0074046_10005368_pt1 | contig 10247 bp, 11 predicted proteins | sample BogForMeECP23OM3_FD_94441 | JGI IMG/M metagenome (GOLD analysis project Ga0074046, IMG submission 94441) | Bog forest soil microbial communities from Calvert Island, British Columbia, Canada - Bog Forest MetaG ECP23OM3 | ecosystem: Environmental > Terrestrial > Soil > Wetlands ...
CGCGCGCGCGCTTATCCAGACTTTCCTCCGCCATGCATTGCGCGACGGCTTTTTTCATGCCGACATGCATCAGGGGAATTTCTTCGTCGACGCGGCGGGACGGATCGTCGCCGTCGATTTCGGCATCATGGGCCGGCTTGGTCGGAAGGAGCGTCGCTTCCTCGCCGAGATCCTGTTCGGTTTCATCCGGCGCGACTATCAGCGGGTCGCCGAAGTCCATTTCGAGGCCGGCTACGTGCCGAACGTCCATCGCGTCGAGGATTTCACCCAGGCGATCCGGGCCATCGGCGAGCCGATTCATTCGCGCACCGCCGACCAGATTTCGATGGCGAAACTCCTCACGCTTCTGTTCGAAGTGACGGCGTTGTTCGACATGACGACACGGGTCGAACTCGTCATGCTGCAGAAAACCATGGTCGTCGTCGAAGGGGTGGCGCGCAAGCTCGATCCGCAGTTGAACATGTGGTCGACGTCGGAGCCGGTTGTCGGCACGTGGATCATGGAGAACCTGGGCCCCAAAGGACGCATGGAGGACGCGGGTCGGGGCGCCGCCGCGCTCGTCGCGCTCGTCGCCGAGGCGCCGCGCCACCTGGAGCAGATCGCCGCGAAACTGGAGATCCTGGCCGCCGACGCGCTTGTGAAGCGGTTCGAGCGAAGTGAGCTGGGACGGCTATGCTATATTTTAATTGGGGTTTTGCTCACATTTTTGTTATTTGCATTGATTCGGTGGGTTTTGTAGCTACGGCGCACCGCCGGGTGATTCAGGCCATGGCGCCTAAGGCGACCGCCCCTCCGCGGGCGCGGTTCATGCTTGCGGAAGAGGCCCCTCTGGCCTTTATTTCGTACAGGTTGGCTGCGAGAAAGTCCTCACATGCGTACGAACTGTGTTAAATTGAAGGGCGGCTAGACGGCGATGACGCCTATTCCGATATCCGCCGCCCGGGTGCTGCTGATCATCGGCGGCGGAATCGCGGCCTATAAGTCCCTGGAACTCATCCGACGCCTGCGGGACCAGGGCGCATCGGTCCAGGTTGTGATGACGGCGTCCGCGCGCGAATTCATTACGCCGCTGTCCGCCTCCACCCTCAGCGGCCAGCCGGTCCGCCACGACCTCTTCAGCCTCACCGACGAGGCGCTGATCGGCCATATCGAGCTCTCCCGTTCGGCAGATCTCGTGGTCGTCGCCCCGGCGACCGCAAATCTCCTGGCTCGCATGACGGGAGGGCTCGCGGACGATCTGGCCACGACCCTTCTCCTGGCGACCGACAAACGGGTGCTCGTCGCGCCGGCGATGAACGTCAGGATGTGGCTTCATCCGGCGACCCAAAGGAATATCGATCAGCTGAAGGCCGACGGCGTCGCCTTCGTCGGCCCGGACGAGGGGCCGATGGCCTGCGGCGAATACGGACCCGGGCGGATGGCCGAGCCGACGGCGATCGTCGAGGCGATCGAGGCCGCGCTCGCGAGACCGGGGGATTCGCAGGATTTCGACGGGGTAGCGCTGTCTGGACGCCACGTTATCGTCACCTCCGGGCCGACCTACGAGCCGATTGATCCCGTGCGGTTCATCGGAAACCGGTCGTCAGGCCGCCAGGGCCATGCAATTGCGCAGGCCGCAGTTGGCGCGGGCGCAAAGGTTACGCTGATAACCGGGCCGGTTGCGGTGCCCGACCCACCGGGCGTAACGGTCGTTCGCGTTGAAACTGCACGCGAAATGCAGGCCGCGGTTGAGGCCGCGCTGCCCGCCGACGCTTTCATAAGCGCCGCCGCAGTCGCCGATTGGCGAGTCGACCGTGTCGAAACCGAAAAGATCAAGAAAGGCGAGTACGGAGCGCCGACGCTCCATCTCGTCGAAAATCCCGATATACTTGCGGGGGTCTCGAAGAAGACCAGCCAAAGACCGTCCGTGGTCATTGGTTTCGCAGCCGAAACCGAACAGGTCGTCGCCCATGCCAAGACGAAATTACGACGCAAGGGTTGTGATCTCATCATCGCGAATAGTGTCGCGAAAGGAACCACAACTTTCGGTGGAGATTCCAATGAGGTGCTGGTGATCAGCGCCGATGGGATCGAGTCCTGGCCGGCGATGACCAAAATTTCCGTCGCCGAACGGATTGTCGCACGTCTGGCGACGGAACTGGCGAAGCGCCCGTGATTTCCGTTGTTTACATACAGCTGCCGCACGGCGAGGGCTTGCAATTGCCGGCGTATAAGAGTGAAGATGCCGCCGGGATGGATCTTCTGGCCGCATTGCCAGCCGAAGGTGAGGTCGTCCTCGTCCCTGGCGCTCGAGCGTTGATTCCGACCGGATTAGCGATTGAGTTGCCCAAGGGTTTTGAAGCGCAGATCCGTCCCCGTTCGGGGCTGGCTATGCATGAGGGTGTAACCGTCCTCAATAGTCCGGGGACGGTCGACGCTGATTATCGAGGAGAGATCGGCGTCATTCTCGTCAATTTTGGAAGCAAGCCTTTTATCGTTCGACGGGGGGCGCGCATTGCGCAACTCGTCGTTTGTCCTGTGGAACGTATCGCCCTGATTGCGGGCGAGCGGCTCACTGCGAGCGGCCGGGGCCCGAATGGTTTCGGCTCGACCGGTCGCTCATCGGAGGAGAATTGAAATGAACCTGCTATCGCGACGGAGCGTTCTCGCCATCGCCGCCGTTGTCGATGTCGCGCTGCATTCTCGGTCCGCGCCGGTTGCGGCGAAGGCCTTGGCGGCGCGCCACAAATTGCCCCCCCGCCACCTGGAGACTTTGCTCCAGGGGCTCGTTCACGCCAAAATTCTCAAAGGCGTGCGCGGACCGCGGGGCGGCTACGAGCTGGCTCGCGAGCGCCGGCGCATCACCGTCGGTGAAATTGTCCGCACCGCCATGTCGTTGAGCACTGCCGATCCGGACGATCTGGGCGCGAACTCGCTCCTTCTCGAGCGCGTCATCGACCCGACCGTCAAGAAGGCGGGCGAAACCTTTCTCGCCAATCTCGACGCGATCACGGTCGAGAACATGTGCGAGACGGCCGAGCATGCCCATGTGCTCGACGACGAGAAGACCGCGGGCGATTTTGCTATCTAGCGGCGATATAGCCGGCGTTATATAGAACGGCTTCGGATAAACGAGGTCGTCGGACCCTGCCGCTTCGGCGCCGGCCCGGCGATGCGTACGGAGAAGCGCGCGATGACGACAAACGCAGCCGCCGGTCGAAAACCGGGCCGGGGGAAGTTTTACGCCTCGATCACCGAAACGATCGGGGACACTCCGCTTGTCGCGCTCGATCGCCTCGCCAAGGAGAAGGGCGTCGTCGCGCGTCTCCTGGGCAAGCTCGAATTCTTCAATCCGATCGGCAGCGTGAAGGACCGCATCGGCGTGGCGATGATCGACGCGCTCGAGGCGCAGGGCAGGATCGCCCCCGGCCGGGGCGTGCTGGTCGAGCCGACCTCGGGCAATACCGGCATCGCGCTCGCCTTCGTGGCCGCGGCGCGCGGCTACAAGCTCATGCTGGTCATGCCGGAGTCGATGTCGATCGAGCGCCGCAAGATGCTTGCGCTGCTGGGCGCCGAGTTGGTGCTCACGCCGGCCGCGCAGGGCATGAAGGGCGCGATCGCCAAGGCCAACGAGATCGTCGCGACGACCCCGGGCGCGATCATTCCGCAACAGTTCGAAAATCCGGCCAACCCGGAAATCCATCGCCAAACGACCGCCGAGGAGATCTGGAACGACACCCAAGGCGCCGTCGACATCGTGGTTGCCGGCGTCGGCACGGGCGGGACGGTCACAGGCGTCGGTCAGGTGCTGAAGAAATACAAGCCAGAGGTGCGGATCATCGCGGTCGAGCCGGAAGATTCGCCGGTGCTGTCGGGCGGCGCCCCGGGGCCGCACAAGATCCAGGGAATCGGGGCGGGCTTCGCGCCCCCCGTCCTCGATCGCAGCATCATCGACGAGATCGTAGCCGTCGGAAACCAGACGGCCTTCGACATGGCGCGGCTGACGGCGCGGCTTGAAGGCATCCCGGTCGGCATCTCGTCCGGCGCGGCGATCGCGGCCGCTATCGACGTCGGCCGCCGTCCCGAGAACGCCGGCAAGACGATCGTGATCGTCATCCCATCCTTCGCCGAGCGCTACCTTTCGACCGCCCTGTTCGAGGGGTTGTGAAAGAAGCGCGGCGCCCGGGCGGCCTCGTGACGAAATGAATATCTTCGAATGTCGTGATGGGCGATAAAGACCGCGCCGGCGCGGAATGGCGTCCCTCCGGCAGGACGGGGGTGTTCGTGGATCGCAGGCGTTTTCTTTCGGCGCTGTCGCTCGCCGGCGCATCGTTCCTGACCGGCGCAACGGGGTCAGGGGCCGCCGAACCGAACCCGCTCGACATTCACGCAATCCTGGACGATCCCGACGCTCCCGTCGGCGGAAATCCGGACGGCGACGTCACGATCGTCGCCTATGTCGACTACAACTGCCCGTTCTGCAAACGGTCGGAGCCCGACCTCCAGCGGTTCGTCTCGACCGACGGGCAGATCCGGCTCGTCTACAAGGACTGGCCGATTCTGGCGAAAAGCTCGGTCACTGGCGCTCGACTCGCGCTCGCCGCCAAATATCAGGGAAAATACCAAGCCGCGCACGCCGCCCTAATGGCCCTGCACGGGCGAAGCTCGGACGCCGTCATGCGTAGCGCGGTGGCCACGGCGGGGGTCGACGGGGCGCAACTCGAGAAGGACCTCGACGCCCACGGCGAGGCGATCATGGATCTCATCCGGCGCAACGCGGCGCAGGCGGACGCGCTCCACGTTCAGGGCACGCCCGTCTACCTCATCGGGCCGTACATCGCAGCGGCGGCGCTGACCTACGACGAGTTCGCTGACGCCGTGGCCAAGTTCCGGGCGCATATGGGCAAGTGAGATCGGCGATCAGCCTACGGGAGCGAACACCCGCAGGCGCTGGCCGTCCGGGTCGACCGCGACGAAGGTGTAGCCGAAGTCCATCGCCGTCGGTTCGAGCGCGATTGTGACCCCTTCGCCCGCCACGCGGCGCAGAGCGCGTCGACCTCGGCGTTGTTTTCAGCCGTGAAAGCGATCTCGCCGCCGCCCGCCGCGGTTGCTGGCGGCCTGACGCCGTCGCGCTTCCATAGGCCCAGCATCAGGCCCGGGGCGGCCGGCAGCATGGCGAACGCAGGCGACGATTCGACCGCGGCGCGCCCGAGGATCGAAGCGTAGAAGGCTTCGCTTCGGGCGACGTCGTCGACGTAGACGATAACAAAACTGACGTTGGACATGGAACCCACTCCTTTTGAACGGAGCGATCCCTAACGCACGGCGCTGTCAGTTTTCGTCAGCAGCAAATCCAGACGCTGGCGGCGTCAGGAAATAAGGCTCGACTGGTCCGGTGAGCTTGATGAGCAGCAAATTGCCCTTTCGGTCGCTGGTCTTGCCGGCCGGGGCGCGAATCCAGCCCTCGCTGACGCAATACTCCTCGACGTCGCGGCGTTTGGCGCCCCGAAACCGGATGCCGACTCCGCGCGCCAGCGCCGCCTCGTCATAAAACGGGCTCGCCGGCTCGACGCTGAGCCGATCGGGAAGGGAATCGGTCGCCGGGGCCGGCTCTGTCATGGCCACGTCCGTCGAATCGCTCCAGCGCCGCGGGACATCCGGCGCCGGGGCGGTCAGCGGGAAAAGGTTAGCCGGCGAGGGTTTTGACGCGCTTCGTCAGGCGCGAAATCTTCCGCGAGGCCGCGTTCTTGTGCACGATTCCCTTCTGCGCGGCGCGCGCGAGCTTCGGCTCGGCCGCGTGTAGCGCCTCGGCCGCCGCCTTCGGGTCCTTGGCGGCAAGCGCCTCCTCGACCTTGCGGACATAGGTGCGCATCTCGCTGCGGCGCGACTTGTTGACCGCGGTGCGGCGGATGGTCTGGCGTGCGGCTTTCTGGGCCGACTTGGTATTGGCCATAAACTCGGTTCCCTCGGGAGCGCGTCGGCGCAAAATGAATCGGGCCGGGCGAGCGCCCAGCCTGGATCGCGGGCTTATATGCTTCTCGCCCGTCCGGCGTCAACCGCCGAACGAGAAAGACCACGCCCGCGCCATGAGGCCGCCCGGCGCGGACATCAGCTTCGCCGCCATGGCGCAGCTCATGACGACGATCAGCGGCCGCACCAGCCGCGCTCCGGCCCGGAGCGCCGCATGCGCCCCGACCCGGGCGCCGAGAAACGCGCCCGCGCCCATGGCAAGGCCCGCGGGGACCAGGATGTGGCCGGACGCGGCGTAGACGGCGAGCGAGCCGATGTTGCTGCCGAAATTGGCGAAACGCGCCCCGGCGATCGCCCGGGTGAGGCCGAGGCCTCCGAGCACGACGAGCGCGACCATGTAGAAGGAGCCCGCCCCCGGTCCGAACACCCCGTCGTAGAAGCCGATCGCCGGAGCGAGCGTCGCGGCGAAGCCGCCGAGCGAGAGCCGCGCGGGACGCCGGGCCTCGCTGAGGGGTGGCGCGAAGGCGAAATAGAATGCCACCGCGATGAGGACGACCGGCAGGGCCTCGGCAAGGGCCGCGCGCGGCACCAAAGGCAGGGCGAGCGCGCCGAGCGCTGCGCCTGAGGCCGCCGTGAGCGCGGCCGGCGCCATCGCCGCCTCGATCTTGCCGGCGCGCCAGAAGGAAAGCGTCGCCGAGCCGGAGCCGAAGGTTGAGGCGAGCTTGTTGGTCGCGACCGCCGCCACCGGATCGAGGCCGGCGAGCGCCAACGCCGGAAGCGTGAGGAGTCCGCCTCCGCCGGCGATCGCGTCGACGAATCCCGACGCGAAGCCGACGATTGCGAGCGTCGCCAGTACCAGCGGCGTCATGCGCGCCTGTCGAACGCGGCGGGCCGTCTCACGCTTGCGGGACGGCTTGCGTCGCGCCGCGGAAGGCGAAACACGCGGGACGCTTCTCGGCGAAGGCGGCGCGACCTTCAGCGAAGTCCGGCCCGAGCGCGGCCTGCTCGGCGAGCGCGCGGAACGCCGGCGTTTCGACGATCAGCCCGGCCGCGATGGCGTCGACCGCCCGCTTGCCGCCGCGGATCGAGGCCTGACTGAGCCCGGCGAGGCCGCGCGCGTAGCCGAGCACCGTGTCGAGCAGCGCCGTCTCGATCCGCCGATCGATCAGGCCGATCGCCAGCGCCTCGTCGGTCTCGATTCGCCGTCCGGTGAACAAGAGGTCCTTCGCCCGCGCCGATCCGACGAGTTCGACGAGGCGGCGGGTCTCGGCATGGCCGTAAACGAGGCCGAGCCTGGCCGGCGTGATCGCGAGATAGACGTCCGCAGCGCAAAAGCGGAGGTCGCAGGCGATCGCCAGGGCGATTCCGCCGCCGACCACATTGCCCCGCAGGACAGCTATCGTCGGTCGGTCGATCTCCATCAGCGCCCTCAGGCCGTCCTGGATGGAGTCCCCGTAGTCGCGCGCGGCGGCGGCGTCCTTGTAGACCTCGTCGAACTCGGAAATGTCGGCGCCGGCGCTGAAGTGGCCGCCCGCGCCTTCCACCAGTACGACGAGCGCCTCGGGCTGCGCCTCGATCGCGGTTTTGATCGCAGGAAGGGCGCGCCACATGGCGCGCGAGATGGCGTTGCGCCGCTCCGGCCGGTTCAGGACGATCCGGGCGAGCGGCGGCTCGAAGCTCAGGGAAATGTCGGTCATGGGGCTCTTCGACAGCGGGGAACGTGGGCCGCGTCCTTTCTGGAGCATTTGCCGGGTTGGAGCAAACGACGCCGTATCGTAGCGTGGCGCCAAAAGGCGGCGCGAAGCCCGCGCGAGGGACTGAAGCGGCATGAAGAGCAAAGACAATTATCCGCGCGATATGGTCGGCTACGGCCGCACGCCGCCGTTCGCCGATTGGCCGAACCGCGCGCGCGTGGCCGTGCAGTTCGTCATTAACTACGAGGAAGGGGGCGAGAACAACATTTTGCACGGCGACGCGGCTTCGGAGGCCTTTTTGTCCGAGATCGTCGGCGCCGCGCCCTGGCCCGGCATGCGGCACATGAACATGGAGTCGATCTACGAATACGGCTCGCGCGCCGGCTTCTGGCGCCTGCAACGGATGTTCACCGAACGGTCGGTTCCCGTCACCGTCTACGCCGTCGCCACCGCGATGGCCCGCAACCCCGAGGCGGTCGCGGCGATGAACGAAGCCAAGTGGGAGATCGCGACCCATGGCCTCAAGTGGATCGACTATCGCGATGCGCCTGCCGAATTGGAAGCCCAGCACATCGCCGAGGCGATCCGCATCCACACCGAGGTCGCGGGCGAGCGTCCGTTCGGCTTCTACCAGGGGCGCTCGTCGGTGAACACGATCCGCCTCGGCATGGAGGAGGGCGGCTTCGTCTATTGCGCCGACGTCTATTCCGACGACCTGCCCTACTGGATCGAGGGCCCACGCGGACCGCAGCTCTTGACGCCCTATACGCTCGATTCGAACGACATGCGCTTCGCCACGCCGCAGGGCTTCAATTGCGGCGACCAGTTCTACACGTATCTCAAGGACTCGTTCGACACCCTCTACGCCGAGGGCGACGTCGCGCCGAAGATGCTGTCGGTGGGCCTGCACTGCCGGCTCGTCGGCCGTCCGGGCCGGGCGGCGTCGCTAGCGCGGTTCCTCGACTACGTGCTCGCCCACGACAAGGCCTGGGTTCCGACCCGGCTCGACATCGCGCGCCACTGGATCAGAAAGCACGCCCCGCCGGGCGGCTGGAAGCCGACCGAGCTGACCCGGACGCTGTTCGTCGAGCGGTTCGGCGGCGTCTACGAGCACTCCCCCTGGATCGCGGCGGCGGCTCATGACGCGGGACTGCCCGCGGACGCCGACACAGGCGAGGGACTCGCCCGCGCGATGGCGGCGGCGGCCGCGAGAGGGACCGACAATGAGAAGCGCGCGCTGATCCTCGCCCACCCCGACCTCGCCGGGCGTCTCGCGCAGGCCAAAGTTTTGACCGCCGAATCGATAGGGGAACAGGCGAGCGCGGGGCTCGACCGGCTGAGCCCCGACGAACTCATGAAGTTCACCGAACTCAACGACGCCTATCGCGCGCGCTTCGCCTTCCCGTTCATCATGGCGGTCAAGGGGAAGAGCAAGGCCGAGATCCTCGCGGCGTTCGAGCAGCGGCTCAATAACGACGCCGACGCTGAGACCCGGACCGCGCTCGCCGAGATCGACCGCATCGCCGCGCTGCGCCTTCAGGATATTCTGCCGTGAACGGCGGTAAGCGCGTCATCCGCGGCCGCGTCCTCACGTTCACCGACGACCCGGCCGAGGCCGGCGCCTCGGCCCGCCGTACCTTCGAGGACGGGGCGGTCGTCGTCGAAGACGGGCGCATCGCGGCGGTCGGAGAGGCGCGCGACGTTCTCGTCCGCGCGCCCGAAGGCGCGGCCGTGGACGACCATTCGGACGCGATCGTCATGCCGGGGCTCATCGACGTCCACATCCACTATCCCCAGACCCAGGTGATCGCCTCGTACGGCGCGCAACTGCTCGACTGGCTGCACAACTACACCTTCGTCGAGGAGCAGCGATTCGCCGACCCTTCCCATTGCGAGCGCGTCGCCGAGTTCTTTCTCAATGAGCTCTTCCGCAACGGCACGACGACAGCGCTCGTCTATTGCACCGTCTATCCGCAGTCGGCGGAGGCGTTCTTCGCCGCCGCCGAGCGGGTCGACGCGCGCATGATCGCCGGCAAGGCGATGCTCGACCGCAACGCGCCGAAGGCGCTGCTCGACACCGTTCAGACAAGCTATGACGACAGCAAGGCGCTGATTGAAAAGTGGCGCGGCCGCGGACGGCTCGACTATGCGGTGACGCCGCGCTTCGCCATCACCTCGACTCCCGCCCAGCTCGACGCGGCGGGGGCCTTGATGAAGGAATTTCCCGGCGTCTACATGCAGTCGCACGTGGACGAGAACACCGACGAGATCGAGTTCGTCCGTCAGCTCTTTCCGGAGGCGAAGAACTATCTCGACGTCTACCGCCGGGCGGGCCTGCTCGGGCCGCGGTCGGTGTTCGGACACTGCATCCACATGACCGAGGACGAGGTCGGCGCGATGGCCGAAACCGGGTCGGTCGCCGCCTTCTGCCCCACCTCGAACCTGTTCCTCGGCTCCGGACTGTTCGACCGGTCGCGCCTCGCCGGCGCCGGCGTGCGAATCGGGCTCGCCACCGACGTCGGCGGCGGCACCAGCTACTCGATGCTTCGGACGGCCGCCGAGGGCTACAAGGTCCTGCAGCTCAATGGCCAGTCCTGGCCGGCC
>Ga0074046_10005369_pt1 | contig 10246 bp, 6 predicted proteins | sample BogForMeECP23OM3_FD_94441 | JGI IMG/M metagenome (GOLD analysis project Ga0074046, IMG submission 94441) | Bog forest soil microbial communities from Calvert Island, British Columbia, Canada - Bog Forest MetaG ECP23OM3 | ecosystem: Environmental > Terrestrial > Soil > Wetlands ...
GTTGACCTGATGGTGGACGCCCCAACGCCCGTCAGCGAGCGTCAACTCAAAGAGCTGGGCATTGCGGTTGTGTCGAAGAGGGACCTGTAAAGCTTCGAGCGTCGTACGGAGGACACATGTCCGAATCAGCCATCGGAATTCGCACGGAGGTGTACGGGCTCGAACTCCACCTGAGCGCCTCACGATTGGTGCTAGCTGCTGGCGCGGAGAGTCTGACACCGCCGATTGTGCTCAGCAGCGACGATGCTGAACGGCTGCGCCTGGAAATGGCCAAAGCGCAACTCTGGGAGTGGAACCAGATCGAGTATCTGAAAGCCAAAGCGGAGAAGCGCTACCGGCATTATCTGGGCTCGTGGCTGGTGCTGTGCCTTGCCGCTTTCAGCGCTTACATCGGATATCCCAGCTACTACCTCCCGCTGTTCCTGTCGGCGCTATCGATTTTCATCTGGTGGATGGCCGGGTACCAGGAACAGCAGGCGGACAAAGCAGCCCAAGCGGAACGCAACCGGTTCATTCCCGACTGGAGCTATTTTCAGCAACGGGCGGACGAGTCGGAAACAACCCCCTGATCGGAATCTTTAATTTCACCACGAAGAGCAGAGAGTTAAACTTGGTTTCTCCGTGAACTCCGTGTGCTCCGTGGTGCAAAAGCCCTGCCGCGATATCCGCGGTTGCTTTCCGACCGGAATTTTCTGTGTGCCTCTGTGGTTAATAATAAACATGGGATTGCCGCCTTCATTACACTCTGCCAAACTAGCAGGTTCTGGTTAAGACCCACTTATGGTGCGAGAGTTCTCGGCTGGCGGCGTTGTCCTGCGGAAGATGCGAGGCCGCTGGTTCGTGGCCGTCATCGAGCCGCACATGACACGTCCAAAAAAGCCCGCCAACCGAGCTGAGATGCGCAAGCCAGCACCTCCCATGCTCATTGCCCTGCCTAAGGGCGCGATCGATGAGGGTGAGAAGCCGGACCAGACCGCTCTCCGCGAAGTCCGCGAGGAAACCGGCGTGAAGGCCGACCTTATCGGCAAGCTGGCCGATATCAAGTACCGTTACGTCCGCAATTGGGGTGACAACGCTCGCGTCTTCAAGATTGTCAGCTTCTATCTGCTGCTGTACCGCTCAGGCCGGCTGGGCCAGATCGCGCCTGAGATGCGGATTGAAGTCCAGAGGTCATTCTGGCTGCCGCTAGAGGATGCACCAACTAAATTGAAGTATCAGGGCGAACGCGAAGTTGTACAGCTTGCGCTGGATTACGTGAAAGCCCATCCCGAGTTTGAAACCAATGCCACAAACACCACACATTGAGCGTCACTTTACGGCGGGCGAGGTTGTCCGCGATGTAGTTATTGGCATGTCCGACGGCCTTACCGTGCCCTTCGCACTGGCGGCCGGCCTCTCCGGCGCCATCGATAACAGCCGCATCGTAGTCGTCGCCGGGCTGGCGGAAATTGCAGCCGGATCCATCGCCATGGGCTTGGGCGGCTACCTCGCGGCCAAGAGCGATGCCGAGCACTATGCCAGTGAGCGCCTGCGCGAGGAGCGCGAGGTGGAGGAGATTCCCGATGAGGAGGCGCGCGAAGTAGAACGGGTCTTTTCGGATTACGGTCTCCCGCCCAGCGAAAGCGGCCCGGTAATCCAGGCGCTGACCCGCAAGCCCAAGGAGTGGGTCGACTTCATGATGCGTTTCGAGTTGGGCCTGGAAGAACCCGATCCCAAGCGCGCCCTGCAAAGCGCGTTGACCATTGCATGTTCGTACATCGCGGGAGGCATCATTCCCCTCGCACCTTACATGGCATTGCACAGCGCGCGGAGCGCCCTTGTCTGGTCCATCGTGGTAACCCTGATTGCGCTGGGGATATTTGGCTACATCAAGGGTCGCTTTACCGGCTCGCGGCCTGGCCGTTCTGCCTCGCAAACCGTTGTAATTGGTGGGCTTGCGGCCGGAGCCGCTTTCCTGCTGGCTAGGCTGATCTCCTGAGAATAAAGAATTTGCACCCAAGGATTCTGTGCAGCATCGAAAGATTTGTGTTGACTGAATGAGGATTCATTCATTAGTATGGACTCAATTAAATACGGCGCGCGTCGTGCCATCCTCACCCCACATCTTACGGCGCGCGCCACTTTTATGTTCAGCCGTTGTTGCAGTGCCGTGATGAGGAGATTAGTGCTGATGTCCGACGTTCGCACAGCGTCAAGTTCATACCGATCTCATCCCATACACAATTACCCGCAGGCCAGAAACGAAGTTCATAATCAGATCATCACATGCAGATAGTGCACGGCACGGCCGCGCTTCAACGTAACCGGTAATCTACAGCTCGCAATAATTTGGAGCCTTCGGAAACATCCCATGCAGAAAAGGATTGAGAAAGTTGCCGTTCTGGGCGCGGGCACCATGGGCGCCCGCATCTCCGCGCACCTGGCCAACGCCGGTGTTCCCTCGTACTTGCTGGACATCGTCCCACCCGACGCCGACGGGCCGGTGCGTAACCGCATTGCTGCTGCCGGACTCGATGCGGCGGTCAAGTCCAAGCCGGCCGCATTCTTTGAGCCCTCCCTGGCAAGACTCGTCACCGTCGGCAACTTCGAAGACGACCTGAAGAAGCTTTCCGAAGTCGATTGGATCATCGAGGCGATCGTCGAGGACTTGGAGATCAAGCGCAGCCTCTTGCGCAAGATCGATGCGGTCCGCAAGCCGGGCACAATCGTTACCACCAACACTAGTGGATTGCCGGTGGCCAAAATCGTCGAGGGCTTTCCCGACGACTTTCGGCGCAACTGGTTTGGCACGCACTTCTTCAATCCGCCGCGCTACATGCGCCTGCTGGAGCTGATTCCAACTCCCGACGCCGATCCGTCTGCCATGGAAACCATCGCGCGTTTCTGCGACCTGCGCCTGGGCAAAGGAGTGGTACATGCCAAGGACACTCCGAACTTCATCGCCAATCGCATCGGCACGTTTTCCATTTTGAATGTGATGCGCCTCATGCAGGAGATGGATCTCAGCATCGAGGAAGTGGACGCGCTCACCGGGACGGCCGTCGGCTGGCCCAAGATGGCTACCTTCCGGCTCGCGGACATGGTTGGCCTCGACGTTTTGGGTCATGTGGTTCGCAACGCCAGTACCAACATTCACGACGAGCGCGACGACCTGAAGCTACCGGACTTTTTCAAGGCCATGGTGGAGCGCAAGTGGCTGGGCGACAAGGCCAAGGGCGGCTTCTACAAGAAGCAGAAGGGCCCCGAAGGTGACCAGCGTCTCGGGCTCGATTGGAAGACGCTCGAATATCGTCCGCAGCAGAGGCCGAAATTCCCTTCCCTGGAGATGGCGAAGACCGTCGAGGAACTGCCGGAGCGGCTGAACATGCTGCTGGCGCCCTCGCGCGACAAAGCTAACGTTTTCCTATGGAGCGTGCTTTCCGATTTGTGGACCTACGCCGCGAACCGCATCGGTGAGATTTCCGATTCCGCGGTCGAGATTGATCGCGCCATGAAACTCGGCTTCAACTGGGACATGGGCCCGTTCGAGCTTTGGGATGCCGCAGGCGTGGCGAAAACCGTTAAGCGGATGGAGGTCGAAGGCAAGCCGGTCTCCCCCAACGTCAAGAAGCTGCTCGAGGCAGGCCTGACGACCTGGTACGCCGATGATCCCAAGGCTGCCAGTGGTCGCGTCTATTTCGACTTGTGCAGTGGCGGCTATCGCCCCGAGGAGGTACCGGAGGGAGTCTGGTCGGTTGCGGTCGCCAAGAAGTCGCACTTCGTGGTGAAGAAGAATGCAGGCGCATCGCTGGTCGATCTCGGCAACGGCATCGGCTGCATCGAATTCCACTCCAAGATGAACGCGTTGGGCGGCGACATTGTGCAGATGATCATGCAGTCGCTGAAACCCGGCGGTCCCGGTGATAACTTCGACGCGTTCGTCATCACGAATGACGCCGGGAACTTTTCCGTCGGTGCCAACATCATGATGTTGTTGATGGCCGTCCAGGAGGAAGAGTGGGACGAAGTTGACCTAGCCGTCCGTCAGTTCCAGAACATGACACAGGCCATCAAGTTCTCGCCCAAACCAGTCGTAGTCGCACCTTTCGGCATGACGCTCGGTGGGGGCTGCGAAGTCACGCTGCACGCGGCTGCTCGCCAGCCGCATGCCGAGTTGTATTGCGGGCTGGTCGAAGTCGGTGTCGGCTTGCTGCCCGGCGGCGGGGGCTGCAAGGAGATGACGCTGCGCGCGCTTGAAAAGGCGTATCACGTCCGGCCGCATGGCCGCGGCGAAAGCGTCGAGCTGATGGAAGCGATGAAGCAGGCGTTCGAGACGGTGGCCATGGCGAAAGTTTCGACCTCGGCCTTCGAGGCGCGGAATCTTGGGTTCCTTTCGACCGGCGACAACATCACTATGAATAGGGAGCGGATACTGACCGACGCCAAGGAGCGAGCCTTAGAACTGGTGCATGAAGGCTACCAGGCTGCGACCCCGCGACAAGATATCCCTGCTCCTGGCGAGAGCATCCTGGCAACGCTGAAGCTGGGCGTGCACATTATGCACGAGGGCGAGTACATCAGTGATCACGAGGTGAAGATCGCTAACAAAGTCGCTGAGGTGCTCTGCGGCGGCGCAGTCACGCCCGGCACGCTGGTGAGCGAGCAGTATCTGCTCGACCTGGAGCGCGAGGCGTTCAAGTCGCTCTGCGGCGAAAAGAAGACGCAGGAGCGTATTCAGTACACACTGAAGACGGGCAAGACGCTGAGGAACTGAGCCGCAGATCCCTCCGCTCGGGCTGAAGCCCTCGGTCGGGATGAATGGTGAGATGGTTTTGCTAATTGCTAATTGCTAGGAGCTTTCTAATGCGTGAAGTCGTAATCGTCAGTTCTGTACGAACGCCGGTGGGCAAGGCTTACAAGGGAACATTGCGGGCAACGCGCCCCGACGATCTGGGCGCGGTGGCCATCAAGGGCGCGCTGGAGCGTGTGCCGCAGCTTGATCCCAAAGGGATCGAAGATGTCATTCTCGGCTGCGCCATGCCCGAGGCAGAGCAAGGGATGAACGTGGCGCGCATTGCATCGTTGCGCGCCGGTCTGCCGGTTGAAATCTCGGCGATGACCATCAATCGCTTCTGCTCTTCCGGATTGCAGGCCATTGCAATGGCCGCAGAGCGCATCATGGCCGGCGGCGCTGAAACGATACTCGCCGGCGGCGTCGAATCCATGACTATGATCCCGATGGGCGGCCACAAGGTATCGGCGAACCCGTGGCTGATCGACAACTATCCCGACGCCTACCTGTCGATGGGGCTTACCGCCGAGCGGGTCGCGAAGCGCTACCACATTACGCGCGAGCAGCAGGACGAGTTCTCGGTCCAGAGCCACAAGAAGGCCATCGCAGCCATTCAGTCGGGCAAGTTCGATGACGAACTCGTGCCTGTCCCGGTCAGCTTCACTACTCCCAACGGCAGCAAGCCGAAGCGCACGGAGATCGTCTTCAAGATGGACGAGGGCCCGCGCGCGGACACGTCGCTGGAAGCATTGCTTGCGCTCAAGCCCGCGTTTCACGCCAAGGGCACCATCACGGCCGGCAATTCTTCGCAGATGTCCGACGGCGCTGCGGCTGCGATCGTCATGTCGGCCGAGCGCGCCAAGGCATTGGGGCTGAAGCCGCTGGCTCGCTATGTCGCGTTTGCCACCGCCGGCTACCTGCCGGAAGAAATGGGCGTCGGCCCGGTGTACGCGATTCCGAAGGCGCTGAAGATGGCCGGGCTCAAGCTTGACGACATTGACGTGATCGAATTGAACGAAGCGTTTGCCGCGCAGTCGCTGGCGGTCATCCAGGAAGGACATCTGGACCCGGCTCGCGTCAACGTGAACGGCGGAGCCATCGCGCTCGGCCATCCGCTGGGATGCACCGGCGCCAAGCTGACGGCGACCGTTGTCCGCGAACTCAAACGCCGTAATGGAAGCTACGGCATGGTCACTATGTGCGTCGGCGGTGGCATGGGCGCGGCTGGCATCTTCGAAAACTTGCAGTAAGGATTAAATACAGAGGCACAGAGACACAGAGACCTAAGAAGTCAAGAAAAAACACGGATTTTACGGATGCACACGGATCTTCACGAGGTTCTTAGAATGATTTCTTCTGTGCTCTCCGTGTTCTCCGTGGTGAAAAGGATTTTGCAATAAGGAAGGACCCCATGGCAACTACGGTAACGGCAGCTCCCAAGACGAAAACCACGGGCGGAAGTTTTCTGCTCGAAGACCACAACCTCGATAACGTTTTCACCCCCGAAGATTTCAACGAAGACCAGCAGATGGTGGCAAAGCTCGCCGCGGACTTCGCAACCAACGAAATCCTGCCCAACGCCGAGAAAATGGAACACAAGGAATGGGCGGTGGCCCGCGAATTGCTTCAGAAGGCCGCCGGCATGGGCCTGACTAACGCCGACGTCCCAGCGGAGTACGGCGGCTCTGAGATGGACAAGGTATCATCGGCCATCATCGCCGACTTCATGGCGAAGTCCGGCAGCTTCATGGTGAGCATGGGCGCGCACAGCGGCATCGGCACGCTGCCCATCGTCTTCTTCGGCACCGAGGCACAGAAGAAGAAATACCTGCCGCGTCTGGCGACCGGCCAAATTATCGGCGCTTATGCACTATCGGAGAGCACCAGCGGCTCCGACGCGATGAATAGCCGTACGCGCGCGGTGCTGTCGGCCGACGGCAAGCACTACGTCCTCAACGGCGAGAAGATGTGGATCACCAACGCCCACTTCGCCGATCTGTTTACGATCTTCGCCAAGATCGATGGCGAAAAGTTCACGGCTTTCCTGGTGGAGAAAGACTTCCCCGGCTTCTCCGTCGGCGCTGAAGAAAAGAAGATGGGCATTCGCGGCTCCTCCACAGCACCACTCATTCTTAACGATTGCAAAGTGCCGGTGGAGAACGTCCTGGGCGAAATCGGCAAAGGACACATTATCGCGTTCAACATTCTGAACGTGGGCCGCTTCAAGCTGGGCGCAAGCTGCGTCGGCGGTGCGCGCACTTCGCTGCAGCATGCCATCGCCTACGCAAAGGAGCGCAAGGCTTTCGGCAAGAGCATCGCGGAGTTCGGACTGATCCGCGAGAAGCTGGCGCAGATGGCGGCATGGCTCTACGCCAGCGAGTCCATGGTGTACCGCACCGTCGGTATGATGGACACGGCGCTTTCTCTCATCGAACACAACCCCGAAGCTGTGCGCAAGGCGATTGAGGAGTACGCGGTGGAGTGCTCCATCATCAAGGTGTCCGCGTCGGAGATGCTCGACTTCGCGGTGGACGAGACGGTGCAGGTCTACGGCGGCTATGGCTTCGTCGAAGAGTATCCGGCGGAGCGTGCCTATCGCGACTCGCGCGTGAACCGCATCTTCGAAGGCACCAACGAGATCAACCGTCTCATCATTACCGGATGGTTGCTCAAACGCGCCATGAGCGGCCAACTTGCCCTGCTGCCGGCCATCAAGAAGGTGATGGATGAGGTCATGGCCGGCCCATCCGCCGATGAACTCGAAGGCCCTCTGGCAGCCGAGCGCAAGCTAGTGGAGAACGCCAAGAAGCTGGCGATGCTCATTGCCGGAGCGGCCTCGCAGAAGTATATGCAGAAACTGGCGGACCAGCAGGAGATCATGGGCGCCATCGCCGACATGGTCATCGAGACCTTCGCCATGGACTCGGCTCTGCTGCGCGCCCGCAAGTACTCCGAGGTCAATGGCGAAGCCAAGGCCGCAATCGTCGTCGCAATGACACAGGTCTATCTCGAAGGCGCATTCGCCAAACTGGAAGCTGCGGCCAAGAAAGTTGTAGCGGCCGTGGCCGAAGGCGATACGCTGCGCACCCAGATGGCGATTGTCCGCCGCCTGGCCAAGCATGAACCGGTGAACGTGATTGCGTTACAGGAGAAAATTGCCAGTCGCGTACTGGAGACCGGCAAGTACGTTACGGCGTAATTCTCGCCAGAGGCGCGGAGGAAAATTAGTTTACGTCCAGATCGCACGTAGTTTTTGTTGGTGTGTCATCCCGAGCGACGAGTCGAGGGACACCTGTCGTGGAATGATTCCTAGACCGGTATAGGGGTCCTTCGACTCCGGTTCGTCCGGCGGACGAACCTCCGCTCAGGATGACAGACCTTTGAGTTGCGACAATGTAGCACCGACGATCTGCGCAGCTTTGCTGGAACTCCCCCCGCGCGACAACCGCCTCCGCCCTAGCTTACAATCTCACCAACGATGCGCTTTTTTGCGGTGACGTTTCTCTTGCTGGCCGCGGCCACATTACTGGCTGCACAGCAGCCCGCTGTTTCAGGTTCACAAACACCGCAAGGCGCGCCGGCTGCAACCCAGCCTGCGTCGCCATCGGCACAACCGACTCAACCTCCAGTTCCAACTCAGCCATCGCCTGAAGCCGCGCCCGCGACTTCGCAGCAACCTCCAGCGCAGGCGGGTGAAGTTCCTGCCACCATGCCGCCCGGCACGTCGGTTGTCATGGTTGAGACGCCGAAAGAACGCGCGCAGGGGGCACGCGCCTTCAAGCAAGGCATGAAACTCAAGTCCGCCGGCAATCCGGACCAGGCATTCGACAAGTTCGAGAAGGCAGCGGAACTCTGCCCCCATAACGTGGACTACATCACCGCCCGCGAATTCACACGCCAGCAGTTGGTGATGGAGGCTCTGCAGCGCGGCAACCAGGCGATGCTGGAGAACGAAGAGATCGTCGCCATGTCCGAGTTCCGGCGCGCCGCCGAGTATGACCCGACCAACGAGTTTGCCATACAGCGGCTGCTCGACTCCATGCCGCAAAACCTGGAGCCGGTGAGCCCGACCATGCGAGTGGTGGAGCAGTCCACACCCATCGACTTGATGCCTTCGACGGCCCACCACGATTTTCATTTTCGCGGCGACGCCCGTGCGCTGCTCACTCAGGTCGCGCAGGCCTACGGCATCGTGCCTGAATTTGACAGTTCCCTGCAAACGCGGCGGGTCCGCTTTGACATTGATGACGTGAACTTCGCCACCGCGCTCGGCGCCGCAACCCAGGTCACCAAGACGTTCTGGGTACCGCTCTCGTCCCGGCAGCTGCTGTTTGTGGCGGACACGGTGGAGAACCGGCGCAGCTTCGAGCGCATGTCGTTGCGCACCTTCTACCTGCCTGACATCAGTTCGGACCAGCAGCTTAACGAGATCATGAACTCGCTGCGGGTGCTGCTCAACCTGCGTTATGTCGCGGCACAGAAGTCGCAATCGACCATCACCATCCGAGCCGAGCAGCCAGTGGTGGAGGCCGCGGCCCGCCTGCTGGAAAGCCTCAGCGGCGGAACTCCCGAAGTCGTGCTGGAGATGCGGGTGTACGAGATAAGCGCCAGCCTCTTGCGTCAGATCGGAACCGCGTTGCCCACGCAGTTCATGCTGTTCAATATCAACGAAACGTTAGTCGAAGGATTAATCGCGAGTCTCGGTCAAAACGGGCAGAACTCTATCAATCAGTTGATCGCCTCCGGCGGCATCAACCAGGCGAACTCGCAGGCTATCCAGGCCCTGCTGGGGCAGCTGCAGAACCAATCCACTTCGATCCTGATGCAGCCGTTCGCAACCTTCGGCGGCGGTCGCACACTGTTTGGGCTGACTACAGGTGGAACCGGGATCACCAATACCTTAAACCTGAACGAGTCCACCCTGCGGAGCCTCGCACATATCACCCTGAGAGCGGGACAGAACGATGCCGCCGTGCTTAAAGTCGGCGAGCGTTACCCCATCGTGAATGCGACCTTCGCGCCTATCTATAACTCGCCGGGCATCGCGCAAGTTATCGGCAACTCCAGCTACATAGCGCCTTTCCCCTCTTTCAATTTCGAGGACCTCGGTGTCATCCTCAAGGCCACGCCTGACATTCACGCTAACCGCGACATTACTCTGAAACTGGAACTGGCGATTCGCTCGCTGGGGACGCAGAACGTGAACGGCATTCCCATCATCAACAATCGCGAATACAAAGGCACCATCACGGTGAAGGAGGGTGAGTCAAGCGTTGTAACCGGGCAGCTGTCGCACGCCGATTCCCTCAGCCTGACCGGCTATCCGTACTTCAGCGCCATTCCTGGAGGCACCTATGCAGCTTCGCAGCACGACAAGAACGCCATGGATGACGAATTGATGGTGGTCATCACACCTCACATTGTTCGAGTGCCGGAAAGAACTTCCTTCGCTGGGGTGTTGCCCAACTCGCAATA
>Ga0074046_10005370_pt1 | contig 10244 bp, 9 predicted proteins | sample BogForMeECP23OM3_FD_94441 | JGI IMG/M metagenome (GOLD analysis project Ga0074046, IMG submission 94441) | Bog forest soil microbial communities from Calvert Island, British Columbia, Canada - Bog Forest MetaG ECP23OM3 | ecosystem: Environmental > Terrestrial > Soil > Wetlands ...
ATTCTGCACATGACGACCAGAACGGTGGCTTATCACAAGTACCGGATGATGGAAGTGCTGGGCGCCAAGAGCAACGCTGAACTCATCAAATACGCCGTCAGAAACCACATGGTCGCCGCTTAGAAGGAGCGGCTGATCTGCATTGACTACAATTTGCTGCTAAGAAAGCGCCTGCCCTCAAGAACTGCTTTCACGGCAGCTTCCAAGTCGGTCCCGGCCCGTGTTTTCAAAACGTAGCCCCATGCTCCCAAGCTGAGAGCTTCTTGTACTAGGTCCGTGTCGGATTCTTGAGTCACAAAGATTATTTTGGAGTCCGGCGCAAGATGTCGAATTTGTCGAGTGGCATCGATTCCGTTCAGCGTTGGGAGTCCGATGTCCATGAGAATCAAATCCGGCTTTAGTTCTTCCGCTTTATGAATCGCCTCTTGTCCATCAGACACTTCGCAGATGACTCGCAAGTCCTCATTCTTGGCCAGTATTGAGCAGATAAAACGACGAAATGGCAAGAAATCCTCTACCACAAGCACCCGAATTAGTGGCATCCGGACCCCTCGCGTAAAACCTGGTGCAGCAGGTTCGATGCCGGAAGAGCCCCGAAACGTGCTTCTATCTATCCTCTTCGCCTGCGGCTGGACTATCAATAGCCCAAAAGGTCCACACCTTATAGCACTATCGAGCCTCTGAGCCGGATTTGAGACCAGACTGCAGGTGATTCTCGCTCCATTATTCTCTTGTACCGCAGGAGTTGAATCGCATAGCCGTGCTCTTCGGGATTTCTGTGCGCTAAGCTCCCCAGTTGTCCTTCCTGCGAAATCGTTCCTGGAACCAGAGTTGGCTCAACGACTGAGAACTTTGACAGCATACACATTGAGAATGACGCCCTATTCTTCATGACTGTTGCTGCCCACATCTCAGCGAGTGCAATTGATTTTTCGCCAACCACTCGAAGAGGGTCGAAAGACAGACTATTCGTCGCGATGAACCCCGAAGCCGCCGCTGAGTTTTGGCTCTCAGGGAAATCAGGCCGTTGCAATCATCACGGCCCGAACCTCCCAACGGTGATCGGCATCACGGCGAAGGAACTTCCGCATGGGTAAACTCGCAACTCTGCCGCACGTACACGAGCTCGCCCCCCGGACGCGCTCGCTGGCGACACGAACCGCGGTCAGGATCGGAGCGTCATGGACGATCCTGTTTATGCTGGGGTTGGGACTATCCGAGGCGGCAGATCTCCAACCAAGAACCCTGCAAGCTTGGGAGACTTACGTTCAAACCGCCAAACTAGCCATGGACAACCGCGCCGCCGGCCGCCTTCCTTTCTTGTGGGTGGATGAATCGCCGGATCGAATGCGGCTGGTGCGAGCTGGCGAATTGCTGGTGTCGAGCCCAGAACAGCTCGAGGTACCGCAAGGGCTCATCCATCATTGGATTGGTGCCATGTTTCTTCCGGACGTCACGGGGGATGAGGTCATCCGGGTGCTCCATGATTATGAGCGCTACCAGAACTTCTACCGACCCCGCGTCGTGAAGTCGAAAGTGCTCGAGCAAACACATGACTATCGAAAGGTAACCCTGGTGATGGTGCAGAAGGCGTTCGGCGTGACCGGCGCAGTGGAGACCGACGACGAAATACATATCACCAAGTTAGGTAGCTATAAACAATACAGCGTGAGCAACTCTACCCGCGTGCAGGAGATTGCCGACTATGGGCGGGAGGCCCAACGCCTGTTTCCAGAGGATCGAGGCCCAGGTTACATCTGGCGTACGTTCAGCGTGACGCGGCTTGAAAGGCGCGACGGCGGGATTTATGTTGAGATGGAAATGATTACTTTGAGCCGCAGCATCCCCTTTGAGATTGGCTGGCTGATCCGGCCCGTGATCGAGCACATTTCCCGAACAATCATGCTGGAAACGCTCAAGGACACGCGCGACGCCGTTAGAGAACAGGCCAAACGAACCTCGGGTAACATCAGGTAATTACTCATGCGGGAAGTTGCCTTGTTGGCCTAAAGTGTGGCACGACCGAACCAGGTCCCGCAGCGTAGTGGCAATTCCTGTCGCCTGGGCTTCGACGCAACCGATTACACGCAATATAAAAAGGCGCCCAGCTTTGGGGTAGGTTGAGATTAGTCGGATCGCCAAAGGCAAACTGACAAAGCTGCCAGTCGACGGGAAGTAGTTCCCTATGCTGCGTTCTTCGAGATGGCACGCGGTGCACGAAGCAGCCCAATACCTAGTTTCGGTTCTTCGCTTTGGGCGTCAACCTCCGGAAGATGAACTCCTGTATCACGCCGTTGAGCATGCGCTCTCCGGTGCTCAGAAGGGCATCCCCAAAGATCCGCCTGGTACCACGATTCGATGCTGGATAGTAGAGGTTCGAAAGAGCAGCCGAGGCTACGTCGCCGCCTAAGCTCGAGAAGTTCGGTTGCCACCGTCCGTTGTCTCCCTTGCAGATGAATGGGCTTGAAAGCGCGTGAAATAGACGGGACTTATTCGTGCCTGTACCCTGGTAGAAGTAGCGCGGGTCCTGGTGCAGAAGTGATGGCAGGATCGCGCCGCCGATCATGATGTTGGAAATGCCGTCGCCAGCGACCGCGCCAACGCGCTGGCTGTATCCCTTCATCCCTTGACGATAGTTGGGGATGTCCCCTGCCTGGTTTATGCCGGCAAGCACAAAAACGCCGATGATGGTAACCGGATCGGTAGAGGTCTTGAGAGCGAGTTGGAACTTCAGCTTAGTCGTTAGCGGAGCGGCGTCGTGGTCATAGACAGTGTAGAAATTGGGAATGATGCCTAAAACGCGCTGCTGTTCCGCGATCTCGACCTGCTCGGTGGCGACCTCAACTGGGGAATAAACCACCGATACCGACGTCAACTCCTCTGTGATTTTGAGCTTGCTGCCCGTCAGGATTACATACTCGCCTGGTTTGACGGTGATGGTGGGAGAGGTCCAGTTTGCGAATTCTTTGGCACTGATGCTGACGGTATAGGTTCCTGGATCGAGATCGTCGAATTCAAAGAAGCCGTTGTCGTCCGACACCACCGTTCGGGGATCTCGGAGGACTGAGCCTTTAAGAACCACGATGGCTCCGGAAACGGTTTCGTTGTTGGGATCGATTACAGTGTCGGTAATATGTCCCTTCTCTGGCTTTGGGGCGGTAAAGTCCTGTGCCGTCAACGGCGCGGCCATCGCAATCGCCGCCAGAAGTAACCATATGCTTAAGGTTCTCACGAGAACGCCAGCCTAGATGGTCTTTGACGAATTTGGGAACTGCTAAAAGTTACATTAAACAAAGGAATGGGACACACGCTTTCAGGCCACGCTCTCAGCAGCTTACGTAAGTAGGACATCGCTCCTAAAATCCTGATCGAGTTCGCATCGGTCAGGGGTGTTTCCTCATCGAGACGAGAACATACGGCTGCAGGTCATAGTCATTCCTCATGTTAAGAATGGGTCTGTGTTCTTGCTACTGGCAACAATGACAGCGGCTGGTTGTCATTTCTAACAGTTGCAGACTTGCACGGACGATCTAAAGATTTCGTTGTACTCGCAACAAGGTTGAAAACGGCCGGAGCCTTCGTCGACTTACGCGTCCTAGTCCCACGAACAGGCCATCAGATCGCGGGATCCAGCTTGCGGGTCAGCGCGTCAGACCCTGGGGGGGTGAGTGATTATGAAGAGAAAGGCTGCATTTCTAGGCTGCCTGGTTTGGGGGCTTGCCCTCACTATGCAGGCACAGACCGTGAAAGCCAATCTACATGTTGTCCTGGTAGATCGAGATCTGAACCAAAAACCAGTACCGTGGTTCCAGATAACGCTACGCCGTAAGGATACTCAAGACTCAGAAATCTTCGACTTGAAAACAAACCTGAATGGTTCGTGCGAAAAGGCAATCCCATCTGGACAATACGAACTCTCGACTCCGCAGCCAATTGATTTGCAGGGGCGCCGGTATGCGTGGTCGATGGAAGTCAGCTTCAATGGCGCACAACAGACTATTGAGCTTACGAACGACAACGCTAGTGTAGAGCACGTCCCCCCTCGGAGTGGAGATGCGGCCGAGACCGGCGGTAGCGAGTTGAACCTACTCTTTGAGCAGCTGAAGAAATCAACAGTCACGGTGCGCACCGAGGCTTATGAAGGCTCAGGTTTCATTGTTGACACTTCAGGTCTGGTGGTTACGAATAACCATGTTGTGGAATCCTCCCCTTACCTTGCGGTCGAGTTTGATCAGAAGCACAAGGTTCTGGCGCGGCTGCTGGCAACCAACCCCGATAAAGATATTGCCGTGCTTTGGGTCAACCTTCAGGCATTTCCAGAAGCGGTGGTCGCAACTCTGCTGCCGTCTGATGCCGCATCGCAGGTGGTAGTGGGTGAGCGCGTCTTCACCGTCGGGAGTCCTTTTGGAAAGGACAAGGTGCTCACCAGCGGAGTCATCAGCAAAGTGCAGGCTACGTCGATCCTTAGCGACATCAACATCAATCCGGGAAGTTCAGGAGGGCCGCTGTTCAACCTCCGGGGAGAGGTAACAGGAATCACAAGCGCGCAACTGGACCTCCTCGCCTCGATTATTCCGATTGCCGATGCGCTACCTGTTATTGAGCGAGCACGCCAGGAATTGTTACGCAATACGCGACCGTCCGCCCAGCTACTACCGGTCGAACCCGGGGACTTCTTTCCAGCTGACGACTTGCTCTCGCTACTGCGTCATCCCGAGAGAGTGAATGTCAAACCGTATTTCTTTTCGGCGGGTGGCTTCAATATTGAGATGCTGACGCCACCGCTTCGCTATTACCTCAACCATGAGGACGATATGGAGGCGGCTCGCAAAGCGGCGAAGCGGGCCGGTGACGACCCATCAGTGGCCAAGGTGCCTGAGCGGGTTGTGGAGCACGCACAGGAAGTCCAGCCGATAGTCATCATTCGCGTCGTCCCCCAGCATGGATTCTGGAAGGGCCGTTTCAAGGGCAGCTTTCGCCGCATGCAGTTGTTATGCGCTGGAAAAGAGGTGCCCCCGATTGATCCTGGACGGACCGACTACGAAGTCCGCGATGCAAACGACCGGATTACGGACACGGCGATGGAAGGGGTTTATTCCTACCTGCCAGACGCGATCTCACCAAACTGCGGAGGCGTAACACTAGAGATATTCTCTGAGAAGGACCCAAGTACGCCCATCACACGGCCGGTAGACAGGGCCACCGTGGAGCGCATATGGGTCGACATGGAACCGTACCGGCGGGCAAGAGGGAAACGGTAAATCGGCACGTCCTGGGGGGGCTAGATCGCGGAATCTTCGTTTTTGATGCCGAAGATTGCGGAACGAAGGCAATCCTGGCCCGTGATGGTGACCATACCAAGGGAGCCCTGACGGCGTGGGCCTGATCTTTAAATCACTTGGCTCCAAGAGAAGCCCTCTAACTCAACACCTGGAATCGCCCAATATTCAATGAGCATATCGATCGACTTGCAGAGTGAGAGGGCACGAGAATTCGGCTCACAACGAATGCGAAACGGAGAACCGCGATGCACGAATTAGTTCACATCATTTCGAAAGATTCGGTAATTTGGCTACAAATCACTTTCGTGTCCTTGCTTGCCGTTGCCGCCTGGTTAAGGCCGCTGGAGCGGGCCCGCCAGTTGAGGGTAAGCACATTTGCCCTGATCGCTATCGGCGCAGTCGTCCTCAGCCACTGGAGCAGAAGCTGGGTCAGCCCTCGTGGCTACTCAATTTTGCGCGACTGGCTTCCAGTTGTACTGCTCTTGGTCCCTTATTGGCAGATTGGGCAGTTTTTCACCCGGGCCGATCCGAGAATGGAAAGCCGATTGGCCGCCTTTGATCGCGCGTTCTTTCGAGCACTCGGAATTCAACCGTCAAAGGTTGCCATTGGCCAGGCAATGGGCGCCTACTTAGAACTCGCTTATGTTTTGGTGTATCCACTCATTCCCCTTGGCCTCGTGGCTCTGTACTCAATTGGGGAGAGGCAATTTATAACCTACTACTGGATCGTCGTACTGACAGCCACCTACGCCAGTTTTGCAATAACCCCGTTCGTCCCAGCATTGCCGCCCAGGCTGCTAAGCGGATATGAAGCCTTCCGGGTTCCTGCATCGAAGGTTGAAGCCTTGAACCACGTAATCCTCCGCCGCGCCAGTATTCAGGCAATCACATTCCCGAGTGGCCACGTCGCTTCCGCCATGGCCGCCGCTCTGGTGCTTCTCCGGCTTGAGCCTTGGGTGGGTCTGATTTTCTTAGCCGTCGCTCTCAGCATCGCTGTGGCAACCGTGGTCGGAGGCTACCATTACGCAGCAGATGTTCTGCTGGCATCCTTGGTCGCGGTCTCATTTTTTGTGGGAACACTGCGGTTGGTAAGGCTGCACTAGCAAACTTAAGATCAAGGACAGTTTTGGCAGTAGTCGTCAATCACTCTGAGGGCGTTTTATAGCACCAATTCTGAACTGGTTGAAATCGGAGCGGCGATTCCGCACAGCGTGTACGGCAAAGACTATTTCTTTTGCCAGTAGCTGGGCCACGCGTCGATCCTTACGCTAGCCGCGATTGATGGATCCCCGATCGATAAGAAGACAAGAAAGCGAGACAGCGATGAAGAATATTCGAGTGAGTCTATTTCCTTGCGCGTACAACGAGGTCGATGGCGTAGGTAATACCATGCGACATTTCGATGCCTTCGCCAAGGCGAGCCAACTGCCGCTTTTAAATATCCACGGAGGATTTGAGGATTACTGCCAGCAGGACGGCTCCGTGCAACGCCTCGAGCTTAGACGGGCCTGGCCGAAGTTCCAACTCGATCCTATGCACGATTACGACCTTAACTTGTGGCGCTACCTTCCGAAGGTGGAATCCGCGGTTCGCGATTTTCGTCCCGATCTAATACACATCACCGGTCCGAGCGATGTCGGACAGATGGGAGCGCTGATTGCACATCGGCTCCGTATTCCCCTGGTGGCTTCTTGGCACACAAATGTGCATGAATATGCGGAACGGCGCCTCGCTCCGGTTCTAGGATTTCTCCCCAGGACCGGCACGGAGGCGCTGGGGCGGGAAGTTCGTCAACTTAGCCTGAAGCTGCTCGGTCGTTTCTATCGCTTGGCTCGTGTCCTGTTCGCCCCGAACGAGGAACTTGTCTCGGAGCTACAAACACTAACCGGCAAACGATGTTATCTAATGTCGCGGGGAATCGACACGGAACTCTTCAACCCGGAGCGTCGTAAGCGTGTTGATGGCCAATTTCAGATCGGCTATGTCGGTCGACTCACCAAAGAAAAAAACGTGCGGTTACTCGGAGAACTAGAAAACGTTCTGAGCGCCCGCACTGGACGGGACTTCAACATTGTGGTTGTCGGCCAGGGAAACGAATTCGCTTGGCTTATCAGACATCTGCGCCGTGGCCGATTTGCCGGTGTGCTCTTCGAAAAGAAGCTCGCGGAGATGTATGCCAACTTCGATGTATTTGCATTTCCATCCTATACTGACACTTTTGGCAATGTCGTCCTAGAGGCGCTCGCCGCCGGGGTTCCTGCTGTTGTAATGAACCAGGGCGGGCCAAGATTCATCGTGGAACATGAAAAAAGCGGATTCGTCGCGCAAAACAACAGGGAGTTCATCGAGTATATTGACCGCCTGAGACGGGAGCCGGAACTTCTGGCGCAAATGCGGATTGCGGCCCGGCACCGCGCACAGTGCGCTCCCTCATGGCACTCCGTCTTCAGCCAGGTGTACGAGACTTACGAGAAAGCCGCCTTCGATAAAAGCCCCGCCGCCTTGCCTGCAGGGTGCCCGCTCGCGGATAGCTATTCGCCTCCTGGAAGATGAACAGTCTCTCTTCCATATCGTGCGGCGTTCGTCCGGCTCTCTCCGCCATCCTGGTTGACATTGGCCGCAACCCCAAGCGGATATTGTGGGATTCCTGGAACTGGAAGGCAGCAGCGCTCAGCGTGCTGCTAAGAGCTCCCATCTATATGATGAGCACGGCGCGCCATGGCGTTCAGGCAATCGCCACGGCAGGAATTATAGAATCCCTGTTTAGGGTTGCGATCACCGGAATCGATGCTTCCATTACACAGGCAATCGAGGCGGGAGAGCCACAATGGGGCGTGGCTGTCATACTCCTGGCATTCTTGCCGGTGTCGACGCTCCTCCTTGATGCGCTCGTTCACTGGATGGCCGCGACTCCGAACCTGAGGGTTGGTCTCGTCGTCTCGCTGGCGGTTTCCATCGTCTCCTCGGGTTTTAACTGGTATAGCATGCGTCGCGGTGCACTGCTGGTCGGTCCGACGGCGCCTTCCTTCGGCGCTGACCTGCCCAGAATTCCAATTCTGATCATGCGCTTTCTGATCGAGCCTGTCCTGATTCTTTGGAGTGGGATGAGGGCGGTGTTTAGCCGAAGCCCCAAGCGCTTAAGAGACGTTCAGACAAAGTATGTTGAATAGCGTCTCGGCAGCCCGACGATATACGAATCCAGCCAGCCAAACAATTGTGGCTTAACGGTTCAGTGAATACTGGACGGGAGGACTTGGCAATGAAACTCACGGTTATTGTCGCGCTCCGGCGTAAGCTCAAGCATGGTTCCTTCCAGCTCCGGCAAACACGCGTCGTCGCCGATGCTATGCGCTCGCGGCACCACCCGATTGTGGCGCACATCGTACCCACACGCCGCTGCAATCTTTCCTGTGCCTACTGTAATGAGTACGACAGCTTCTCCCGCCCCGTTCCTGCCGAGATCATGTTGCGCCGCGTCGACCGGCTCGCGGAGCTTGGCACTTCCGTGATCACTATCAGCGGCGGTGAACCCTTGCTTCATCCCGGTCTGGATCAAATCATTGAGCGCATTCGGAGTCACGGCTGTATCGCCACTTTGATTACGAACGGCTATCTCCTTACTTCCGACCGTGTCCAGCGCCTGAACCGCGCCGGTCTTGAACATCTTCAGATCAGCATCGACAATGTGCGCCCCGACCCAGTGTCGAATAAAAGCCTGAAGGTGCTGGATAAGAAACTGGAATGCCTCGCGGAGTATGCAGAGTTTCAGGTCAATATCAATTCAGTCATCGGCACCTCCGAGAATCCGCAAGACGCCGTTGAGGTGGCGCGGCGAGCCGCTGAACTCGGACTTGCCACCACCGTGGGCATTGTTCACGACCATCAAGGCCAGCTTCGGCCCTTGGGGCCGCGGGAGCAGGAGGTTTACCAGCGAATCGTAGAACTGGAGGGCAGGTCCTTTTCTAACTTTGCCTATTACAACCAGTTTCAGAAAAATCTAACGCAAGGCAGAGCGAACGACTGGAGGTGCCGCGCCGGAAGTCGTTACCTCTACGTCTGCGAAGATGGTCTTGTCCATTATTGCTCACAGCAACGAGGACACCCTGGCATTCCTCTCGAAAAGTATGACACTGACGATCTGGCACGGGAGTACGACACAGTGAAACCCTGTGCTCCCTTTTGCACCGTCTCCTGTGTGCACCAGGTTTCGATGATTGATCAGTTCCGCGACTCGCCACGTGAATCCCTCAGTCGCTTCTTCCCTCCACAACCGGACCAGCAAGTGCCTTACAGTCTGCCGAGAACAATCCGATTATTGGCGTGGATGTTTCTTCCGCCTCCGGAAAGTGGCGTGCGCCAAGCCCTAACCCATAGCTTCACGCAAGTGGCACTCTGGTTCTTCGACCGCAGACGCCTATCTCGCGTCAGATAAAGGAAAGCTTCAATTCCCGGATCTTTGGCGCATATAGGCGCATTCCGCGACTGGTCAATCGGGGCAAAGATAGTATCCCAAGAGTGCAGTGGAGCACCGGGGAGCGTCGAAAAATGCGAAATTCCTCCGCGGCAAATGATTTATCTGTCACAGCCTGTAGCGTTCCTGCCGAAATTCTGATTATCGGTGCCTGTCGACGTTACAAAATCTCTGTCGAGCACTGCATCACGCTGGATTGATTGGCAGGAGTCATCTGCTGAGTGATACAAGTCTTCCAACTCTGGGGCGTGGGGCTACACTCTTAAAGACAAAGGCGGAAATTTAAGCGCTCGCTGCTGTGGAGGGGTTCTTGACGACAGGCAGTTTCCAGCACCGGGTTGTAGTCAGACCGAACCTTTCGGCGGCAACTAAGCGGCGACCATGTGGTTTCTGACGGCGTATTTGATGAGTTCAGCGTTGCTCTTGGCGCCCAGCACTTCCATCATCCGGTACTTGTGATAAGCCACCGTTCTGGTCGTCATGTGCAGAAT
>Ga0074046_10005372_pt1 | contig 10242 bp, 10 predicted proteins | sample BogForMeECP23OM3_FD_94441 | JGI IMG/M metagenome (GOLD analysis project Ga0074046, IMG submission 94441) | Bog forest soil microbial communities from Calvert Island, British Columbia, Canada - Bog Forest MetaG ECP23OM3 | ecosystem: Environmental > Terrestrial > Soil > Wetlands ...
CTTTCGCGGTAAATTTCCTTTTTCGCGAATCAGCGCAATCGGCTGGCTGCACCTATCTCACTGCGGATCGGCTTGCGCTTGGCTCCTCTTTGATCATCTCAATGCATCTGCAAAAGTGTCGTGATGGCGAGTGAAATGAATCAGGACGCGCCCCAATCCAACGGCAAGGCAACCGGAGGATTGAAGCCGGCAACCGCGTTGCTCGCCACCGACGCCGCCGCGCCCAGCGCGCATCCGCATTTCATCCGCAGCCTGGCGCTGCGCATCGCGGAGGAGGCGATCTTCCTGATCGCCGTCGTCGGCGCGATCGCGATGGGACTGGGAATCACCTCCTACTTCACCGAGCATCACTATGTGCTCGCATACCTGGCGGCATACGCGGGCTTTCGCTTTGCCGATTTGATTGTGCGCGAAGACGCCGAGGACAGTCCCGCACACGAAGAACTCAGCCAGCGGATCGCAGTGCAGCTTCCACTGATCGTGACGTTTGCGGCGGCGCCGTTCGAGCGCACTTATGTTTACGGCGGCTCAGCGCCCGCATTCGTCAGCGCGCTTGGACTGCTGATTGCACTGTGGGGAATGTGGCTGGCGCTTGGCGCGCGCGTTCAGCTCGGATTTTTTACTTCGGGCCGGACGGCCGAGCATCCGGTGCTCGTCAAGAGCGGCTTTTATCGCTACGTCAGGCATCCGATCTACGCGGGTAGATATCTGGTAACGTTCGGCTGGCCGCTCATCTACGGAGCGCCGATCACCGCGGTCCTGACGCTGATCGTCGGGGGCATTTTCGCGCATCGGCGAATGAAGTCCGAAGAGGCCGAGATGCGCGCGCAATTTGGCGAAGAGTACGACGCCTACATACGCGAGACGGACGCGGTGATTCCGTCGATCTGGTAACGCAATTCAGGAGAACGACCGCTTCAGCGGCCGCGCGCTTCAAACTGGCAGCGGGCATGCGAGCAGAAGTCGTTTTCGTTGCCGCCGCCGAGGCTTACAAACTTCGCGCCGCATGCCGCGCATTCGCGAATCGATTCGCCGGGCTTGAGCCGAGCCGCGAGCGCGGCCGCCTCGGCTGAGTCGTCGGTCTTCGATGCTCGCGGCGTACTTCGTGTCTTTTTCTTCTCCGGCAACGCCCCATCGGCAATCAGCCGGCCATTCGCACCCATCAGCGCGAGTTCGTCGGCGCGATTGTTGATCGGATCGGTGTCGTGTCCGCGAACCCATTCGAATCGCACGCGTCGCGCCGCCGTTTCGGCGTCGAGCAGTTTCCACAAATCGTGATTCTTGTTGCGCTTGTAATGAAGCGTCATCGAATTGACGACGTACCTGCTGTCACTGCGGACCACAACGTGGGCGCCGCGTTCGGTCGCGCGCAAGCCCTCGATCGCGCCCATCAATTCCATCCGGTTGTTGGTGGTTGAAGGCTCGTGGCCGTTGAGCTCGGTCACAACGCCATCGGGATCGCGGACGACGACGCCCCATCCGCCCGGCCCCGGGTTACCGATGCAGGAGCCGTCGGCGTAAACGAGATATTCGCGGGGTGAGAGTGCCACGGCCGGATTCTAGCTGAGACCGCGATCTTTTCGCAGCCGGGTGAACCACGCGAGGTATTGTCCAGCCGCCCGTTCCCAGGAGAAATCCGACGCAAAGCAATTTTGCATCAGCCGCCGCCAGGTCGTGCGCTCCCTGAACGCCGCCACCATCCTGCCCATCGCCGCGACCATTTCAGCCGCGTCGAACTTGTCGAAGACGAAGCCGTTGCCGGTCGCGCGCCGGGGATCGAACTCACTTACCGTGTCGCGCAGTCCTCCGGTGGCGCGCGCGACGGGCACCGTGCCGTAGCGCAGCGCATACATCTGGGTGAGTCCGCACGGTTCGAATCGCGACGGCATCAGGAAAGCGTCGCTGCCAGCCTGGATTCGATGCGCGATCGGGTCGTTGAACTCGATTATCGCTCGAAGTTTTTCAGGGTAGCGTGACTCTGCCTGTTTGAAGAATTTCTCGAGCACCGGATCGCCGCTGGCGAGCATGACGAGTTGCAAATCCAGGCGCATCACGGCGTCGAGCGCGTCCTTGAGCAGGTCGACGCCTTTTTGCCCGGTCATGCGCGTGACCATCCCGACCATCGGCCAACCCTTGCGGTTGGGCAGACCGAGTGAATCGCGCAACGCGCGTGCGCATGCACGCTTGCCGTCGGGTTTCGCGGGCGTGTAAGTCGCGGCGATTGCGCGGTCAGTGGCGGGATTCCATTCGTGGTAGTCGGCGCCGTTGAGGATTCCCACGAAATTTTCGCCCTTGTCGCGAAGCACACCCTCCAGTCCAAAGCCGAGTTCCGGGTCGGTAATCACTTCGCGCGCGTAGCTGGGGCTCACGGTTGACGCGCCGTCGCACAGAACGATAGCGCCTTTCATCAGATTCAAGTGGCCGTAATATTCCAGGTAATCGACCGAAAAATATGGCGCGCCGAGATTGAGCAGCGCGAAGTCCTCGCGTTTGCCGATACCCTGGAAGGCAAGATTGTGAATCGTGAAGATCGAGAGCGCCCTTTTGAACCGGGGGAGAAGAGCGTTGTCGGCGCGCATCGCGATTGGCACGGCCGCCGAATGCCAATCGTGAGCATGGACTACGTCCGGCGCGACTATCTCCGCGGCTGCGAGGGCGGCCGCGCGGCCAAAGAAGACAAAGCGCCGCAGGTTGTCGGGATAGTCGTGGCCGTTCTCGCCATAGATTTCGCGCCGGGCGAAAAATCCGGGATGATCGATCAGGTACATCGGCACGACATGCGGATCGGTCGCGCGCAACACCGAAAAACGTTCGACGCCGGCGCCGAATCGCATCGGGATATCGCGCACGACCGGCGTAGCTTCGACCCTGTCCACAATCGAAGCGTAGCCGGGCACGATCAGCGACGCGTCCTCGCCGGCCGCCTTCAACGCCCCCGGCAGCGCGCCGATCACGTCGGCGAGACCGCCGGCTTTTGCGTAAGGGGCGGCTTCCGCCGCAACGATCGCTATCTTCACGAGATCAGATTTCCGCGGGCCCGATGACCGTCAAAAACATACGCGCCGCGGCTGGACCGTTCCAGCATCGCAGCGCGCATCATTTTCCAAATTATGCCGAGCCGATTGGCGAGCTTCGCGCGATATCCTTATTAATTGAGGACCGTCCGCTCGGTCCGCCGCGCCGCCGGCGCCGCCGCGGGCGTGGGTGCCGCCTCCGCGGCGGGAGCAGGCCCGGGCTCGGCTGCCGCCTGCACGGCGTCGCCATCGCGCAGCGCGTGCCGAATGACCTCATCGACGGTATCGACGAAAATCATTTCGAGCTCTTTGCGCACTTCGGGCTGGATGTCCTCGAGGTCGCGCTCGTTGCGGCGCGGCAGAATGATGGTCTTGATCCCGGCGCGCCTTGCCGCGAGCACCTTCTCCTTGATTCCGCCGACCGGCAGCACCTTGCCGCGCAGGGTTATCTCGCCGGTCATCGCGACGTCGGATCGCACCGGCCGGCCGCTGAGCAACGACGCCAGCGACGCCGCGATGGTCACGCCGCCCGACGGCCCGTCTTTGGGAATCGCTCCGGCGGGAACGTGGACGTGGATGTCGGATTTTTCGAAAAAGTCCGGCGCGATTCCCAGCGCCGCCGCGTGGGTGCGCACGTAAGAGAGCGCGGCCTGCGCCGATTCCTTCATCACGTCGCCGAGCGAGCCGGTAAGGTTGAGGCCTTTCTGCCCCGACATCCGGGTGCTCTCGATGAACATTATCTCGCCGCCGTTGGGCGTCCATGCCAGGCCGGTCGCAACCCCCGGCTCCTGCGTGCGTTCGGCGACCTCGGAAAAGAAGCGCGGCGCGCCGAGGTAGCGTTGCACGTCGTCTCCGGAAATGATCGCAGGGGCAGTTTCGCCCTCGGTTATCGAACGCGCGATCTTGCGGCAGACGCGCGCGATCTCGCGCTCGAGATTTCTAAGCCCGGCTTCGCGCGTGTAGCTGTGGATAATCTCGCGGAGCGCCTCCTGGGAAAATTCGATCTTCTGATCGCCGAGTCCGTTCTCGTTGAGTTGCTTGGGGATCAGGTGCCGCTGCACGATTTGCAGCTTCTCTTCCTCGGTGTATCCGGGCAGCTCGAGCACTTCCATCCGATCGCGCAGCGCGTGCGGAACCGGGTCGAGCATATTGGCGGTGGTCAGGAACAGCACTTTCGAAAGATCGAACGGCACGTCCAGGTAATGATCCGAGAAGGTGTTGTTCTGTTCCGGATCGAGCACCTCGAGCAGCGCCGACGCCGGGTCGCCGCGGAAGTCCATGCCGAGCTTGTCCACCTCGTCGAGGATGAACAACGGATTGTTCGAGCCCGCGTTGCGCAGCCCCTGGATGATTCGGCCCGGCAACGATCCGATGTAAGTGCGGCGATGGCCGCGAATCTCGGCCTCGTCGCGGATGCCGCCGAGCGACAGGCGCACGAATTTGCGGCCGAGCGCGCGCGCGATCGACTTGCCCAGCGAGGTTTTGCCAGTGCCCGGAGGCCCGACGAAGCACAGAATGGGTCCCTTGGTGTCGTTCTTGAGCTTGCGCACGGCGAGAAACTCGAGGATGCGTTCCTTTATTTTTTCGAGGTCGTAGTGGTCCTCGTCGAGCACCTGGCGCGCGTGGCGAATGTCGAGATTGTCCTCGGTCGAGACGCCCCACGGCAGGCTGACCAGCCAGTCGAGATAGGTGCGCACGACAGTGTGCTCCGCCGACTCGGGCGGGATCATCTTGAGGCGCTCGAGTTCCTTGTCGGCGACTTTGCGCGCCTCGGGGGACATTTTCGCCTCTTCGATCTTCTTTTCGATCTCCTCGACTTCGGAAGTGCGCGCGTCGCCCTCGCCCAGCTCCTTCTGAATCGCTTTGAGCTGCTGGCGCAGATAATACTCGCGTTGATTTTTGTTGAGCTCGGTCTGAACCTGGGACTGAATCTTATGGCCGAGTTCGAGCATCTCGATCTCGCGGCCCAGAATCGCGATCAGCTTTTCCAGCCGCGCGCGAACGTCGATCGTCGCGAGAAGATCCTGCCCCTCTTCGATCGGAATCTTCAGGTAGGAGGCGGTCATGTCGGCAAGCCGGCTGGCCTCCTTCACCTGCATCGCCATCACCTGCAATTCGTCGGGCAGGTACGGCACCAGCGAGACGAACTTGGAAAACTGGCTCACCAGATGCGCGTGCAGCGCGTCGATTTCCCGGTCGGAGGAAACCGGCTCGTTGAGCCGCTTCACGTGCGCGAGGAAGTACGGCTCGCGCTGGGTGAACTGGCCGAGTTCGATTCGCGCCAATCCCTGCACCAGCACGCGCACGCTCTGATCCGGATAGCGCAACATCTTGAGGATGCGCACCGCGGTGCCGAGCTGGAACAATCCCTCGGGCGCGGGCTGCTCGTCTTCCGGGTTCTTTTGCGCCGCCAGCGCGATAACCTTCGAGGTCTGTCCGCAGTCCTCGATCAACTTGAGCGACGACGGCCGCGAAACCAGGAACGGATGAATCTGACTGGGGAAAATCACGATGCCGCGCAACGGCAGCACCGGCAGGACCTCGGGAATCTCGGCCTTGCTCAGATCCTCTTCAATCTCGAAACGTTTTTCCCCTTTGGGTTTATCTGCCATAGGCCAATCGAACCTCGTAGGGGCAAACCCCGCCACGCCTTCCACACAACCCAAACTTCACCGTAATATATGGTAGTGGGGCGGACAAGATCACCTCTTATTTAACAAGCTAATCACGGTGACCGGCTCGCGCTACTGATGAGGAAACATTGCCTGGTATTGGATTCGATAGACTATTCAGCGAGGAAGAAGCCAACGAGCTGATTCCGCGCCTGGAAATTCTGATGCGCCAGCTGCAGATGCAGGCGACGTCGTTGCGCGCACGGATCGACGAATTGGCGGTGACCGATCCCTCGATCTTGCATTGCACGATAAGCGAAATCGTCGGGCGTTACCCCGAGCTGCGGTCGTTCGCGACCAACATGGCCGACGCCGCCGCCCAAATCGAATCGTTCGGATGCATTCTCAAGGATATCGACCTGGGGCTGATCGATTTTCCCTATGCCGCGGACGACGAAGTTGTTTTCCTGTGCTGGCAGTTCGGCGAGCCGCGCGTCGTCGCATGGCACAGCGTGAACAGTGGATTTTCCGAGCGCCAGCCGCTGCCCGGCGCGCCCAACCGCTGGCTCAACTGACCAGCGAACAGCAGGAATTCTGACCGCCAAATGATTTTAATTTTGTCGATTTACCTGGCCGCACTTGGATGCTGGCTCGGCGGAATTGTTTTCTTCTCGTTCTTCACCGCGCCCGCCATTTTCACGCATCTGCCGACCGCCGAAGCCGGCCACGTGATCAGCGCAATCTTTCCGCGCTACTACATGCTCGGCTACGTCGCGGGAACGGTGAGCCTCATCCTCGCGGTGTATTTCACCGCGGTGCGTGGACCGCGGATCTGGTGGGGCGCCACCACGGTGGTGCTGGCAATCGCTCTGGGAATTACCTTTTATGCCGGCACGGTTATTCTGCCGCGCGCCGACGCCATCCGCACCGTCAACGAAGATCCAAATCCCGACGCTGCCCGCAAGGCGGAGTTCGACAAGCTGCACCGGATGTCGGTGATTCTCAATGGCGCCGTGCTGCTGTTGAATCTCGCCGCAATCGTGGGCACTTCGGGAGCGTTGACCTCGCGTGGCTGAGCATAGTTACAAGGCGGTCGTGATCGATTTGTTCGACACGCTCGTCAACTGGAATGTCGAAGCGCTGCCGGTCATGCAATGGCGCGGTCGCGAAATTCGAACCACGACTCCCCTGCTCTTCTGCGCGCTGGAAACGGCGCTCGGCGCGCGCTTCGACCGCGACGCCTTCGCGGAGGCGCACGCGTCGGTTTACAGCGAGATATTCAGCGAGCGAGCGAAGCCGGACGCGATCGAGGTTACCTGCCTCGAGCGCTTCTCGCGCACGCTCAAACTGCTCGGCGTCGGCGAAGACCTGGCAGCGCCGCTGGCCGAAAGTCTGCGCCGAATCCACATGGGACGGGTGCGCGAGGTCACCTGGGCGCCGGCGCCGCGAATCGACGCGATGAAAAGAATCGCCAGGCACCTGCGCCTCGGCTTGATCTCGAACTTCGACGATTCCGAGACCGGCCATCTCATCATGCATGACACCGGCATCCGCGAGCTCTTCGACGCCGTGATTATCTCGGCCGACACCGGCTACCGAAAGCCCAACCCGCTCATCTTCAAAAAAATTCTCGACCTGATGGGGCTCGCGCCCGCCGATATCCTGTTCGTCGGCGATACTCCGCTCGACGACGTGCTGGGCAGCCAAGGCGTCGGGATGCGTTCGGCGTGGATTCGCACGCGCGATCGCGAGCTGCCCGAGGGAATTCCCGCGCCGGACATCGTCATCTCGGACCTCGCGGAACTGCCCGACGCGCTTGGTTTGCAAAAATAATGGCCGATCAGGATCGAAGCCGCTTTGTCCGGGTGCTTGAAAGCGCACCGTTCGCCGCGATGCTCGGGCTGAAGATCGAATCCGCCGCCGATGGCGCGGCGCTGGTGCGGATGCCGTTCGACTTGCGGCTGCTCAACGAGGGCGGCCGGGCCGCGCCCATTCACGGCGGCGCGATTGCCTCGCTGGCCGACGTTGCCGCATGCGCGGCGGTGTGGACTCTCGCCGAGACCGTGCGCACCGCGACCATCTCGATCACGGTGAACTACACGGGCTTCGCCGTGAATTCCGACCTGATCGCCCGCGCCCGAGTGAAGCGGATGGGCAAGCGCATCGCCAGCCTGAGCGTCGAAATCGCCGACGCGTCCGACGCCCTCATCGCCGACGCGCTCGTCACCTACAAGATCGCTTAGCAGGATAGCCCCGCCCCGGATCGATTTGTTCAATCCCTTCGCTTACACTGGATCTCGACCGGGGCTCAAAAGGAAAAGGGAACCCGAATATGTTTTCTCGCATTCGATTCGATAGCAAATGCATCTTCGCCGCGGTCGCGACTCTTACGGCGGCGCTATCGCTGATGTCAGCGCCGGCGCACGCCGGTCACGACGTCCCCGACACCACGCCTACAGCCACTGAGAGCGTGCTCTATTCCTTCGGCGTCGGGCCCACCGCCGGCAAATGCAAAATCGACGACGGCGCCGACCCCAAGGGCTCGCTGACTTACGTCGCCGCAACGGGACTGCTGTTCGGCCGCACTTCGACCACGACCTCGCAAGGCAACGGCGACGGCACGATTTTCCAAATCATGCCCGACGGATCGAATTACCTGGTCGATCACTTCTTCACCGGCGCCAAGACCGACGGCAACAATCCGCGCCACAACGCGATGACCCTGGCCGGCACAGTCCTGTACGGCACGACTCTCACCGGCGGCCAGCACGACAACGGCACCATCTTCAGCATCAACGACGACGGGACTGGCTACTCGTCTGTGCCCCTGTTCGACTTTCCCAAGAGCGCCAAGAACAACGATGGCGATCAGCCGCACAGTTGCTTCGTCGCCGCCGGCAGCCTGCTGTACGGAATGACGTCGCAAGGCGGCAAGCACGGCGGCTCGACCGGCGACGGCACGATCTTCTCCTTCGACACGTCCAGCAGCACCTACACCAGGCTGTACTCCTTCGACGGAAAGCACGGCGCCGATCCGCACGGCCAGCTCATTCTCGATCCCAACGGCACGACGTTTTACGGCATGACCCGCACCGGCGGCAAGAATGACGTCGGCGTCATCTTCTCCTTCGACACGAGCAGCGGGAAATTCAAGACGCTGCACCAATTCAGTTGCCCGGGTAACAGCACCCCCAACTGCGTCGACAAGAGCGACGGCGCGACCTCCGACCACGGCACGCTCGTGCAATCCAACTCGACGCTGTTCGGCTTGACGACTTACGGCGGCAAATTCGGGATGGGCGTGATATTTTCGATCGACACCGACGGCAAGCACTTCAAAATTCTGCAGAACTTCGGCAAGCCCTCTACCAACGACGGGCAGAATCCCTACGGCTCGTTGATGCTCAACGGCACCACGCTCTACGGCACCACGCGCGTGGGCGGCAAAAAGGGCAACGGCACCGTCTTTCAGATCGACACGAGCGGCAACAACTACGCGCGAATTTACGACTTCCAGAACGCGCCCGACGCCGCGAACCCCATCGACAACGTCATCCTACTCGACAACACGCTCTACGGGATGAGCGAGGCGGGCGGCACGTGCAACGACGGCGCAATTTTCGCAATCCAGTTGCCGTAGGATTTTTTCGTGTCCTCGACTCTGGCTAACATCCGCCACGCCGCCGCGCCGCATGGACTCAATCTGGTCGCGGCGACTCCCGTGGCGCGCTACGACAACGAAACCGCGGTCGCGGAAATTTCGCGCGCCTCGGCGATTGATCCCCGTGCACGCTCGATCGTCGTCATCGGCAACGGCGGCGGCGCGCTCTGGGACGCGCTCAAATCTCACGCGGCGCGCCATCCGCGATGGTGGGATCGCGCCAATCCGCTCGACGAATTCACTCGCGAAGTTGTCGAGCGCGACGTGGCCGGCCCGCTTCGCGCATCGGGCGCGCGATGCACCACCGTTTACCCGTTCATGAACGGCGGCCGCACGCTCAACTTCATCGAGCTGGGCAAAGTCGCGGGAATCGCCGGGCCGAGCATTCTCGGCGTCACCGTGCATCCTGTATATGGACCGTGGATCGCATTTCGCGCCGCGCTCCTGCTCGATGAGGAGCTCGATTCACCGGGCGACGCGCTCGGCTTCGACCCGTGCCCACGATGCACCACGCGCACTTGTATTCCCGCGTGCCCGGCCGGCGCGGTAAGCGCGGATTCGGGATGGGACATCCACAAATGCCTGACGCATCGCGTCGAAGTCGAGGCGGATTGCACGCCGCGATGCCACGCGCGGGCGGGATGCGTGCTCGGCCCCGAGCATCGCTACCACGACGACGAACTCGCCTATCATCAGATGCGCGCGCTGCGCTCGATGCGCCCGTACTATGTCGCGCACCTCAAACCCCCGCGCGATTCCCCCTCCTCAGATTGAGTTCGCGATCGTTCCCCTTCCCACATTGGAAAGGGGTTAGGGGTTAGGTTTGCTCGTCCTATATAATCCACCCGGGGAAGGACTATGGCATTTCCAATCAATCGGCCGCGGCGGCTGCGACGCACTGAAACGATTCGAAGGATGGTTCGCGAGACGCGGTTGTCGCCCGACGACCTCATCA
>Ga0074046_10005377_pt1 | contig 10238 bp, 7 predicted proteins | sample BogForMeECP23OM3_FD_94441 | JGI IMG/M metagenome (GOLD analysis project Ga0074046, IMG submission 94441) | Bog forest soil microbial communities from Calvert Island, British Columbia, Canada - Bog Forest MetaG ECP23OM3 | ecosystem: Environmental > Terrestrial > Soil > Wetlands ...
ACATGCAAGCGCGTAGCCAGGGTCCATGCGGCGATAAAAAGACATGCAAGGCGCGGATACTACACGATAATAGTTGGCGACGCGGACCACGCCGAGGTGATCGGGCTTCTCGGTTACACCGAGAATCGCGGTACTGTAATAAACCGCCCCGAACAGATCGACGAATTGCCCTCACACTGGGAAAGGGTGCTTCTGGTGGCGCAAACCACTCAGAACGAAGAGGTTTTCCGGGAAGTCGAGGAAACTTTTCTAAGGAAATACCCGAATGGAATAGTAAAAAACACGATCTGTGATTCAACGCAGGAACGTCAGACCGAAGTAAGGCAGTTGTGTTCCAAAGTCCAGGCAATGGTCATAGTGGGGGGGCTTCATAGCGGAAACACCCTGAGACTTGCCGAGGTGGCCCGGGATTGCGCCATACCGACTTTCCACGTGGAAACGGAATCGGACCTGGACACCCGGGTAATGGCTCGTTACTCCTGCGTCGGAGTTTCGGCAGGGGCGTCAACTCCCAACTGGATCATACGAAACATTGTTGAATTCCTCGAGGCCATAACACCCGAAGCAGGGACAAAGTTCCGGTGGAAACACATTCTTGAGAGGCTCGCTTACGGCAATTTCTATATCGCTTTGGCGACGGCGCTCCTGGCCCAGATTGCGGAAGCCCTGACCGACTTTGCCGGGTCGGCGGCTTTCAGCCTAATGGCTGCCGGGTACGCCTTTGCGATGCATTCGCTCAATGTTTACCTGGACCAGGACTCCATCGAGTTAAACGATCCTGGAAGGGCTGCTTTCTATCGAAAATGGCGGCCTGTCTTCATGTTGTCGAGCGCCATATCCCTTGCGGCCGCGCTCATTCTGGCCTATACGGTAGGGTTTCGCAATTTCCTGCTTATGCTTTTATTGATATTGCTGGGTCTTCTATACGGGGTCAAGCTCTTCATGCCGGCAGGGTGGGAAAAATTTCCGGTCAAAATAAAGGACATCCCAACTTCGAAGACTTTTTTCGTGCCCATGGCCTGGGCCACGGTCTGCGTCCTGCCTTATATTGGCGGCGGCTATGATTCAAGCCGCGTGGCGTACGCCTGTTGGAGCATTTTTCTCCTCTCTTTCGTCCGAACAACCCTGCGCGACTTCCTCGCAATTCAGGGAGACAGGCTTGTCGGCAAGGAGACCCTCGTCGTGCTCGCTGGAGAAAAGAGGACCGTCCTTTGCACGGTTGGGGTCCTTCTGGCGCTTGTCATCACGGCCGTTTGCGGTCCCCTTGCCGGGATCTCCACCGGTTTTTCCTATTTCCTTATCGCTCCCGCCCTCATTTACGGGTTTTTTCTTAAAATAGGATCCAAAAGAAAGCTGCGGGAGGACCCTCTCTACGATGTTCTTATAGAGATCGTGCTGATCGTGACCGGCTTGAGCGCTATAGCCTGGAACCTGACGCACTGAATACCGGCGGGTTCTTTACGATCTAAGCGGTGAACGTTTCAATCAAATTCCACAGGAGCAATAATGACAGCAGAGCCGTTCAACCCTTTTGCTATTGCGCAGCAGCAAATAGACCATGCGGCGGAAAAACTCGAGCTTGACCAGGCAACTAATGAGCTGCTCCGGTGGCCAATGAAGGAGATCAAGGCAACCCTGCCCGTTAAAATGGATGATGGTTCAACCAGGATCTTCCATGCGTTCAGAATCCAATACAACACCGCGCGAGGTCCGGCAAAAGGTGGCGTCAGGTGGCACCCTCTGGAGACAATGGACACGGTTAGGGCGCTTGCCGCCTGGATGACGTGGAAGACTTCCGTTGTGGATCTGCCGCTCGGTGGAGGCAAGGGTGGCGTTGTCTGCAATCCCAAGGAACTCTCCGAAACAGAGAAAGAGCGTCTGGCCCGGGCCTATATGCGTGCGATGGCCAGGTCCCTGGGTGTAACGAAGGACGTTCCGGCCCCGGACGTATATACCACGCCGCAGATCATGGCCTGGATGATGGACGAGTATGAAACGATCGTCGGGGAAAATCACCCGGGAGTCATAACCGGCAAACCGCTGGCTCTGGGCGGGTCGAAAGGCCGGGGAGACGCCACCGCCAGGGGCGGCATCTATGTCACGCGCGAAGCCGCTGCAGTCAGCAACATCAGCCTTGAAGGCGCCACAATGGCCGTCCAGGGGTTCGGTAACGCGGGTCAGCATGCCGCTCTTCTGGGCGAGGAGATCCTGAAGCTCAAGCTCGTCGCGGCTTCCGATTCCAAGAGCGGCGTCTACAACCCGAACGGTATCAGCGCGGCGGCCCTGGTCGATTACAAGATAAGAAACGGTGCAGTGCAAGGCTTCCCTGGGACTGACGAAATAACAAACGAGGAGCTTCTCGCCCTTCCGGTGACAGTGCTTTTCCCGGCAGCGCTCGAAAACGTGATTCGCGCCGACAACGCTGCAAATCTCAAGTGCAGGATCTGCTGCGAACTGGCAAACGGACCAACTACACCCGAAGCCGACCTCATTCTCGACGACAAGGGTATAATTGTATTGCCGGACTCCCTTGCCAACGCGGGAGGAGTGACAGTATCTTATTTCGAGCAGGTCCAGAATGCCTACAACCTTTACTGGGAGCTGCAAGAGGTCCACTGGAGGCTTGATAAGAGAATGACCCAGGCCTATGCAAGCGTACACGAGATGAGCCAGCGCAACAAAATACATCTCAGGGAAGCAGCCTATCTGGTTGCAATTGCTCGAGTGGCCGAAGCCTGCAAACTGCGCGGTTGGGTGTAGGTGCGGAGATGAACCCCAGGGGGTTCACCAATCGATATCCGCGTGGGAGTTCTGATGGACCAAAACGCTAAAGCATATTTTACCATGACGGACATATGCGCAGCGGACCTGGTTCGCGCATACCGGCTCTATGACAAAATGATCCGGTTTCCCCATCTGCTGGGTGAAATTCGCAAGCTTTTTCTCTCCGTGCTGTGCAAGCGAGGGATCGTGTGCACGGAGTCAATCCGGCAGGATGCGATCAAGCAGATGGAGGCGCTTGGCGAGCCGGCAACCGAGCAGGCAATCGGAGAGGTGACAGGCATACTTACCGATATATATTTTGCCCGGCATTTTACATGGGAGGACATAGAGAACTATATCAACCTTGCCAGAAAACGTGACTCTTTCCAGAGTCTCAACAAGCTCATGAACTCGGAAGGGGTCACCTCCAGCCAGATTCGTGAAGCGATAAGAGAATTTTGCGCGATCCCCAAGGGCAGCCTTTATATAAGCCCCGGTGAGTCAATGGGCGTGCGCGTCGGCCTGGTTAGCCGGTTCATTTCCGATCAGCTCCCCTTCCTGGGAGTGGCCAAGAATCATATCACGATCCGGGATATGGACGAACTGATGGGACACATAATCTGGAACCCCAGACGCAACGGACGAATCGGCGGTAAATCGGCAGGCATGTTCCTGGCCTATAAGATCATTTTGCCGCTGCTTGGACAAAGAGACCCGGAATTTGAAAAATACGTAAGGATCCCCGAATCGCATTATTTCACTTCCGGTTTTCTGACCGATTTTCTAGATTCGAACAACCTTTTCTCGCTTCACTCTCAAAAGTATAAAAACCGGGAAACAATCGAGCATGAATACGGCCAGATATCGGAAACAATCCAGAGGGCCACTTTCCCGTCCGACGTGATATTGCAGTTCAGGGCTTTTCTGGAAAAGCTCGGGGAACATCCGCTCATAATCCGATCGTCCAGCCTGCTGGAGGACAACGTCGGATATACTTTTTCGGGCAAATACGACTCGGTTTTCATTGCAAATCGGGGCGAGATCGAGATCCGGCTCGACGAATTCACACACGCATTGAAGCAGGTGCTTACCAGCGTCTTCAGCCCGCGGGCCATTCTTTACCGCCTGGACCACAAACTGCTCGATTTCGATGAACGGATGAGCGTTCTCGTTCAAAAGGTAGTCGGAAGGCAGTTCAATGATTATTTCTTCCCGACTGCGGCAGGAGTAGCTTTTTCGTATTAAGTGATAGGGCGGCCACCGAGAATAGTCAGGGCGGATGGTTTGCTGAGGATGGTCTTCGGTCTCGGCACGCGCGCCGTTGAGCGCATCGGGCCTGACTACCCCAGGATGGTCCCCCTGAGCCATCCCCCCCTTCGCCCGGAAGCCGGCGCCGAAGAAATCAAGAAATACTCCCAAAAGCTGGTTGACGTTCTCGACCTGAAATCAAGGTCGGTCCTGACGATCCCGGCCACGGACCTCTTCCGGACAATCAATCATCCCGACCTTTATTACGCTGTCTCTGTTGATGATGAAGGGCATCTTGCGGCGCCTCTTTTCAAGAAAGAGAAAATCGACACGGCCCGCAGCTGTATAACTTTCGACAACCTTCTTTCGAAAACGCCCGTAGCAGGACTTATGAAAAAAATCCTTCATCAATTGGAGGAAGCATACGGCCGGCCTGTAGAAGTTGAATTCGCTTGGGACGACGGCAGACTCTATCTTCTCCAGTGCCGCGCGCTAGCCTTGAGCAGACTTGTGGAGAAAGTGGCCGTACCGAAGGACATCGACCCCCAAAAAGTTCTCTTTACCTGCAGCAGCGTCCTGTTCAGCAGTGCGGTCAAGAACATTGAATACATTGTATACATCGATCCCAGGGCCTATGCCGGGCTCTCGACATTCGACGAGCGGCTCGCTGTAGGGCGGATAGTGAGAAAAATCAATCGCCTGCTCGAAGACAAGGTCTACGCCCTTTTCGGGCCGGGGAGATGGGGAACAAACGACGTAAAGATGGGCGTCAAAGTGAGCTATGAAGATATCAACCGAACGAGAGTCCTGGGCGAAATAGCCATGAGAGAGGTTGGGATCGTACCAGAGCCATCTTTCGGCACCCATTTTTTCAACGATCTGGTAGAGGCAAACATCGTCCCCCTGGCGATTGATCCTGACAGCCCCGGGACAGTATTCAGGGAGGAGTTTTTCCATCAGTGCCCCAACGCCCTCGTCTCGCTCGACCCGGGGCTTCAAAGGGACGGAATCGCCCGGGTCATTGACGTACCCTCCTGCACGCAGGGGCAATTTCTTCAGGTCTACCTGGACGGCGATGAACAAAAGGGGGTGGGCTTTTTAGACTACCCCGAAGTCACTTGACCTCTATCTTTACAAGGATCTCTTCCGTCGAGCTCACAGGCTGACCGTTCTTTATCGCCGGCATAAACCGCCACTTCTTGAGGGTATCGAGCAATATCCTATTAAGACGTGGAATGGTAGTCGGCTTGGCGAGTTCCACCTCTGCGCTACCATCGACGGCAATATGGAAGCGCGCCAGCGCAGAGGACCTGAACGCCAGGGCCCGCAGGTCATCCGGAATTTGCGGCATTGGTTGGACAATGGCCCGGGCTGAGCTATTCCCATAGATGTTACCCTGAGACGAGCCGCTTCCCTCATATGACCCGCTGTTCGCGGAGTTGTTCACAGCCGGGGCCTGCTCTACACTCGGCGTATCACCGGCTCCGGCGCCGGGCGCGGCGGTGATCACTTCCGACCTCTGACGCGCCACGGGAGCACGCCGTGGCTTGACCGGGGGCGGCGGTTTGGGCTTGGGCACAACTGCGGGCGGCGGTTCCGGCTGGATGCTTGGCGCCGGAGCCGCAACGGGCTCCTCAACGGGCGGTGGCTCAACCGGAACGGGCAGCTCAATCAACCGGGCATCGATGGGAGGAGGTTCCGCCGGCCGATGGGTTGGCTTTCCCATAAAATGTGCTGACCCCCATAACACCGCTGCCCAAATCAGAAGGGCTGTCGGCAGCGTCAATGGAAGGCGATGCCAGGGGCTATCCATATTCCGGAATGTCCTCATTGAGATAGCTTCAATCAACATGTTTGACCGCAATAAGAAAGTGCTGCGCACCCGCGTCGCGGGACTGTATCATCGCCTGGACGGTTACGCCGTTGGGCGCTGCGCTGTCGGCCGCCACAATGACACTCGAGTCCGGCCCCTTGAGCATCGGTTTCAAGGTCTCGGCAAGCGTCTCCAAAGTCACCGGGGTCTCGTCAAGGAGGATTTGGCTTTCCCGGGTGATGGTAAGCGTCACCGGTGTCTTGGGCTCCATCTCTTCAGCATGCCCCTGAGGGAGATTGACCGCCAGTGAATGCAGGTTCTGCATGGACAGTGAAGCAAGCATGAACGTGACGAGCAGAAAGAACATCACGTCGATCATCGGGATGATCTCGATTCGGCCGCGCCGGTGTTGACGGGACTTACGCAGTTTCATTGGCACACTCCTTAAGACCTCTAGTCATGCGGATGTTGTCCACCAGCCGCGTCCCAAGCCGTTCCATTTCGTCAAGCACCTGCGACTGCCGGCGCGAAAAGAAATTGAACGCGAACAGGGCAATGACAGCTATGAAAAGACCCAGCGCGGTCGCGATCAGCGCCTGGGCCACTCCGCCTGTCACTCCGGTTGGATCTACCAGGCCGTTGTTGCCGATCAGGTTGAAGGCCTGCATCATCCCGGCGATCGTTCCAAGCAGTCCTAAGAGAGGGGCTCCCGTGACGATGGTTTCGAGCACCCACAACCCTCGGCTCAATGCCTTCTCAATCAATTGGGCTTCATCGCCGGCCCGCGATTCCACCCACCAGACCGGCTTGCCCCGGTTATCCATAACCTTTCGGAAAAACCGCTGGAAATAGTTTCGCTGATTGAGCTCCGTTAACTGCCGTTCCAAATCCGACCAGGAAAAATCATAAGTTTCGACAAGTTCAAGCATTGGCCCCGGAAGACGCACGTACCGCCAATAAACGAACACCTTGTCGAGTATGACCACCGCCGCCAGGACCGCGAGCAGCAACAACGGATAGACCATGGTACCGCCGAATCTCAACGCTTCCAAAGCTATGTGTATTTCTTGCATCGTAAACCTCTGTATCGAATGGATTGTTGTGGAGGGGAGCGATTTCCCCTCCGTCAATCGTCAAAATATATATTTAAGGCCGCCGAAGAACCCAATCCGCGGCCCATACTGCGGGGCGAACACGCCGATTCCGGTCCCGGTCCTGACTTCATTGACGCTGTCCAAAGCGTTGATAATGGCCAGACGCGCCTCTACGGGGCCGCACTTCCACAATTTAAACTTACGCTTCGCCCCCAGATTGAGCTGGACGTTGTACGGAACCGTTTGCGTATTGGCGAATCCGGCTCGTAAGCCGCTTCCGTATGTGGCATCCGCGCTGAATAGCGTTTCCCACCAGCGATAAGAGATACCGCCGGAAGCGGTATACCACTCGTCATGGTCGCAATGAATCCAGTTATTGGCGATGTAGTCCAACTCAGCCTGAGAGAAGTTATACTGTCCCGATACAACATCTTTGCCCAGGCTTTGGGTGATGGCAAGATTGGTGTATGCGGCAAAATTACCGAGGTGGTAGTTGCCGGTCACTTCCACACCTTCGATTCTCCCCTTTGCATAATTGAAAGGGGCAAAGATCAGGGCCTGGCCGAACTGGCCCTCGTCGATCAGGTCCGTGGTAATCTTGTAGTAGGCGTCAACGCCAACGTTCAGGTTGGAGCCGATCTTCTGGATTACGCCTGCATCGAAATAATGGGACCGTTCCGGCTCAACGGCTGAATTCACAGGGACCGTCGCAGCATTGGATGTGTTGTTGTACAGTGACACCGTCTTTTGCGCGATCAACTCGGTCGGCGGCGGCGTGAAGTATCGGGCATAGCCGGCGTGCAGCGTAGTGTCAGATGTCATCTTGTAAACCACGCCCACACGGGGGCTTACCTGGTCGGCTGTCACGTAGGCGCTCATATAGTCATACCGCAGCCCATAGTTTATCGTCCATTTTTCAAACGGCTTCCACTCGTCCTGGAGGTATACTGAAGAGATAGTGTTGCCGTTCTTCGGCTCGTTGTCATTGATCGTTATAGGCAGACCGTAAACGGATCCGGATACCGGGTTCGGGAAAACCGTGGAGATATTGTCGCTTGTGGTATCTTCGTAGCTAGTAAAAAAGCCCATGCGGATCGTATGATAAGCGTTCAGGCGGTAGCTTCCGTCACCCTGTAACCCGTTGACCAAACTGCTTTGGGAAACATTCGATGCGACCCCGTTGATAATGAGGTCGCCAAGGGGGTCAGGCATGAAATGCACGCTCGTGTAGCGGGCGACATAAGATACCTGATAATCGAAGTCCGACCCGATGGTGCTTTGATAGGCCAGGACCCCAAAACGATTGTTCTCGTACTGCCGCTCGTTCAGATTGGCGGTGTCGAAGCTGGTATAACCCGGCGGACGCGTAAACGGCAGAGAGAGCGGAGGTTGTCCGGGATTATTGGGAATTTGAAACCAACCGTCGTAGCTGCCGAACATCGCGGTTACGCGCGACGTTGGACTGAGGAGGTATGAGGCGTACCCGAAGCTCTTTACCTGATCCGTATCGTCATGGATCGCGTCGTGGGTGGGGGTGGGGTTTTCTATGCCCAGGCCGTCGTACAGATTGGAACCGAGAAAAAAGTAGTTAAGTTTCCCATCCGAACCTCCATACTGGATGGTCGGTTGTATGGTGTCGCGGCTTCCTCCGTAGAGATCGACATACCCTCCATTTTCAAAGATGGTCTTGGTTTGTATGTCGATCACCCCCGCTGTGCGGAGGCCGAATTGGGCCGGCAGGGCGCCGGTCAGAAGGGTGATCTGATTGGCAAACTGGGTGTCCAGCACCTGGCCGAAACCGGTAATCCCTTCGGGTAGGATAACTCCGTCAATGCGGTACTGAGTGTTGGCGTGGTCACCACGCACATGCAACTGGCCGTACGAGTCATTGGCCACGCCGGGCGCCTGGAGCAATACCTGGTTGAAGGACGTGTTCTCCCCCGCAGGTAAGGCCTCAATATCCTTTTGGTCAAAAGTGTAGCTACTGCCTCCCGTCGTTGGCGACAGGCCGTTTCGGGCCTCGTTCAAGCGCTCCGCCATGACTGATATCTCCAGTGCTTCCCGGGCGGCCAGGGTCAATGTCGTAGTGGCTATTGCTCCGGCCGCTGCCGTCACGACGGCGGTGCTTGCCTGAAAGCCGGGTTTTCCCCCCAGGACCGCATAGGTGCCGGGCTTCACATCCGAAAACACGAAGTGACCGTCCGCATCACTCTTGGTCCTGCCTCTGATAGTTTTATCGGGTGATTCCAGTTTCAGACTTGCCCCGGACAGGGGCCTTCCAAGGGCGTCCTTGATCGTTCCCTGGATTTCGCTAGTAGCTCCAGGGGCGGCATAAACCACGGCCGCCATTATGATGAAAAGAGCGAGCGCCAATGCGGAGCCCGTTAAAACCTTTATTTGTCCCATTGCATTCTCCTATTAGGCCTAAGGCTTCATAGCCCAAGCACAAAAGCTCCAGGCCGCAAGCATACGACTTTAGACCGGCATGTTCGCTTTAACACCGCGTCGTTTTAAACATTGCTATTCAGGATTGTGAAGCAGGTTCAAGCGGGAGGGGCACGGGCACTGACAGGGGTGGAAAAGGTTTTGACGGTACCAGGAGTGGCAGGGATGAAAAATTCGATTTTGGCAAGATCCTGGCAGATTACACTGATAGGGATTGGCAAATCAGCCGGTTGGTGTTGGAGGCTGGCGTTACAGACCGGACAATCGTCGTGGTCGCCTCCGTCATCGTGATGATGAAAGGCCACCGCGAGGGTGGAAAACATTATTAAGCATATGCAAAAAATCGACAGACGCTTGAACATGGCTTCAAATAGAAAGGACATTGGTTTGTTTGTCAAGGGCTTTTCTGCAAAAACCGGTGGCGTTAACGTGACAAAGCAGAATTAAAGCGCTATACATTTATGAAAAGGAAGCGAGGTCTGAATTTCGGGATTGGGCTGTCGACATCCCGGGTCCATTATTCGGATTGGTGCTTGAACGCTGGCGGAAACGCACACGGATCCCTCAGCGGAAAAGCGAAATCGACGGCTTTCTCAGAGTGACGTGTCCGGACCGGGCAAGGCAGCACTGTAAAGGCACGGGCCTAACCCGTTGCCCCTGAGCGGCACGATACCCAAATGTATCGGAACGAAGAACGCCGGCATTCGAGCCGGGTTAAGTTTGGCGGAATGAACCGAAAACTTACCTTAATCTTCCTCGTTTGTTTTTCTTTCTCCATTCTGGGGTGTGCGTTTCATCACCATGAAGATGGAGATTGCCACGATAATTGCGCCGTCTGCTTTTGTGTCTTGCACCATTCAAATCTGGCTTTTCAG
>Ga0074046_10005378_pt1 | contig 10238 bp, 9 predicted proteins | sample BogForMeECP23OM3_FD_94441 | JGI IMG/M metagenome (GOLD analysis project Ga0074046, IMG submission 94441) | Bog forest soil microbial communities from Calvert Island, British Columbia, Canada - Bog Forest MetaG ECP23OM3 | ecosystem: Environmental > Terrestrial > Soil > Wetlands ...
ACTATAGGATATAGCCACTTTTGAGAAGTCGATCGCTGTTCCCCCGGGAGCTAATCCCATGCTGAAGTTAACATATTTAATGGTGTTACCGACAGCTCCAGTGCCAGAACCTGTACCATATACATTTCCAACAATCTCCAAGGTCGAACTTGTCTGTTCAACACTGGTGTGCACGGTCTGCTGTGCCTTCTGGGTCGTGAAGAACCCGGCACCCAACACTACATAGGCGAACACCGCAGCAACGACAACGAATGCGACCAGCACAATCGCTGCCTCGAGGCCTGTGAATCCCCGGTCATCTGATCTGAACGAAATCATAAATCACCTCTATAATTCATGTCATACCATATAACAGATTGTTCGGACTTTTATCTATATAACTCAGTCTTTGTCAAAAAAACGTTTAAAACTTTCCTTATACAATTATTATTAGTGATTCTTAAAATTAATAATATAATAAGGTATTTAAACTAGGAGGCGTTGGGGGCCTTTAGTGGCCAACAGACAAGGTGCAAATCTGCCGTATTTTGAAAACAGAGGGGTATTTAGGCATATTTTCCACAGGAATAGAAAAAGGAAGATTTGCGGGGCTTTCTTGTAGTCACTAAATATCAGGGGGTGAAAAGGAGTCTCGCGATGCCCTTCGGTTGCCAATCTCCTGCAAATCGAACAATTTTATTCCCTAATCGAAAAAAACCCGATTTTTGCCGCGAGCCTCTTTCAAATCCCGTGCAACAGTAAGCCTCAGCCGTGATTTGAACACGGGACCTGCTGATTACAAGTCAGCCGCTCTGCCAACTAAGCCACTGAGGCGCCATATACCATAGATTTTTTATGATAAAAAAGATGGTGCTCGCCAAAAGGACAACGGGATACGACACATTGCAGAGAGATTGAAATCCCTGAACCATTATGTGATGTTTAGGTTGATACACCAATAAAAATGAAGAATTTGAGGAAACACATTATACCGACCAGCACGTAAATTCCTCTAGAGATGGCACAGCTCACCGTGGACATCGGAGGAAGCCCGGGTATCAACTGCCGCGGTTTCTGCGAATACTGTTATTTCAAAAAAGTCCGTGGCGTCCAGCCGCTGGGGTGCCGGTACTGTCTTCCGTTCAGGAAAGGCTGTGACTACTGCACCCGGGGTGTCAAGGAAGAATACGCCGGGTTCAAGGACCTCAGGACCATCGCGGACGAGACGCTCGCAAATCTCCAAGGCAAAAGCGGGGACCTCGAACGAATTACGATTAGTGGAGGAGGAGACCCGAGCTGCTATCCTCGGTTTGCAGATCTTGTCGAACTTCTCGGCAGCATGGAAGCCCCGCTCCATATTGGTTATACCAGTGGAAAGGGATGGGACGACCCTGCCATCGCAGATCTGCTTATCGATAACGGTCTTTCTGAGATATCCTTCACGATCTTCGCATCCGACCCGCAGCTCCGCAGGCGCTATATGCATGATCCGACCCCGGAAATTTCGTTGGGGATCCTTGAGAACCTGTGCAGTTCAGTAGATGTGTATGCCGCGGCGGTAGTTCTTCCCGGTATCAACGACGGCAGGGTTCTGGAGGAGACCTGCCGGTGGCTCCAGGACCAGGGGGCAAAGGGCCTGATCCTGATGCGGTTTGCGAACAACGCCGACCAGGGGCTCATCCTCGGGAACAGCCCGGTCATGAGTAAGCAGAAAGTCCAGAGCGTCGAGTCGTTCCGTGACATGATCACGGACCTCAGCAAAAAGTTCACCATGAAAATATCCGGCACGCCGCTCTGGGACCCGGAGATCGGCTCGCCGTTCGCGATCCTTGATGAGCCAGACCTGCTTGCAAAACTCCCCCGGGTCACAAAAAGGGCGAGCGTAATCAGCGGCAGTATTGCAGCATCCTATATCGAAAAGGTTTTACATTCCTGTGGTTCGGAGGTTCCGGTCACAGCGGTACGGAAAGAGATTGCCTGTCTTATTACCATAGATGATATCCGCAGCCTTAATCTTTCAGAACTGGAGGAGGTAGCAATTATTCCTGGCCGGGCGTTTGTTCACAATGCGGAAGTACAGAAAGTCCTCAGCCGGGACGGTACCGACCGTCCTGTAATTCGGGGGCCGGATATGCTAACTGCAGATGCTGAGACCAGTATGGGAATGGCACGGGACCAGGTACTTATAATGGAAATGGAAGGTTTTGCTGAGTTGATCCAGACCATCAACAGGTACGGAAAATAGATAACTTCCCGGAAAATGATAAATTAGGGGACAGGTTAACATCCAACTTTTTCAAAATATATGACAGAAAAAAGGGATGACCAGGTAACCGGAATAATTTTCAAAAAAAAGTGAATCATCGACGTAAGATATATGGATTCGGTGTTTGTTCACCAAGTCCGTTCTATCGCAATTTACGAACCCCACAACGGCAGGAATATGGTGAAGGCGAAGTCACTGGAGCATCTGAGGGGGGCAAGTTTCATTCAACAAACACGGTATACTTAATCGCCGGAATGGGATATACCCTAAAATTATAAGAGTGCTGCAGTGATGCAATCCGGACTCAACAAAACGGCGACTGCAATAAATAGGCCAGCCATTCTTTTTTGATCTCCTCCTTTTCCTCAACACCCTTTTTCAGTTTGTCCAAGATGTTCAGGGAAAGGTAAATTACTCTGACTCCGAGAATGATCCCGAATGTATAATCGGAAACGAAGAAAGATCTGTGAAGGAAACTGATGCTGCGGGAGGGTTACGATCCCCCGATCTCCAGATGTCCCAAAGCGTGAACGCGAGGACGAGTTCAACAACCCTATGAGTCTGGCGCCCTAACCAGCTAGGCCACCGCAGCACAAAAGTGCATAATAAAAAGGCCGTAAAAATTATTAAAGGTATTCATGAGTCGTCGGGATGAATACTCATTCCTTCTTCTGCTCCATGTACATGTTGACGGCTGCCGTGATCGCGGCCACCTTCTTGCCCTGCTCGAAAGAGCCGGCAAGAGTCTGCATCCGGGTCTCTTCGTCCCGTGTGTAGCGTTCGAGAGTATTCAGGATGTGCTCTTCCTGCAAGAAGTGCGTGTGCGTGTTTCCTTCAACAAACTGCTGGTTGTTCATGATCGCATAGTGGAGGGGGAGTGTGGTCCTTATACCGAGAATAATATATTCGGAGATGGCTCGTCGCATCCGCATTATCGCCTCGGCCCTGGTACTGTCCCAGGCACAGAGTTTTGCGATCATCGAATCATAATTGGGCGGGATCGTGTAACCCATGTGGATGCCGCTGTCAACGCGAATGCCCGGGCCGCCCGGCGAGCGGTACCGGATAATTTTCCCCGGGTCGGCAGCAAAGTTGTTGAGCGGATCTTCTGCATTTATTCTGCACTCAATCGCATGTCCGCGGATCGAAAGGTTCGCCTGTTCAAACGGCAGCTGTTCCCCGGCAGCAATGGCAATCTGCTGTTTGACCAGGTCGATACCGGTAATTATCTCGGTAATGGTGTGTTCGACCTGGAGGCGGGTGTTCATCTCCATGAAATAATATTCTCCCTTGCTGTACAGGAACTCCACGGAACCAGCGTTGGTGTAGTCCGATGCCTCCGCTACCTTGAGTGCGGACAACGACATCCGGTCACGCAGTTCCGGACTCATGATTGGTGACGGTGCCTCTTCGATGAGTTTCTGATGCCGGCGCTGGATCGAACATTCCCGGTCGTAAAGGTGGACGGCATTGCCGTGTTCGTCGGCAAGCACCTGGAATTCGATATGGCGGGGCTTGACAAGGTATTTTTCGATGAATACCGTTGCATCACCAAAAGCTGACTTGGCGATGCGCATGCCGGCCGTGATTGCATCTTCAAGGGCTTTTTCATCATGGACGATCTGCATCCCGATACCGCCCCCGCCGGCGCTGGCCTTGACTATAACCGGGTAGCCGATCTGGAGTGCAACCTTTTTTGCATCATCGATATTGTTTATGCCCCCTTCTGTACCGGGGAGAACAGGGACACCTGCATCCCTCATCATCTGTTTGCTTCCGATCTTTGATCCCATCGCCTTGATCGTTTTCCAGCGGGGCCCGATGAAGATCACGTTCTCGTCAAGGCACAGTTTGGCAAACCGGTAATTTTCTGCCAGGAACCCGTAACCCGGGTGCACGGCCTCGGCACCGCTTTTCTTGGCGATATCAATGATCCTCTCCATGTTAAGGTAACTCTTGGAAGGATGGGCATCACCGACATGAAACGCCTCATCAGCATACTTGACGTGGAGGGCGTTTTTGTCGGCAGTAGAGTAAATTGCCACCGTTTCAATGCCAAGCTCCCGGCACGCGCGCATGACCCGGATGGCAATTTCACCGCGGTTGGCGATCAGCAGTTTTTCAAAATATTTCATTGAACCACCAGCAGGACATCGCCGTTCTGGACGACATCGCCGGTATCGACAAAGATCTCGGTGACCTTTCCATTGACCGGGCTGTGTATGGGATTCTCCATCTTCATCGCTTCAAGGACAACGAGGGTATCGCCTTTCTTCACAACGGTCCCCCGGCTGACGAGGACCTGAAGTACCATACCCTGGATATTGCTTTTGACGCCTCCTGCAAATTCACCCCTCGGGATCTTCTGGGGTGTGACGCCGGTCACTTCAATTTTGCTCCCGCCGACGGAGACGATCCGGACGGAAAAGACCTCGCCATCAACTTCTACTTCCATCTGGCTCGGGACCTCGGCAGAAGGTTTTGATGAGGTCTGTTTTTTTGGGATCTCTTCGAGGGATCGCTCACCCTTGAGGAACGAGGGTGCAATCGCCGGGTAAAGGATATAGGTGAGGATATCCTCTTCTTTCCTGACAAGACCCGCGCTTATCGCTTCCTCTTTCATCTTCTCGTACGCAGGTTCAAGGAGGTCTGCGGGACGGACAGTGATCACCTCTTCGTCGCCTATGATCATGGTGCGGATCTCATCGGTGACCGGTGCGGGAGATTTTCCATACAATCCCCTCATGTAGTCTTTGACTTCTTTTGTCACATTCCGGTACCGTTCCCCGTTCACCAGCACATTGAGTACTGCCTGCGTCCCGACAATCTGGCTGGTCGGGGTAACAAGCGGGGGATAGCCAAGGTCCTTTCGCACGCGGGGAATCTCCTCGAGAACCTCGTCCCAACGGTTCAGTGCGTCCTGTTCCTGGAGCTGAGAGACAATGTTGGAGATCATTCCCCCCGGCAGCTGGTAAATGAGTACATCGCTGTCGACCCGTTCCGAGATCGGATTGAGCAGGCCTGCATATTTCGACCGTATCTGCAGGCAGACGTTGCGGACCGCCCTGAGTTTGATAAGATCAATTCCCGTCTCGCGGGGTGTACCGATCAGCGACGCGACTACGCTCTCGGTAGGTGGCTGGGAAGTCCCCATGGAAAACGGCGACATTGCAGTGTCGAGGATATCGACACCTGCCTCGATTGCTGCCTGGTAGCTCATGGGTGCGATCCCGCTCGTGGAATGGCTGTGCAGGCAGACTTTGACATCCACCGCTTTTTTGATCCCCGCAATCAGCTCCTGTGCTGCGTCCGGCATAATGAGTCCAGCCATGTCCTTGATACAGATGGAATCGCAATCGAGTGCATAGAGATCTTTTGCCATCTCAATAAAAGTCTGGGTATCATGGACCGGGCTGGTCGTATAGGATATCGTGCTCTGGAGGTGGGCCCCCGCTTTTTTCACCTGGTCCATCGACCGTGTCATGTTCCTGATGTCATTCAGGGCATCGAATACGCGGAAAATATCGACGCCGTTTTTATAGGATGCATCGATGAATTTGTCGACAACGTCATCCGGGTAATGACGGTACCCGACAAGGTTCTGGCCCCTGAGCAGCATCTGGATGGGCGTGTGCCGGAGCTCGGCCTTGAGTGCCCGGAGACGGTCCCACGGGTCATCATATAAAAACCGGATGCAGGTGTCGATCGTTGTACCGCCCCAGGCTTCGACCGAGAAGAACCCGCAATGATCGATCTCCCGTGCCAGAGGAAGCATATCCTCTGTCCGGAGCCGTGTCGCGATCAGCGACTGATGCGCATCGCGCAGGGTCGTGTCAGTGATCAGGACTTTTTGAGGAGATGCGGTGCGCATAACGTGAAACCTCAGGCGGGACGTAAAATCATTTGTAGCCTCTCAAAAATTCATCGGTATAGTATAAAAAATTCACTAACGGGAAGGAAGGTAATGATGAAAATACCGGCAGCGGCCAGAGAACCAATGATGTCCGTTCCCGTTGTCCTGAATTCGGGGCACAGAGTTCCGCCGTTATGGTACCCTCTTACGGCAAGAATGTCGGCGGCGGCGTCAGCACGGGAAAGTGCGCCATGAACGAGAATGAGCCCTGTCGGGACAATACTCCCCACCCCCCAGAAAATACCCTTGAGCTTTTCGGCTATCCTGATCCGGTCGAAATCCGCAACAAGTAAATTCAGTGACTGCATCCCCATTTCGGCGAGCAGGCCAAGTTCGAACCCTGCCCCGTCACCGAACATCCAGACCGCGAGCTCAAGGAATTCTTTGCTCTGCTGCTCCTGATACACCCACATCCCGATAAGGACGATCACCAGCATACGGAAAAAATAGGATAGCCCGCCACCGCCGGTTAATTCAACAATAGCGCTGAAAAATGCCATCAGAACGATCAGGGGGACCATGAGCCTGAATTGTTTTAGAATCTGAAGACGCTTGGTAAATACCAACCACCAGATAAAAACCAGAAATGCTCCGGTGATACTGAGAAATGCTGCGAGGGAGAGAACGATCGCAGCGCCTATCCGCAGCCTTACGTCCTGCATGCCGCCTCCAGCAGATCTTCCGGCGAGATATTGCACGGAGTCCTTCCTGCAGCCATGAGGTTTTTGATAATCCCCGGGGCATGCCGCCATGCACCGAGTGCTTCCGGCATTCCTCCAAGATACCGGAGCTCACAGTTTTGGATCTCCCAGAGATGATCGACCCGGGGAAACAAGGTCTGCTCATGCGTGATAATTATGGTAATTCCCTTTTTCCGGAGGGACAGGTCATGGCATACCCGTTCTTTTTCCTGAACATCCAGCGAACTGAACGGTTCATCGAGTATCAAAAGATCATACTGTCCGCCTAGCACACATGCCAGGTTGAGGCGCTTCAGTTCGCCCCGGCTCAGCTTCAGGGGATTGAGCTCTTTTTTCCCGTACAGTTTTACTGATGAAAGCACCGTGAAAGGATCAAGCCCCCATGATGTGCACTCCTCTTCAAGAGTCAGGCCGGTGATATGGGATTCCGGAAACTGGAAGGAGACCATTACCGACGTGACCCCTTCCATGTCAATAGAGCCGGAGAAGGAACTGAAAAGTCCGGATAACAGCAGCGCCAGCGTGGATTTCCCGCTCCCGATATTCCCGCTGATCAGGTGGACTCCTTCACTGAAAGTTCCGCGTGCTGAAAGTGACCACTCCCCGCGGATAGCACGCACCGAATCCATAGTAATCTTCATCGTGAGCACTTCCATGACAATGGATAATACGGTGTGCCGGCAAGCGAAGCAAAGACGGATTCCGGTGTGCCGGCAAAACAGACACTTCCGTTTTCCAGATACACGAGGTGATCTCCGCAGGATGCCCTTTCCATGTCCTGCGTGCAGCAGATGATGTAAGGGACATCGCTCTTCCTAATCACGAGGTCGGCAGAACCTGCCATGTCGGCATCCAGGTGGGAATCGCATTCGTCAAGAATAAGGACCAGTGGGTGATGAACGAGTGCGGTTGCAAGGGCAACGAGCACTTTTTCCCCCCCGGAAAGTCCGCGTATCTGCCGCTTTGAGAGATGGGTGATGCCCAGCGTTTCCATACAAAGACTGACCTGACTATCAATCTCTTTGCATTTCATATGGCGGAATCTGAGCGGGGAAGCGATCTCATCCTCCACTGTCTCAAACAGGATGTTCCGGTCAGGAAATTCGTTGATCCATCCGGTATCGATCTCCCGGGGGGGAGCACCATCAATCAGCACGCTCCCGGATTCGGGCAGAACGATACCGGCGAGAATCTTGAGGATCGTTGTCTTTCCGCTGCCATTCGGCCCGATGATCGATGTCGTTCCCGGCCCGATAGCAAGCGAGCTGATCCCGACTGCACCGAACCGGAGGTTTGCAATCGTGATCATGGAAGATTTTTCGCAATTGTGTAGGCAGCCGATGCCTTGAGAGCATCACCGGGAACGAAGGGAAGTGCTCCCACAATCACTGAAGGGAGGAAAGCCCTTCCGAGGGAAATCATCAGCCAAGCCACCCCGCAGGCATAGATAATCACGGTTGCGGCTACGATCCCGGTGATACGGATATAAGCGGACTCATGTTCATAGGCAAGACCCACTGCAAGGGCAGCAAAGATGAACCCGATCAGGTATCCCCCGCTCGGCCCGAGAAGCACTCCAAAACCTGTTATGCCATTATGAAATATCGGGAGACCGAGAGCACCGAGGATCACATAGAGCGATACCGGAATTAACGCATACTTCCGCATCACTGCGCCCGCAAGAATGATAAACAGGGTCTGGAGGGTGAACGGGACCGGGAAAAACGGGATGGAAACCCAGCTTCCCAGTGCGATGAGGGCGATAAACGCGGCTGAATGACTGATGACCCGTGACCTGTTCAAGTCTCCAAACATCGTCAACCCAAAAGAATTATGCGGTTGACGATAAAAAAGGAATGGTTACTGGTGAGAACAGTCGCCGGCGATGACCCGTTCGAGTTTCCCGTTGTCTTTTCGTATGATGAGTGCACCGAATTCATCGATGTCAACCGCATCACCTTCGAAACTGTTCTTGAGGGTACGGATCTGGACCCGGTTTTCGAGAGTACAGGACATGCTCTTCCATTCCTGGATAATTGCATCGTATTCCCCGCTTTCGATGAGAAGATAACGACTTTCAAATTCTTTGAGAATACGGGCAAGGAACGAGGCACGGTCAACCTCATGCCCGACCTCAGCACTGATAGTGGTAATGCTGTTCTGGAGGGACGGCGAAAAATTGTTCAGGTGCACATTCACGTCAATACCGATTCCAAGGAGGCAATGATGGACCGTATCGGCCTCTGCAGAAAGCTCTAGGAGCAGCCCGGCAACTTTCTTGCTGCCGATAAAAATATCATTCGGCCATTTGATCAGGGCGCCAAGATCGAACTCCTTACGGATTGCCCGGGCAACGGCAATTGAACCTGCCATCGTTATCATGAAGACATGATCGATAGGCACATGGGGTTTGAGCACAATCGTTATCCAGATCCCACCGCTTGGGGAGACCCACGCCCTCCCCATTCTGCCGATACCGCCGGTCTGCTCTTCAGCGATGATCACCATGCCATGCATCTTCTCGACATCACCTTCCGAGCAGAGCTGCTTGCCTATCCAGATCGTGGAGGGGGTATTCTCGAGATACCGCATTTTTTTGCCGATAAATTTGGTCTGGAGCTTTTTATGGATCTCGTACGGGAGCAGCTTGGCACTTGTACGGGTGAGCCGGTACCCTTCTTTCTGTGAGGAAGAGATATCATAGCCCATCATGCGGAGCTCATTGATGTGCTTCCATACCGCTGACCTTGTAATCCCGAGTTCGTTGCTGATAACCTCCCCGGATATCGGGGTTGTTGAACGTTCAAGGATTTCGAGCACTTTAAACGCAGAATCTGGCAAGGATATCACCGCTTGGACTCGATAAGTTCCGATGGAAGCGGGCAGGGATCTTTCCCGCATACCTGTTTGAGTATCGCAGACTGGTGTTCCATAAGCGTGGCGAGATCAAATATTCCAGTTATATCAACCACACCGATTGCACCAATCGCTTTCCCCTCATGGTCCCTGATTGGCGCGACCGCAACCGGTACCCCCTTGTATGCACCTGACGAAGGGGTGATTTTTATCAGCTGGTTTTTGGAGATCGCTTCAATGAGGACAGGGCCGTTGTAATGGCGGTCGATGACTCTCCCGTCCTCAACCCGGATCCCGTCCCTTTCGAGAGATTTTGCCGTGACCGGGAGCCGGTGGATCAGCTCATGGAGTGCGAGGACAATCGGTTCAAGGTCGGCGGCCTCTGCGCTGCAGGACAATGTATAGCGGTGCATAAAAATACCTCAATACTCTGGTCATTTTCTATCTAGAAGAAGGTTGCGCCGCTTGCTGACGCAGACGAACCAGAAATCAGGCAGGTAATAAATTCGGCTTTGTAGAAATC
>Ga0074046_10005379_pt1 | contig 10237 bp, 11 predicted proteins | sample BogForMeECP23OM3_FD_94441 | JGI IMG/M metagenome (GOLD analysis project Ga0074046, IMG submission 94441) | Bog forest soil microbial communities from Calvert Island, British Columbia, Canada - Bog Forest MetaG ECP23OM3 | ecosystem: Environmental > Terrestrial > Soil > Wetlands ...
CTTGGTAAGTTATTGATTCTCATTGAAGATTGGGATTCGAGCCCCTAGATCGCTTCCGCTGCTACTTTGGTTGTTGCTGTTCGCCGCGATCGCGCCGAGTTGTTACGCCGGCACAGTACCGCATCATCCTCCGTCGGGGACTGCCCTAAAACGTCGAGTCATCCGTCCGATGACCAAGAAAATGGTAGCGGTGACTGACACGCTTAGACCGGCAGTGATGCTCACCCAGGAGGTCATCAAGAAGTTTTCGGCTGTCGAGAACGGCCTTCTCGGCGCCGGCGGCGGTGCGGGAGTTTCGGGCTGAAAGTCGATTTTCGGATCAGGCTTCTGAACCTCAGCCTCGTTCGATGAAAGGGTTGACGTTGGTGGCGGCGGCAGGGTGTAGCCGTAAAACGAGATTAGGACGTTAAAGACGAGCGGCAAGGAGTGCAGTGAACAACACCGCTGAAAGCAACACGAACAATGAGACAACAAGCGCCTTGCGAAGAAGCGACATCGTCTCCCTTCCCACCTCAGTTACGGCGTGATCTCGCAAAAGACAGCACAGCCATATGCACTACCGCTGGATGCAGTGCCGTAGAGATTGCCGTTCGCGTCGAGTATCACGGTTCTGCGTGGAGATTCCCCGTCGTTGCCCCTGGTGAAATCGCAGAGCGAGGTGCGGTCAAAAATCACCATTTGCTCGTGCTTCGGCGTAGGCACCTTTCCTGCCGACGATGAATGCGCCTCCGGCGACGAATTCTGATATGCGGTAGAACACGCCTAGATCCATCTGGACACAGGCGGAAACAACTGGATCGGCGCGGATTTCAGCAAACACTGCATCCCCGGCACGGTGCATCGCTTCGCCTTCGTCGTTCGTGACGAAGATAAGGGGAGTACTATAGTCGAGTAACGCTCGCTTCTCGGACCATCCCATTTCCTTGAAAAGTTGAATAGCCATCTGCCAGTCGCTCAGGCGCAGTTCGAGCACTTCTTTGCGACGGTAGAGCTCGATTACTGATTCTTGGGCTTCCCGTTCGGTCGCCGCGCCGTCCGCACAACCCTCATTCGTTGAGAACAGCTCCATCAGGTCGTAAGTAAGGTCGTATTCCTGCCGGATCCACCTGTAAAGGAGTACAAGATGTCTTCCGTCCAACCCGATCCCGAGTGCGTCAGGCGGTACACCGTCCCGCTGTTGCGCGCGCCGCCCATCCAGGTTGTCCCATACACGTCGCCCTGTGCATCCAGGGTCACACCGCTATTCAGGAGATTACCGGCGATCAGACCCTGGCAGAGATAGTGGTACAACTTCAGTGGTATTGACCATTAGTCACCAAACGGCTAGAAACTTAGCAAGCCCATTTCTCCTTTAGGCAGAACCATGCTCACTCGACCGCGCAGAATCGACGCCCGCACCAATATCGCAAGCGCGAGAAGAATGAAGACGACAATCAGGGCGAACAAAACAACGCATCTGAATACAGAGTGCGCTGCTGAGAGACGAGGAAACACGCGGATTCCAACGCGTATTCCGGTGCGAATCTTCGGCTCCGGAGATAGTAGCACGGGTTATGATGTCGGGATCTGCACCGATATCAGTGAGACTGGCATGGCCTTCGAGACCGAAGCCAATTTGAACCTGTGCGAGCCGGTCCAGATCGAATTTCATCTTACTAACCAGCCTATTTATAGGCGCGAACTGGTACTATTTTATCGAGTAGGCCCTCGCTACGGCGGACACTTCCAAGAGCGCAAACCCTTTTCCACGGTCTTCACTTCCTCAGATAACTGACCCAATCAAAATGAGGGAACGCCCGTGAATGGAATCACCACGGGTCTCTTTTGCGCGCCGGAGGTGTACCAGGGACGGTGGGCAGGGGTGTAGCACGCCCCTCGGTGACACGCTCACTGACGTGATCCCTGGTTCGCAGGATACTCGCCGGAACTAAATGGGTTTGATTCGGAGCCGCAAAAATCCGGAAACAGGACGCAAACGATCGAGAGATCGAGCATATCCCTGTGGAAGTTGTTAATTTAATTGGTGGCGGCGGCTGGACTCGAACTACTCGTGGGAGGCCGCTGCGAGAAACTTGATTCGATTCGGCTTGGAGAACTCACTTAGTGGATGATGAGCAAACCTGAATGTATGGTCCGCCGCCGTGTTGCAAGCGAAAAATGAGAGTGACAGGTGGTCTGCGCAAATGTATACGGCCTTCGTTGGAGCACAAAGCTCCTGGCCATGATGGAATGCGCTGCGCCCTCGTCCTACTTAGTTAGGCAGTCTGGAAAGACTTTTCCGGTTTACAGGTTTCGAGAGCGCCGGGTTCGACCGTTGTGCCATCTCATGAGTCGCCAGCAAACCTGGCAGAAAAAAACATAAACTCGCAGTAGTAGCCGCTGGGTTGCGGATGTGGGAATCGCGCATGCGATTTCCAAGCCTGGCCTCAGCCAGGCGTCATCTGCAGGCCAGTCAGGCTGTCGTTGCAGCGGCCAACCTCGGGTACCGATAGGGTTCCTTCTTGGCGAGCACGGCCCACGCCATGCGCGCCAGCTTATTGGCCAACGCAACTCCTGCGACATTCCGGTGGGTACGCGATGTGAGGTGAGCCAACCACGCGCTGAGACCGGGAGATTGCTTCGCGCTCTGTTGCAGGACGGCTCGTGCCCCGTGCACGAAAAGTCTTCGCAAGTAGGAGTTCCCACGTTTGCTGATCCCGAGCAGCTTTTGCTTGCCGCCGGTGGAGTGTTCTCGTGGGACTAACCCTATCCAGGCGGCGAACTCTCGCCCTCTGCGGAAGGCCGCTCCGTTGCCGATCGCCGCGATGACTGCGGTTGCCGTCACCGGTCCGATGCCGGGGATCGTCACCAGCCGTTGGCAGGCTTCGTTGTCGCCAGCCGTTTGCTTGATTACCGTATCGGCTTCGTCGATCCGCCTCTGCAAGTGATCGAGCTCCAGCTGCAGCTGCGCCAGCAGCAGGCGCACTGCGCCCGACAGCTTAGTGTCGGCGTCTTCTAGGATCCCGGGCAATGCCGCTTCTATATGGCACCGCCCCTTGCGCACCGTTATGCCGCGTTCTAGCAGTAATCCACGAATCTGGTTGATAACCGCGGTGCGACGCGCTACCCAACGCTCGCGCACCCGGTGCAGGGACTGCAGATCCAGTTGGTCATCGCTCTTGATCGGCACGAAGCGCATGCTTGGCCGGGCCACGGCTTCCGCGATCGCCTCAGCGTCGATATAGTCGCTCTTGTTCGTCTTCACGTAGGGCTTCACATACTGCGCCGGGATGAGCCGTACTTCATGGCCTTGCTCGCGCAGCGCCCGACCCAGAAAATGTGACCCTCCGCAGGCTTCCATGCCAATCAAATTGACCTGCCGGTTGGCCGTGAAATGCAGCAGTTGCTTGCGCGAAAACTTCTTGCGCACCACCACCTCGCCGCTCAGGTTAAGCCCAACGAGATGAAAGACCGTCTTGCCGAGATCAATACCGATCGTGTGTAGTTCCATGGGATGCCTCCTCCGTACCCTCCTTATATCTCAGCTGCTCGCTGAGTAAAGGCGGCGGACCATCCCATTAGTTAAGAAGGTCGCTCCCGGCTATACTGACCCCTCCTCAGGAAAAGAGATGTACATGGCCTACTGCGCGTCCTGTCACGGAGCCGATGGAAAGGGCAATGGCCCGGCAGCCGCAGCGTTGAAGACGCAGCCGACCGACCTCACGCAGATCTCGGCGAAAAATGGTGGCACTTTCCCGGACGTGCACATCGCCCAGATCATCAAGGGCGATTCCAGCACCGCGGCGCACGGGAGTAAAGAGATGCCAGTTTGGGGGCCCATGTTCCTGGAGATGGGACATGATACGGCGCAGGTGCAATTACGCATCCGCAACCTGACGAAGTACCTGGCTTCAATCCAGCAAAAGTAGTCGCATTCGCCATCGGGGATGGATAGGCTTGCCCGGCCGGCAGTGTCTCAGCGGCTGGCGAGGGGCCTTCGATTCCCTTTCTTGGCGGCATTGGCTGTACTGCAGAAATCTAACTGCAACACCCTAACCTCTGCTTCGTTGACACTCCGCTTGGGGGCTGTTAGCTTTAATAGTTCCGGTAACAGCCCTGCGCCCTCAGTGCTTCTTCAGCAGTAGGCATTCACGAACACACAATGGACAAGACTCTCAAGCAAGTAGGCGAATTACTGCTCGGAGCCATTCCGACAATAGTCATTCTGCTGCTGCTTTATGCCATCTACAATCTATTGGTCCGCAAGCCGCTAATGCGAGTGCTGGAACAGCGTCGCGAGCGCAGTGAAGGCGCCATACTGAAAGCCCGTGCTGACGTGGCGGCTGCAGAAGCCAAGACCCACGATTACGAGGCACGCTTGCGAGAGGCCCGGCTGGCGATCTTCAAGGCCCAGGAAGCCCGCCGGCAGGCGGCGCAGCAGGCCCGCGCCGAGATTCTGGCGCAGGCGCGTGTCCGGGCCCAGCAGCAAATTCGGGAAGCCCGCACTGCCATCGAGCAGGACATGGCCGCAGCACGCAGTGGTTTGCAGGCTGAAGTAGAGAGACTGTCATCCGAGATCATACGCACTGTCCTGAGGTCCGCGGGTGGGGCTTCCGCGATCGGGGGTCAACCGTGACAGGAACTTCTAAGCGCCTTCTGATCCTTAGCTTCCTGGGAGTCTTCCTGGCGCTTGGCATGATTCCCGCGCAGGAGCATGGGGCTTCGCCTTCCGCCTCTACCGCTCAGACCGAACAAACGCCCAAGGCCGACCAGCAAAATTCACCTGAGAATCCCAATGCAGAATTCGGCAAGGAGCTAACCAAGACCTCGGAAGAAGCCGCCGAGGAAGCCGGTAAGAGGGATGCGAAAGTGGAAATGGAGTTGAAGGCGGAGCATTCCCCGATCGTGTCCTGGATCGGTCGCGTTATTAGAATCGGCCCGGAGCGGGCATACTTTCTTTCGCTGCTTATCAACTTCGGCATCCTGATCGCTTTCTTCTGGGTGTTGTTGAAGGGGAAGATCCCGCAGATGTTCCGCGACCGTACGGCTGCGATTCAGAGGGGCATTAAAGAGGCGCAGGCGGCCAGCGCGGACGCGGCCCGGCGCTTGCAGGACATCGAATCGCGCCTGGCAAGGCTGGACACTGAGGTGGCGGAGATTCGGTCCTCGGCCGAAAGCGAAGCCGCCGCTGAAGAAGCTCGCATCCGCCAGGCCGCTGAGGAAGACAAGCACAGAGTGGTCCAATCCGTTGAAATGGAGATTGACGCCATCGCCCGCAATGCCCGCCGCGAATTGAAGAGCTACGTTGCCAACCTCGCGGTTGATCTGGCGTCCCGGAAGATCCGAGTGGATGAGCACACCGATCAGGCCCTGGTGCGCGAGTTCGTTGACCAGTTCGGAAAGGATGGCAAGTAAGCATGGCTGCCGTTTCCAGCCGTTATGCCCGCGCTCTAGTGGAGGTCGTCCTCGAGCAGAGGATCGACGCCGATGTGGCCCGGCAACAGTTGAACTCGATCGCGGAAGCGGTCCGTGAGAGTGGCGATTTGCGCCGAGTATGGGAATCGCCGGCCATCTCAGCCGAGCAAAAGCGCAGTGTGCTGGACGCCATTGTTGGTCAGATTGGCGCCTTTAAGGCGGTCCGGAATTTCGTCGCGGTCATCATCGATCATCGGCGGATCCCCATGCTGCATGACATCGTTCGTCAGTTCGGGGTTGAACTCGATGCGCAGTTGGGATTTGTGGAAGCCAAAATCTCCAGCGCCCGCGAGCTATCGGCGGATGAAAGGCGGGTGTTGGAGTCTCAGGTCGAGCGCATGACTGGCAAGAAGGTGCGCTCCCATTACACTTCCGACCTGGGGTTGCTGGGCGGGGTTGTGGTGCGTGTCGGCAGCACCATTTACGACGGCTCCGTACGCGGACAGCTGGAAAAGATGAAGCAGGACCTTATTACCGCCTAGCGCGGATTTTCATTGGTATTACCGGAACGGAATTATGGCGCAGATCAAAGCAGACGAGATCACGAAGCTCATACGGGAGCAGATCGACAACTACGAAACCAAGATTGCCGTCGATGAAGTCGGCACCGTCATGTCCATCGGCGACGGCATTGCCCGCGTCTATGGCCTGGACAAAGTGATGGCAGGCGAACTGCTCTCCTTTCCGCACAACGTCGCGGGCATCGCTATGAACCTGGAAGAAGACCAGGTCGGCGTGGTGCTGCTGGGCGAATACACCGAAGTGGAAGAGGGCGACGAAGTAAAGCGTACCGGCCGCATCATGAGTGTGCCGGTGGGCGATGCCATGGTCGGCCGCGTGGTCAACTCGCTGGGCCAGCCTATCGATGACAAGGGCCCGGTCAACACCGACAAGTTCATTCCGCTCGAACGTCTCGCGCCCGGCGTCATTGATCGCCAACCAGTAAAAGAGCCCATGGCCACTGGACTGAAGGCCATCGACTCCATGATTCCCGTCGGCCGCGGCCAGCGCGAGTTGATCATCGGCGACCGCCAGACTGGCAAGACCGCGGTTGCGCTCGACACCATCATCAACAGTAAGGGACGCGACCTGATTTGTATCTACTGCGCCATCGGCCAGAAGCGGTCGTCGGTCGCGCAGGTGGTAAAGACGCTGGAAGACTACGGCGCGATGGAATACACCATCGTGGTGTCGGCCTCGGCTTCCGATCCGGCGCCGACGCAATATATTGCGCCCTACGCCGCATGCGCCATGGGCGAGTTTTTTCGCGACACCAAACGGCACGCGCTGTGCATCTATGACGATCTTTCCAAGCACGCGGTCGCGTATCGTGAAATCTCGTTGCTGCTGCGCCGTCCGCCAGGACGCGAAGCCTATCCCGGAGACGTGTTCTACCTTCACTCGCGCTTGCTGGAACGCGCGGCAAAGCTCAGCGACCAGCTTGGCGGGGGTTCGCTGACCGCCCTGCCAATCATTGAAACCCAGGCGGGCGACGTTTCGGCCTACATTCCGACCAACGTCATCTCGATTACCGACGGCCAGATCTACCTCGAAACCGACTTGTTCAACTCCGGGGTGCGCCCCGCGGTGAACGTCGGGCTGTCGGTCAGCCGCGTCGGTGGAAACGCGCAGATCAAGGCCATGCGCCAGGTTGCCGGCACGCTGCGACTGGATCTGGCTCAGTATCGCGAGCTGGCCGCGTTCTCGCAGTTCGGTAGCGATCTCGACAAGGCAACCCAGGCGCAGCTCGCCCGTGGCGGCCGTCTGACGGAGATTTTGAAGCAGGGCCAATACCAGCCACTTCCGTTTTCGAAGCAGATTCTCATCATCTTCGCGGGAACGCAGGGCCTGCTCGACGACATGCCCATCGAGCAATTGCGCGAGTTTGAGAAGGGCCTTTACTCGTACATAGACACGACCAATGCCGGGGTGCTGAAGTCGATTGAGGAAAAGAAGATTCTCGACGACGAACTGAAGGCTGCCATGACGAAGGTGATCAAGGAATTCAAGGAGCGCTTCGCCAGCGAACACCAGGAAGTCGCGAAGGCAAGCGCGTAGAGACCCATGGCGAACATACGCGACATCCGGCGGCGCATCCGCAGCGTGATAAACACGCGCCAGATTACCAAGGCCATGAAGATGGTCTCGGCGGCCAAGCTGCGCCGGGCGCAGGAACGCGCGCTGGCGGCGCGGCCTTACGCGCTGATGATCACCAACGTTCTGAAATCCCTTGTCAGTCGCACGGATCTCGTCGATCCCAAGACAGGGGAACCGAAGCACCCATTGCTGGCGCAGCGGCCGGAGCAGAACATACTGCTGGTAGTGGTGACCGGCGACCGCGGATTGGCAGGCGCCTTCAACTCGAACGTCTTGAAGGCAGCAGCCAAGTTCCTGGAGTTGTTCAAAGACAAGAACATCAGCATCGCTGCCGTGGGCCGCAAGGGCCGCGACTACATGCGCCGTCGTTATCCTGTGGCAGCTCCGGGAAGCACGGAGCGGGCGGGGCGGGTGCAGGTTGTTGGCGAACACCTCAACATTCTGGGCAAGCTGGAATACGAGGCTGTCTCCGAGATCGTGGAGAGAGTAATCCAGGCTTATGACCACGCTGAGATCGATTCGGTATACGTGATTTACAACGAATTCAAGTCGGTGATCTCGCAGCGGCTGATCGCGCAGCGCATTCTGCCGGTGCAGGAAATCGGCCGCCGCGAAGTGTTTCTGACCGAAGAGTTCACGCTGGAAGAGCGGGAGCGGATGGCCGAGGCTGCCAAGGCCGCGGGTGTCAGCCTGAGAGAGCCTCCGGAAACCGAGGAAGAGCGCCACGCCAAGGAATTTCCCACGCCCGACATCGATTACATATACGAGCAGCCGGCGGAAGAGATATTCCATGGCATGTTGCCGCGCTACGTGGTCTTGCAGCTCTTTCAGGCAATGCTGGAGTCGGTTGCTGCCGAGCAGGCCGCGCGCATGACTGCGATGGATTCGGCCACGAACAATGCCAACGACGTGATTGACTCCCTTACGCTGACCATGAACCGCGCCCGGCAGGCGGCGATTACGAAGGAAATCATCGAGATCGTCAGCGGGGCAGCAGCGTTGTAAGAAAGTTGTCAGTTATCAGTTGCCAGTTGTCAGGCAAGAGACGAGGCACTTAATGAGCTCGGTTCGATATCAGGACTTGATAGCGTGGCAAAAGGCGATCGCGTTCGTAAAAAGAGTGTACGTGGTCACGTCGGAATTGCCTCAAGAGGAGATGTTTGGGCTCAAGAGTCAGATGCGAAGGTCGGCCGTTTCGGTAGCGAGCAATATTGCTGAGGGCCAGGGCCGAACCACTGCAGGCGAGTTTTATCAATTCCTGGGACACGCCCGAGCCTCGCTTTATGAACTTGAAACGCAAATGGTGATTGCAGTCGAGTTGGGGTATGTTTCGGCGGAACAATGCGACTCATCGCTTCGTGAAGCGGGCGAATTGGGACGTATTCTCAATGGGCTAATGAGCTCCGTAAAGCCCGCGAGAAAGCTAGCCTCCCGCTCTTCGGTTCTGGCAACTGACAACTGATAACGGACAACTAATTTTATGGCTGAAAATATCGGACACATCATCCAGATCGCAGGTCCCGCGGTGGACGTGCAATTTTCCCAAGCTGCGTTGCCGCCCATCTATTCGGCGCTGCGCGTAACCAGTGACGGCTTCAACGTCCCCGCACCTATCGACGTCATTCTCGAAGTCGAGCAACAGCTTGGCGAGGCGCGTGTGCGCTGCGTCGCCATGGAGCCCACCGAAGGAATGGTGCGCGGCATGAAGGCCATCGATCTCGGCGGCCCGATCACGGTGCCCGTTGGCCGCGGGACGCTGGGCCGCGTGCTCAACGTCATCGGCGAGCCGGTGGACAAGCTGGGCCCGGTGCATTTTGACAAGCGCATGCCCATCCATCGCATGGCGCCGGCATTCGACGAGCAGTCCACGTCGATGGAGATGTTCGAGACCGGCGTCAAGGTCATTGACCTCATCCAGCCGTTCCTGAAGGGCGGCAAGATCGGCCTGTTCGGCGGCGCCGGCGTCGGCAAGACCGTCGTCATCATGGAGCTCATCAACAACGTAGCGCTGAAGCACGGCGGCTTTTCCGTGTTCGCCGGAGTTGGCGAGCGCACCCGCGAGGGCAACGACTTGTGGCTGGAGATGCAGGAGTCCGGCGTGGTCAACATCAAAGATCCCGCGAAGTCGAAGGCCGCGCTTATCTATGGCCAGATGACCGAACCGCCCGGAGCCCGCCTGCGCGTGGCGCTGACTGCACTTACCGTCGCGGAATACTTCCGTGACGAAGAAGGCTCCGACACGCTGCTCTTCATTGACAACATCTTCCGTTTCACGCAGGCGGGCTCGGAGGTATCGACGCTGCTGGGCCGCATGCCTTCGGCGGTGGGATACCAGCCCAACCTCGCCACCGAAATGGGCGAGTTGCAGGAGCGCATCACCTCGACCAAGAAAGGCTCGGTCACGTCGGTGCAGGCCATTTACGTTCCTGCTGACGACTTGACCGATCCCGCGCCGGCAACGACCTTCGCTCACCTCGACGCGACGACCGTCCTTTCCCGCCAGATTTCCGAGCTGGGCATTTATCCTGCGGTCGATCCGCTGGCTTCCACTTCGCGCATTCTCGATCCGCGCGTCGTGGGTGACGCGCATTACAACTGCGCTCAAGCCGTGAAGCGCGTCTTGCAGAGCTACAAGGACCTGCAGGACATCATCGCCATTCTCGGCATCGACGAGCTCAGCGAAGAC
>Ga0074046_10005385_pt1 | contig 10233 bp, 9 predicted proteins | sample BogForMeECP23OM3_FD_94441 | JGI IMG/M metagenome (GOLD analysis project Ga0074046, IMG submission 94441) | Bog forest soil microbial communities from Calvert Island, British Columbia, Canada - Bog Forest MetaG ECP23OM3 | ecosystem: Environmental > Terrestrial > Soil > Wetlands ...
ACTTCTACCTCGCGTTCGCCGGCATCCTAGCTGCAGGACTGGACGGCATCAGAAGGAAAGCGGAGCCCCCGGAACCCGTGGAAGAGGACATCTACGCGATGAGCGACAAGCAGAGGGCAGCAAGGGGCATAGAGGTGCTTCCAGAGAACCTGGGAGAGGCGCTGAACGAGCTTTCCAGGGACAAGTATCTGCTGGAGAAGCTGGGAAGAGCGTTCTCCGACAGGTTCATTCAAATCCGGGCCAAGGAATGGAAGGACTTCAATCGCACAGTACACGAGTGGGAAAGGAAGAAGTACCTAGAACTCTAGCCGAAGAGAGGGGTACGATGCATGTCGATCAGAGCTGATTACGCGATAGTCCATGCGGACGAACTCGCCACACTGGCGGGGAAGAGTGACCGGCCCCAAGTCAGAGAGGGAATGAGGGACCTAGGGATCATCAGGGACGGAGCGGTCGCGGTCAAGGATGGGAGGATAGCAGCGGTAGGGACGACCAAGAAGGTCTTGGACAGGCTGGAGAAGGGGATCGAGACCATAGACGCGAGCGGGAAGCTGGTCACACCCGGGCTCATAGACCCCCACGTGCACTTGGTATTCGCAGGCTCTAGGGAAGACGAACTCGAGGCGATGGCTGTGAAGGGAATCCCATACCTGAAGATCAAGGCAGAGGGAGGGGGGATGCCCATAACCCTGAAGATGACGGGTGAGGCTTCGACGGAGGAACTGGTCAAGCTGACGACCCAGAGACTCGACACTATGCTGATTCACGGCACAACGACGATTGAAGCGAAAAGCGGATACGAGATGACACTAGGTGGGGAGATAAGACAGCTGGAGATAATCCAGGCCCTTAGGGAGTCCCACCCTGTCGATCTGGTCCCGACTTTCCTAGCACAGGGGATTCCTCGAGGATACGAGAATAGGGTGGACGAGCTGACAGAAGAGATAGTCGGGAAGTGGATTCCGGAGATCACGAGGAGGAAGCTGGCGGAGTATTGCGACGTGTTCTGCGAGAACGGGTACTTCAACTTGGAACAGACCAGACGGATACTGAAGGCCGGCAGGAGTCATGGCATGAAACTTCGGATTCATGCGGACTGGCTCGCGCACAGTGGAGGAGCAAGACTGGGCGCAGAGCTAGGCGTGGTCTCTGCTGACCACCTCATCTTCACTCCTAGAGAGGAAATCAAAGAACTTGTGAGAAAGGGGATAATGGGGACTCTGCTGCCGACCACGCCCTTCTGTTACCTAGGAACTTATGCCAGAGCCAGAGAGATTATCGACGAGGGGTTGCCTCTTGCGCTGGGGACTGACCTGAGCGCGGCTGACATGTGCGAATCGATGCAGATGATGATGACCATCGCAGTTTTACAGATGAAGCTGACCACCGAGGAAGCCCTGGTGGCGTCGACGATCAACGCCGCCCATTCGATACAGAGAGCGCGGGAAGTGGGAAGCCTAGAGGAAGGAAAGAAGGCGGACGTCGTCATTTTCGATGCCCCGAACCACAAGCACTTCTCCTACCACTATGGTGTTAACCTGGCGGAGAAGGTCTTCAAGAACGGAAAACTGGTTGCAGAAAGAGGAAGAAGAGTGGGCTAGGAACTACGCTATGGTCTCCAACGAAGTCAGCCTCCTGACGACACTGGCCCAGGGGCGTGACGGGCTGCACCTTCAGAGGTAACCTCAACGCTAATCTGATAGATGTGGAAGCCTCTTGGTAGATGCCTAGCTCCAGGAGTTGCAGACTCGGCGTTTCCTTCGGCCCTGAATCGAACCTCTACTCGTTCCCACAAGGCCACCCGATGAGCAAGGCGAGGAGCCAGCTCTTCGAAGTCTCGATCAGAGAGCTGGCAGAGTCGAGCGGGAAGGAAAGAGTGACAATTGTCGGCCCTGTCCGGGCGGCAGAAAAGGACGTTCTCCTCTTCCACACGAGGACGTACGTGGACTTCGTCAGGGAATCATCCGAGATCGGATCTGGCTACCTTGACTACGGGGACACGCCGTCGTTCAAGGGAGTCTTCGAGGCTTCACTGTTTCCGGTGGGAAACACCCTGAACGGATTGGAACTCGTCTTGAAGAGAGAGTTCGACCACTTCTTCAACCCGATAGGTGGCCTCCACCACGCACGGAGAGACAGAGCGGGAGGGTTCTGCGTGTTCAACGATGCCGCGATTGCAGTCTGCAGTCTTCTTGAGAAAGAGACGGGCCGGATAGCCTACGTCGACATCGACGCACACCACGGCGACGGGGTATTCTACGCGTTCGAGTCCGAACCCAGGGTGGTCATCGGAGACATCCACGAAGACGGACGGTTCCTCTACCCTGGGACGGGGGGCGAGTCCGAGACGGGAACTGGAAAGGCCGAAGGGACCAAGCTGAACATCCCCATGCCGCCCAGGGCCGGCGACGAGGAATTCAGGCGGGCTTTCGACCGGGTCGAGGCCTTCGTGAGGGGGTTTGAGCCCGAGTTCATCCTCTTTCAGTGCGGTGCAGATTGCCTTGAAGGAGACCCAATCACCCAGCTAAGATACACTGCGGCCGCTCACGCCTACGCGACTGCGAAGCTTCATGACCTCGCGCACGAGTTGTGCGGAGGCCGGATCCTGGCAATGGGAGGAGGAGGGTACAACCCCATGAACGTATCCGCAGCCTGGACTGCCGTCGCCAGGGATTTGGTTGGGGTCGGCTCCGAGAAGCCGACCTGAGGCGGCAGGTCCGCGCGCGCACTTCAGGTTCAAATCGGTAACCCGGCAGACCTCAGGCGTCAGCGGTTGCTGTCACAACCATTACGGTTGTCGGTTTAATGCCGTTCCTTGACCGTAGCTTCTCGATTCGGTCGTGTTCCTCACGCATCTTCGGTGTCTTATTCGACATGATGTATGAAGGAAACTCGACGGGAGCGTAGTCTCGGCTGAAGCGCTTCTTCGTCAATGTTATCTTGGAGAAACCCGCTTGCTCCGGCAACCACTCCAACTCCTTGCTGTTCGGCAGAATTGCTTCCCAGCCGAGGGCTGCTCTCAACTTGAGGTAGGCGAGGTATACTTCCTCGGAGGTGGACTCTGGTTCAGTGGAAGATTCCGCCAGTATTAACTCCCCGCCCTTGGCTGTCACCCTGTGTATTTCTCTCACGGTTTCCTTCAATTCATCATGGAGGAGGAAGTTCCTGATTGCGTGAACACAACTGACCACCTCGAAGCTTCGAGACTCAATCGGGAGACTGGAGCCGTCTGACCTTATTCCATTGACTCTCTGACCCAGACCAAGCCTCCTTGAGCTTCCCAAGAAGACATTCCACCAGCCGGCTCTCTGCTCGCCGTCCATGATATCAACCGCTGTGACATGACTGTCACGGTTAGCGCACGCGAATGCGAAATACCCTCGACCCGTCGCAATGTCGAGCGTGGAAGAGCCGTCTGCCACGAACTGTCTCGCTAAGGCATTCCTCTCCTGACCGATACCAGACTCGTCAAAAACATCCCATATAGAGATGCCATGTTTCGAATACAATTCGTCGAGGAGCATCTCCCGCTTCTTATTCAGGACAGTGAGTGTTCTCTCGTCCACCCCCACAGGGAAAATCTCCTCAGGTAGATTGCACTCTACACCGAGGCGCTTGCATAGCCTTGGGATGGCCTGACAAGCCAACGGAAAAACGAAGTCATCCAACACCTAACGAAGAGTTACCTTGCGGTATAAAGCCGATAGTGCGCTCTTTGAGCCGTTCATAATGTCCGGAGGTTGCGCACTGAACCTTAGATTCAAATCTCGTGCGGTAATCGGCCTATCCACTGCAGACTTCCGAAACTCGACGTTCACTCGAGGCCGAACTTGGGGAACCTCTTTGTCACCTTCCCTTGGCAAAGGGCAAGTGGATGGAACTGCTTAAGAAAGCGGCTGGGGCGCAAAACTAAACGATAATGGCCGCAGAGAAGATCATTGTTAGGGAGGTTAACTCCTCTGACTTCTATAGGATAACGCAACACTATTCCGAGTTCTACGACGAAATCAAGGAGGATGCTTCGTTCGGGCTCGACTTTCCCAATAAGAAGCCGAGCTTGCTCGATGAAATGGTCGTATTCGTTGAAGACTTGAAGGCGTGCGCTGAGGGAAACGCCATCGGTCTAATTGCTGAGAATGACGGAGTGGTCGCGGGCCATTGCTTTGTCGGGCGCAGGAGACCGAAGACCCCCGTCTCACATCGCGGTGGCGTCTATCTCTCTGTAAAGAAGGAGTTCAGAGGGAAGAGAGTAGGCACGATGTTGCTTAAGGAAATGATTCAAAGATGCAAGGGGAATTTCGAGATTCTCGAACTCGAAGTATTCGCAGGCAATCAGCCCGCCAGACACCTATACGAAAAGTTCGGATTCAAGACCTATGGCTCGCGGCCAAATTCTGTCAAGAGAAATGGGAAGTATTTTGACGAGGAACTGATGTATCTCAGGCTATAGTTTATCATAGTTTGCCTTGAGGCTGGCAATTACTGTCTGTGGCGCGTTGAAGGAGTTGAAGAAGGAGTTGAAGAAGGAGTTACTTGGTGCGGTCGCCGAGCATCGCACCCTAGGTTCAAATCTGTGACAAGCTCGGAACCGCCTGAACTGAGACCTGTGGTTTGACCTCAGACGAGGAGTAGCCGTCATACGACCAATAGAGCGAGTATACACTCACCTGTTGCGTTCGCTTTGTACGAATAAGTAGGAACCCAGAACCAAGAATGCCATCGCAAGGGCCACACTGATTATTAGGTCGACTATTGGGTTGTACAAGACCACCTGACCATACACGGGCGTACCCTGATAGAAGACACCTCTCAACAGGTCCACGAGATAGGTAGCCGGCATCAAGTGAACAAGGACGCTCAGCACCCCTGTCGAATTCTTCACTGGAATGAGAGCACCCGAGAGGAACATCTGGGGAAACATGACCATGATTGTCGCTCGGTCTACCGCCTTGGGGCTGGAGCCGAAGATGCCGCTCAGGAGGACGCCCATGGCACCACCCAACAGGAATAGGACCGGCGTAACGAGCAGTATGCATCCGATGCCCGCCAGGCTGAGAGGTATGCCCATAGCGAATGCCACTATGAAGAGGGCTATCAACGACACCACGCTCCCAAGGCTACCACCAAGTATCTTCCCAAACAGGTTCGAATACCTCGACACCGGCGAGATGAAGATCTCCTGGGTGAAGCCGCTTTCACGCTCTTCGATGAGCGAGGTCACACCCATCATCGTAAATTGGACGAGCAGGTTGGCGACCATCCCCAGCAGCGCGAACTGCATGTAGTCGTATCCCAGTCCAGCGCCCATGTTCTGCCCGATGGTGCCTCCCAGAATCCCCAGAAACGCAATCGGAAAGAAGAAGCTGAACCCAAGGGTGTTCTTCCAATCTCGAATGTAGCGCAGCACGTCCCGGGCGCAGATGGTTACCGCCGCGTTGAGCTCTCTTTGAATCGGCATCCTCACGACGCCTCCTCTTCGTCTTGCCCATTGCTAACCAGGTCGATGTAGGCCTCCTCAAGCGTGGGTTCGTGAAGGCGCATGAAAGAAAGTGGGGTCTTGATCTGAGACAGGATGTTTTGCGGTGTGCTCTCACTGAAGCGAACCTTGAGACTGCCGTCTTCCATCGGTTCCGGTCCAAAACCGGCCAGCTCGCTTCTTAGGGAATCGCGATCCTCGGCATCGATAAGCAGGTACTTGCTGACCATCAGGTTCTTCATCTCCTGGGGAGAGCCGGAGAAGAGCATCCTGCCGTGGTTGACGATGCATATCCGGTCAGCCTCCTCCGCCTCTTCGATATAGTGGGTTGTCAGGAAAATCGTCATCTTCTCCTCCTCGTGGATCTTTTGTAGGTAGTCCCACAACGACCTGCGGCTGACCGCATCCAGTCCCAGCGTCGGCTCATCCAAGAACAATATCTTCGGTTTGTGCATCAGGCTGCGGATGATCTCCAGCTTGCGCTTCATGCCTCCCGAGAATGTCTTGACGGGCTTGAAGATATCCTGAGCAATCCCGACTACCTCAGCAAGTTCTAGTACATTCTCTTGATACGGTCGAGGCATCATCCGGTAACTCGGTCTGTAACCATAGATGCCGTACAGGCTCACATGAAACCGGATGTTCTCCTCTGCCGTCAGGTTCAGGTCGAGGCTCGGATTCTGGAAGATGATGCCGATGCTCTGGCGGACATCCTTGGCCTGCCGGTCCAGATCATAGCCGCCGATTCTCACGGTCCCGCTGCTCTTCGCCAAGGTAGTAGTCAAGATAGAAATCGTCGTGGTCTTTCCTGCACCGTTGGGCCCGAGAAAGGCAAAAAACTCGCCGGGTCGCACGTCGAAGCTCAGGCCGTCCACCGCAGCAGTCTCGGAATGACGATAGCACTTGACCAGATTCTCTACATTAATTATTGGCTCGTAATCTTGCCGCGCACCTTCGGCTGCATTCCTTAACGTGGTTAAGCTCCCTTAGTGCCATTAAATAAGCTTATCAGCGTTAAGCGTATATAGAATCGATGCATAGCGCAGGCGATGAGAGTTCGAAAGGCCAAGGCGCCGCACATCGAACCCGAAGCAGTAGTAAGAGCGGCATTGGAGATCCTTGACGCTGAAGGGCTCGAGCGCGTCACGATGCGAAAGATATCGTCCAAACTCGGAGTCCAGGCCCCGGCCCTGTACTGGCATTTCAAAGACAAACGGGACATTATCGACGACATGGCTCAGGCCATCCTGGTGCAAGGAGGACTGGAAGACATCAAGCGTCCAAGGGACCCGGCTGCTTGGGCCGAGTGGCTAAAGGAGACGGCCCACGCCGTACGCAGGGCCATGGTTTCGCATCGCGACGGCGGCCGTGTCGTTGCAGGGGCCTCCTTCCGTGCAAAGACTTTGGCCAAGCTGGCAATTCTTACGACCCGCGTCCTGAATGAGGCGGGTTTCGACCTTCTCCATGCGAGTCTGGCGACGGGCACCACCTTCGACTACGTCTGGGGGTTTGTCATCGAAGAGCAAGCAGGCGAAGGGCCGGAACCTGAACCCGCGCCTCCACAAGGGCAAGAGGTCGCCTTCCCCTTCGGGCTCGATTTGATGGACGCCAATTTGATGGATGCCATCATGACAGAGCGTGACAAGCTCACCGCGACAGAAAAGTTCGAGTGGGGATTACGAGCAATTGTGAGCGGATTGAAGTCAGCGCTTGCCGATAGGAAGAAGAAAATCAAGACGTAGTCCTGAATCATCGCGGGTTCTTGTTGACAAAGCACCTCAAGTGCTTGGTGGAAGAAGCGTGTCACAGCACGAAAGGTAGTCACTTCCTACATCGATGGTCTGGCAAGACCTCCCGGAAAGAAACGCCATAGACAATAGACTCTTCAGTGCGGACAGTCTCACATGGTAACTGCTGTTTTTTATTTTGAAAAATTCTGCAGCAGTTAACCTCTCAGCCTACAGGCGTATCAGAGAGAAAGGAGAAGGGGTGCGGTCGCCGGGATTTGAACCCGGGTTTCTGGAGACGGTCTGAATGCCGCCCTTACCAGCGTGGCAGGCCTACATGCCCCAGAAGGACTTGATGTCCTGGACCAGGCTAGACGACGACCGCACAAATCACCTCGCGACATCATGGAGGTTAAAAGCTTGGTGCGGCGTTTCAGGCGACCTTGACGCCCAAGGGCAGCTCCTTGTCAGGCGAGAGCAATGATAGCTCATTCTCGTTGTAAGCAGCAAGTAGCATGCACTCTGACATGACTCCAGCGACAGACTTTGGTTGGAGGTTGACCACGGCAACAACGAGCTTACCAACCAACTGGTCCTTTGGATAGAAGTTCTTGATTCCCGCGACGCACTGCTTGGTGCCTTCGTCCCCGAAGTCTACCATGAGCTTGTACATCGGGTTGCGCGCTGCTGGGATGTCTTCTACGGTGACGATGCGTCCTACTCTCATCTCGATCTTGCTGAACTCGTCGATGGAGACGACCAAACCCGCCAATCACAACCCTGATGCCAAATAAGGCTTAAAGACTCGGAACAGAGGTCGCGAGAACGCGGGCCGGTAGTCTAGTCTGGTAGGATACAGAGAAATCGTCCAGCCCCTTGGCAAAGAAATCCAGACTGGGGGAGGTCGGGGGTCCGAGTCCCCCCCGGTCCACAACTCTAATCCACCTCAAGAAATATATGCAAGATTTTCCATTCGAAAGAGTCGATTCTAGTGGCAACACAGTCCTCTTCACTCGACATGGATAAGAGCAGAACAGCACTTGTCGTTATTGACTTGCAGAAGGGCATCGTGGCGACTCCGACTCAGCCTCGCACTGTAGCCACTGTGATCGGAAATGCCGTCAGGCTAGCTGACGCGTTCAGAAAGAATGGCATGTCAGTCTTTCTCGTGCACGTCGTGGCTTCAGAAGCAGACAGACTCAAGCCCATAGTCGACCTGCAACCGTGGAGCACGAGCAGCCAACAGCGTCCAAAGGACTGGAGTGACATCGTGTCGGAGCTCGGACCCAAGGAGAATGATGTGGTGATCGCAAAGAAACAGTGGGGAGCGTTCTATGGAACGGAGCTAGACTTGCAGCTCAGGAGGAGAGGGCTGAACACGATCGTGCTCTGCGGGATATCGACCAATGTTGGAGTTGAGAGCACCGCGAGATTCACTTACGAATACGGCTACCAGCAGATATTCGCGGAGGATGCGATGGCGGCACGCTCGACGGAGGAGCACGACAACACGCTGAACCACACTTTCAGAAGAATCGGAAGAGTCAGGAGCACCGAGCAGATTCTCACTACGCTGGGATAGAAGCGAAGTACTAGCCGATAGAAGAAGAGGTGCAATCGGGTCGACAAGCCCGCAACTACTGTCATTGACCTGCACGAGACCCTTGCCCCGAAGGGGCGACCACGATATGAGGGGAGAGGAGGAATCGAAGGATTTATGATGGCGGTTTTAACCGAATTGGTCTGACAGGTCATGAAAACGAACAGATCAGTGCTGACAATTGACGGCAGCGACTTGGCAATCGAGGATGTCGTAGGAGTTGCGAGAAACGACGTGAGGGTCGAGTTGTCCAGAGAAGCGATTGCAAGAATCAAAGCGTGTAGGGCGATTGTCGAGAAGCTCATCGCCAGGAAAGAAAGAATCTACGGGGTTTCTACTGGCATAGGCGAGCTATCAAACGTGATCCTGACTCCTGAGCAGGTCAAAGAGTTTCAGAAATACATCGTCTACAGCCACGCGGCCGGCTGGGGCGACCCAGTCGCCATTGACGACGCAAGGGCTGCCTGGCTGACAAGGGCAAACGTGTTGGCAAAGGGTTACTCCGGACTGAGACCCGTCATGGTCGAGACCCTGGTCGAGATGCTGAACAAGGGAGTCACTCCGGTGATGTGCCAGAAGGGCTCGGTGGGAGCAAGCGGAGATCTGTCCCCCTTGGGACAGGGGGCGCTTGTGCTAATGGGAGAGGGGGAGGCATTCTACCACGGCAATAGAATGAAAGGAAAAGAGGCAATGGACAAGGCGGGAATCAAGACGGTCGTCCTGGAAGCGAGGGATGGGCTCGCCGCGATAAACGGCTCAAATCTGGTGGCAGGAATGGGATGCCTGCAGGTCTACGACGCAGACATCCTGGTGAAGGCCTCCGAGATTGCCGCTGCGATGACGCTGGAAGCTCTCCTGCCGAACATGCTCGCGTTTGACGCAAGAATTCACAAGGTGAGAGGCTATGAAGGTGCCATCCAGTGCGCCGAGAACATTAGGAAGATGGTAAAGGGGAGCGAGGTGCTGGCGCAGAAACCGCAGAAGGTCCAGGAATCCTACAGCCTGAGGAGCACTCCTCAAGTCGTCGGCGCGGCGAAGGACACACTGAAATTCGCTAGAAGAATGTTCGAAACAGAGGTCAATGGTGTGGGCGATAACCCGCTCTTCTTCCCAGACGAAGGAGGAACCTGCCTCACAGGCGCGAATTTCCAGGGCACCCCACTGGCCTTTGCCCTTGAATTCGTCGGAATCGCGCTCACAACGGTCGGCGCGCTTTCGGAGAGGAGGATGAACAGACTCGTGAATCCCAACCTGAACATGGGCCTTCCAGCTTTCCTGACAAAAGGAGCGGGGATGTTCTCAGGCATGATGCTCGCCCAGTACACGGCAGCGTCCCTTGTATGTGAAAACAGAGTCCTGTCGACGCCTGCCGCGACAGGCTCGATACCCACCGCTGCCGATCAGGAAGACTTCGTGAGCATGGCGATGAC
>Ga0074046_10005387_pt1 | contig 10232 bp, 4 predicted proteins | sample BogForMeECP23OM3_FD_94441 | JGI IMG/M metagenome (GOLD analysis project Ga0074046, IMG submission 94441) | Bog forest soil microbial communities from Calvert Island, British Columbia, Canada - Bog Forest MetaG ECP23OM3 | ecosystem: Environmental > Terrestrial > Soil > Wetlands ...
GATCGTGGCTCAACAATAACCAGCGGCAGAGTCGCTGCTCCACTGAATGCAGCCGGTTGCAGACGGCCGTCTGGGAAATCTGGGTAATGAGGGCTTGAGTATAGTTCAGCAATAAACGCTGAAACGTACCACCCCGCGCAAACTCCTGCCGAAGCGTCGCCGCATCCATCTGGAAGGCGTTCCCGGCGATTTGGACCACGGCCCGATTCGGCGTCGTGTCGCCTCCCAGGAACAGCGCAACACCAACCACCCCCTCGTTTCCGGTCAGGCCCATTTCGGCGGTCATACCGTCCTGCATGGCGTAGACGAGAGAAACGACAGCAGTCGTGGGGAAGTAAACGTGGTTCAGGAGCCCGCCCGATTCGTACAGAACCTCCCCGAGACGGAAAGTCACGGGCTGGAGGCTCGAAACAAGTCGTTTGTATTCTTCAGCGGGAAGAGCGGATAGAAGGTGATTCTCAAGCGGAGGGCGGAGTTCAACGAGTTTTGACATTGTTACACGTCCTCAAATAACTCAACTATGAAAGCTCAGGCCGAATGGCGCATTAAGAAAAACTCATTATAAGTGTGTTAGCGCACAGACGGGTAGGGGAATTTGAAATAGGTTCGCCGCGCAAGCCTTACTTATTAACGTCGACGACAGCGCCGCCAAGCGGCGGGGAGTTGGCTGAGCGTGCGTGCTGCCCTTCGGTCAGCCCATCAGCCAGCCGCGGCGGTCAGCGCGTTTTTCGCGCTCTGGGCTTTGCCTGCTGCCCGTTTTTCGAGTGCAAGTTGCGACCCGCGAAGCAAGCTGCTTCGCCGCGCAACCACTCAAGAAGGAGGATTTTCAATGAGGATCGGAAGGAAGTACCCAATACTGCTGGCATTTGCGGTTTTATTGGCGACGTACGCCAGCCGCCCGGCAAGTGCTGGCCAGTCACAATTGAGGCGATCACCGCAGAATGCTCAGGCAACGATGGACGCCCTCCGGATGCCCGTTCCGGAAGGTGAGCTTCAAACCTTCGCCGCGGACTTGACCACCTTGGCGCGCGCGCTCCATGACTTGAATCCCAATCGTCCTGACGTTCAGAGGAGCATGATTGAGGTTGAGCAGAAGATTGCCGCGCTGACGCCAGAAGAGCTAACCGCGTTGGCGAACGCTTATGACCGCCCTGCCCTCTCAGGGGCCGTGGAGCGTCTGAGATCCCTCATGCCGAGCCTGAACGCGGCGCCGGGGCAAGCTGGCGAGACGCTAAGGCCAGATTTGACAATACAGAAGCCGGGTGGCGTATCACACCCCGATGATGCCTCAACAACTACGACGCTTTCAATCGCGAGTTACAGCATCTGTACGCCCGCGAGTGCCCCTACTTTCTTGATAGGCCCCATCCCGTCGGACACCATAGCGGACTATGCCGTGTTCGTAGCTCTTCAGGTTGCAAAGGCAGCGCAAATCCCACTGGACTATGCCTGCGAATCGATCGTCGAGGTCTTGGGGGAAGGGACCAATGTCCCCTTTTGCGTCGCTGCGGCGGCCGCTAAAATCTTAGAATTCGCGCTGGAAGTGTCATTGGACACCTTGCAGTTTTGTGACCCCAATGTTCTTCAGGCAGAAAACGATGCCGCCTATTTCAACACCATCGCGATTTACAATAACCTCGCAACTGACACTTCGCTTATCCAGGATCACCTCACAAGCGTCGATTCGGACCTCAACGCCCACATCACGGCTATCGATGCGGATATCGACAACCACGTAACGGGGATTAATACGAATGTCGATACCAACCTGACAGCGATAGATACGGACATAGACACCCACGTGGCGGCGGCTGACCTCGATATCGCTACCAGGGTGCTGAACGTCGATACGGATCTGAACACCCATTTGAACGCAGTCGATGCGAACCTCAACACCCAACTGTCCACAGTCAACGCGAATGCCCTGGCGAGTAGCAGCGCGATTGCGACGCTACAGGCGCTTGACATCCGCATGGAAATCGAGAAGAGCCTGGCTTTAGGGATTTATGTCGGTCTGTTTGAGACGCCCAAGGCGTTCGGTGGCTATCTGGAGTTGGTAGGCACCACCGTGCAAACCGTCATCAACGGTCTTGTAGCGGCAGGAAAGAACGTTGGCAAAGCGCAAACCTCCGAGAATGCGGGAAACACCGCGTACGCCGCCGGCGTCTATAAGACGGCCTACACCGACTATATGACTGCATATCAAACGGCTACCAAATAGGTCACGGCCGGCAGGATGCCGGCGCTACGGTTTCTCATGTGTTGTCGTTTTAGTTCGACACGCTACCGACCGCGTCACGGGGATCCACTAGCGATGCCGTGTGCATGCCGAATCGCTGGTGAAACTGCCGCTCGAATCGCCGCTGAGTAAGCGGCCTGACGCCCGGGAGCGGATTGTCCAAAAGGAGGACAAGATGAAATCGCAACCAAGAACGAATGCGCGGGCGACGCGCCGCGTCGCTCTTATGATTCTGGGGACTGCACTGTTCCTCGTCGGCGCCTGTGGCTTGTTCACTTCCACCGCCCACGCGGTGCTCCCCCCGGTACCTTTCATTGACAGCATGTCACCGGTAAGTGCCGCACCTAGCGGAGGACCTTTCACGCTCACCGTGTATGGAGCGGGTTTCGTCAACGGCACTTCGCAAATCTACTGGAATGGCAGTGCTCTGTCGCCCACCACCTGCAATGTCGCCGGCACAGACTGCACAGCCACCGCACCGGGGAGCGCTACGGCAGGCACTGCCTTCGTGACCGTGGTGAACTCGGGGGTTCCGGCCTCCAACGTTTTCCTCTTCACCATCATCGGCTCCACCCCCTCGGTCAGTTTCAACCGGAAAGACTACGCAGCGGGCAACGGGCCCAGTTCGGTTGCGGTGGCCGATTTCAACGGGGATGGCATCCTCGATCTCGCCGTCGTCAATCGGGATGACGGCACGGTTTCCATCCTGCTTGGGAACGGGGATGGCACTTTCCAGGCACAAAAGACTTACGCCACCGGCGGCTATACGCCTGTCTCGGTGGCGGTGGGAGATTTCAACAACGATGGCTTCCTCGACTTGGCCGTCGTCAACGCTTGCGGCGTAGACTCGTCCTGCATGAGTCAAGGCACGGTCTCCATTCTGTTGAACAACCCCCTCGACCCCGGCACCTTTACCTTGGCTTTGTCTTCCCCCAGCACCGACTACGCGCCAACCTTTGTAGCCGTGGGTGATTTTACCGGGGATGGCAATCTCGACTTGGCTGTGGCCAATGGCTGCGGCAGCACTGCTCCGCCGAGTTGCCCGAGCACGACGAGCACGACTTACGGCACAGTCTCCATTCTGTTGGGCGACGGCACGGGCAACTTTACTCTCGCATCGGAGCCTGAGACGGGCCCCAATCCCAGTTGGGTGGCTGTAGGTGATTTGAACAACGATGGCGTGCTGGACTTGGCCGTGGCCAACCCTGGAACCGCCGCCTCTCGCGGGTCCACAGTCACCCTGATGTTGGGAAAGGGGGATGGCACGTTCAGCACGAGTTCGATTCCCTCCGGGGGAATCTCCCCGGTGGCGGTGGCGGTGGGGGATTTCAACGCGGATGGCAACCTCGACTTGGCCGTGGCGAATACCTGCGGTACCGATTCATCTTGCGCATCTGCAGGGAAGGTGGCCATTCTGCTGGGTAACGGCGGCACCACCCCGATTTTCACCGTCAAGTCCAATACGGCTGCCGGCTCCGGTCCGAGCGCGCTGGCGGTCGCCGATCTTAACGGGGACGGCTACCTTGACGTGGCCGTCGCCGACGCGACGGGGAGTGCGGTTTCCATCCTGCTGGGGGACGGTACGGGGAAGCTTAGCTTACAGACCTCTCCGGCCTCTCCGTCCACCGGCTCCAGTCCATCCTCCATAGCCATAGGTGATTTCAACCAGGATGGTGGTACGGACTTGGTGACGGCTAACGCGTATTCCGCCAACGTCTCCGTCCTGTTGCAAGCTCCGAAGGTGACCCTTGCGTGCGGAGCAAGCGAGCCGACCGGCACCACTTGCACTCTCACTCCCGCCCCTCCGACCCTGGCCTTCGGCAGCGAGCCGGCGGGCGGCGAGGTGGGGCCGATGACTTTGACTCTCACGAACACCAGCAACTTACCGCTGAGCATCAGCGGCCTTGCCGTCGCATCGGGGAGCCCCAACTTTGCTTTCGATTCCGCAAGTACCACCTGCGGGGCGGTCCCCTTCGTACCCACCTTCATCCTCCAGGCCGGGGCGAATTGTACAATCGGCGTCGATTTCGAACCGACGTCGCCAGGTGGTAAAGGCGGGCTCATTCAGATCAGCGACAACGCTCCTGGCAGTCCGCTGGACATCGCTCTGACGGGCACGGGCACGGCGGCGGTGGCGAGTGTTTCGCCAACCACCCTGGCGTTCGGCAACGTGTCGACCCCCGGACCCAGCGCGGCGCAGACCGTGAGGCTCTCGAACTCAGGTGGGGCGTCGCTAACCATAACGTCGATCGCTGCCACCAGCCCCTTTGTTGCCCAACCTAACGGTACGGATGGCAGCACGTGCGGATCGACTTTGGCCGCCGACAGTAGTTGCTTCATCGCCGTGACCTTCAACCCCAGCGCAATTGCCTTTCAAAGCGGGACGCTCAGCATCATGGACAACACCGGCGGGCCAACCCTGACGCAAACCGTTTCCCTGAGCGGCTTCGGGGTACAGGCGGTGAGCGCCACGCCAGGCAGTCTCACCTTCACAAACCAGGTCTTCGGGTCCACCAGCGTGGCGCAACCCGTAACGCTCTCGAATCCGGGCGCGGGTGCGCTGAACAGTATCAGCATCTCCATCACCGGAACCAACCTGTCGGAGTTTGCCCAGACGAACAACTGCGGGTCAAGCGTACCAAGCTACGGCAATTGCACCATCTACGTAACCTTTACGCCCTCGGCAACGGGAAGCGCTCAATCCGCGACGCTCAGTATCACCGATACCGCCGGCTCCAGCCCGCAGACTGTCAGCCTGAGCGGCACGGGCATCAAGGCCAATACGGTCAGCATGATCACCTCCAACACGCCCAACCCATCAACCGTCGGGCTAACGGTGACGGTCAACTTCACGGTGACGGCGAGCCTGCCGGGAATGGGTACACCCACCGGGACGGTTACGGTGAGTGACGGTACGGGAGATAGTTGCACGGGCAGCCTGACAGCGGGAGCAGGAAGTTGCTCGGTACCTATCCTGACGCCGTCCAGCCCGGGGCCAAAGGCGCTGACGGCCAGCTATTCCGGGGATAGCAACTTCAACACTAGTGCCTCACCGGCGGTATCTCAGACGGTGATCAAAGCCAATACCACGACCTCGATCACTTCCACGAGCCTCACTAAGTTGGTAGTGGGGCAGTCAGTGACCGTCAACATTAAGGTGACGCCGCCCGCGGGCGACATCCTGACGCCCACTGGGACGGTTACGGTGAGCGACAGCGCCGGGGACAGTTGCGTGGCCACTTTGAGCGGCTCCCCGGCAACCGGAAGTTGCATACTGACGCCCACCACCTCAGGGCCAGAAACACTGACCGCCACCTACTCCGGCGACAGTAACTTCAATTCCAGCTCCGTCAGTCTCACGAACGCTCTGGCAGTGATTGACTTCGCGCTTTCCATCACGCCCACTGCACAGACCATTCCTGTAGGGTCGTCGGGCGCCACCTACACCCTTGCTCTGGTTCCCTTGGGTGGGTTCACGGGAACCGTGAACCTGGCGTGCAGCGACAAGCAGGCGTACACCACCTGCACGCTTGGCTCCAAATCGATCTCGGTGGGTGGCCCGTCGGTGAAAATCAAAGTCGCCCAGATCGGGCCCATCTGGCCCCTGCCCCATACGTTCACGATAACGTTGACCGGGACGTTCGGAAGTGGAACTCCGTCCAGCGGAGGGCTGACGCACAGCGCCAGTGCATCTGTAACCGTAAGATATAGATGGTTGTGAAAACAGCGGGCGGGCCCGGATCAGGTGCTTCGGGCCCGCCCCTGCAACGCCCCAAGGGCCCACAGCGGCATCTGAATGGGCCCGGACCGTCCCGCCCGAGTGGCCCGAGCGAGCTTCGCGTCGAGGCCCTCACAGATCCGCCTGTGACCGTCTCCGGTCGCACTGGTCGTGCCACCGCATGAAAGCTCCCGCCCTGCCGCTCCTGGAGCGGCTGAAAATACCTAGACTGAAAACCGGAAGCATTGAACGCGGCTTCGAAGAGGCGTATATTGCTGCTCAGCCTGAAATCGAAATGGGGCTGGTTACGACGAGCAAACAGCCTCATGAAGATTGCGTGTTTTCTTCGTCCTTCGGCAAACACGGAGGATGCAAGGATAATCGGAAAGGAACTGATCATGTTGAAGTCTCTGACCTTTTCCAGAGTTGCTGTCGCACTCGCGGCTCCCTTCTTCCTGGGTTCACTCCTTACCATGGGCATAAAGGCCCGGCTAGTCTTTGCCGCCCCAGCCGAACCTATACCGGGCGCCTTGCAGGGCAAACCAACCGAGCCATCTCCAATCCCTGCCGCCGATCTCATCAACGCTCCGGACTTAGTCAAAATCCTCCAATCACCCAAAGGCGAAAGACCACTCCTCATTTATGTAGGCTTTCGGTTTCCTTACTCTCAGGCCCATCTTCCGGGTTCTGAATACTATGGTCCGGCCGCCAACGAAGCAGTGGTGCAGCAGTTGCGCAAGCGCGTGGAAGGGCTCGCCCGAAGCAGATTCATCGTTATCTATTGTGGATGCTGCCCCTGGAACCATTGTCCCAACGTAAAGCCGGCTTACGTAGCCCTGCATAACCTGGGTTTCACAAAGCTGAAAGTGCTTTACATTCCCGACAATTTGGGCACGGACTGGGTGGATGGAGGTTATCCGGTCGAAAAGGGTGCATAGCGATTCCCCCTCCTGCCGAGTTTTGATTTGACATCATAGGGTAAGGGATGGATTTAGAACGCTACAAGGAATACTCCTGGATGATGGTAACCATCACGCTCGCCTTTGGCGCGGCCTTTCTTCTCGGCGGTCTCTCGCGGGCGATATTTATCGCGCTCTCTATAGCAAGTGTTTGGCTATTCCTGAAAACGCTTAATCGACGGATTTTTTCGGTATTTCCAAAGCATGGGAACCTTCCTCACGACAATATTCCCAAACGGCTGTGGCGTGTTTTTGTAGAAGTCGTCCTGCAATATCGAGTGGTGCGCGACCGGCCTATTGTCGGCATACTGCATGCCGCAGTCGTGTGGGGATTTCTCGCCTTCGCCTGGGTAAGCGCACAACATCTCCTCCTTGGCTTACGCGGACTTTCAAAAGCACCAGGAACGCGGAGCTGGTATGGCACGTTTGTCGCCGTATGGGCTCTCGCCGTGCTTGTGGCCATGATTGGCCTGTCGTTTCGGCGATTCGTATTAAGACCGAAGCCTCTCGGAAAACTCTCCATTACCTCCGGGATTGTGGCCTTCCTTATCTCGGCACTAATGGCAACGTATCTTCTGGGCTGGAGAGTGTTTCCCGTCGGAAGCACCGCTTGGACGGTGAACTGGTGGCTGCATACCATTGCTTTTTTCTCCTTGCTCGATGTAATCCCGTTGTCGAAACACCTGCATCTGGTGCTTGCCCCGATCACGATATTCCTGCGTTCGGAGACAACCAGCGCCATGCGGGCGCTGCGGGAAGAAGGCGACGACCTGGGAATCATCCACTTCAAGGACTTTGGCCGAAAGGACGTTCTCGACCTCAATGCTTGCGTCGAGTGTGGCCGCTGCACCCAGTTCTGTCCGGCTAACCTGGTGGGCGGATCGCTCAGTCCCAAGGAGATCATCCTTGACGCGCAGAAAGGCTTGCTCTGCGGCGGAGATGTTGTTGCAGGGACTACCACGGAGAAAGCACATGGCCAGGTTTTCGTCTCGGAGGAAGATCTCTTCCAATGTTTGGCCTGTGGCGCCTGCGAGTACGCATGTCCTGTGGGCATCGAGCATGTGGGAAGGAAAATTCTTGACCTCCGGCGTGGGCTCGTCAGCGAGGGTCGCGTCACCAACGGCAAAGTGATCCAACTATTCACAACTATGGAACGTGCCCCGCACAATCCCTGGGGCATGGCTCACGACACACGACAGAATCTCATCCAGTCGAAGCAGTTTCCGATCTTCGATGGCCACCAGGAATGGCTCTTCTGGCTTGGCTGCGGATTGAGTTTCGATCAGCATGGCCAGGCGGTCGCTCTGGCCATGAAACAGATTCTTGATGCCGCCGGTATTTCATGGGGCGTGCTTCCCCGCGAAACCTGCTGCGGCGAACCGGCGCGACGTGCGGGCAACGAATACCTTTTCCTGCAACTTTCCGAGAAGCTTATCGAGACCTTCGCTCATGCGCAGGTGAAAAACATCCTATCGTGTTGTCCGCACTGCACGACGATGTTGGATAAGGACTACCGGCAAATCGCCGCTTACGCGAAACTCCATATCAGGGTAGTGCACCATACGGAACTCATTGCGAAACTGCTCCCGCAGCTCGCCATCGAACCATCTGTTTTGCGGGCAACCTACCATGACCCTTGCTACCTTGCGCGGGGCCGCAGCATCACCGCTGCGCCGAGGAAGATCCTTCGCTCCTGCGGAGTCTCGCTGACGGAAGCTGCACACCATGGCCAGAACACGCGATGCTGCGGAGCGGGCGGCGCGAGGCTTTTCATAGCTGACGACCAACGGGATCAGGCGAAACATCGAGTGAACGAACTTCGATTCGCCGAGCTCGCCGAAACCAGGGCCTCCGCAGTGGTCGTGGCTTGCCCCTACTGTCCCATCATGCTTCGCGACGCTGCCAACCACGCCCAGCGCGACGACCTCGAAATCCTTGACCTGGCGGAAATCGTCGCCAAGAGCCTGCGGCCAAAGCCGCATCCCGCGGCTAAGGAAGAATGACAAACCCTAAGGCGTGGCCGCGTCTGCTAACCCCGATGAAGGTGGTCACTGATTCTGACGCGATGCCGGGCGCGAGGTGGGGCGCAGCATGACTCGGATCTGATCTCGAAGCGTGATCCCAATCTCACTACGTCATCCTCTGAAACCTGGCACGTGACACTTGACACGTAGCACGTGCTCCTCCCCCACCTACCACGCCGACATTCCATCTACGTCCTTTGTTTTCAGCAACATTCCCGCTTTTAACGGCTAAGTGCCTCTGTTTTCATAGACATTCCCGCTTCGACGCCAAGTTTCCCACAGCGGTCCTTTATTTTCAATAACATTCCCGCGTTGCTCGTTCATTTTCAAAAAACTACTTTTCTCTTTCTTTGCCGAGAATGGACTTACTGTCCTCCTTGCAAGAAGTGACAAGACGTCTCACAATCCATTTTACAGTTCTGAATCCGCAAAATAATGGGCTCCTTTCCCTGCCCTCTGCAACTTGCCCCTGCTTTTCCCCCACCTGCCACCTACGACCTACCACCTACCAGGAAGGTAGCATCGCAGCATGGCGTTCTCAGGAGGCCATGACCGCCTGCCCGGCCTCAACTAACTATGCTAGCCTACTTTGTTCCACTTGTCAAGAGAGAGCGTGTCCGCCTCGGTCTCTCGGACGAGGTAGGAGTAGGGCCGGCTCTTGGTGCCTTGGTGTCTTGGTGGTTCAATCGCTTTTACCACCAAGTCACCAAGACACCAAGAAAGCTCTGGGCGGCGGGTAGTCGCGAGCGGTCTGCGGTTCTTCCTTTCATTTACGCTTCCGAATCCGAGGGCAGCTCCCTGTTTTTGAGATTGGTTGCGCACCAGTCGTGGGTGTACACTGTTGGGGTTCAGGATGCCGAAATGGAAATCCTGATAAACAGCGATCAATAGAGACCAAAGAAATACTTCAATAGGAGGGAGTTTACCATGTCAGGTACCGCTATCTTTGTCATAGTCCTTGCTGTAATCCTTGTTATCTGGCTGCTAGGGCAATCCATTCGTACGGTCAGGCCGACCAGTCGAGGTTTAATCGAACGGCTTGGCAGATACAACCGTTTTGCTAACCCGGGTATTATCTTTCTGATCCCGTTTATCGAGCACCTGGTTCGCGTAAATATTACAGAAAATATGATCGATGCCGGACTGCAAGAGATTATCACCAGCGATAGTCTGAATGCTCAGGTTGATGCCCAGGTTTACTTTAAAGTACGTTCTGATGAAGAGGATGTTAAAGCATCCCAGTATAATGTGTTCAACTATATGGTGCAGATCGTGGCTCTGGCGCGAACAAC
>Ga0074046_10005389_pt1 | contig 10229 bp, 7 predicted proteins | sample BogForMeECP23OM3_FD_94441 | JGI IMG/M metagenome (GOLD analysis project Ga0074046, IMG submission 94441) | Bog forest soil microbial communities from Calvert Island, British Columbia, Canada - Bog Forest MetaG ECP23OM3 | ecosystem: Environmental > Terrestrial > Soil > Wetlands ...
CGAAAACGGCTCCCACCGCGGAACCGATTACCACTTCTTCGCGCGGATCGCCGAGCAGGTTGCCTACCATCCTGACGTTGCCTGCGTCCGGCAGCTCGACTAGCACAATCACGTAAGGGCATGCGCTCTTGAGCGCGGGATGGACCGGATGCCAGACGCGCTGCCAGCTATAGACCCGGCCGCGGCCGGATACCTTATGCCATCGAAGCTCCATGGAGCGGCAATTGTGGCATATCCACTCGGGGCCGAACTGAAAGGTCAGGCAATCGTGGCATCGCTGCACAACAATCTCGTGCCGCCGCGCCGCTTCCCAGAATTCCTTGTCCAAGCCGTCGCGGGCGGCGCGTGGAGCGGGCAATCCCGCTGGGAGATAAGGTTCCGATCGAGTTGGAGTTGGGCTCATCGCTTCATCTGCGCAGAATCAGATCGCTGACCGGCGTCACCATCGGTCCCGACGAAACCAGAGCTATCTCGGCATCTTTGACCTGACACGTGGACGTGCCGCGAACCTGGCGCACAGCCTCGAGCACGAGTTCGAGTCCGTGCATGTAGCATTCGGCCAGATTGCCGCCGCTGGTGTTCAATGGAAGCTTGCCATCTGGCCAGGAAAAATTCTCGAACGTGCAGAACTCGTTGACCTCATCAGCGGAGCAAAAGCCATGCTCGACCAGGCTCATCACCACTCCGCCCGTGAAATTTTCATACGACTGGAGCGTGTCGACGTCCTGCGGCCCGATACCGGCCATCTCGTAGAGGCGCGGCGCGAGCGTTTTGAAATTCGACGTCGCGTAGTCAGGTTGATTGTGCGCGGACGCGTTCTGCCGGTAATCCGATCCCTGCGCCGCAGCCATCAGGTAAGCGGGTTTCTGTTTCATGTCCCGCGCACGCTCCCCTGAGGTGAGAATGACCGCCGCCGCGCCGTCGTTCTCGAGACAGCAATCGAACAAATGGAAGGGCTCGACGATCCAGCGCGATTCGTAGTAAGCCTCACGCGTGAGCGGCCGACCATGCATCACAGCGCGCGGATTGAACTGCGCGTGATGGTAAGATGCCATCGCAACCGCGGCGAACGCGTCCTGCTTTACCTGATAGTCGTACATAAAGCGTTGGACCTTCATCGCAAACATCTGCGCTGCTGACATGAGCCCATAAGGCAGGGTGTAGGCGGCAGGTCCGGAGATGCTTGGCGCGCGGCTACCCTGTCCGAAGCGGCCGAATTGGCCCTGCGCGAGAGCGCGGAAGACCACGACATTTTTCGCGTAGCCGGCCGCGATCCCGGCGGCGGCATTGGCTACCGCGCCTGAACCCCCTCCTCCGCCACCTCCCCAAAACATGTTGGCGAAGCTGAGATGAGGGATGCCAAGGGCAGTTGCCAGACGCGAGGCGTCGTTGCGATCGTCGGCGTATGATGCAAAGCCGTCGATATCGGTCACCTTTATTCCAGCATCGTCCGCCGCCTTGATGATGGCCTCGCACGCGAGCCGGAATTCGCTGACCGGGGCAGTGCCGCGTTTGTAGTAGGTGGTTTCGCCGATCCCCGCGATCGCGACCTTGTCCTTGATGGTTTCCAAGTTCGGTTTTGACTTCTGCGCTCTAGTTAATCGCTGTCTGGCGGCGCTTGAGCAGCAAATCCACGTCGAACTTGAAAATCCTGGCAGCGTTCATTCCTAGGATTTTGTCGCGGCTCTCTTCCTTGAGGCCGCCCATCTCGCGCTCAATCGCTTCTGCCGAATGCGGCCAGGTACCCTCAGCGTGGGGATAGTCGTTCGCCCACATGAAGTTGTCCACCAGCTCCCACGCCTCCGCGAGCTGAAGGCCCGCGGGATCCTCCTGGAACGTCGCGCCGCCGTTGCTGCGGAAATACTCGCTCGGTAGCTTTTTGAGCTTTGGTTGAACCCAGAGATGATGCTTCCGATACGCCTCGTCCATCGCGGTCAGGGCCCACGGTACCCACCCGATTCCGGATTCCACGGCGGCGAACCTGATTTTTGAAAATCGCTCAAGTACGCCCGAGGCGCATATGTTCGCGACCGGCTCGATGGTTGGCGCGAGCGAATGAGAGACGTAGTTAACTATCGCGCCCCCAGCCTTGCGCGCCGCGCGTGGGTCTCGGCCGGTCGAGACATGGAACGTGACTGGGATATCGCAATCCTGGATCACCGCCCACATCGGATCGAAATCGACGAAGTTGTAATTCAGGTCGCGTGCGTCGTGCGCTCCGAATATCGGCTTGCAGGGCAGGGTGACCGCGCGAAAACCAAGCTTGGCAACCCGCCTTATCTCTTCGATCGCGAGATTGACGTCCGCCGTCATGATCGACGCCACCGGCGACATGAAATCGTTGTACTTGCCGAATGTCTCCCACGCCCAATCGTTCCAGACACGGCATTGCGCCGCGCCGAATTCGGCGTCGCGCGTCCACCACATCTGCAATCCTTTGTTGGGAAAAATGATCTCGGCGTCGATGCCGTCGCGGCGATGGTCGCGGATCCGATCGAGCGGATCACGCCCGGCCTTCCCGCGCACCCGATCTTCGCCGTCCGGTGGAACTGGAGAATCAAGCCTGGTCCGGACGCGCGAACGCATGCCGCCCTCGGTGACCATCCACTTCTCGCCCTTTTCGTCGACCTCTTCGTGCGGAAGACGGTCACGATATTTCTTGTCCATCCGCTCGAACCATAGATGGCCGGGTTCGTTGGCGTGGGTGTCGGCCGAGATCATCAGGTACTTGCCCGGGTCGTCGGAACGCGCGGTGCGCCGCCAGCCTTGATGTCCAGGAGTTTCGAGGCGATACCTGTTTTTCTCATCGACTGTGATGTTAGCTGTTTCGCTCATGCTGCATTCTCCGCTGCCGGGTTGCTGCAATACCGAAGTAACGCGCTTTCGGTTTGAGAATAGCTCAAGAATATTTTACCTTCAAGGGAAACTACGATTGGAGTCACATATTTCGGCGATGGAAAAAATAGAGTTCGGATCGTCTTTATCGTCGGCCAGGGAAATCCCGCAGTTCGCCCGTTATGCCGAAGACCTGGGCTACGACTATCTGTGCAGCGGCGAGCACATGATGTTCCATGGGCCTATCACAAATTCGCTGATCAGTCTTTCCGCGGCGGCCGGCGCGACCAGCAAAATCAAGCTCATGAGCAGCATCGTACTGCTGCCCCTGTACAACCCGACGGTGTTGGCGAAGATGACCTCGGTTCTCGACGTCGTCTCGAATGGCCGCTATCACCTGGGTGTCGGTATTGGCGGAGAGTTTCCCAAGGAATTCGAGGCCTGCGGAGTGCCCATCAAGCAGCGCGCCTCGCGCTCCAACGAGGCATTGGAAGTGATCACGAAGCTCTGGACGCAGAAAGACGTGACCTTCGAAGGGAGATACTCAAAATTTTCAGGCGTAACTATCGCGCCTGCTCCGGTCCAGCAGCCACATCCACCCATCTGGGTCGCGGGACGTAAGGAGCCCGCGATGCGCCGTGCGGCGATTTATGGGGACGGATGGCTCCCGTACATGTACACGCCCGAGATGGTGCGCAACAGCCTCGAAAAGATTTCGAAGTTCCGGAAAGAAGCGGGCAGAGACATGAGCGATTTTCGTCCAGGGCTTTTCATATTCACGTCGATTTATCCAGATCGCGACAAGGCTCTTAAGCAGGCGGCCGCGATGCTTGGCAGGGGCTACGCGCAGGATTTCTCGAAAATAGCGGGCCAGTACACTCTGGCCGGCAGCCCCGACGACTGCCGCAAGAGGATCGAGGAATACGTAGACGCGGGCGTCCGAACGTTCGTCATAACCTGGGCGTGCCGTCCTGAGGATGTTCGGCAGAATATGAAGCTGATGGCCGAAGAAGTCGCTCCCGCCTTCAAGGCGGGTCCTTGAGTCGTTGCACGGGTCCGTGGTCGCATGACCCTCGTTCCACGCCTGATTATCGATTCGTCTTGATTGCGCCCTGCTCGTGGAGGCTCTCAATCTCGCTGGTCTCAAATCCCAGCTCTTGAAGCACTTCGTCAGTATGTTCTCCCAGCATCGGCGCATGGCGGCGAATTTCGGCTGGAGTGTGCTCGAACTGGATCGGATGGATCGGCTGCCGGTAGGTTCCCGCAACCGGATGCTCACCCTGCCAGACAACACCCGAGCCCCGAATCTGTGGATCGTCGCAAAGATTTTCCGGCGTGTTGACAGGCGCGCAGACGGCATCCAGGTCTCGCAGGATCGTGAGCCATTCCTGCGTCGTTCGGGAAAGGAACCCATCCTTGAGTTCTTCGTACTGTTCCCGCAGGTGCGCGACCCGGTCGGGCATCGTCCTGAAACGCGGATCATGCGCCAGCTCCGGCTTTCCGATCGCCGTGACCAGCCCTTTCCACTCGGCATTCGACATACAGGCCGCGAGTACGTAGTCGTCGCGCGTTTTGTAGATCAGGCGAGCGTCCGCGATGGTACCGGCAGCGGTCGCGCCGGGGCCGATGAAGGTCTGGTTCGACATAACGTCGGGCCACCAGAACGACATCATCGCGTTGAGCATGTCCACGCGAACGTGTTGACCCTGTCCGGTCCGCTCACGTGAGAGGAGCGCAGCCGTGATTGCTTGAGCGACCGTGAGCGCGGTCACCTTGTCGACGATCGCGCTCCTTACCATGCAAGGAACCCGCGTGTCAGGATCGCGCTGCGTGCCTGCGATGCCTGCGACGCCCTGGATCACGGTGTCGTACACTCTTTGCTTCGAATACGGGCCGTCGCTGCCAAAGCCACTCACAGACACGAAGATCAAGTCCTCTCGAACCTTCCGCAGGTCGTCGTATCCGAGCCCCAGCCGGTCGACCACGCCCGGCCGAAAGTTCTGTACGACGACATCGCAGCTTTTCACGAGCCGGCGGAAAGCGGCAACGGCCGCCGGCTTCTTCATGTCCAGCACAACCGACCTCTTGTTGCGGTTGGTGCTGATGAAGGCAGCTGAAATCCCGCCGCGTGCCGAAGTCGAGTAGCGAATCTGGTCACCTTGCGGTGACTCCACCTTGATGACGTCCGCACCCTGATCGCCGAGCAGCATCGTCGCAAAGGGCGCGGTGAAATTGGCGCCGAACTCGAGAATTCGATATCCAGCGAGCGGTCCTGTACGAACACTTTGTTTCAAGGAGCCAGAGACTCTAGGTCTACCCACGGGCAGCCTCCGATTTACCTATGTCGATGAGCTCAAATTGAGTAAACTTCAATCTCGAATTTCCTTATCGCGTTTTCCTGCTCAGAGCGCAATAAGATTGAGTCCGCACTCGGAGAAATTCGCCAAGCAACGCCATATCGCACGACTCGCCGGATCTTGAATTCTTCTCAAAATAGTCTAGCGTGTGGGCCAAACCAGGCTCGGCGTCGTGCAAAGGCGAGTAACGAGGAAGGCGGTTCATCGGAGGGTATATATGCTGTCCGCGTATCGAGTGCTTGACCTGACTGATTACCGCGGCAATCTGGCGGGCCTGCTGCTGGCAGTGCTGGGAGCCGAGGTCATTGCGATTGAACCACCGGGCGGTTCTAACTCACGCAGGATGGGGCGTTTCATCGCTGATCAACCCGGGCCCGAGCGCTCTCTTATTCACTGGTCGTATAACCGTGGGAAAAAGAGCGTCGTGCTGGATCTCACCAACGCTGTTGACCGTCAGCGTTTTCTTGCACTGGTGCGAGGCGCTGACGCGGTGATCGAGTCGTTTGCCCCCGGATATCTGCGCTCTATCGGTTTAGACGCCTCCATCCTGGCTGAGTGCAATCCAGCCCTGGTGCATACTTCCATAACCGCATTTGGCTCGGAAGGACCTAAGGCGAACTGGGCAGCCACCGATCTTATCCTCATGGCGGCGGCCGGCGTTTCGATGCTCGCAGGAGATGCGGACCGCGCACCGGTTCGGATCAGTCTTCCACAGGCTTGGCTGCACGCAGGTGCGGAGGCGGCAGGCGCAACACTGATCGCATTGCATGAACGGGTGCGCTCCGGTCTTGGTCAACACGTAGACGTTTCGGCACAGCAAGCTGCGATGCTGGCCGCCCAGGCACAGCCTCTGGCGCACCCCAATCGCGCGCTGCCCCCGGCTCGCGCGGGAGGTGGGGCGAAAGCAGGCCCGATCAACCTTCGCTTCGTTTATCCCGCAGCCGATGGTCATGTCGTCATGTCGATTATGTTCGGCACAATGGTCGGACCGTATATGCGACGCCTCTTCGAATGGATCTGCGAAGAGGGACTTTGCGACGAGGCGACTCGGGACAAGGACTGGATTGGATACGGGATGCTGCTGCTCACCGGCAAGGAGCCCATCTCTGAATACGAGCGAATAATTGAAACGATAGCGGGGTTCACCGCGACCAAGACGAAAGCAGAGTTGTTCGAAGCTGCGACGGCGCGGCGCCTGTTGATCGCGCCGGTCGCGAATGCGCGCGACATCCTGGAGGATCAGCATCTGGCGGCTCGCAAGGCTTGGGAGTCTATCGAGATCGCCCCCTTCCAGCCTCCCATCCGGGTGCCAAGCCGCGTAGCGGTATTTTCTGCCGCACCGCAACCGAAGTTGGGGCTGGCGCCCAAGTTGGGCGAGCATACCTTCGAGGTGCTTTCGCAGCCTCGAAGCTTGCCGACGCTTGTAGGAGGTCCTTACAGAGCGAGCTCGGGGCCGGCGCTTGCCGATTTGAAGATTTTGGATTTCGCGTGGGTCATGGCAGGACCCTTGGCTACGCGGGTACTCGCCGACCACGGAGCCACCGTGGTGCGCATCGAGTCCGTCGAGCGCCAAGATTTGATTCGCGCACTATCGCCTAGGATCGATGGTAATCCGTCGCCCGAGCACTCGGCTCCTCAGCAGAACTTCAATGCCGGCAAGCTCGGATTGACGCTGAACCCAAACACGCCGGAAGGTCGTGAAGTGGTACTCGACCTGGTGCGATGGGCGGACGTGGTGTTCGATTCATTCGCGCCCGGCGCTATGGCGGCCTGGGGCTTCGACTACGAATCGCTTCGCAGGATCAACCCGACGATCGTTCAGGTCAGCAGTTCGCTGATGGGCCAGTCCGGCCCTCTCGCAAAGTTCGCCGGCTTTGGCAACCTGGGGGCGGCGCTGAGCGGTTTCTATGAGGTCACGGGCTGGCCGGATCGGGAACCTGTCGGACCGTTCGGGGCTTATACTGATTCGGTGGCTCCCCGATTTGCCGTTCTTTCAATCCTGGCCGCACTCGAGCACCGCCGCCACACCGGCGAAGGTCAGTTCGTTGACCTCTCACAAGCCGAATCCGCGCTCCACTTCTATACGCCCGCGCTGCTCGAATTTCAGGTGAACGATCGCGTGATGAGCAGGATGGGCAATGCAGATCCCTTTTGCGCTCCGCATGGCAGCTACCCAGTGGCCGGATTGGATCGCTGGATTGCGATTGCTTGCGAGACCGACCAGCATTGGCAAGCGCTATGCCTTGAGATGGACCGACCCGATCTGGCGAGGAACGCAAGCCTGGCAACGATTGAAGCGCGCGTCGCGCGCTCGGAAAAGCTGGACCAAATCGTCTCTAAATGGACCGCGCCCATTGACGGCGCCCAACTAGAAGCGAAGCTACAGGCTCGAGGTGTACCAGCGCATCGGGTGCAGACGAGTGAAGATCTTTGCCAGGACCCGCAGCTCGCTCATCGCCGTCACTTCGTTGCGGTACCCCATCCACTCATCCCTACAGTTGTCATCGAGGGTACGCGCTTTCAACTCTCACGCACCCCGGCGCACATCGAGCGCGGAGGACCAACCTTGGGCCAGCACATTCACGAAGTGCTGGGCGGCATCCTTGGCTATGATGACGACCGCATCGCGCAGGTCGTTGCCTCCGGCGCACTCGAATGAATTCGAGAATTAATCAAACGCCTGAATAAAATACGCCGCTAGCCACCGCCTGTCGTGATATTCATTTCGCCCTCAACGAGCAGTCTACTGTCGACCGTTGACAGTTTCTCAGAGCTTTTGATACGACCAAGTCGATGACTTGAGAAATACTCAAAAACGATAAGATTGCATTCCTTATTTCTGATAGGAGACATGACATGAGCAAAGTGGGAAACATCCTGGATCTCGATGGCCGCGTCGCGCTGGTCACCGGCGCCGGGCAAGGCGTAGGACGCCAAATCGCCTTGCATCTGGGTTCGTACAACGCCGGCGGGGTCATCGTGAACGATTTCTATCGCGAACGGGCTGAGGCTGTAGCAGCGGAAGTATCGGAGCTGGGCGTAGCTGCGATGCCAGCGCAAGCGGATGTCGGCGACTTCAAAAGCGTGCAGGGAATGGTCGATGCTGCCAGAAAAAGATTCGGGCGGATTGATGTGCTGGTGAATAATGCTGGAAATTTTGGCCCCGATCCCTCGGCGGTTTCTTTCTCCAAGCCATTCTATGAAACCGAACCATCCGACTGGATTCCATGGCTCAACGTCAACATGTATGGCGTCCTCAACTGCACGCGCTGCGCGCTTCCGTTGATGAAAGAGAACCACCAGGGCAGCATCGTGACCATCATTTCCGACGCTGGGCGATGGGGTGACGTGGGTTCCGAGGTTTACGCGTTCGCAAAAGCCGGTGCGGCCGGGTTCATGCGGTCGGTCGCGCGCGGAATGGCCCGCCACGGGATCCGCGCGAATTCGGTGGCTATTGCAACTACGCGAACACCCACACTTGAACAAACTCTCAAAGACGAGGAACGGACGAAGAAGATGCTCCGTATGTATCCGCTCCATCGCGTGGGCGAGCCTACCGATGTGGCCAATATGGTCCTCTTTCTCGCCTCCGACGCGTCGAGTTGGATAACGGGCCAGACCTATCCCGTAAACGGCGGCTTCACTTTCAGCCTCTGATACCAGGAGTTTGATCCATGCCCTACGAAACTGTTCTGCTCGATCTAAAGGATCGCATCGCGACGATTACGCTTAACCGCCCCGAGAAGCTGAATGCGCTCAACTATCAGTTAGTATCCGACCTCGACGCGGCATTGACCGAGCTCGAAGCCGACGACGGCGTCCGCGTTATCGTTGTCACCGGCGCGGGTCGGGCATTTTGTGCGGGAGCCGATCTGACGGGGGCGGCGCCAGGAGAAGCGTCGCGTATGGGGTCGCTCCTCAAGCGGATGATCCGGCCATGGAACATGACCAAGCCTGTTATCGCTTCGATCAATGGCCCCGCGGTGGGCGGAGGAATCACGATTCCGATGATGTTCGATATTCGAATCGCCGCCCAGAGCGCCCGGATGGGTTTCGTTTTCACGCGGCGCGCTGCAGTGCCAGAACTCTTTTCGACCTTCCTTCTGCCACGCCAAATCGGACTTGCCAGGGCCAGCGATTTACTGCTCTCCGGTCGTATCTTTGGCGCGCAAGAGGCCTTGCAGCTTGGGATCGTCAGTCAGGTGTGGCCCGACGCCGAGTTACGCCAGCGTGTGTGGGATTTCGCCGCGGACATCGCTCAGAACACCGCCCCGATTTCCGTTGCGATGACGAAGCGGTTGATTCACTTGCAGCTCAGCGAACATTCTCCCGAACGCGCGGACGATCTCGAAGTCAACGCGATGAACTATGTCAGGGCGCTCCCGGACATTTCAGAAGGCGCAAGGGCCTTCATCGAGAAGCGCGCGCCAAAATGGAAGGGGGAGGCATCGCGCGACATGCCGGATTTTCTGCCTCCGATAAAATAGACCTGGTCGATGTCCAAGGCTCCATCCGGACAGTGACCGTTCGTCCTGACTCGTTTCTGGAGAGGGAGGGATTCGGAACCCCCGAGACCTTTCAGGGGCGGAATTCAACCCAAGTTCGGCGCACTGTTCGGCCCCAAAAAAAGCATCGGTGCTCGAGAGAATATGTTCGCCTTGGATTCGGTTCTTCTTCGGAGCTCTCTGGTTCCTTTCGTTCGCTAGGGTGATGGCGCCTAACCGGATCTTTTTTCCGTGAACTCGATCTCTAGACCCTGATCGCACCGCGTGCGGCAACCGCGCGCGCGGCGGATCGTAACGCTTCCGGCCGCAAATATTGTAGTCTCGGCTTTCGCGGCTCCCGGCTAACGGCCGGTCGAACACGCGGATGGAGGCTCCCATGGAGCGTCGATTTGATCGAACCGCCGAAGACCTCGGCAACATCGTCGCGCTGGAACACGTCAACGTAACGGTCCCCGACCAGCAGCAGGCGACCATCTTCTACATCGCCGCTCTCGGCCTGACGCGCGATCCCTTTCTGATGACCGGCCCAACC
>Ga0074046_10005391_pt1 | contig 10229 bp, 10 predicted proteins | sample BogForMeECP23OM3_FD_94441 | JGI IMG/M metagenome (GOLD analysis project Ga0074046, IMG submission 94441) | Bog forest soil microbial communities from Calvert Island, British Columbia, Canada - Bog Forest MetaG ECP23OM3 | ecosystem: Environmental > Terrestrial > Soil > Wetlands ...
ACTCTGGTCGCCCTGCGTGAGTTGGCGATACGCCAGACCGCGCATGAGGTTGACGTTCGGCAGTCGGTCCAAAACGAAATGGAGGCCGTTAGGCTTGAAGGCGAAGACCATGACTCGCTTTCACTTCAGAGGCCACGGGCGTCCGACCGAATCCTCATTCTCGTCACAGAAGACCCCTCTTCAGCGGCGCTCATCCGGCGCGGCAGGCGGGTGGCCGATTATTTGAAGGCGGAGTGTTTCGCGGTGTGTGTCCTCCGCGACGGCAGCTTGCATAATATTCCGGCAGGCCAGCGCGAGGCCGTGGAAAACCACATGAAATTCGCCCGCAACTTGCATATCGAGCCCAGCGTGTTACAGGGCGAAGATGTGGCCCAAACTTTGGTCAACTTTGCCCGCCTCCATAAAATTACACAGATCTTCCTTGCCCGGCCCCAACAGAAGAGATGGCCGATGATTTTTGGCCGCGGTTTGGTGGAACGGGTGGTCCGCTTAGCCCACGAAATCCAGGTCACTATTGTGGCCGAACACCGCCGACAGCAGGAAGGCTAGGCCAAACCCGCCCGCTGCCTCGGCTGTGAAACAATCCACTACTTCCGAGATTCTTCGTGCGTTGCACGGGTGGCGCCGACCTCCGGCCTTGCGGGACCGTCAAGAAGCCAGGACAGGCTGTGGACTGGACGCGGTGACAGGGATGTTGCGCGTGTTCGTGCGGCGCATGCATACCTGGAAGCTGTGAAATAATCCCTGGATGAGCAAAAGCGTTTCACGCAAAGGCGCAAAGTCGTAGAAGGCGCAAAGAAAACAAAGCAGTTGTTCTTTGCGAGTCTTTGCGCCTTGGCGTCTTTGCGTGAAATTGTTCATTTCTTCACAGCTTCCTGGCAATGGGTGCGCCGCCCGCGAGGTCAAGAAGGAAATTCCCGCTTAAATGTATACTGTTCGTATGACGACACCTCGTCACCCAAATGGCAATTCTAAGAAGAAGCAGCTTCCATTAGGAAAGCTGGCTCTCCTGGCGGTGTGTCTACTGGCGTTGTTTCTCATCATCCGCCACAGAGAGATTCACGTCTACGACGGCTTTGAATCTGGTGGTCTGAGCTCCAACTGGTCCGAGTCGCGCATGGTCTCGGGCTCCTTCCGCGTGCAATCGGACGTAGTGCGTGCCGGGCGCAGCGCAGGCGAAATCACGGCGCACTCCGGCGATCGCCGTGAGGCAGCCAGTGACGACGGCAATGCAACCGAGCGTGACGAACTTATGGAAGCTTGGTGGCTCTTTGCCCACATGCATCGCACCTATCGCTATTCCTTCAGTCTTTATCTGCCTGCTGATTTTCCCATCGTCCCTACGCGGCTGGTCTTGGCGCAGTGGAAACAATTGTGTGAATGGACCAGGTGCCGGCCACGGAGTCCGGTGCTCGCCATCCGCTATCAGGACGGGGAACTGTTTATTACACGGTATGATGAGCACGCAAGATCAATTCTCTATTCCACAAAACAGGAAATGCGCGGCCGTTGGCTCGACTTCCGCTTCGAGACACGATTCTCGCGTGACCAGGATGGTCAAATCGACGCCTGGCTGAACGGCGAACCTATAGTCCACTACAAAGGGCCGACTGTTTATCAACAGCAGCGCGGCTACCCTGCCCACGGCCTTGTCTATTTCAAGATGGGTCTGTACCGAGACGAAATGCAGCAGCCGATGACAATCTTCGTGGATGAGTACAGAAAAGACGAGTTGAGCCGCTGAGGGCGGCAATTCTCTCCGCAACCTCTAGGGCGGCAGGCGTGCAGTTTCGCGGGTGGCGCCGATCCGCCGCGGCGGACCCTTTACGTCGGCGACCGGTAAGAAGCCAGGACAGGCCAGGGATGGGACGCGGTGAGAGAGATGTTGCGCGTGTTCCTAGGGCGCCCCGATGCATCGGGGCGCTACAGGCTACGCTTGCCGTGCTTGCTCCGGCCGACTCCCGAGGTCACTCCCGCGTAAGCGGCGTGGCGGCTAGCTGACGCTCGAACTGTTGCAGATCCCAGTAGTCACGCCAAGCGGCGATCTTTCCGCTGCGCAGCTCGAAGATGCCCATGCAGGGAACGCTAACGCACGTCTTTCCGACCACGAAGTTGTCCACCCGCTCTGTCATCACGATGTCGCCCTCAGCCACAATGTGCCGTATCTCCCAGGGCAACGCCACCATGCGCTCAGCCCCCCGGCGTAACGTCTCGCGGATGGCCTCCCGGCCTTTGACAGGCTTCCAAGGCGCATTCCACCATATCGCATCCTCGGTAAAGTAGCCGGCGAACTCTTCCGGCTCAGCTCGGACGCACGCCTCGACAAAGCGGCGTATTAGAGCGATGCTTTCTGCACTGTCCATAAAGTCACCTCGACGAAGTCAACTGGGAAGGCGTGGAAATGATACGTTGGGATGCTCGCTATAACAAGTGCGAGCCGCCGAGTGTGTCAAAATGCCACACTCATACGATCCCCCGTATATTCGCCGTTGTAGTTCTAAACCCTTTAGAAACATTGAGATAATCTGCCACGGAGGCAGAACACTGCAAAAAAATGAGACCCGTGGGAAAAATGGGAATCTCCCGCCCACCTCGCTACCCCGCCCTGCGGGACACCCGCTGAGGCGGGCCGAAACGCCGCTGCGTTCCGCGCCTACGCGAACGATGGGCACAACATACGTTAGCTGCGAAAGCGAAGAACCGGCTTCATCCATCAGACTTCGCTGAAAGCTGAATTGATGAAGGAAGCCATGTAATAGGCGTCCAGAAACTTGAACGGTGTCTCTCCCGTGGTGTAGTGGCCGCAGGGCAACAAGGCCACCTTAGAGTCGAGCTTGAGACGAACGGATTCAGCGATGATCTTGCGCGAGAACTCAGGCAGGAAAGTCAAGTCGTAGAGGGCATAAATGAAGAGCGACTTCTTGGGCCAGCGAGCGAACTTTTCCGCATAGGCAATGGGGCTGATGGCCATCCAGGCGCGGCGAAGCCGGTCCAGGCTCAAATCGGCCTCGAGCCCGGCGCGCACGTGACGCGTGGCTTGACCCGTCCAGACCACCTCACCGAAAGTCGTTGAACAATGGTTAAAGACGTTGACCTTCAAACGCTCGTCGTGCGCGCTGGCCAGGTATGCGTAGCACGAGCCCAGGCTGGTCCCCACAATGCCAAGCTTGCGGCACCCCTGGCTTTCTAACCAGTCCAGGCACGACCTCGTGTCGACCACAGCCTGCCGGGCGGCATCGAGTGTCCGGCCCAGATTCGATGAAACAGCATAGTCTGCGCGCTCGATCTCCGGCGGCTTGCGAAGGTCGTGATAGGGCAAGCTTAAGCGCAGCGCCGAAATCCCCAGCAGGTTGAAGATGCGGCAAAGCGCGTTGTGGCTTTCCAGGTTTGCATTCCACTGCGGCAGTACCACCACCGCCCCGCGCCGCCCTGCCGGAAACCAAAGAGCTCGCACCCGGTTGTTATTCGGGACCGGAGTCCTGACGGGAGATGTAAAGAACAGGCAGTCCCCTTCCAAGCGAAAGTCTGAAGGTGTCTTGTAAGCGTAGAAGGCGTCACTTTGCGCAAGGATTTCTTGGTTCAGCTTGCCAAGGAATTCTTCTGCTTCGCAGTCCGAGGCGGGAATGTTCCCGTTCGCGAAACGCCAGCCTGCGGTCCACTTCAGTCCCCAATCCAAGGGAGACACCACTCGATTCTTATCCCGCTCCGTCAAACGGGTTTCCCACGCGTAAATCCACTCCTTGTAGCGCTCGAGCATGACCCTCAGGGGACGAACCAAGACCTGCAATTATAACCTGAGGGAGCCGGGAAGATGTCGGGTCCCGGAAGGGTGGAGTGTCGCAATCCGAATGTGGGGGAGGCTGTTCACTGTTCGCCCCTGGAACCCCCTCACCCCCTACCCCTCTCCCCCAAGGGGGCGAGGGGAGGCATTAATTTGAATTCACTACCCTCGCCCCCTTGGGGGAGAGGGTGGTCCCGCCGTGCGGGACCGGGTGAGGGGGTTCCCGCCTCGGCGCAGGGTTCGCCGTGCAGCCCTGCGCCGGTCTCTCCGCCACTTGGTGGGTCCTACTCACTAGGAGGCGGTTGAGCAGGAGACGGTGGAGTTGGAGGTGGTAGAGCAGGAGGCCCAAATCCCGGTTCGGTGTGGGGGATGATGATGCGCCGGTGCTCAGGTGGACCGGGAGGCCCAAATTGCGGCCCGGTGGGGGTCGAGGCGACCCCCGGCAGGTCGCGAAGCTTCTTCCACTGCTCGACGGTGAGGACCCGGCGAATCGCGAGTAGCATCTGTGCATTCGACTTTTCCAGGTTGGCTCTAGCCTGAGCAACCTTGTCAATCTGGGCAATCATTTGCGCTTCGTCGGGCTGATCGGCTTCAACCAGCGGCTCCAGGATCGCTTCCTGCTTTTCCAAAGCGGCGTGGAGATCGATGAGTTGTAGGCGGTGCTCCTGGAAGATCTTCTCGATCTTCTGGACCTGTTCATCGCTGACCCCGATCTTCCGCATCAGCTCCGAGTCTTTCCACCATTTTCCAGGACCCCGGAAACCCATGACGGGTCCGGGCCCACCGGGTCGGACGGTTATAGTTCGAGGGCCCATTTGGGTGCTTGGCCCCTCGGGCGGTGGAGGAGCGACCTGGGCGATGGCCAGCCCGCAGAACGCAATCACTAGTGTCAAACTTGCTAGGGTTGCTTTCATCTTATTTCTCTCCTTTTCCTAAAGTGGTCCTCGTTTGTTCTTTATTCGTTAGGATTTCACTCCGCTCCTCGGCAATCAGGACTGCGGGAGCCAGGGCTTTGGGAACCTCACGTGCAAGGTCGGCTTGAACCTCCTGTAACAAAGCCTTGTCCGCATCCTCCGTGGCTTTGTTTTGGGGAGGGTTCGGAGTGCGCGTCAGGAATACAGCCGTGATCAGAACCATTACCATTGCCACAACCCAAGCCCAATGTAATGGATACCAATCGGAAACCCGTTCACGGAAGGCGAGCTGCTGCTCTTTCCAGAAACTGTTGTCACGTTGGGCAGTGGCATGAATCGAATCGCGAAAGCAGGAGATGGCGCTCCGCAACTCCTCCGCCGCGACGGAGCAAGTGCGGCAGGTCTCAAGATGACGGCTGACGAAATCGTCTCTGGTGCCGAGCATCCACTCAATGATTTGGTCCTCGCTCAGATGGTTATTCACCTGCTCCACCTCCCTTGAGTCGCTGCCGGACCGCGCGGACCGCACGGAACAAGTGGGTCTTAACCGTTCCCACCTTCAGAGAAGTGACCTCGGCGATTTCTTCCAGGCTCATTTCCTCGACAAAGCGCAGGATAAAGATTGCCCGCTGCCGGGGAGAGAGCTTTTCGACTGCCGACCAGACCGCGGCCACCTCCTCTCGTCCAAGGAGGACCCGCTCCTGGGACGCATGGGGGTCCGGCAGCCTCTGCCCGAGGTCCGCAACATCCTCGAATGGTGAGGATAATCTATGCCAGAATTCCCTCAGGCGGCTTCGTCGGTGATCGCGAGCCAAGTTCACGGCGATCTTGAGCAGCCAAACGCCCACGCTCGCCTCGCCCCTAAAGGAAGCACGCCTCTGATAGGCCTTCAAAAAGCACTCCTGGGTCAATGTCTCCGCGGCGTCGGGGTCTCGGAGCATGCCGAGCAGAACTCGGTAGATACGTTGCTGGTGCGACCGTACAAGTGGCGTAAAGTCATCCAGTGCAGTCATCCCGAGACCCGCTTTCTCCTGAACGGGAATCAAAACCGCAGCTCGTTCATTCTGCACCATGCCCGCTCCTTATTACATCAAGACGAATCAGGCATGGAAAGGTTTACACAAGGCTCTGGTGCTGTCGTGATCCGGCGCGTAGCGCTGGCCTTTAGGCCAGCACTTGACAGCCCGATGCTGCAAGGAGCCGACGTGCTGGATAAATCGCCCTCATACCAAAGTACCATTGCAGGCTTTTCTAATGAGCGTTTTACTGACTCTAGAAAGGAGGAGAGATGGTCACTGGTTCGGCATCTATCCTGCTCGCTCTCTTGTCTTTTCTCGCACCCCCCTCGGGCAGTGACCGTGGTTCGCACCGCTCATCCCCGTATTCCTCGCCGCAATCTTACACCAAGGCTGTTCACACCAGGTCCTACACGCGCAAGCATGGCACAGTAGTCCGAATGCACACCCGGGCCTATCCTGGCAAGGGCTCCAGCCGACACAGCTCATCGGTCTCCCGTGCCTCCTACTATAGACCCACTTCTGTCGCCAGTGGCAGGGACAGCCATGGGCGGATCAAGCGATCAGTGGCCGCAAAGGATGCCTTCAAACGGGAGCATCCCTGTCCGTCCACCAGTCGGACCTCCGGCCCATGCCCCCGCTATGTAATCGACCATGTTAAGCCGCTCGCGTGCGGCGGTCTGGACGATCCGAGCAACATGCAGTGGCAGACAATCGGTGATGCGAAGGCCAAGGATAAATGGGAACGAAAAGGTTGTGGCTAGATTCTCTACCAACACGTGGACATGGGCCTCTAAAGGCAAGGTTTTTGAAATCAATGTCCCGGAAGAATCGGTCGTGCAGTTTGTTCCTGAGCGCCGCGACAAAGGGCTCATTTCCGACTCACTTTGCCCAAGCACCTTACCCCGCTGATGTGAAAAGCCGTAGACCTAAAAAGCAGGTCTGCGCTCTGGAGCTGTCCTGATTTGGCTCCCAGCGCTGGCCTTTAGGCCAGCACGTGCCGACCTAAAGGTCGGCGCTAGGCCCATAATTGGGCGCCCCCAGGGCCGGGCTTTGCTTGACGAGTCTTAGCATTACTCGTAGACTACAAATTTGCCCGCATAATCGGAGCCGACTGCGAAAAATATGCCATTCCGAAGGATTCTCGTCGCATTCTCGCTTGCTCTGACACTAACTCCGCTTGCCTGGTGCCAGAGCGACATGCAACTGTTTCCTATCGCTGATGTCAAGCCGGGCCTGAAGGGCGTCGGCCGCACAGTCTTCGAGGGTGACAAGGTTGAAGAGTTTCAGGTCGAAATTCTCGGCGTATTGACGAACGTGCTGGCGCCAAAACACGACCTCATCCTAGCGCGACTTTCAGGAGGCCCACTTGAAAAAACGGGAGTCATCGCCGGCATGAGTGGAAGTCCGATTTACATTGACGGCAAGCTTGTGGGGGCGGTGGCTATTTCATTTCAATTTTCGAAAGAACCCCTGGCCGGCATTACGCCCATCAAGGAAATGCTGCAAGTCGTCCCCGAGGCGCAAGGTCAATCGCAGGCTCAGGCGGAGATGCCCCTGGACTTTCGCCTGGCTAGAACCGCGACCGGCCTGCGCGAGAGCGCGCGCTTGATTCCCCAGCAAGATTTTAGCCCGGAAAGCCTGCGCCGATTCTTTCCGGCGCGCCCAGCGGAGCTTTCACTCCCCGCCCTCGAGTTGCCGTTACGGTTTGGCGGATTTGCCGCCGACGCATTGGAACCCTACTTGCCGCTGTTTCGTCAAATGGGGTTTGAACCCATGATGGGCGGCGGACTTTCGGGCGGAGAGAGCACGACACCGGTGAAGGCAGAATTAGAGCCCGGTTCGATGATCAGTCTGCTGCTGGCCCGAGGCGATCTCAATTTGACCGTGGACTGTACGGTTACCTACCGACAAGGGAACGATCTCTATGCGTGCGGGCATCGGGTGCTTTCGGTGGGCCCGGCTCAGATCCCCTTTGCGCCCTCCCATGTTCTGGTCACCGTACCGAGCCTCGCCTCATCCTTCAAGGTGGATGCTCCGGGGCAAGTGGCGGGGACGATTCGTCAGGACCGCTTTGACGCCATCTATGGCGTGGTGGGAGAAAAGAACCCGCCGATGATCCCGGTGGCCGTCCAGATCCAAAGCACACTGAATACCCAAACGGACTACAAGCTCGAGGTTATTCAGGAACCGGTCCTCTCGCCCCTGCTGGTGAATCTTGCTGTCGTCTCAATCCTAAGCAACACGGAACGAGCGATCGGTGCATCCACATTGGAAATCAATGGGAAGATCCGGCTGGGCGGCGGAGAAGCGGTGGACTTCCAAGACGTCTTGTCAAGCGAGACGGGGACCGCCGCGCTGGCGGGTTCGGTGGTGGCCACCCCCCTCAGCTATCTCCTGGGTAGCGGTTTTTCTGATCTGCGCATTGAGGGCATCGACCTCTCGGTAAAATCGAGGAACGAGAGGAGTGCGGCCACGCTGGAGCAGATTTGGAGTACAGAATCCGAAGTGAAACCCGGTGACCACATCGAGGTCATCGCCCTTTTGCGGCTCCCCGGTGGGCAGGCAGTGACCCAGAAGATTCCTGTAGACATCCCTGAAAGCGTGAGCGACAAGGCCTTGATGCTTGCGGTGGGAGGCGGGTCCAACATCAACGCTTTACAGTTCCGACTCACGCCGCCGGGGAGCGACGCACGGGACATTGCTCAACTGGTCAAGGCCCTGAATCGTATGCGACGGAATAATCGGCTCTACGCGCTACTCATGGCCCCCCAGCGCTCGTTCATAATGCAAGGGGATGAATATCCCTCTCCCCCACCCTCCCTGATACAGACCTTCATGGCGGACCCCGCGGCTGCATCCAGCGTCAACCTCAGCGGCACTTCGGTGGTCGGCGACTTTGAGGCGGCAGCGTCTTCGCTCATGATCCACGGTCAAAAGACGCTCTTGCTGAAGGTCGTCGGGCCGGGCCTCTAGCTCTGAGAGCGTCACCGTTTTGCAGGCAATCCCACCGAGAGGAGTGACCGGAAAGGTTAAGGCATGAAACCACACAAGATATTGCAGCTTCTGATACTCGCGTTGCTTTTCTCCTCGCCCACAAGAGGAGTGGAAACCGCGTTCTGGCAGGTTGGCTCATTCGAGGAGTTCTTACAGGGAACACTCTCCAACGTTTCTCTGGATACAGAAGGGAATCTGCATCTAGCGCCCGGGTCGCGTGTGGTTTTCAGCCCTGAGGAAGCGCTGGCCCTCTCACTCGCCCGCGACCCGAAGGGCAACCTCTATATCGGCACAGGCCATCAGGGAAAGGTCTTTCGAGTAAATGCAAAGCAAAACTCCACCCTCCTGTTTACGGCTCGGGAGCCGGATGTTTTTGCCCTGGCCGTGGGCCCCGACGGATCGCTGTACGTGGGAAGCTCGCCGGAAGGCAAAGTCTATCGCATTACACCCGACGGGCAATCCAAAGTATTCTACGACCCACGCGCCAAGTATATCTGGGCGTTGACACTGGACGCGCAGGGTCGGTTGTATGTAGCCACCGGCGACAAGGGTCAGATCTTCCGAGTCGACCCGGCGGGGAAGGCCGAGCTTTTCTTCGACAGCCAACAGACTCACATCATGTGTCTGACTCTCGAGAAGGACGGGAATCTGCTTGCAGGAAGCGTCCCGAGGGGGCTTATTTACCGCATTACTCCGCAAGGAAAAGCCTTCATTCTTTATGAGGCCACCCTGCCGGAAATCCATGACTTGGTAACAGACTCCAGCGGGCACATCTATGCCGCAGCCCTGGGCGCCGTGAGCGGCAAAGGTTCGCCCGAACTTCTGATTCTTCCCCCTGCCGGCGCAGTCCCAGGCGGCGTCGCCACGGTTACGGTCATGGCTTCCAATGAAACTCATGCCGCTACAGCATCTGAAGCGCAAACTCCACCCGGCGAGGAACCCACAGCGCCGAGCTTTAACCGTCCGGCTCCTGTGCCTTCGGCAATCCCCAACTTTCAGATCCCGCAGGGTCGTGGGGCGCTCATTGAAATACTTCCTGACTCTACTGCCGAGACGATCTGGAGCTCAAACAGCGAGAGCATTTTCGGCTTGGCGGTACGCGGCAATCATGTGCTGTTTTCCACCGATTCCAACGGGCGAATCTTCGACATGGTTCCGGGGCGGGACGCGCAAAGGGTAACTCTTCTCACTGAAACACACGAGTCGCTTGCCACGCGGCTGATGCTGGAAGGATCTGACCTTTATGTGGCCACCAGCAATATCGCCAAGCTACTCCGGGTGGAGTCAGAGGTTGCTCCGGAAGGGAGCTACGAATCCCCCGTCAAGGATACGAAGTTCATCTCCCGGTGGGGAGTGCTTGCTTGGCGTGGCGAGGTTCCCGCAGGGACAACGCTCGAGTTCTTTACACGCTCCGGCAATTCTGAGCGTCCGGACCAAACATGGAGCGACTGGGCGGGCCCCTATCGCAGCTCCAACGGCAACCCGGTCACCAGCCCTCCCGCCCGTTACATTCAGTGGAAA
>Ga0074046_10005392_pt1 | contig 10228 bp, 10 predicted proteins | sample BogForMeECP23OM3_FD_94441 | JGI IMG/M metagenome (GOLD analysis project Ga0074046, IMG submission 94441) | Bog forest soil microbial communities from Calvert Island, British Columbia, Canada - Bog Forest MetaG ECP23OM3 | ecosystem: Environmental > Terrestrial > Soil > Wetlands ...
CGTGCAGCGCACCTTCGGTGACCACGGGAATATTGGGCTCTTCAACATATTCGCTGCGGATGCGTGAGAGCACTTCGCTGTACACCGAGAGCTGGCGATACGCGCCCTCGTTCGAGGAAGCGCGAACGTTGACAAAAGTGCCTGCAAGGGTGAACAGCAGAATGGCCAGCGAACTGGCAAGAATGGTGACCTTCAACTTCGTCGACATAATTTGGTTTTCGCTACTTTCGGTCTGTGCTTTGTCTCGTTTTCCGGCAATCAGACGGGCTGATTCGAGGAGCTTTTTGTCATTATAAACGGTTTGATGCTGGAATCGAGGTCCAAGGTACAAGGGTAAAACTGGGGTAACCACCGCAATCGTGGAGCCCGCTGAACCCCCTTACCGCTCCAGCAGACCCGCGATTTCCTGATGCCCTTTCTCTCTGGCGACCATCGCGGGGGTCTTGCCGTCGTCGTTGGCCAGTTTTGGATCGGCCCGATGCCTGAGCAACAGTTCGACCAGGGCGCTGTCCCCATTTTGCGCGGCGGCGTGAATGGGAACCCAGCCCCCTTGCTGGCGGGCGTTGACGGGCGCTCCGTGCTCGAGCAAAAGCCGGGCGGCTTCCAGGTTGCGGGCTGAAGCGGCCGAGTGCAGTGGCATGACGGCCATGGGATTGTCAGCCACGGCATCTACTGCGGCGCCGTACTCGATCAGCAGGCGGGCCGATTCGGGCTGGCCGAAGAAGCAGGCGAAGTGAAGGGCCGTGAAGCCATCGGCAGAGCGGGAGTTGATGGCGGCCGAATCGCACGCCAGCTCGCGGAGGCGGTCAAGCCGCCCGAGGGACGTGGCTTCGAAAATGTCGAGCGTCGCCTTATGGCCGGCGATGAACTCGGCCAGGTCACGGCGGCGGCGATAGAGCGAGTGCATCAGCAGGCTCACGCCGTTTGGGTCGCGCGCCTGGGCGCACGCTGGGTCAGCTTCAAGAAGGCGGCGCAGGCCGTCAAAGTCATTCTTGCTGAGAAAGTCGAAACAGCGCTCGCTATTGGTCATATGGGCTGGCTCCGTAAGGGAAACTGATTAAGTGTCGGCAAAAAAGCATAAACCACAGAGTACACAGAGGTGCACAGAGGACCCCGGAAACTCAACGATCAGAGTTTCCCCGGATCGGCTTTCGTGATTAGTTAGCACTGCTAACGAATTATAGGCATCCCGATTCCGCTGTCAAGGAAAATGTTAGCTGTGCTAAGCTTTTTCTGTGACCAGCCCCGGTGGACCGAATCGAGTGGAGATTGCCGACCACCTGCACTCGGCGGCCATCCACCTGCTGCGCAGTGCCGCCAAGCCGGATGTGATTTCGGGCCAAGGCCCGGCGCGATTATCAGCGCTTTCCGTGCTGGTATTTGCAGGCCCAAGAACTTTGGGCGAACTGGCGGCAGCCGAGCGTGTGAAGCCGCCTACGATGAGCCGGATCGTTGCGGGCTTGAAACGGTCGGGGCTGACCCGGATTCAGAAGGATGGAGAGGACGCGCGACGAGTTCAGATTAGTGTGACGGCTAAGGGCGAGCGGCTGCTGCAGGAAGCGCGGCGCCGGCGAATCCGGACTTTGGCGGAGACCTTGGCAGGGCTGAACGCGGCCGAGCTCGACATTCTGGAGCGAGCGGCCAAGATCATCGAGAATGCTTTGCGGCGCGGATCGTAGGCCTTTCGCTCGACGCTCCGGATTCCCTTTTTTTCTGTGCCTCCGTTACGTTCTCCGCTTGCGCGCCGACTGGCTGGCGCTGCATCGCGGGCGGGGCGCCCGCGCCACACGGCTGATGCATCGCGAGGAACGGTGCCCATTGCACACTTGCTTTCGCTTACAATCTTTCTTCCCATGGCCATCGTGGTTCGGTCGTTTGCAAAGGTCAATCTCGGGTTGTATATCGGTGCGCGGCGCGCGGACGGATTTCACGATCTGCGCACGGTGTATCAGACGATTGCGCTGCACGATGTGATTCGAGTCAGCGTCGATCAGAGCAAGCGGGCGCGCGGCCGCGGGATTGAGATCGAGTGCAAGTGCGAGGACTCGCGGGTTCCTCTGGATTCGTCGAATACCTGCCATCGCATGGCTGCGCTGGTGATGGATGCGCTGGGCGCGGCGGGCAAAGTCACCATTGAAATTGAGAAGAGGCTGCCGGTGCAGGGCGGCCTGGGAGCGGCATCGTCGAATGCGGTGGCTACGATGCTGGGGCTGGAGAAAGCTCTGGGAGTGCGGCTAGCAGCGGGTTTGCAGCGCGAGCGGAGACGGGGCAAGGCCCGTCTCTACACTGGAGCGGAGCGGCTAAGGATTGCGGCCCAGGTTGGGTCGGATCTGCCGCTGTTTTTGGTGGGCGGGACGGTGCTCGGGGTGGGGCGCGGCGAAGAAGTTTATCCGCTGGTGGATTTGGCGGCGACTCCGCTGGTCGTGGTGACTCCGGAGGTGGGTGTGTCGACGCCTCGGGCGTTTGCGGAGTGGGACGCGCTGGTTGCATCGGGATCGGGAGCCGCGCTTCGCTCGGCTGGTCAGCCGGGGGCGGCTGTCCCTACGCTAGCGTTGACAGGCGAGGGCGCCCGTCGCTCCATCGGGAATGATGAATTGACGCATTCCGTCGGCTCCGATAGACTGTTTGCGGTTGGCTGCGCGTTGTCGGCGTGGCTGCGTGGAAACTCTCACGACGGTGCTCCCGCAAAAGGCGGGGGCCGGGCCGGAAGCCTATCCGACCTTGTCCGAGCCGGGATTGAAAACGACTTTGAAAGAGTCGTCTTTTCGCAACTTCCCGAACTACGAGACATTAAGCGTGCGCTGGAGCGCGCGGGGTCGAGGTATGCGTCGCTCTCCGGGTCCGGGTCGACTCTGTATGGGTTGTTCGAGTCGGCGGCGGAGGCTGCTACGGCGGCAAAACGGTTGCGGAGAGCGGGCCTGAAGGCCCTTGCGACGCGGATGTTGACGCGGCGGGAATATTGGACGAGGTCGCTGGTCTAGTTGTTGGTCGTTGGCTGCCGGTTCTGGGGTATGATTTTAGTAGACCAGCCATAGATTACTGGGCCGTCGACTAATGGTAGGTCAAGTGCCTTTGGAGCACTTTGTCTAGGTTCGAATCCTAGCGGCCCAGCCAAAATTCAGTTCTCCGTTCCCCGTTCTCAGTTCTTAGAGGGAATGGGAGCCAAAACTGAGAACTGGGAACCGGGAACTGAGAACTCAAATCATGGCGACTGCGACTACGACCGCGGAAAAAACGGAAAAAAAGCCGATGGCGGACGAGAAGCCGGCAAGCAAGCCCCAACGCGCGCGGAGCGATGACAAGTTCAAGATCTTCAGCGGCACCGCGAACGAACCGCTGGCCGACGAAGTCTGCCAGTTTCTCGGCATGCAGCGCGGGCAGGCGCAGGTAATTCGCTTTGCCGATGGCGAGTGTTATGTGCAGATCCAGGAGAATGTGCGCGGCTGCGACGTGTTCGTCATGCAGCCAACGTGCCGTCCGGTGGACATGCACCTGATGGAACTGCTGCTCATGATTGACGCGCTGAAGCGGGCTTCGGCGCGACGCATCACGGCGGTGATTCCGTACTTCGGGTATGCGCGGCAAGACCGGAAGGACAAGCCGCGGAGCCCGATTTCATCGAAGCTGGTGGCCGATCTGCTGACCACGGCGGGCGCGCATCGGGCACTGATCGTGGATTTGCATACGCCGCAGTTGCAGGGCTTTTTCAATATTCCGGTAGACCACCTGTTTGCGTCGCCGGTGTTGGTGGATCACTTCAAAAAGCTGAGCCTGCCGAACTTGACAGTGGTTTCGCCCGACGCGGGCGGCGTGGAGCGGGCGCGCTTTTTTGCGAAAAAGGTGGATGCTGCGCTGGCCATCGTCGACAAGCGGCGAGTGGAGATGAACGTGGCGGAAATCATGCACGTGATCGGCGACGTGCACGGGCGAACTTGTCTGATCATTGACGACTTGATCGATACGGCGGGCACGTTGGTGAAAACTGCCGCGGCGCTGCTGGAAAACGGCGCAACCACGGTATATGCGTGCGCTTCGCACGCCGTGCTTTCGGGGGCGGCGGTGCAGAACATTGCGAATTCTGTCATTAAGGAAGTGGTGGTCACGAACACAATTCCGCTCAACGCCGAGGCGGATGCGGCGCGCGCCGAAAAGGGCGGCAAGATTACTGTGCTTTCGATCGCAGGCCTGATTGGGCGAGCGATCCAGGCGAATCACGAAGAGACTTCAGTCAGCAAGTTATTTATCTGACTTTGGAAAATTAGGATAGGAACCGAATTATGGCGACAGTAACGGACATCAGCATATTGGAAGCGCAGAAGCGCGAACCGGGAAATAAGAATGCCGCACGCAGAGTGCGCGCGGACGGGAAAATTCCGGCAGTTTTGTATGGCAGCGGGAGCGAAACGTCATCGGTTGCGGTGGATCCGCGGCAGGTGCTGCGGATTCTGCGCTCGGAGAGCGGGCACAACACGATCTTTGACCTGGCACTCGACAGCAATCGGGTGAAGGCCATGATCGTCGACTGGCAATTCGAGCCGATCAAGGGGCGGTTGCTGCACGTAGACATGCAGCGCATCGCCATGGATAAGAAGCTCACGGTGACAGTGCCGATCGTGCTGAAGGGCGAAGCCGTCGGCGTGAAGCAAGAAGGCGGCATTCTGGAGCAGTTACTGCGCGAGATCGAGATCGAGTGCCTGCCGGCGGATATTCCGAAGTCGATCGATGTGGATATCAGCCACCTGGTGTTTGGCATAGAGGTGCGCGTCGAGAACGTGCCGCATAGCGACAAGTTGAAGTTCCTGACGGATCCGCAGCAGATGATCGCGCACATCACGTCTGTGAAGGAAGAAGTGGTGGCTACGCCTGAAGCTGTGGCTGAGGCTGCAGGAGCCGTTCCAGCTGAGCCCGAAGTCATTAAGAAGGGCAAGCAGGAAGTGGAGGGTGAAGAAGGGGCAGCCGAGGACGATAAGGGTAAGGCGAAGGCAGAGCCCAAGGCTGAGAAGAAAGAGAAGAAATAGCTTGCCATTGCGGGTTGTGTTTGGCCCGCGTGCATTGGTAATGGTTGCCGCTGTGAGCTTCTAGCTACTGGCTAGGAGCTAGAGGCTAAGAGCTGATCTGAGTGAAACTGATCGTCGGTTTGGGCAATCCCGGAATCGAATACCAGTTCACGCCGCACAATCTCGGGTTTTTGACGATCGATCGGATCGCGAACGACCTTGGGATTGAAGTAAGGAATCGCCAGTGCCGCGCACTAACGGCGCGGGCCACGGTCGCCGGTACGGCGGTGGTGCTAGCGAAGCCGGAAACCTACATGAACCTGAGTGGGCTTTCGGTGATGGAACTGGTGGCAGAACATCAGGTGGAAGTGAAGTCGGATCTGATTGTGATTTATGACGAACTTGACCTGCCGTTCGGTGCGATTCGCATCCGGCAGCGGGGCGGGACGGCGGGGCACAACGGAATGGAATCCATTCTGGGTGCGCTGGGCACGGATGAGTTCCTGCGGATACGGCTGGGAGTTGCACCCGACCACAAAGTGAGCGATGGCGCCAAATTCGTTCTGACGCCGTTTCGCAAGGCGCAGGACGCGACTGTAGACGAGATGCTCGACGCGGCGGCGCAGGCAGTGGAAATGATTTTAAAGGAAGGTCCGGCAGCGGCGATGAATCGGTTCAATCGCAAGAATGAGCCGGAAGAGTAGTGCGAGTCGTTGGTCGATTGTCGTTGGTCGTTGGCAAAACTCTCACGGCTATCGCCGAGTGGCGGACGACTAACGACCAGCGACTGTAACAAGGGATTTTGGAGAAAATGCATGAATCGTAGCTATGAAGTGATGTTTATCGTCCGGCCGGATATGGTCGACGAGGATTTGAACAAGTTGATTTCCACGCTGGAGTCGTCAGTGACTTCCGGTGGCGGGACGGCCAAGAGCGAGGTCTGGGGCAAGCGCCGGCTCGCCTACAAGGTTGCCAAATTTAACGACGGGATCTTTGTGCTTTTCGTGATGGAAGGCCCTGGCGCCGTTGTCCACGAAGTGGAACGCCGGCTGCGCGTGACCGAGCAGGTGATCAAGTTCATTACCGTGCGCACCGACGAGGAACTGAAGCGGCTGGACAAGGTCAAGAAGCTGCGTGACGCGCGCAAGAAGATGAGCGCAGTAGCACCGGCTCCTGCTCCCACGCCTGCTCCGGCACCTTCCGCTCCGGTGACGCCGGAGGCGGGACCCGAGCCTGCGCCGACTACGGTCTAAGTGGAGAGTGGGGACGGATTGCTCCGTCCAGGCGACGCAGAGCGCCGCTTTCACACAGTCAGTACTTACGAATTTTTCTTGAGCTTTTAAGGAGCACTATGGCAGAAGAAACGAAAGCACCAAGCGCCCCAGCGGAAACCAGCGGCGGCGGAACTCGCAGCGAACGTCCCGAGCGCAGCGACCGCGGCCCGCGTGGACCGCGTCCGGGCGGTGGACCGGGCGGGCCGCGCGAAGGTGGGCGAAAGTATTTCCGGCGCAAGAAGGTTTGCAAGTTCTGCGTCGAGAAAATCGAAGCCGTGAACTATAAGGACGTGCGTCTCCTGTCGCAGTTTGTGGCAGAAAGCGGCAAGATCACGCCGCGCCGCCTGACAGGTGTGTGCACGCCGCACCAGCGCCGGCTGTCGAAGGCAATCAAGCAGGCTCGCAATATCGCGTTGCTACCTTTCGCGGGGCGGGCGCAGTAGGTTCGGAACACCGTCGTTAGTCTTTGGTCGTTAGTCGTTCGGAATCGAAGAGCGTTGCTGGGGTTGACTGTTCCGGGCTTTGCGAACGACCAACGACCAGCGACTGACGACGATGTCCGACTAACGACGATCTCAAGGAGTCATCGCATGGAAGTCATTCTCAAGGAAGATGTGGCCAAGCTCGGCAATCGCGGCGAGGTGGTGAAGGTCGCAGAGGGATATGGGCGGAATTTCCTTTTGCCCCGGAAGCTCGCGATCGAGGCCAATGCCGCCAATAAAGCGGTCATCGAGCAGATGAAGGCTGCGGCCGTGCGCCGCTCGGCGAAGGAGAAATCCGAGGCCGAAGAGCTGTCGAAGCAATTTGACGGGCTGGAAGTGTCGTTCACCCGCAAATCGGGCGAGAACGATCAGCTGTTCGGATCCGTGACGGCGGGCGACATTGCCGACGCTCTCGAGAAAAAGAGCTTCCACATCGACCGCCGCAAGATTCAGTTGCACGAACCGCTGAAGACCATCGGCGAGTTCATTGTGCCGATCAAGCTGCACAAGGATGTGACTACGCACCTGAAGGTGCTGGTGGGAAAAGAAGCGGCAGTGGAAGAGTAGTTTTCTGTGTGGGGACGGGGCTCCGCTCCGTCCAGGCGGGGCACAGCCCCGCCTCCACACAAAACGTCAGGAACCCGCCCCGAAAAATTCCTCCACCTTTCGAATGTCGGTCGTCTTCGTGTAATTCGGCAGGCTCTCCACAAATACCCGGCCGTAGGATTTTTTCAGAATCCGATTATCGAGCAGCGCCAGCAAGCCACGGTCGTGCAGCGAGCGAATCAGGCGTCCAAAGCCTTGTTTCAGCGTGATGACCGCGCTGGGCACCTGGTAATCGCTGAAGGCATTGCCGCCGGCGCGATCGATCGCCTTCACGCGCGCCGCCACAACCGGGTCGCTCGGCACCGCGAACGGCAGCCGGTCGATAATCACACAACTCAGCTGCTCGCCCTGCACGTCCACACCCTGCCAGAACGACGAGGTTCCGAACAACACCGCGTTCGGTGTGAGCCGAAACTCCTCAAGCAGCGCGGATTTTGGCGCGTCTCCTTGCTTGAGCATGGGGAAATTAATGACGCCGAGAAGCTGGTCGTAGATATCGTTCATCTGCGCGTAGCTGGTGAAGAGCACGAAGGCGCGGCCGCGCGTGATCTCGAGGAGCCGACGCACCACGCCAGTGGCCTCCGCTGCGAATTGCGGAGTGCGCGGATCGGGCAGGTCGGGCGGGACGTAAAGGATTGCCTGGCTTTCGTAGTCGAAATGCGAGGGGACAACGAGCTCGCGCGCATGGTCAAGGCCAAGCCGCTGCCGGATGTAGTCGAAGCTGCCGCCCACAGCGAGCGTTGCCGATGTAAGAACGGCGGTTTCGAGCTTCGACCAGAGGCATTCGCGCAGGATGGGGCCGACTTCTATAGGCGTGGCCTGCAAGTAGACGTTGCTGCGGCCACCCGAGCTCTTCACCTCCGTTGGCTTTCGCCGCCCGGAGGCGCCCGGCGCTCCGCGAAAACTTCTCCGTTCGATCCAGAAGACCGTGTTCGGGTCTTCGTTCTCCATCACGAAGCCGAGTTGAACCTGCAACTGCTGCGCCCGCCGCGCGAGCGTGAATACATCGTCCGGCTTTTGCGGGAGGCGTTCGAACTCGGCCGAGAGCCGCGTCAGCGCATGATTGAGCGCGAGGAATTCGTCGCCATTTTCTTCCAGAAATTCGCGGCGCGCGTCGAAGGCAATGCGCCCTTCGTGCGCCGGCAGCAGCGAGAAGAACAGCTGCGAACGCTCGCGCAGCGACTGAATCGCGCTCGCCATTTGCGGCGTGTACAGCTTCTCGCGTTGCAGCAGGTGTTCGGTGTCCCGTGCCAGTTCCTCCATGCGCAGATTGCTTACCGAAATGCCAAAGTAATTGCCCGCGACCTCTTCAAGTTCGTGCGCTTCGTCGAAAATAACCGCGCCGCAATCGGGCAGCACGCCGGCATCGGGCGCGCCATCGGCTTCGAGCTTGATGGCGAGATCGGCAAAAAAAAGGTGATGGTTGACGATGATGATGTCGCTCTCGGCGGCGCGGCGCCGCATCTCGGTAATGAAGCAGCGTTCCCACTCCTTGCATTTCTGACCGAGGCAGGTATCGGCGCGCGCGTCGAGCTTGTGCCAAAGCGCGCTCGCTTCGGGCAGTTCGGCCAGTTCGGAGCGGTCGCCGGTGCCCGTTGTTTTTTCCCATGCCGCAATCGCGCGGTAGTGCTCGATCTCCTCAAGTCCGCCCAGAACGGGCTGATCGGTGAGTTCGTAGAGCTTCTTACGGCAGAGATAGTTGTTGCGGCCTTTCATGTAGCAGACGGAAAGCTTGCCGCGAGCACTGTCCTTCCGAGCGGAGAGAGGAATCTCCTTCTGCTCCGCAGTGTCTGCACCAAACAGCGCGCGCTCCAGAAACGGCACGTCTTTGAAGAAAAGTTGCTCTTGAAGGTTTTTTGTGCCAGTCGAAATGATCACGCGCTTGCCCGATCGGATGACCGGCAGAAGATAGGCTAGCGTCTTTCCAGTGCCGGTGCCGGCCTCGACGATCAGATGGCGTTTGTCTTCAAGCGCCTCTTCCACGGCTTGTGCCATCTGCAATTGGCCGCGACGGAACTCATAGGCTGGGTGCGTTTTCGCGAGCACGCCGCCGGGCGCAAAGAACTGGTAGAGCGAGAATCCCGCGCCGGCCGATACGGGATGGGAGGAAGAGGGCACAGAGTCTCTATAATAACTAGTTCTTGGTTCTCAGTTCCTGGTTCTCAGTGAAACAGATCACTTCAAGCACAAATTCGCCCGTTTTGCCTCTCCTCGCCATCGTGGGCCGCCCCAACGTCGGCAAATCGACGCTGTTCAACAAGCTGACGGGGTCGCGCCGCGCTATCGTGGGCGACGAGCCGGGCATCACCCGCGACCGTCTGTACGGCGAGGCCGAATGGCTTGGGCACTCGTTTCGCGTGGTGGATACCGGCGGCATCGTTCCCGAGGACAAGGAATTCATTCCGTCGGAGATTTTTCGTCAGGCGAAGGTTGCTCTCAAGGAAGCGGTCGGCGTGATCGTGGTGGTGGATGCCCGGACCGAACTAGCGGGACCGGATCGTGAGCTCGTGCGGCTGCTGCAGCGCATGGGCAAGCCGCTGTTTCTAGCCGTAAACAAAGTCGACAGCGACAAGCAGGAATCGCTGGTCGCAGAATTTTACGAGCTTGGAATTCGAAACGTGTTTGGCATCTCGGCTGAGCATGGCCGCGGCATTGACGACTTGCTGGATGCCGTTCTTCCTTTGCTGCCGCCGTCGCTTGTGGAGAACTCGGCAAATGCCTTAACCACGGAGGGCACAGAGGTCACAGGGGAAAGCACAGAGCAAGACGCGCAAGTGCATGGCGAACGACGAACGACCAACGACCAACGACGGACAGCGAACGGCGAAGGACGAACGACGGACAACGAGCTGCCAACAGCGAACGGCGA
>Ga0074046_10005395_pt1 | contig 10225 bp, 5 predicted proteins | sample BogForMeECP23OM3_FD_94441 | JGI IMG/M metagenome (GOLD analysis project Ga0074046, IMG submission 94441) | Bog forest soil microbial communities from Calvert Island, British Columbia, Canada - Bog Forest MetaG ECP23OM3 | ecosystem: Environmental > Terrestrial > Soil > Wetlands ...
AATCGTATCGCACACCGTCGCGCTGCACGCTGTACTCGACAATCGGCAGGTGCCCTTTGTGGAGTGTCCGCACCCGCTGCTGGATGGGCGCCGGAGGATTTCCGGTGAAGAACATCAGCTCCCCTGAGCCGGTATAGATGTATCCCTCCGGCGTGACCTCCGCCGCAACCGGCGCAAACAAGCTGCCCAGCACGTCCGTCGGGTGCGAAAAATAGGAAAATGGTTCGCCGGGCTTGTCGATGGATGGAGACAACATGCCTCCGGTTAGCTGGCACCACATCGGTGGCACACACACGGCCAGGAACAGTGCTGTTGCTGCTTTGTATAACCGCATCTTCTTCCCCCTCCGGTTCACATCTCCTGCTGGTTTTCTGCCGATGATCCTTGCCTCAGAAGTTCAGGTTCCACTTCTCGGCGATGATCGGCCGAATGTCGGTATTCAAGTCGGTCGGATCGTAATTCAGCTCCAGTTCCAGGGGCATCACGTACGCCAGGCTCGACCAGCCCCAGAAACGCTCAAGTCCCTCGCCCTCGCCGGTTTCAGCGTTGTAGAACTCGCGCGTAACAGGATTCCTGTCCAGGGCCATGTGCTGAGTGCTCTCCGCGAGCTCGCGGGCAACGTCACGGTAGCCATAGCGCATCAGGCCGTGGAAGATCATGTAATTGGTCGGGATCCAGGCCGATCCTCGCCAGTTGCACTCGCCATATTTCACGCCCTGGTAGTAGTCAGGTTCGGTACGGGCATAGGTTGCAACCGGATACTCCAGCCAGAATTCGTTCTGATTGACGAGGTGCTCATTGACCAACCGGTCCGCCTGGGTCTTGCTGGCAATTCCGGCCCACAGCGGAGTGAAGCCGGCGATCGACCGGACGCGGATCAACTGCCCGGTCTTCTCATTCCGGTCATAGTAGAATCCGTCCTTCTCGTCCCAGAAGACTGCATTAATCGTTTTCGCCAGAGTGGTGGCCTGCTCCCGGTAGGCGGCTGCCTCGTCTTTCCGGCCCAACTGGTCGGCGATAATGGCCATGGCTTGCAATTCGCGATACAGATAACAAGCCAGATCCACGCCCTCTGTCGTGAACGAGTTCACGAATCCCGCGCGGCTGTCCTGGTTGTCCATGCCGCTGTGACCGGCGCTGTTCCATACCGGCAGACCGTTGTGATCGCCGTCATAACCGTACCAGCGGTCGATGTAACGAACCAGGCGCAGGTAGTACTTGCCTTGCAGCCAGGTAAAATCGTGGCGCTGGCGCGAGCCCAGCACGGCGATCTGGGCAAGAAATGGCTTGAAGTCCTCGAGATCGCGTTTCGTGATGAGGGAGCGCGAAACGAAGCCATCCGGCTTCTGACGGTCCAGGAACGCCTTAAGATTATTCAGGTTGTAATCGCTTACACCGTAATACGAAAGATAGATGTTCTCAAAATACAGATCCCAGTCGTAGAACTCACCATAGCTATAGCCCGTGAGCAGCTTGGTGCTGCTGCCCTCCAATGGGAGGATTCCCTTGCTGCGGATATCTTGATTGAGTTCCATCAGCCGGCTCCTCAGCTTGGGCGAGGGGGCGGATTGTTGAGCGAAAGCCGAGACGGCAAGCACGAAGATCAACAACAAACGAACAGCTGCCATAATTCCTCCGTGAATCTTCATCGATCCAGAACGGCGTCCAGTGGATCTGGTGAAAAGCCGTTCCTGTTTGGGTGCCATGCGTTAGTAGTCTTCACTCGAACTCCCCGTGTCGCGGAGACTCCGACAACATGCTGCCGATTGCTGGATCACAGGGAGCTTGGTCCCATTCCCTTTGTGAGCTCCCGTACGCGCGGCAAGTAATACCGCTCGTAGAAATCCGGTGCGCTTCCATTCTCTTTCCACAGCTTTTCGAGTTCACGAAGGATTGGAAAGTACTCGCGTTCCAATTGCTCCAATCGCTCTGCCGGCGGCATTCCTTCATAGTCTGAAGGAAGCATGCTGGCGCGCCCGTTGTAGCAGAGATTTACATGCTCCCGTTCCATGGGCGTCAGTCCCTCCCATTTGTCGCTCTTCATTACGCCGATGCAGTTTGCTTTTCGATATTGCGAACTTACATATCTCGGATAGGCCCAGTCCTTGCCGGCGCCGTACACCATCTCCCCGCGATAGGTCGCGTTGGAGTACGTATCGATCGCTGGAATCATGACGCTGGCCTCGGCCAGCGGCGCTCCTCCGTCATAACAATGGCCGGTGGAATGGAGGATGATTACGCCGTCGGGAAAAACTTCTCGTGTCAGGCGGATCTGCTCGTATCCGACTAGCCACTCAGTGGATGGCAATCCATCGTAGTAGACCCCTTCGATCCCATATTGGTCGCGGAGCTTCTTCGCCTGACCGACGATCTCCCACGGATCGCGGCTGTAATAGTAGTACGGGCTCATGTAGACGATCGGGCGCATGCCGGCCTTCTTGACCGCGGCCACATGTTCGCGCAGCTGCAAGTCGTAGGGAATGTACTCTCTTCCCCAACTCATGGCCCACGATCTTTGTGTGAAATCCCAGAGAAGGATGACATCCGCGTGTCTGCCCCACTCGGCGTACTTCTCCAGAGGAGTAGTGCGCTCGCTGATGGCGAAGGTCATGTGAAAGGATTCCTTCCAGTTGAATGGGCGTGGCGGAAAGATCGAGATGCCGAGACGTTCGCCGGGACTGAGGCGCCAATCAATTCTCCATCCTGGATTGGCCGAACTCAAAAACGTTTGGTTGTCGTAAACCCCGCTGAAATCGAGACTCCCTCGATCGACGCGTCCAGGTTCTGCGCCACTCCATAGGCGAGGCTGCCGACCGCTGCCGTTGGGCATGTCTACATTCACTGTGAATCCGCCGTAATCATCGAGCGCCAGCAAGTGGCCGTAAGCAAGCCTGTTCCATTTGCCTCCGATTGCGCTTTTGCATTCCAGTAGTGCCTCCCGCTGGGGCGAGACCATCATCAGGCTGTCGCACTGTATGCCAAAGGTGATGTTCTCGTTGGCCAGCACAACTTCGGTTTCCGACCTTCGCAGTACTTTAAGATCCTTGAGGCTGGTGGAACAGCGCCAGGTGGCGACATCGCGCTCCCGCTCGATCCTCTGTCTCCCAATGATTGTCTGGTTTGCGGTATTGAAGGTGTAGACGCTTCCGGTGGTGGTCACTTCGAGAACATCTCCACGCGTCTGCACGTCCTCGATGCGCATGGGCAGCTTGCCTGGGTTGCCTTGGAATGAAACCCCTTCACCCGTCTTATAAGTGCGGAGAGGCACAACAGGCATTTCAACCAACGCGAGATCAGCGATTCTGAAACGGCGATTGCTCGGAAAACTATACCCCTGCAGTGCGAATCGAGCATGGACCGAGCGCGCGTCAGAAGTGAACTCCCACTCCCAGCGCTTCCAGCCGCCTGTGCTATTCGGCACACCGTTCAGATGCCATAGCGAGTACCTGCCAGCCTCGTCCATAACTCTGACGCCGAGATTGATCTCTGTGGGGCGGTCGAAGTCGCAATCCAAGAGCGCGCTGACGCGATATTTTCTGTTGGGCAAAACCGGCACTGTGCCGACGGAGTCTTCGCCCACACTGAATTTCGAAACCTCCGGAGACACTGTGTTAAGTGAGTCGCCAGAGAGCCAGCGACGGTTCTTAGGTGGCTGCAACCGGTAGCAGCCACCGTGAGGTCCATCCGGATCGAAGATCATTTGACTTTGGTCCCCGGCGTCCCACTGGCAAGTGGGCTTAGACAGATCGAAGCCATCCGCGTAGAGTGTTTTTTCGCGTAGCGGCTGCTCGGGCTGAGCCATGGCGGCGGTAGCGGCAACTGCAGAGGGCATAAGCGCGATGGCTTGCACGAATTCTCTTCTTTTCATGGCTGGCGAAGAATACGCCAAGCCGATCAACGGTGTCAAGAAACGCGTGTTTCAATAGCGGCACAACCGAATTGCTCCGAGAACGCCGGGGTCTTTAGTTGCCATCGACTGTCCGCGCGATAGAACTGGGGGAAACGGCAACTTTTCGAGGGGGCTCTTTTCTTGCTATTTTTCGGGTTCTTCTCTGGTATCATGTTTCGTAGTTTTCGATCAGGTATTTTCAGTTCATTAGGCAAGTACGCGCAAACCCAACAGCGCAGGCTCTCGGCGTGGATCAAGTATGCGGAGGACACTCAAAATGACAGCAAGAAGGTATTTTTGCCCATCAGTTCTGGCTCTCGCCGTCACGCTTTCAATGTGCCTGGTAAGCGGGGCACAGGAGAAGGACAACAGCGCGGCAATTCTGACGCCGCCTTCCTCGCCCAAGCCACGGATCAATGGCGCAGCAATCTTCGGCGCGCGTCCCGGCAATCCGTTCCTCTTCACCATCGCGGCTACGGGAGACCGGCCTATGCATTTCGAGGCTGAAAACCTGCCCATTGGTTTGAATCTTGACAGGCAGACCGGCCGTATCACTGGGGTTGTCGAAACGCCAGGCACCTATCACGTTCTGCTGCGTGCAGAAAACGCTCTGGGCCGAGCCGAGCGCGACTTTCGCGTTGTCGTGGGGGAGCGCATCGCCCTCACGCCCCCCATGGGAGCCAATACCTGGAACTGCTGGGGACCGCACATCGACGAGCACATCATTCGAAGCTATGCCGATGCCTTTGTAAAGACGGGACTGGTGAACCACGGCTGGACCTATATCAATCTCGATGACGGGTGGGCCGGTGACCGGGGGGGCAAGTTCAACGGTTTGCAAGGCAACGAGAAGTTTCCCGACATGAAGGGCCTTGCTGACTACGTTCACAGCCTCGGTTTGAAGATCGGCGTTTATTCCACCGCGTTTCAGCTCACTTACGAGGGAACGACGGGAGGCTCCAGCGACGATCCATCAGGAAAGCGCGACCCCGCGTTCAAGAGTCCGCAAGGCCGCAGCGTAGGCAAGTATGTCTTTGCCTATAATGATGCGCGCCAGTTTGCGGATTTGGGCGTTGACTACCTGAAATACGACTGGTGGATTGCCGACACAGAGCACGCCCAGCAAATGGGAGATGCGCTCCGGGCCAGCCACCGCGATATCGTCTATAGCATCTGCAACGGCGCGGGGTTTCAATGGACGGGAGTGGATCGCCATGCCGACCGGCTATCGCGCATCGCCAATCTTTGGCGCACCGGCAACGACATCACAGACACCTGGGAGAGCGTGGTTGAAAGCGGATTCGACAGCCAGGATCAATGGGCGCATCTGGCGGGGCCGGGGCACTGGAACGATCCCGACATGCTGGTCGTAGGCAACGTAGGTTGGGGAACGTCTCACCACCCTACGCGGCTTACGCCAGACGAGCAATACTCGCACATCAGCATGTGGAGCCTGCTGTCGGCGCCGCTGCTGATCGGCGGTGACATCACTACCCTGGACGCATTCACTCTGAATTTGCTGACTAACGATGAAGTGCTGGAGGTTGATCAGGATCCGCTCGGCCAGCAGGCGCAGCTCGTGTACCGCGGGGGCGCAGGATACCGCACTGAGGTATGGGTAAAAGATATGGAGGATGGCTCCAAGGCAGTGGGGCTGTTTAACCTCAACGGTGAACCCGCTACAGTCACAGCGAAGTGGATCGATGTGCGAATCACGGGCAAGCAGACGGTGCGCGACCTGTGGCGGCAAAAGGAACTGGGAGTCTTCGAGCGCGAGTTCCAGACGGATGTCCCGGCGCATGGCGTGGTGCTGGTGAAAATGACGCCGCAATGAATTCGGCCAATGGCGCCTCGAAGGGGTCGATGAGAACTAAGTTGTCGTTCAAGATTTGCCTGGCTGCAGGAGCGTTTGGCAATCGGGGAGATTCTGGATGAGCAAAATGCTTCTATCGTTTCAGCAGATGAGAGCGGCTGCCCTTTTGGCCGGAAGTGCAATTCTGCCGAGCGGCGCGTTCGCTCAAGGTCTTCAGCCGCCCGCGGATCAGGGCGCTTCGGCGCGGCGAGAGATCCGCTACGAAAACGATGATAGTATCTTCCCCAATCCGGAGAGGGGATTTTACTTCGCCTATAACGCTCCCGGCCAGGACGATTACTCCAAGGGAATACTGTTTCCTCCGCACGGACCGCTGAAGGTTGAAGATCTGAAAGCGCTGCGCCAGATGCCCGAGGGCATCACCCTGATTCGCGACGTAATCCGCATCGGTGCTTTCTGGGACACCGACATCTCTGCCGCGCGCCTGGCCGAGATTGAAGCCGACTTTACTGCTGCGCGGGAAGCTGGCATTAAAGTGATTCCGCGATTCGTTTACCAGTTGGGCTTGGACAACAGCGATCCTGGTGAGGAGATTGCCTTGCGGCACATCGAGCAGCTGCGTCCGTTGCTTGAACGCAATGCTGACGTCATCTCTTCATTGCAGGGCGGCTTTTTGGGCGGCTGCGGAGAAGGTAACGCTTCCCAGCACTATGTTCGCGACGAATGGGACAACGGCTCGCGAAAGTGGCAGAAACTCGATCCCGCGGGTGTGAGAGTGTACAAGGCATTGATGGCAGCGCTGCCTCCAGACCGCTTTATGACCGTACGTTATCCCCGCTTCAAGTGGGACTTGATGGGTTGGGGTCCTTCCGATGCGCGCCCCCTGACAGCTGCGGAAGCCTTCGATGGTTCTAATCGGGCTCGCATTGGCTACTACGATGATGGCTTCATGGGCGACAACAAGCACTACGCCATGTTTCAAATGCGCGGTGAAAGCGAGTTTGCCGCCGCCGATTCAGCGTTCAGCGTCTTTGAAGGTGAAATCAGCGATGCCACATCCTACAAATTGCAGCCCCGCCAGGTCGTGAAGGACATGGAGCGCTATCGCCAGAACAGCCTCAACTGGGGTGGAGACGGGTGGAACCGCGTCTCGGCCGTTTGGAAGCAGAACGGCGACTATGACGTCATCAACCGCCGCATGGGATACCGCCTGCGGCTCGTCAAGACGGAGATTGCAACCGAGGCTGCGCCGGGCGGGATGCTTGCATTGCAAGTGGAAATGACAAACGATGGATTCGGCCGTGTCTATAATCCGCGCGTTGTCGAAGTGGTTTTGCGGAATCACGATACCGGTGCTCTTTACACCTTTGAGGCAAACCACGAAAAGGGGAATCGCTTGTGGCTGCCGGGGCCGGGAGAGTCGAAGACACTCGATTTCAGCGCAGCACTGCCCGTATCGATGCCTGCGGGCAGCTACGAAGTCCTGCTGAATTTGCCCGATCCCGCGCCGCGGCTCCGCAATCGGCCGGAGTACAGCATACGGCTGGCCAACCAGAAAGTTTGGGAGGATTCGACTGGATTCAACCGTCTGCTAATAGATGTTCGGGTCGACGCCGGTAAGGGCAAGAGCGTCGCGGCAGGTGTGGGACGGTATGTTCCCTATGTGCGATAGTCTCTGTTTTTGAACCGGCATTTCCTTTTTGATCGAAAGATCGAATCAGGAGATTCCGGCCAAGCAGTGGGATAAAAGTGGTTGCCGGTGCGCACCAAGAAATGGATAGCGGTCGAACCGCCGCTCTATCAGGAGATTCGCGCCTCGATCCATTCCAGGGGATTGCCTGCCGTGTTACGTTCGTGCGCGGTAATCTTTAGTTCGCCATTCTCGATCGGCGCCTGGTTCCTGGTTACCGCTCCTCCAAAATAGTGGGAGACAATCTCCGCCTTTGTCCCAAGACTGCGGCGAAGGACAATCTCCCCTCCCCCGTATGGAACCATCGCAAGATTTCCGCTGGAAGCAATGCTATCGCCGGTCTTGGATGCGACCACGACCGGTATGCTGGATTGGACCGCGCCCCTGATACGTGGATCGTCGCTCTGGCGCGCTAAGACCCGAAGATCGCCAGGTACCGGCGGCCGAAAGGCCAGCAGCACCAGTTGCCCCGCTTCGATGCGCGCCCACGAGCGCGCATGCGCGCCCAGCGTCGGCGCTTCCGGGACATAATCGAGCGGCATGATCTGGAAGGTAACCGTAGGCCGCAACACATGGGTCAGGCCGTTGTATTTCGCCGCGTACTCCGGGGTGCACACCTCCCCTTGCTCATCGCCCTTGAAGTCATTCAATGAGCCTAATGTTCCAAGCGCCGCGGCATCGAACCAGATATTCGGCGTAGATGCCCAATCGTATCCTGTGGAGCTATACGTGGGAACTCCCAACTGCCCCAAAAGACTACCGAAGAAGAAGCGGCGGTTGGCTTCCACGTCGTATTCCCCGGGCTTCACAAATAAGTCGTCCACGCTGTAAAGATCTATGTAATCCAGGAACAGTGGCGACAAGTTGTAATACATCACCACCAGGTCGGGATTCTCCTTCCGCATGGCGTTGATCACCACGTCGAGTCCCTTCCACATCAACCGCTCCCCGTTCCACTTCTTGTCGAGGGGCGCGGCTTCTGCTACCGACGGCATCTCATATCCAAAATCGAACTTAAGCAGGTCAGGCTTGTATCTGCGTACGAACTTCCGAGCTGCATCTTCCAGAACCTTTGCCACTTCCGGCTGGGTGAAGTCGAGGATGTAGTACTTGTTATGGGAGTCGTCGCCGCCAACTACGAGGGGTTGTCCATTCGGCTTTTTGAGCATGTGCTCTGTGGTCAGACCCATTTCAGCCGGGTGCTGGCAGCGCATGAGCGCTGCCCAAATGCCAACCAGGTATCCCTCCGCATGCACCTTATTGAGGAACTGCTCAAAGTGAGGGAAACGATCGGCAGAGTGTTGCAGGCTGCCGTAACTCCCTTCCCATTTATCGTCGATCGAAAACATTCCCGCTTTCATACCTGAGGCTTTGAGCTCTTCGTAGATCCCACTGAGGAACGCCTCGTCCTGACGCTCACCGGTGTTATTCCTGTCCACTTGCGCCCCCCAGGCGCAAAATTGCGGCGTCAGGGCAGCGGCTATCTTTTTTGCGGAAGGCTGTGACTGATGAACAACGCCGGCATGCAGCAGCCCTTGATAGTAACCGGCGATAGCATCGTAGTATTCCGGTGCGATGGACCAATAAAGCGTGGCGCCCAGAGGGATGGGCCCTGGACCGCGCATATGCTTCCACAGGTCGCTACGATAATCGATCCACATGCTGCTCTTGCCGGAGTCGAACTGAAGATACAGATCTCCGCCGGGAAGATCTGCCAGGCCGCAAGTAAAGGCATCTGATCTGCCCTCTGTAAAGTGGTTGCGCATTCCACCTGTCGGGCCATAACTTCCTGTGCTGAAGCCGCAGAAGTAATGCACGGGCAGGCCCCACTGCTGAGGAGGGACGGACCCAGAACTGCCGCGGCCAAGCCAGACGCTTTCGTTAAGAGAGACGAAATTTTGCACAATGGGGCAAGCATCGCTAATGCCGGGAACCACAAAATACTGCGCATAAAGAGAAGGAACGGGAGTGTTTCCCCTGACATCGCTGAAGTAATGCAGACTCACTACATCCTGTGCCGTGGGAGCATCGTAAACGATAGGCTCGTTCCAGATGCCATGCTCATCGAAGCGCCAGGTCACGGACAACCGGCTGGCGCCATTTACGCCCTCGTAGTCGACCGTCACCCGTCCCTTTTCTGACCGAGGCGCGGAGGGCTTTCCCTGGCTGCATTGCCTCAGCGCGGGCTCGTCTGCCGGGGCTACCACCACCGCCGGCTGCATTCTTCCGCTTACTATGAGCCTATTCTTCGAATCGCGAAGTTTGAAGCTGTCGTCGTTCTGCGAATACTCCCAGGTATAGTTCGAGCCCACAACACGAATTGCTCCGGGAAGGCGGGCGATTGAGGGCGCATCGGGGAGGCCGAAAAGCCGTCCGGATGCAGCGCCGAGAACGACGCCAGACGAGAGTTGTACAAAGGTTCGCCGATTCAAGCTAAGCATGGTTCTCCTTAATCAATGATTGCCAAGTGCGGGAATTACCTTCGCCGGCTCGTTTCTCCGCTCCAGGCAGTGAATTGGATTACTACTTTATCCTCAGGCCGGAGTTCAAACACATTCTCGATCAACATACGAAGATCACGTGCGTCTTCCAATGCGGTTCCCGCCGGGCAGACATAGGCGAGTATGCGCACTGTAAATGCTTTTCTATTGAATCACAAATACCGTATTCAAAACTTTAGCGGCAGCAGAATAGCAGGAGGCAGAGGCAATTGCAATGCTCAAAGACATGTTCGGGCGCAATGGAAGTCCGCAAAGGTGAATAGGGGCCAGGGAAAATAACCGCCATTTTTGTACACCTATTGGAATATCTGTTTCTTGACAGGTAAAAAGAG
>Ga0074046_10005396_pt1 | contig 10225 bp, 8 predicted proteins | sample BogForMeECP23OM3_FD_94441 | JGI IMG/M metagenome (GOLD analysis project Ga0074046, IMG submission 94441) | Bog forest soil microbial communities from Calvert Island, British Columbia, Canada - Bog Forest MetaG ECP23OM3 | ecosystem: Environmental > Terrestrial > Soil > Wetlands ...
CTGATCGGCCATCCTCCAAAGGTCTTCGAGGTCATAAAGGACCGGCTCGACATGGACTGCGCCGCTGACCGGGATATTGAACCGGATTCGGCTGCCTTTTTGCACTCCAAGGCGCTTCCGCAGCTCCCTGGGCAGCGTCACCTGCCCTTTGGAGGTGACTTTGGCTTCGACCGCAGCAGCGGGTTTGAAAGAGGTGGACGACATAATTCAGCCTCCTTACATTTTACGCCAAATCGCCTTACTTGCCAATGAGCCACGTTCTGTTGATACAGGGGGTCAGGTTTCAGGTGTCAGGGGTCAGTGAAATGAGTGAGGAAGGGAATCATGGACCGTGAGCAGTGAACGTGCGGGTCTGGAGACCCGCACTACAGCCGGTCAGGAGACCGGCGCTACGCAGGGCCGAAGTCCGGCGCTACAGATTGGCTTTGAGTGCGCCGCGGGACTATTGCGGCGGCTGGCTCGGCTTGGCCGGCGTGTCCGGGCCACTGGGCGCTGCCGGTGCAACCGGCTTCACGCGCTTCAGCGTCAGCTCCATGCCGGGGAAGTCTCCCGTGTCGGACTTCGTAGTCATCTTGATTTCGTCGTCGCCGGTGACCGTGCAATTGTGATGGATGGTCATGCCGTTGAACGAAACGTCGAAGGAGAACTTGTCGCCGTCGATTTTGCCGTTGCTGATGCCGGTGGGATCGCCTTGCGGGCCCTGCACCGTGCCGGTCAGTGTGGCGCCGTCCTGCTTGAAGGTGAAAGTGAGCGGAAAGCTGTTGCCGTCGGGCGTCTTCATCTCCGCCGACCATGTGCCAGTGACGTCGGCAGCGCGCACGGAGGCCGTGCCAAGCGTCAGGGCCAATGCAGCGCAAATCGAGAGCAGTGTTTTCATCGCGTTCCTCGCAGCCGTTTTGACGGCGGGACCATGATACAGGGAGCAAGGGAGCAAGGGAGCGAGAAAGCGTGTGCAGCGGTGAGAGAGTGAAGGAGCGGACTGTGAGCAGCGAACGGTGCGGGTCAGGAAACCCGCACTACGGCCGGTCTGGAGACCGGCGGTACGTGGCAGACCGGCGTTACGTTCTTGCTCCCTCGCTCCCTTGCTCCCTTGCTCCCTGCACTTCGGCAAACGCCTCGCGGAGCCTGCGCCAGGTGGTCTCCAGGTCTTCCGGCAGCACGCGGGTTTCGGCGATGGTGGTCATGAAGTTGGTGTCGCCCACCCAGCGCGGCATGGCGTGCAGATGCAGGTGCCCGGCCACGCCCGCGCCCGCGGCCTGGCCGACATTCATTCCAAAATTGAAGCCGTGGGGCTTGTACGCGCGGTCGAGAGAGCGCTCAGTACGCTGTGCCAGATCCATGAGCTCATGCGCGGTCGCGAGGGGCAGCGCGGCCAACCGGTCAAGATGCGCGTAGGGCATCACCATCACGTGGCCCGAGGTGTAGGGGAATGCATTGAGGCAGACGAAGCAATGTTCGCCGCGCACCACCAGCCCGCCCGCGGCCTCGGCCTCGGCGCGGGACATGCCGTTGGCGATGGCATGGTCGATGGAGGCGATGAGGTTGCAGAAGACGCAGCCCAGGTCGCCGGGCCACGCATCGAGCGCCTTGGGAATGCCCACGCGCACCCCGCCATCCGCCGCAGTGACGTAAGCAAAACGCCAGGGAGTCCAGAGACGATCCATTGCACGGCTCGCTGTCGGTACCAGTATAGAGAAGGCGGGAACGGGACTGGTGAAGAAACGGGGCAAGTGAAAGGAGTGAAGAAAGTGAAAAGAGTGAAAAGAGTGAAGAGAGTGAAGAAAGTGAAATGAGTGAGAAAAGTGAAATGAGTGAGAAAAGTGAAAAGAGTGAAGGGAGTGAAAGTCGGTTGCCGACGCCGCTGGAGTCGTTCACTTCCTTCACTCCCTTCACATCATTCACTTTTTCACTGTGCGCTGCCCATTCCTTGTAGACCGCGTTCCACCTCCCGCCACCCGACACCGCCGCGCGTTTCGATTGACGCTGGTTTGCAGAGGTTGGTACACTGAAGGCGTAGCTTCCTGCGCGGATTCCAGCAGTGAGTTGCGGCCGCCCTCCCAGCAAGCCGTTGCCTGCCGGCGTTTCCCAGGGAAATCAGCCGAGTTTCGATTCCCAGAGCAACTGATCGGGGACGGCTTTTCCTGCGGAAGACGAACCGGCGCGCCGCGAGGCGCAAGGGCAACTAGAAACTGGCCCGAGAGCGACCGGAACGCCGAATTGCGCGGGAGCCACCCAGTAGCTGGTTGACGCCGACGCTGGAGCACGCAGTCCCGGAGCTGTCAGTAATGGCAAACGTCCTCAATCCCGAACCCGAGAGCATAACCCTGAACACCACATTGGAAACCCCAACCCTCGAACCTGCGACTGAGCTGGATCAACTAGCGAGTATTGACCAGCCGTCGTCTGAATCCACGTCCAACCCCGAGTTTTCCACAACTCAAGTAGCCACTTCTCTGGACGCCGATGCCCTAACCCAGCCTGCCGTTGAAGCAGAGCTGCCCGCCGTTGAAGCGGAGCTCGAAGAAGCTCCCGCGACGCCACCTGCCGAAACTCCCGCAGTGACAGCCGCTGCCATGACCCACTCTGAAATTGAAGCGGAGTTGTTCGCAGTTGAAGCGGAACTGCCCGCAGCCCCTGCGACGCCGCCTTCCGAAAAACCTGCCGTGACCGCCGCCGCCCATGCGCCTGGAGCAACCTCATCTGAGCCGGGCGAAGATTTTTCCGCAGCTGATTTTTCCAGCGCCCTGGCCGCATTTGAGCGCGAGCAGGCCGCCGAAGCGGCTGCCATCGAGGCCTACGGCGACAAGGTCGTCACCGGCAAGGTGGTGGAACTAAGAGAAAAGTTTCTGGTGGTGGATGTGGGCCTGAAGTCCGAGGGGCTTGTGCCCCTGGAGCAGGTGCTCGACCACACTGGCGCGGTAAAGTTCCAGCCTGGCGACGAAATCGACGTGGTAATCGAGCGCGAGGAGCCCGAAGGCGGCTACCTGGTGAGCTATGAGCGCGCGCAGCGCCTGCGCGTGTGGGACACCATCGAGAAGGCCGCCAACGACAAGACGCCGATCAGAGGCATCGTGGTGAGCCGCGTCAAGGGCGGGCTCACTGTCGACATCGGCATCAAGGCATTTTTGCCCGGCTCGCAGCTGGAAATCCGGCCGGTGCGCAACCTGGACGCCTATCTCGGCCAGCCCATTGATGTCCGCGTGATCAAGCTCAACAAGAAGCGCGGCAACGTGGTGGTAAGCCGTAAGGAGATCCTGGAGGAAGAGCAGAACAGCAAGCGCTCGGCCACCATGGAGCATTTGGCCGAAGGCGGTGTGCTGACCGGCACGGTGAAGAACCTGACCGACTACGGCGCGTTTGTTGACCTGGGCGGCATCGACGGCCTGCTGCACATCACCGATATGAGCTGGGGCCGACTGACGCATCCCCGCGACCTGGTGAACGTGGGCGACGAGATCCAGGTGAAGGTGCTCAAGTTCGATAAAGAAAAGCAGCGGGTTTCCCTGGGCTTCAAGCAGTTGACGCCCGACCCATGGCTTGACGCCTCAGAGCGTTACCCGGTGGGCGCCAAGGTGCACGGCCGCGTGCTTTCGGTCACCGATTACGGCGCGTTCGTTGAGCTGGAGCAGGGTATCGAAGGCCTGGTTCACCTTTCCGAGATGACCTGGTCGAAGCGCCTCAAACACCCCTCGAAGTTGGTGAAGCCGGGTGACGAAGTGGACACCGTGGTGCTGAGCGTGAATCCGGCCGACCGCCGTATTTCGCTGGGCATGAAGCAGCTGCTCGAGAACCCGTGGGAGAACCTGACCGATAAGTATCCCCAGGGAACCATCGTCGAGGGCCGCGTGCGCAACCTCACCGATTTCGGCGCGTTCGTTGAGATCGAGGACGGCATTGACGGGCTGGTTCACGTCTCGAACCTTAGCTGGACCAAGCGCGTGAAGCATCCTTCGGAAGTGGTGAAGAAGGGCGAGAAGGTGAAGGCCGTTGTTCTCGGCGTGGAGCCGCAAAACCGCCGTCTCTCGCTGGGCATCAAGCAGATGCAGCCCGATGTCTGGGAGAGCTTCTTCGCTTCGCATCGCGTAGGCGACGTGGTGCATGGCAAAATTCTGCGTACCGCGCAGTTCGGCGCATTCGTCGAAATCGCGGAGGGCGTGGAGGGCCTGTGCCACGTGTCCGAGGCCGGTGAAGGCGGCGACCACTCCAAGCTTGAACAGGGGTTGGAGCACGACTTCAAAATCATCAAGATCAACGTGGAAGAGAAGAAGGTCGGCCTGAGCCTGCGCGCCGCAAGCGGACAGGAAGCCAGCCGGTCTACGGTCGAGCACTACAAGGAGACCGCGCACAAGGCGCCCGTCTCCAGCTCGACAACCACGCTGGGCGATCTGGTGAACTGGCGGAAGAACGAGCGGTAGGAACAGTGGTTAGCGATTAGTGGTTCGTTGCGGAACGGCCACCCGAAAGGGTGGCCGTTCTGCGTCTGGGAGATTCTTCGGATCTTGCTTGCGCCAAATCCACTTTCTCGGTATCCGCTTACCCTTGCATCAGGCCGCGAGCGACAACTCCAGCCGCTTGCCGAGCGCACGGATGGCGGCGGCGACGGCGTCGATCTTCGTGCGATGGCGCAGATCGATTAAGCGGTTCACTTCCTGCGGAGTGATGCCGAGGCGTCGCGCCAACTCGGTCGGGCGAACCTTCTGCGCAACCATCTCCTGCACCAGCAGGAGCTTGGATTCAAAGCCGAAAGTGACCTCGATGGCAACAAGGCCGCGACCGGCAGCGGATCGAGCCGGAAGCGCTTCGCCGTCTTTTACCAGATAGTAAAGCGCAGTTTCCAGAGCATCCACGGCATGGCGCGCCGCGTCTTCGCGGTCGTCGCCCTGAGAGAAAACTCCGGGGAGATCGGGAAAGCTAACCATAAACGTATCGCCGTCGCGTCGAATTCTGGCGGGATAGCTTAGCATTTTGCCCTCCTACTTCACCTTGATTCCAAGTTCCCGTTCGATGGCCCGAAGCAGTCCGGTGCCAATGTCCTTGGATGAGTGCATCGGAATCACGGATTTGCGGCCGTTGAGGATCACGTGCAGATGGGAGCCTTTACCCCATTCGAACGTCGCTCCCAGCGCGGCCAGCTTCCGCTTCAGGTCCTTCGCTGTCACACATCAATATTAAACAATTTTGCTTAAAATGCAATTCGCAGTCCCGAGCCGCATCAATCTCCGGTTGGGACGATGCCGGCGTTTTCGACCATCAGGATGGTGGTGCGCTTCGGGGCACGCGTGCGGTGGACGACGGTTTTGGGAACGACAAATCCCTGGCCGGGCAGGAGCGAAACCGTGCGGTCCTCAAGATCAATCAGTAGCTCGCCGTCGACCACGTAGAAGAACTCATCGTCGTTGTCGTGCTGGTGCCAGTGGTATTCGCCCTCGATCGCGGCCATGCGCACTACGGAATCGTTGACCTTGCAAAGAGTCTGATTGAACCACCTGTAATCGTTGGCGCCGGGAACGGCATGGACATCGATGACTTCGAGCGGGCCGTGCAGAATATTAAGGCGAGTTTCGTAAGGGAACGGCTCGGTTTCAGTCATGGCGCGGACCTCTGTGGAGAAAGGATAGCAGAGGAGTTGTTCGGTCCCTGGCGCGGATATTCAGGACGCGAACCCCACCGTGAAATGGGGCCACCTGGTTCATCTTGCATTTTGCGTTAAGCGAGGTAAAATTCCGGGAGGCCTATCTTCCAAGCTGAGATTCCTGTCTTAGGCCAACCCCCGGAGGTCTCAATGAAGCTGCATCGATTGCTCATTCCCCTGACCTTGCTCGCCGTGATGACAGGCTGCAAGAGCACGCCCGCAAACCCACTCCTCGGTAGCTGGACTTCGATCACCGACCCCAACGCAACCGGCGCCGGCGGCTGCTCCACCGATATGACCTTTACCGCGCAGATGGCATCTCATACCTGGAACGGACAGACCAGCTCGGTGCTTGTGACCTACAACATCCAGCCCGGCGAGGTCTTCGCAATTAACGAGGGTCGGGCCGTTGGCTATAAGTTCCTCACGGCCGACACCATTCTTATTGACGGTGGTTACTTTGACTGCAAGTACAAGCGCGACTGACCGCGAGCCGCCCTCCCGTCGCGTTGCAGGCGAGTGAGGCGGATTTTCAGGAATTGACTCACCAAAATTGGGGTGCCCCGGGTCTCGATTCTGAGACTCGGGGCACTCGCATCTGCCGGCTTCAAACAGCAAACTCGCCCTTTAGAACGAGAGTTTCAAGGCCAGCTGTATCAGTCGCGGATTGTTGACGGTTGAATTCACCTTGCCGAATAAAGATCCCTCGTTGATGTCGTTAATCGGCATGCCGTACTGGGGATGGTTGAAGAGGTTGAAGAACTCGGCGCGGAAGTTCAAGCCCATCCCTTCCCGGGGCAGAGCAAATTGTTTGATCGCCGAGAAGTCGGTGTTCACAAAATCGGGTCCGACGACGGGGACGCGGGCGGCGTTGCCGAGTTCGCCGTCGGGCGGCTGGACGAAACAAGCCTGGTTGATCCACTGGTACTTGCTGTGGTCGGCGGATTGGGCGTTGCAGTTTGGCACTCGATTGGGCCGGTTGTAGTTGTAACTGTTGCCGCCGGTATTGAAGGCCGTACCGGAATTGTTGGCGCTGTCGATCAGGGGAACGGGGAATCCGGAAGAGACTCTTTCAATGAGCGTTGCCTGCCAGTTGCCGAGAAGCGTGTTGGTCATTGGGTTCCAGTCGCTTCCGAACGTCTTCCCTTTGCCGAAAGGCAGATCGTAAATGACGCTGCCGGTGAAGCTGTTGTCGAGATTGATCTGCGACAGAGACCAGTCAAGGTTTTGCCAGTTGGGCAGCGGGAAATATGGGGCGCTCAACTCCGAGCCCAGGCCGTCGGTAAGGCCGTTGTCGTAAGTGCGCGAGTAGGTGTAGGCAACCAGCGCGTAAAGTCCGTGCTTGGGCGTCCTGGTTTCCGCCTTGATCTGCATGGAGTTGTAGTGTGTCTTGCCCACATCGCCGAAGAGCAGGATCGCATTGTAGTTGGGAGGGGTGTAGGGATAGCTGTAGGGAGCGCCGCCGGGCAAGCAGCCGAGTGTGTAGCCTTTGATGGTTCCGCAACCGAAGGGGCTGCTGGTGTTGAGGTCGTTGCCGAATACCAGGATGTGGCCGGCCACCGATCCGGCGTAGCCCGCGGTGAGCAGAATATCGCCGGGCAGCTCGCGTTCGACGTTGGCGTTGTATTGGCGAACTCTGCCGGGCTGGAAGTTCGTCGGCTGGTAACTGAACGTGCCGACGTAGCTGCCCGCATTTTGCGGAGTGGGAAGGGCAGTAAAGCCGGTGGCTGGCGTAGGAACATTCTGGACCCAGGACCCGCCATTGAGTGAGGCGCAGTATGAAGTTGCAAAGGCGCAGCTTGCAATAAAGTCAGCGGGAAACACATCGGACTCGCCGAGCTGGGGCGGATTTTGCCACAGGCCCTGCGCGCCCTGGCTCCACGCCGAATCGTGATAGATACCAAAGCCGAGGCGCAGCACGGTCTTGTCGCTGCCGAGAATTTTCCAGGTGAGACCGACGCGCGGTTCGTACGCGCCCCAGTACATGTTGATTCCCGCCGCGTTGCTGACTCCGTTTTTGCCGGCGACGAGAAGCTGTCCTGTTTGCGGGATGTAGTCCGCCATGCGGTTATGCTCTTCGGTGATTGGGGTGGTCATATCCCACGCCAGGCCGAGGTTGAGAGTGAGCGAGGGAGTCACGCGCCAATCGTCCTCGAGGAAGGGCCGAACGATCTTCCAGCGGCGGCCGGTGACTATACCCTCGTATGTCTGGTCGTGGATGGCGCCTCCGACCATTCCCATCAGCAAATCCGCCTCGGGATTGCCGCCCACAGGGCTGCAGCCCGAAACTGGCGCATAGGTAGTTGGGTTTGTGCAGTTGTCGCCGCTGAAGTTTCCAAAGGTGCCAACGAGCCAGAAGCCGTCTGAAAATTCCTCCGTTCCGACATTCATCTGATTGACACGGAGATCGATGCCGGCGTGGAATTCATGCTTGCCGCGAATCAGGTCCAGATCGTCCTTGAAGGAGTAGATATTGGTTCCACCCTGGAATGGCGAGTAGCCGCGATCGCCCAGGGACCAATAGCCGCCCTGGACCTGAGCGGAAACCAGTCCTTCACTGTAGGAGTTACCGGCAATCGGGCTACCGGTGGACGAGCAGCCCAGATCGGAGTTGGCAATTCCCAGCTTGGCCGATTCGCAGGTGTAATTATCCTGCGAGGCAATGTAGTCGAAGATGCGGTCGTAGCCCACGGTGGCCATATTGAGGGTGCGTGGCGAGAAGACATGGCTCCAGCCGATGCCGATGTTGCGTGCGTGGTTGATGAGGGTCTCGTTGCTGCCGAAGGCGTTTCCCTCGGCGAGGAGCGGAGCCGGAGCGCCGCCAGGGGCGAAAGAGTACGCCTGGTCGTAGCTGAACCGGGCAAACAGGTTGTCTGAAGCCGTAAGCGTCTCATCCAGCCGGGCGTCGAATTTGGTTTCGTTCAGGGTGCGGACAGGCTCGTCGACGTAGTTATAGCTGGCGGTAGTACTGCCCTGGTTGACGTTGGGCGCGGGATAGAGGGCCATCATACCCTGCCCGGCGCTGTTGATGAGGTTTGAGGGAATCTTGTTGCAGTTGACTCCCTGGGGCTGGAGGCCCTGAGCATTGGCAGTCAGCGGAGTGCCAGACGTATTGCACTGGAAGTAAACATTGGGATAGGCGGTCAGGCTGGTCGACGCGCCGATCATGTTCGGGTTGGCAATCTGGGGAACAAAACCTGCGCCCGAGGAGCCCGAAATGTTGTTGCCGAACGCATCGTCGGTGAAGTCGCCGCTGCGCATGGCCAGGGAAGGAACCAGGCCGGTGAAGGTAATTCCTTCGCGCTGATACTTCTGCTCGCCATCCACGAAGAAGAACGTCTTGTTGTGACGGATGGGCCCTCCCACAGACCCGCCAAACTGATTGAGATTGAACTTGGGGGTTGACGTGTCGAAATCGCCTCTCGCATCGAGGTCGGTGTTGCGGACGAACTCGAAGAGCGATCCATGGAGGTCGTTCGTCCCGGATTTCGTGGTCACCAGAACTGTGGGACCGGCGCGCGTGCCGAACTCGGCGGAGTAAGTGTAAGTGAGGACCTTGAATTCCGCTATGTCGTCGATCGAGGAAAACACGCCGATGCCGCCTGCGGTGAGTTCGTTGTTGTCCACGCCGTCAAGCAGCCAATCCGTGCTGTTGGGGCGAGAACCGCCCACCGATAAAGAGTACGAACCGCGCGCTGCCACCTCGCTGTCGCTGCCTTGAGTGAAAAAGCTGCCTGGATTCGTCTCTGCTGTGGCGCCGGCGGTGAGCGTCGCCAGCTGAACAAAGTCGCGGCCATTGAGAGGTAGTTGCGTCACCTGCTGCCCGGTGATGACCTGACCGAGAGAAGGACTGGCCGTTTCGACGGTAACCGCATCGGCGGCGGAAACTGAGACCGTGGTTACCGCACCTGCCGGCACCATCGTGAAATCCAGTTCCCTGGCCTCATCAACCTGCAGGCGCAGATCTTTGGTTTCGGCGTCTTTGAAGTTGGTCGCCTCCACATGCACGGTGTACACGCCGACGGGAAGCAACGGAACCAGATAATGGCCGGCGTCGTCTGACTTCGCAGCACGAACCTGACTCGTTGCCTGGGAAGTGACCGTCACAGCGGCCCCTGGAATGGCTGATCCTGATTTGTCGATCACATTTCCGGAAATACTTCCCGTCGCCTGGCCGAACAGGACCGGAGGAAGCAAAAGTATGAGGACGAAGGCGAAGCCAAGAGTCCACTGACCAAGGTGAGTGATGGAAGTTGGATTTTTGCTCGGACCTGAGATACACATCGATTGATTCAGAGTGCAATGCACTATGAGCTTCCTTTCAAAAAAGCCAGCAAGTCGTTTAGGTGTGGGACGGGATCTCTGAGTGTGTGGAAGAGTAACGAGCGAAGTGGAATATTGACTAACCGTCATAACTTCGTGACTCAATTTAAGAATTTCTTACCAGAAAGTCAATGTGAATATCTGGCTTGATAAGGCAAATAGAGGCGAGTGTCCTGTCCCAGAATTTCTCAATATAAATGCTGCGGTCATCATAAATGCTGCGGTCATCCTGAGCGACGTTTGGCCCTTTTGGGCCAAGCGGAGTCGAAG
>Ga0074046_10005398_pt1 | contig 10224 bp, 9 predicted proteins | sample BogForMeECP23OM3_FD_94441 | JGI IMG/M metagenome (GOLD analysis project Ga0074046, IMG submission 94441) | Bog forest soil microbial communities from Calvert Island, British Columbia, Canada - Bog Forest MetaG ECP23OM3 | ecosystem: Environmental > Terrestrial > Soil > Wetlands ...
AAAAAGAATGAGCAACAATGCCCCCTACTACATGCTCGGGCCGATTCCGACGGACGTGATGGCCGGCTACGACCATGTGGCGGCGGCCATTGGAGCGGCACACAGCGCGCGCTACGGAGCGGACCTGATCTGCTATATCACGCCCGCCGAACACCTTGCCCTGCCAAACGAAGAAGATGTCATAGAAGGTGTCAGGGTGGCCCGCCTCGGGGCATATATCGGAGATACCGCCAAGTACCCCGACCGGATGAGGGCGAGGGACATGGCCATGAGCAAGGCGCGCAGGGACCTCGATTGGGACGGTCAGTTCAGGCATGGGTTTTTTCCCGAGAAGGCCAAAGCCATCCGCGATAGTCGTTCCCCTCATGACCAGAAGGTATGCACCATGTGTGGGGATTTCTGCGCCAACAAAGGCTCCTACGACCTTTTCGGCCATCTCCTCAAGGGAACAAGTAAAATGTAGCCACAGTCCGCCCTCTGCAATGGGGATTGGGGATACTCCCGGTCGTTTGAGGGCGGCTGATTTACCCCTATCATACTGATATGAAACTGCCATACCAAAACACTGATATTGCTTCTGAAGGCTTCCAGCGACTCGAAGACCTGGCAACGGCATACTGGTACTCCGAGGTCCTTTTTACGTCTTTGGAATTGAACATTTTTGGACTCCTGGCGGATTGTCCCGCTACGGTCGATCAACTTGCGGCAAAAAGCGGATACGATGCCGACGGGCTGTCACGGTTTCTGAGTTCCCTCGTTGCTTTGGGCCTTATCGTCGAGTACGAAGGAACGTTTTCCAACGGACCTCTTGCTGCTCGCTACCTGACGCCGGGAAATAGCGCCTGTTTGGGGGATTTCCTCCTCTACCGGCGTTATCTGAGCTCTCACTGGCAAAGGCTCGGACCAAGAATACGCGGTGGAGTCCGCGCCAATGAGCGCTCAGTGGATGAATCTTCGGAACAGTACAGCGAGCGGACCCTGACATACGTCAGAGCATTGGACATTCAGGCTCGGCTCAAGTCTGCCGAGTCCCTTGAATATCTCAAGGACATGTTTGGGCCGGCGCCCCGCCAACTCCTCGATGCAGGCGGCGGGGCCGGAGCCTGGTGTCGTGCTTTGCGAAGACAATGGCCGCAGCTTCGCACGGTGCTCTTCGAGCTTCCCGATACCATTTGGGCCGCGCGTAAACTCTACCCGGACCCCAAAGCATGGGAAGGAATTGAAACCGTTGCCGGGACTGTTCTGGCGCCATGTCTCCGGGGAAAACACTTCGACCTGATTCTGCTTTCCAACATCATCCATGCCTATGGCCCCCTCGAGGCGACAGAGATTCTCAAAAATTTTGCGGCCTGTCTGGCTCCCGGAGGGACCATCCTTGTGCATGACTATCTTACCGATCTGCACGATGTCGACCCGGTAAAGGGAGCGCTCTATGACCTCCACATGCTTGTAAGCACTTATAACGGTCGTGTTTACAGGCTGGAAGAAATGCTCGCGTTGCTCAATGGGGCAGGGCTGAAAAACGTCCGATTTTTTCACCTTCAAAGCGACACGTCACTGTTTTTGGCCAGGCCCGGGCACCTGAACGAAAATCGGCATGTTTCTCGTCCCGAGATGCTGGCTGCTTTGGCAAAGCGGTCAGGTTTTTCTTTTGCCCGCATCATAGAGGCCGGCGAGATCGCGATCGAGCACTGGGTGCGGCTAAAATGCGGATTCGGCTGTCCGCGCCATGGCCGCTCGCTGTGCTGTCCGCCCGCTTCTCCGAATGAGAAAGAAATGGGCGCCTTAATCTCCGGATATCGACATGCTCTGCTGGTTCAGGGTGCTCCGCCGTCCCATTTGTTCCATGAACGGCTCCTGGCCCTTGAACGGGCCGTTTTCCTGGCCGGGTATGCCGAGGCGCTGGCTTTCGGGGCGGGCCCGTGTCCGGTTTGTCCCACGTGCCCGGAGGACGGTCGCTGCCGTTTTCCGGAAAAGGCACGCCCGTCCCTGGAGGCGTGCGGCGTGGACGTCTACCGGACTGCCCACAATGCCGGTCTTTCCCTGAGCCCGGTTTCACATCCACTAGGCTACGTGAAGTATGTGGGACTGGTACTTTTTGATAAGAAAGGCATCCCGCTGACGGATTAACGCGCATGACAGGCGAACCGAGCGGGATGCCTTTCCGCGCTACGCGGGGCATATCGTTAAGTGAGGCCCGTAAGCATTTGACCAAATGATCGCTTGTTGTTGTTAACAATTTTGTCATACGAGGAAGCCATGCGAGTCCTGCTGGTCCAGGCAGTCTCGACGCATGATTGCGGTGAGGTGGTTTTTCCCCTCGGTCTCGCCAGGCTGGCGGCGGCGATCGGCCGTGAGCACGAGGTCCTGGGTCTGGACCTTAACCTCGATCCTTTTCCGTGGCCCGGCCTGGTGCGCACACTGGATGCGTTCAGACCTGATGTGGCCGCTATATCCTTTCGGAACCTCGACCCGCTGGCAGGAAATCTTATCTCTTTCGTTCCCCATCTCAAGACCCTTGGAATTCTTATCAGACAATACGCTCCCGAAGCTACAGTCGCGCTCGGTGGATCTGCTTTCACGCTCTTTGCCCGGCGCCTCATGGAGGAGGTCCCCGAAGTTGACGTAGCTGTGTCGGGCGAAGCCGAGGCCGCATTTCCCCTGCTCCTTCAAAACCTCGAAACACCTGGTGCGGTCCCAGGTACTTTGTGGAGAAAAGATGGGGCTTGTGAACCGGGACCAGCCTCGCGGAGCGTAGAGATTGCCGCTCGGCGGCGGGATCAAGTGCGGCGGAGCGGAGGGGTTTGCACGGCAAACGAGCCGCAAATTGTTTATTGCCGGGATCTCGACTCCCTGCCGCTGCCCGACTGGCGCGCATTTGCGCCCGCTTATTATAAAAACCAGAACCGATATGTAGCTTTTATGGGGGTCGAAACCAAACGCGGCTGCCCGAACAACTGCCGCTACTGCCTCTATCCAGTGCTCCAGGGCCGCCGCTTGCGTCTTCGGTCCCCCGAGCGCATAGTGGATGAGCTCGAAACGCTTCGGCGCGATTTTGGCATTCGCAGCGTCCATTTTACCGATGCTGTAGTGAACCAGCCGCAGAACCATCTCAGGACCATCTGCAAGGAAATTTTGAGGCGCGGATTAGAGATTGGCTGGACGGGGTTTTTCCGTGAAGACGCTCTTTCGGAAAAAGATCTGGACCTGTACAGGAAGGCGGGTCTTTTTACTCTGTACTTTTCCGCCGATGGGGCTTCAGACCACACCCTGAGACTTCTTGGGAAAAACCTGACCCTGGAGCAGGTACTCCATGCCGGAAAGCTGGCTGCCCAAAGCGGGATTCTCACCGTATATCATTTCCTTGTGAATCTGCCCGGAGAGACCCATGAATCGGTCGACCAGACATACAGATTGTTGGACATGCTGTTTTCGCTTCATGCTTCAAAAGGAAATCTGGGGGCCGTGGTCATCAATAATCTCAGACTATATCCGGGAACGCCCCTTACGGAAAAAATTCTACGGGACCGGCTCATCGATCCCGGACTAGACCTCCTTTACCCGATTTATTTTAACCCGCCGCCCCGGGACAATCTCCGCCATGAATTGGGGGCATTTTGTATGAGCCGGGGCGCCCTGAGTTATCTCAAAAGCGCCGGCAATAATGAAGAAACCAGGAACATCCATGCGCATCCTTTTGCTTGAACATCCACGAGAAGCTTCGGAAGCCCACTTCAACGACATTGCCAATACGCCCCTGTGGTCATGCCTCATGACGGGCTATGCCGGGGCCGGCCTGGTCCAGGCGGGGTTCGAGGTTGACATTGTAGATGCAGTGCGCTGGACGTCTGCGCAAACCGTGCAGTACCTGGTGGATAATCCCTCCCCGGCTGTACTGGCCATTCACGCAGTCTATTGCTGGGAGGGAACCGGGTCCCTTTTTCAGATGCTTTCCGATCTGCGTAACCACCGGTTTGTAGCGCCGATTTGTCTCTATGGTTTTTTTCCCGGACTTGTATGGAAAGAAATCCTGGATTACTCTCCTGCAGTTGATTACGTGATAGTTGGGGAACCGGAAGACACCATGGTGGACCTGGCACGATGTATTGAAGCCGGAATCGAGGTCCAGGTAGAAGGCGTTGCTCTAAGGTCCCATGGGAAAGCATCGTTTCCCCGCATGCGAGGTCCGGTCGAGTCGCCGGACAGGCTCGCGTTTCCTCTGAGACCATCCCTGGACTCGGAGCAAACCGTAAGTGTTTTGGCGAGCCGGGGATGCTACAATCACTGCTCTTTTTGTCTGGTCCCCGCTCTGGACCAGGAAAAGACCATGTGGCGGGGACGCTCACCTGAAAACGTTGCCGCTGAGATCCGTGAACTCGTTTACCTGGGGAAAAAAGACTTTTACTTCGTAGATCCCAATTTCGTCGGTCCCGGCAAGGCAGGAAAAGAAACCGCAGTTAAGCTCGCGTGCCTATTGGCGGATTTCGGGATCAGCTTCGGCCTGGAGACAAGGGCGAACGACGTTACATTTGGCCTTATGCGGGAACTGGTGGAAGCCGGGCTTACAAGGCTGCTCCTGGGCATTGAAAGCGGCAGGCCGGAGGTTTTGAAGCGGCTTGGCAAGCACGCGAGCGTCGCCGGCAACGAACAGGCCATCGCTACCGTACGTGAAGCTGGTCTGGAGCCGGAGACCGGCTTTATCATGTTCGATGCCGCCAGCACACTCGATGACATTCTCCAGAACCTGAAGTTTCTTCAGCGCAATAGGCTTCTCGACCGTCTGGGGAGGACCGCCAACCTTCTCTACCATGATCATGTAGCATGTAAGGGGACCCCCGGCTACCAAACCGCTCTTCAACGGAAAATGCTCCTCCCCCAAGGCTTGTTCGGGTTCGAAGGGCTGCTGCTCTACCAGGATTTCAGGGTGGGATGGCTGGCCTGGCTTATGAAGAGGATCTGCCATTTCCTCCTGAAAGAAATGGCAAAACCTTCATCACCTGTTTACTGGGTGGAAGAGTCTGTACAAAACGAGCCCTATCGGGCAGCAAACGATCAACTGGTGGAAATCTTCGAAAGGCTGCTCGGTCTTGCGGAAAAGCTCAATTGTCCGCCGGATGCAAATTGGACGGAGGGATTGCTTTCCAGGCTGATGGATGAACTTCGCACAACGTTTACAAGAATTTGCGTCCAACACGTGCAACACGTCCGGAAAAAGCAGGTGAAATCCCCAAGAAAGGTGTACGGGAACCATGAAGGCGCAAAGCGGCCCTGCTGACGGCTCATTCAGTTCAAAAATCGAAGAGATTTCTTTCCCGGCGCTCAAGCGAACTTTTCCTTTCCGTCTTGCCACAACCTCCTATATCTTTCCCGCAGAGATTGTTCCCAACATCCGATGCCTGGGCCAGTATTTCGATGAGGTAGAACTCGTGCTTTTCGAAAGCGGACACGAAAACAATCTGCCCACGCCGGGCGAGGTCCGCGAGATGGGCTGTCTTGCTTCGGATTTGGACCTGACCTATAACGTGCATCTGCCTGCAGACCTGTTTTTTGGTGACCCGGATACCGCTTTGCGGCGGAAATTTTGCGAAACGGCTTTCTCCTTTTACGAGAGAACTCTTCCCCTAGCCCCCACTTTCTACATTTTACACCTGGACAGCAGGAAAGCTGATGAAACGGTGGAACCGGACAGATCGGCATGGAGGAATCGTGTGGGCGAGTCGCTCCAGACCATGCAAATGAAGGGGATCGATCTCCGGCGGGTGGCTGTGGAAAACCTCGAGTATCCTCTGCAGCGCATTTCTCCCTTTGTGGAAGCCTTTGATATGTCCTTTTGCCTCGACATAGGCCACCTGCTCCGATACGGGCACGATGTGGCAGAGCAGATGGCGTCGTTTCTGAAAATGAGCTCAGCGGTGCATCTGCATGGAGTCGATAACGGAAAAGACCACGCCGGTCTCGATCACATTGCGCCCTCGGAATGGGGAGTCATCTGCAAGGCCCTTGAAGAATATGACGGATGTATATCTCTGGAAGTCTTTTCGCTCGATGACCTTAGCGTTTCGCTCAACAAAATGCAGGAAATAGTAAGAAAGGAAGAGCTGCAATGAATATTGGGGAAATCGTCAAACAGATTCAACCGATCCGCAACGAATGGGTAGAGAGAGCCCGTGAGCATACGGCACATCTTGCAATTCCCCTTCGTGCCCTGGGGCGGCTGCACGATATTGCGGAACGCATTTGCGGCATTTTGGAGACCCTCGAACCGGACGTTGCCGCCAAGGCATTCCTGGTCATGGCTGGAGATCATGGGGTTGTTTCCAATGGTGTGAGTGCGTTTCCACAGGAAGTGACCGGTGAAATGGTGAAGAATTTTTTGAGGGGCGGCGCCGGTATCAATGTTTTAGCACGCCAAGTTGGAGCAGAAGTGATGGTGGTGGACATGGGAATCATCCCCGACGTTGACCCGGGTGACTCCGATGGCCGCAATAAGTTCCATGTATGCAAGGTGGACCGGGGCACCGGCAACATAGCCAAAGGACCTGCCATGAGTCGCCATCAGGCCGAGCAGTCAGTCCTGCACGGCTTCAAGTTAGCCTCGGAACTATTTTCCGCCGGCACCCGGCTTCTTGGAACCGGTGATATGGGAATCGGCAACACAACGCCTTCAGCCGCCCTTGGCGTGGCCCTGACGGGAACTGCCGTGAATCAAATGGTGGGTCGTGGGACAGGAATCGATGAGGATTCTCTGGAAAAGAAGCGTGAGATCGTACGGCAGGCTATTGACATAAACCGCCCGAATCCCGGAGACGGTTTGGATGCCCTGGCCAAAGTGGGAGGGTTCGAAATTGGGGGCATCGCAGGGTGCATCCTGGCCGGCGCCTACCACAGACGTCCCGTCGTAATTGACGGGTTCATCTCGACGGCCGGGGCCCTGGTTGCACACTCCTTGTGCCCCACCGCCGTGGATTACCTCTTTGCCGGGCATTGCTCGCAAGAAGCTGGACATCGCAGAATGCTTGAGCACCTTGGGCTCGAGCCCATACTCGACCTGCGGATGCGTCTTGGAGAAGGTACCGGTGCGGCCCTGGCAATGGGCGTAATCGAGGGTGCAGTGCGGGTTTTTAAGGAAGTACTCACTTTTGAGGACGCCGGAGTTTCGAAAAAGCCCCGGTAGACAACCGGGCTTATATACTTTTGCGCCGGGTTTCGCGCGGGTCTGATTGCCGAATATTGCCGGCATCGCCCGTCTGCGTAAAGGAACAGAGACGTTATGTGGCGCCAATTCACCATTGCCCTGTCCTTTTTGACTATCTTTCGCTTGCCTGTTTCCGGGGAGATAACCCCCCGTGATCTGGGAAGGTGTTATGCATGCTTTCCTATTGTGGGCCTGCTTGTTGGCCTGATTACCTGTTTAATGGTAGTGCTGCTCCAAGCCGTTATGCCTCCACTTCTCCTTGCTGCCTGGGCCTGCGCCTTTATGACGTTCATTACGCGAGGGCTTCATCTGGACGGACTGGCAGATTTGGCCGATGGGCTCGGTGGAGGGTACACTCCCGAAAGGCGGCTCGAGATTATGAAAGACAGCGCAACCGGCGCATTCGGCTCGCTCGCCCTGGTGTTGGCCATCCTGCTGAAAACGAGCGCCATTTACAGTCTTATTATGGCAAAGAGTTGGATTGCTTTGGCGATTGTTCCGGCGCTTAGCCGTTTCGCAATCGTAGTCAGCGCGTATAAAAGCTCGTGCGCTCGAACCGGAGGTCTTGCCCAATCGAGCATCGAATATGTGACTCGCGGCACAGTCCTCGCCGCTGCCTCATTTGCTGTCGTTATTACCCTGCTCCTTGTTCCAAAGTTCGCCCCGGCTTTCATAGGAGCAGCCACAATGAGCTCGCTCCTGGTCCGGGCACTGGCACACCGGTTTCTCGGCGGTGTCACTGGAGATGTCCTGGGCGGGGTCAACGAAATTACAGAAGTTCTGCTTCTAACATTGTCGGCCTGCCTGGCATACCGTTTGTGACAGATTCTTTTTTTATGCGCTCCCGGGAACGCATCGGCGCCTAAACCGTCTGACGGACAAAAGGCCCGCATTTCCAGAGTCCGGCCTGCTTACCCGGCGCCCGACTACAGAGGATCGGTTGGTCGAGCATGATCCGGCCAGTGCAGCAGGGCTTTGAGACGTTCGGCTTTTCGGCGAACGTTGGCAATACGGTCCTCAAACTCCAGGAGAGGAGTAACCGCCGTTTGCGCCACAGCCCACAGGGGCAGAGTCATCAACATCAAGTCCAGTTCCCTGGCCGACTCAACTTTCATGATAAAAACGAGCCTGCTGGATCCGCTAACAGGGCCGCCTGCGAGAATCCTGTTCTCTTCTTTCCATCTGGTGCATACTTCCAGGGTTGGCTGTATAATCTGTTCAATGAAGTTGACACCATCTTTGGGGTCTGATATTTCGCCCGATTTGATGAGATCCATTTCCACCAGGGATACCATATTCCGACCTCCGGAACGCAAAAATGCAATGATGCTTTGGGGATTCTCCGGCGCCAGCAGCCATCTTCCCATCTGATCGCAAACCCAACGATCCGAAACTGATCCAGCGGCAAATAGTAGTTCAAGACGTTTTCCATTCTCACCTTTTGTTCTCAGAGCGTCAATTGCTTAGTAAACTCCTGCAACCATCCTGAAAAAAAGCTTTACCCTTTCAGTTTGAGGATGCTATGCTACTACACTAAGTGGACTATATTACGAGGATGAGTAATGCCCATCATTGATCTTAACGAGTGCCCCTGTTCGGGGAAAAACATCAGCACCCTGGTGGCGCCCTGGATCCTGCTGACCCTCCATCAACACGAAGGTTCACACGGCTACGAAATCCAAAAGATCATCCTGGGGCAACTGCATGAATTGGGATTTGGATTGAACGTGGGCGGCCTCTACCGGCACCTGAACATACTGGAAAAGCGCGGCGTGCTTACCTCGACCTGGGATACAAGTGCGCCGGGACCGGCCAAGCGCAAATATTTTCTCACCGAAGCCGGCAAAGAGTGCCTGTGGCGTTGGATGAGCACCCTGAGCGTTCACGTGACCTTGATCGGCAAATTTATGGATGAAGCTCAACAGGTGTTTTCGAATGCGATTTTACCCAAAGTGATGTTGACCCCCAACCGCCCATCGGCATCGAAGGAGTTTCTATGAAAAAACCCAGACCGCTCACCGTGGCCAAACCTGTCAGGCTGATATTCGTCGGCGGCTTTTTGGGTTCCGGCAAGACAACGGCACTCGGTGCCCTGGCCAAGCTGCTGATCCGCCGTGGCAAGAGGGTGGGAATCGTTACCAACGATCAAAGCGGCAACCTGACCGACACACTCGTCGTGCGCCAGATGCTGGATAAACTGGATGTGCCTGTGGAAGAAGTGGTCGGAGGTTGCTTCTGCTGCAAATTCGATGAGCTGATCGATCATATGGACAAGATTCTCGCCCATGAGCCCGATATTCTCATGGGGGAGCCGGTGGGCAGTTGCACGGACTTCGTGGCTGCCGTGGCCAACCCTATCAAAATCAACTATCGCGATGGATTTATCTTTGCCCCGTTTTCCACCATGGTGGACCCCGACCGGGTACGCGAACTGCTGCTGGGAGAAAGCCCGACCACCTTTCCCGAAGATGTAAGCTACCTGTTTGGCAAGCAGCTCGAAGAGGCCGACCTGATAGTGCTGAACAAAATCGACCAGTTGAGGCCGGAAGAGTCAAAGCGGCTTGCCGGCCTGCTGCGCCAGCGCTTTCCCGCCAAACAGGTTTTACCGATATCGGCCCTCGAAGGTAAAGGTATGGAGGCCTGGCTGGAGCTGCTGGTCACCGGCCGGCCCGGCGCCGCGACGGTGTTGGGTCAGATCGACTATGACCGCTATGCCCATGCCGAAGCAGTCCTGGGCTGGCTGAATGCGGCGGTCAAGATCTTCGGACAGAAGCCTTTCAATCCGGCCGGCATGCTTGAAAAGGTAATCCTGCGTATCAGGGATAGCCTGCGCCCGCGCAACGCGGGCATAGGCCACCTCAAATTAGCCATGACCAGCCAGGGCAGCTCGATCTGGGGCAATCTGACACAACTGAGCGGCGAGCCGTCTCGGGGCGGCCCATCCATGGCCGATATGCTCAGCGCGACGCTGCTGGTCAATGCGCGGGTGCAGATGGAGCCCGAAGAGCTTGAAAGCATCGTGCGAACGG
>Ga0074046_10005399_pt1 | contig 10224 bp, 13 predicted proteins | sample BogForMeECP23OM3_FD_94441 | JGI IMG/M metagenome (GOLD analysis project Ga0074046, IMG submission 94441) | Bog forest soil microbial communities from Calvert Island, British Columbia, Canada - Bog Forest MetaG ECP23OM3 | ecosystem: Environmental > Terrestrial > Soil > Wetlands ...
TATCCTCGGTTTGAATGACTCAGGCCACTAGCCGCCATATGTCCTGACCCAAGGCCCCCTCATCCTGTCCTTCTCCCGCGAGGTGAGAAGGAACGATGTTGCAACGGCTGCCACATTCTCCCTCTCCCCTTGCGGGAGAAGGTGGGGTGAGGGGGAACTACAGGTCAACACTTCCGCCGGTTGATATTATTCGACTTTGCCGAGACATCTCATCGCCGCCAGCTAAGAAGAATCCGGGCGCCGGCATAGGTTATGACGATTGAGCCGGCGATCAAATACATGCCGAGCGAAATTGCCTCCTGCGCTGTTCTGGCATCGGCGGTGAATGCGAGAAGGATGAGCGCCGCCGCCGTGCGCCAAACCCATAACGCAACATCGCGCAGGATCATGGCGGGGTAAAAATCGCTCGCGCCGTGGCTCATGCCGTCCATGGTTTTAAGATCGATGACGTGCTGGGAAACGCGCATGATGGGCTGCGTGACGCTGGTTCCGATCGTGTACACGACGAGCGTAAGAACCGTCAGTGAAAAACCCAGCACGAGATTGAGCGCGACAAGAACAATCGAACTCATGCCGAGTATGAACAGGCGGTTTTCCGGGCGGCGGCGAGAGCCCACCGCCAGCAAGGCCAAAGCTCCGACAATGGCGAAGACAGTGTTGAAACCGCCGACGTTAAGCGCGCTGCCAAGTATGGTAATTGCCGCCAGCGGAACCAGAGTCTGCTGAAGAATATGCGATGCCGCGCCGCCCACGAGATAAATCTGGGCTGCTTGATTGCGCCGGTCTGCGAAGAAATGCACAAGATCGTGCCTTCCAATCGGGGCCGGACGGTAGTCCTGCAGCGCGCCCAGGAACGAGAGCCCGAGCAGAAAGATGGGCGGCGTTGCCAGGAACAGGAGCGTGAAATCGCCAAAGCCCAGATTGTGCGAAAGCCAGATGAGAAGTGTCGCAAAGGCGGGGCTTGCCAGCAGAAGAATCTGGTCCCCTGCGGACAAAAAGGTTGAATAAATGTCGCGTTCATGATCGCGCGTTTCCATAAGCTCGTAGGTGTGAACGGTGAGCCAGAAGAGCCCGCTGCCAACCCCTTTTATGGCCACGGCGGCACAAGCCTGCCGGACATCATGGGCGAGAGGCAGAAGGATAAGGCCTAACGCGGTAAAGACGAAACTGAGAAGAAACCCATGCTTTGCATTGAGACGGCACCCCGCAGCAACAGCGCCACAAATACAAAAGCCGATCATAATGCCGGTGAAATTGACTATCGAGGCAATGATATTGAGCTGTATGCTATCGAACACTTGATAGATGTAGATCTGGGAAAATGCGCCAACGGCGCGGCTGACAAAACTATAGATCCAAAACAGGTAAATCAGCGAACGCAGCGAGCGTCGCATAGACCGGAAGTGTGCCAGGGAAAGCATCGGGAAACCTGAGCGCAAGCTGTACGCATTAAGGGCGGCTCGGCGGGCGGGGCAATGCGCGGCGGCCAGCTTGCGATCGATTCGACCTCATAGGCGGCAATTTCCATGCGGTCATTCCTAGGCAGCGTTCCCAAAAGTGGCCTTCCCGGTTTTGGGAAAAAACTCGTTGGCCGGCCAAGGAATGTCTGCTTAGTGCTGGCCCTGATAGCGGCGTTCACCGCAGCTGCGCGCGCCGATGATTGCGATAAAGCCATGAACCAGATGACCATGAATGCGTGCGCTGACGAGGCATTCAAGAAGTCTGACGCCGAACTGAACGCGCTCTATAAGGAGGTTCAGCGCCGGCTTAAGGACGATACCCAGGCGGAAAAGTTCCTAATTGCTGCCGAACGCACGTGGGTCGCCTTCCGTGATGCGGAGTGCGAGTTCTCCGCGGCAAGCTCAATCGGCGGCAGCATTCATCCGATGATCTATTCCGGCTGCCTCGAGAGGCTGACGAAGGCGCGGATCGACGACCTCAAAGGATTTCTGCGATGCGAGGAGGGCGATTTGAGTTGTCCCGTACCGGGGGCGGAAAAGTGAGAAGTGTCCGCTCCGGCCTTGGCCTTGTTCGCGGGACAAGCTCAGCATGACGGGCAGCGGCGGTATCGGCGCGGATTGCGCCTCGCTCCTTGTCCCCGCCATCGCATCCTGCAATACGCGCCCCGCTTTCTGCACTGGAGCAGGCCGCGCCCATTGGGACGCGGGTAAGCTGCTCTTGTACTTTAGAATCCATCAACTTTTCCGCCTTTAATCGAGTCCGATTAAAGGCGGGCTGATCTTGGCTGAGGTTTGATATGGGTACGGGATCGGGATCGTCTTCGAAACCGGCGGGCGCTTCGGAGCCTGATCGCTATGTGAGCTTTCTGGACATCGATTTCGAAGGCAATATCGCGGCCGTTCTCGATCATCTGCGCCGTTATATCGACGATCCGGAGAAAGGAAACGCTTTCTGGGACCGGTTCAAGGAACGCCTGCAGCAATGCGAAGCTGGCGAAGCCGGTACCGCCGACAAGCTTCTTCTCTTGCATTCCCATGTTTATTACATGGTCGAGCTCTTTGAAGAGCATGACGACGCCGAGGCGCTTAGCGCCCTGGAAAAGCTGGAAGAAGAGTGCTTTTAGGACTCTCGGTACCGCAGTGCGTCGACAAGCAAAGCGAAGGCCGGTATGGGTTGCCGGCGGCTCGGGTAGTATAGGTGATAGCCCGAAAAGGGAGCACACCAATCGTCCAGCACCCGGATAAGCCGTCCTTCGGCGAGGTGCGTCTGCACCACGTCCTCCGGCAAGAGGGCCAGACCCAATCCAGCCAAGACCGCGTTCACTCTCAGGGCGATAGTGTTGAACACCAATTGCCCTTCGACCCGCACCTTCAGCTCACGCCCGCGCTTCTCGAATTCCCAGGCGTAGAGGCCGCAATAGGTCGGCAAGCGGAGATTGATGCAGTCGTGAGCGGTCAGGTCCTGCGGCGTCTTGGGCCTTGATCGTCTTGCGAAATACGAAGGCGCTCCAACGACAGCCATGCGGAAATCTGGACCGATGCGCACGGCGATCATATCCTTTGCGACCTGTTCGCCAAGCCGCACACCGACGTCGAACCGCTCCGCGACGATATCGGTCAGGCCATAGTCGATGACGATTTCCACCTTGATATCCGGGTAGTTCGGCAAAAGCTGCGCCAGCGCAGGCCACAGGATCGCATCCGCTGCGTGCTCGCCAGCGGTGATGCGGATGGTCCCGGCGGGTTTCTCGCGCAGCTCGCTTAAGGCGACCAGTTCCGCGTCGATCTCATCAAGGCGCGGCCCCACCGTTCGGAGCAGCCGTTCGCCCGCTTCCGTTGGCGCCACGCTGCGCGTGGTGCGAGTCAGGCGCCGGATGCCAAGCCGTTCTTCGAGGTCACGGATGGTGTGGCTGAGCGCCGATTGCGAAACGCCGAGCTTCGCCGCCGCCCTGGTGAAGCTCCGCTCCTTCGCGACCGCAAGAAACGCGATGATATCATTGAGATTTTCTCGGCTCATTTATGAATCTGACTCATAAGTTTATGCAGATTTTAACATCTAATCGCATCGGGGAGCGTTTCCTAGATTCCAAGGGTCTTGGTCTTCGGCTCTCAATCAATGGAGGATGGACATGGAAATAAAGCGCGCAGGCTCAGAGCCGTCGGGGGAAGGACCGGCGGACTATTTCACCGGCACAGTCCGCATCGATCCCATCGTCGAGGCGCCGGAACCGGCCCGCGTCCGCGCCGCAAGCGTAACCTTCGAGCCGGGCGCGCGTACGGCGTGGCACACGCATCCGCTCGGCCAGACGTTGATTGTCACCTCCGGCCGGGGGCGCGTGCAGCGCTGGGGCGGTTCTATCAAGGAAATCCGACCGGGCGATGTGATCTGGATTCCGCCCGGCGAGAAGCACTGGCACGGAGCGGCGCCAACGACGGCGATGACGCATATCGCCATTCAGGAAGCACTCAACGGCAGTCCTGTCGATTGGCTGGAAAAGGTCAGCGACGAACAGTACGAAGCCTGATTTACGACAGCTTCGACTTCAAACAGGAGTGAATATGCAGAAACGCAAACTTGGAAACAGCGGCCTCGAGGTCTCGGCCATTGGGCTCGGCTGCATGGGCATGAGCTTTTCCTATGGCCCGCCTGCGGATAAACAGGAGATGATTTCACTTCTCCGTAAAGCCGTCGAACGCGGTGTCACATTCTTCGATATAGCTGAGGTTTACGGGCCGTTCACAAACGAGGAACTTGTTGGCGAAGCTCTCGCTCCTGTACGCGATCAGGTGGTGATCGCCACCAAATTCGGGTTCAACCTCGATCCGAAGTTTGATCCAAGAGGTATGGGGGGCTTGCCGGCCTTGAACAGCCGCCCGGAGCACATCAAGGAGGTCGTGGAGACCTCGCTGAAGCGGCTGAGGACGGGAGTCATTGACCTGTTCTATCAGCACCGTGTCGACCCGGACGTGCCGATTGAAGACGTGGCAGGGGCCGTGAAGGACTTGATAAAGGAAGGCAAGGTGAAGCACTTCGGTCTTTCTGAAGCCCGTGTGCAAACGATCCGGCGCGCTCACGCCGTCCAGCCGGTCACGGCGCTCCAAAGCGAATACTCGCTGTGGTGGAGAAAGCCTGAAGCGGAAGTGCTGCCGGCGCTCGAAGAGCTTGGGATCGGCCTCGTTCCTTATAGTCCTCTCGGCAAGGGGTTCCTCACGGGAAAGATCGACGAGAAAACAGAATTTGATAGCACCGACGTCCGCAACACACTCCCGCGCTTTACGCCCGAGGCCCGCAAAGCCAACCAGGCGTTAATCGACGTTCTCGGCAGCATCGCTGAGCGGAAGAAGGCGACACCTGCGCAAATTGCGCTCGCCTGGCTGCTCGCGCAAAAACCGTGGATCGTTCCTATTCCGGGCACGACGAAGCTGAACCGTCTGGATGAAAACATCGGTGCGGCCGCGGTCGAACTGACTGCGGATGATCTTCGTGAGATCGATAACGCTGCCTCGAAGGTTACGGTGCAAGGGGACCGATACCCCGAACACCTCGAAAACATGACCGGCCGCTGAGCGGCAGTGGTCATGCCACCCAAAAAAGCGCTCTTCAACTGCAATTGGGGAATACACACTACGTTCCATGCACCTTAGGCGCGCGACCCAACGATTTCATGGCCCGGAACCATTGGGGGGTGGTCGCCTGAAGGAGTGAGCATTGAGGAGAAGACCAGGAATATGCCCCACGTCATCGTAAAGCTGTATTCGGGAAAATCCGAGCAGCAGAAGTCTAAAATTGCAGAAGAAATCACGAAAGCCGTTATGGCCGCCGCAAACTGCGCCGAGAAATCTGTTTCAGTAAGCATTGAAGACGTTGAGCCGGACCAATGGGTTGAAAAGGTCTATATGCCGGACATCGTCGACAAATGGGATAAACTTCACAAGAAACCAGGATACAACCCTCTTTAAAAGGCAGCCTGGATCAGACACAGAATAAAGGCGAACAGAAGCGGAAGCTTACGGGAGCCGGCGCTGCTATTTCCGCGACCCTTTGGCTGCTTTTCGGGGCTGTTTGCCCTTCGCAGGTTTTTCTGGAGGTTGGGAGGAGGCAGCCAACTCAGGTTGAGCGGCCGGCTCTGTCCCGTTGCGCCGGCCCAGCCCCATGCTTTTGGCCAAGTTCGAACGCGTTGTCGTATAGGCCGGAGCAACCATGGGATAGTCGTGCGGCAGTCCCCATTTTTCCCTGTATTCCTCGGGAGACAGGTCGTGTTGACTTTGCAGGTGTCTCTTGAGGGATTTGAAATGCTGACCGTCTTCCAAACAGACGATGTATTCCGGCATCACGGATTTCTTGATTGATATGGAGGGCTTCAGTTCGACTTTCGGCGGTTCGGTTTCCTGTACGGCGGCTTTGCTCAGCGCGGCGTAGACGGAGCCGATAAAGTCTGGAAGCTTTTCGCCGCCTATCGCATTGTGGGCCACGTAGGCTGATACGATATCAGCAGTTAACGACGCTAGATCAAGTTCACTATTGTCCATAATCCCGTTCCTTTATTGAGGGCATAGAACAAAGATACAGAACGATGCGCCCAATCTTGTCGATGCCGTTTACATTGTATCTTTGAAACCGTCAACTCGCTCTATCATCAATGATTTTTTTTGGATGTGAAAGGGCAAGAGTGTTCTCCACTCGATTCTACACAGTAATAAGTAGTTTTGCGCGGACTTAGCGCTGACGGCAGGCGCCGGCGATATGCGATAATGGCCGGTTACGCCGTGAACCCATCCAGAAATCGGGCAGCTGACGCCTGTTCGGTCTCCTCGAATGAGGACTAAGCATGATTTCGCGGACGCGCCAACGGATCGCTGCAGCCGTCATCCCGGCCAAGCGAAGTGCGAGCCTGGATCGAAAAAAGGTATTCGCTTCAATCCGTTACGATCCCGGATAAGGCTTTGCCTTTCCGGGATGACGAGCGTGGAGCGAGCGGCTTCCGGGATGATAATCCGTTGGCCAGGTCAGCGAACCTTGCTTAGTTCAGCTGGACCAGGGGGCGGAGCCTTCCTCCCAAGCTTTCTGCATCCCGGTTTCGAGCGCAGCCGGATTGGCCTGAAGCGCTGCGCGGATGTCGCGCGCACGATCGTCTGCAAGAACATGGTCCTGGCCTGTCCTGAGGCCATCCAGCGTCCGCTCTGCAACCTGGCGGGGCGAGGTTTTGCGGCCTCCCACCCCTGCCGCCATGCCGGTATCGATGAAACCGGCATAAACGCCAACCACATGGGTACCTTGCGCTTTCAACTGGATCCGCATCGCATCGGTCAGTGCGAGCGCGGCATGTTTGGAGGCGGAGTAGGTGGCGCTGAAGGGGTTGACGAACCAGCTGACCACCGAGAGCATATTGACGATCGCGCCGCCGCCGTTCCTGGCGAGGATCGGAGCGAAGGCGCGCACCATGGCCAGCACGCCATAGACGTTGACCTCCATCTCCCGCCGCAAGGCGTCTTCCGATCCTTCAGCCAGCATCGGACTCCTGAGCAAGATGCCGGCGTTGTTGATCAGCAGGTTCACGTTCGGGCACGCCTTGACTGCCGCAGCGATGTCCGCCGGGGATGTGACGTCGAGCCGGACCGGCGTCACCCGCGCATCGGAGATGGCGGACGGCTCGCGCGCGCCCGCGTAAACCCTTGCGGCTCCACCCTCGAGCAGGGCCTCCGCATAGGCCCGCCCAAGACCGCGGTTAGCCCCTGTCACCAAAGCAACGCATTCTTCGATGTTCATTTCATCCTCCTGTCACGCTGTCTGGGGGCATAATATGGCCCTTCTACAGCATGACTTATAATCCGGAGTAGACTGCTACGGCTGCGGATATTGGGTGTGAGCGTCCTCGTCGCCATCGGGCAGAAGGCCCGCACAGCCGAGGCTCACAATCCCCTAATTTGGCCGCTCTCATCAAGGCCGATATGGTCGGCGGCCGGAACCTTGGGCAGGCCGGGCATGGTCATGATGTCCCCGCAGAGCGCCACCACAAAGCCCGCGCCCGCGCTCAGGCGCGCATCGCGCACGGGCAACGTAAACCCGGTCGGAGCGCCCATCACGGCAGGATCGGCCGTAAAGCTGTATTGCGTTTTCGCCATGCAAACCGGCAGCTTCCCAAAGCCGTCCTTTTCGAAATGCGCCAGTTTCCGTTTTGCCGCCGTCGAAAACTGCACAGTGCCAGCGCAATAAATCTCCGTTGCCACGGTGCGGATTTTATCCGCGAGCGGCATGGCATCGGGGTAAAGCAGGCGCAACTCGCCAGGCTTGCGCACCAGCACCATCACCGCGCGCGCCAGCGCTTCCGCCCCCTTGCCGCCATCGGCCCAATGCGTGCAGGCGATGGCGTCCACGCCCCATTTCGCGCAAGCCTCGGCAACGGCGCCGAATTCAGCGTCGGTGTCCGCGTGGAAATGATTGATCGCCACCACGAGGCGCAACCCGAACTTCTGCATGTTGTCGATATGGCGCTGAAGGTTGGGCAAACCGCGTTTCACCGCCTCCACGTTTTCGGCGCCGAGGTCGCTTTTGGCGACGCCGCCATGCATTTTGAGCGCGCGCACCGTGGCGACGATCACCGCGGCATCGGGCTTGAGCCCAGCCTGCCGGCATTTGATATTCAGGAACTTCTCCGCGCCGAGATCGGCGCCGAAACCCGCTTCCGTCACGACCATATCGGCGAGCTTAAGCGCCGACTTGGTCGCGATCACGGAATTGCAGCCATGCGCGATATTGGCGAACGGGCCGCCCTGAATGAACGCGGGCGTGCCTTCCAGCGTCTGCACAAGGTTCGGCTGCAAGGCGTCCTTCAACAGCGCCGTCATCCCGCCGGTGCTGTTCAGCGCTCCCACGCGGCCATCGGTCGCAGCGGCGCGGCTTGGCATTCCCAAAAGCGCGCTTCTTCATTATGGACTCTACAAAGCCAAAATCGACCTGAACTGGCTCGATGCTCAACCCAAACAGCGCGATGCGAGGCTGGTGCTCGTCACCGCCATCAGTCCGACGCCGGCGGGTGAAGGCAAAACGACAACCACGATCGGCCTTGCCGACGCGCTGAGCCGCCTCGGCGTCCGCGTGGCGGCCGCATTGCGCGAGCCGAGCCTTGGGCCGTGTTTCGGCATGAAGGGCGGAGCGACAGGCGGCGGCCATGCGCAGGTCGCGCCGATGGAGGATATCAATCTTCACTTCACGGGCGATTTTCACGCAATCACGTCCGCGCATAATCTCCTGTCGGCGCTGATCGACAATCACATCTACTGGGGCAATGCGCTTGGCCTGAACCCGCGCAAGATGGGCTGGCGGCGCAATCTCGTCATCAGCCTCAACGGCAACGGCGTTGTGCGGGAAGACGGTTTCGACATAACGGCGGCTTCGGAGATCATGGCGGCGTTCTGTCTCGCCGAAAACATGAGCGATCTTTCGGCGCGGCTCTCCGATATGGTGATCGGGCAAAATCGAGCCGGGGGCCTCGTCCCCGCCAAAGCCGCCATCATCGGCCTCGTCAAGTCGACCACGTCGATCGGCTTGAGCGGAATTTTTCGGGCGATTTCGATATCGGACTGCATTCCCAAAAGCCTTCAGCTTGTCTGATGCAAAGTTCTTGGCTTGGCTTTTCGTGAACTTCGGCGCCTTGCGCCCCAATCGCCCCAATCATGAGAACAGAGAGCGCGTTACGTCAGTGGCCTCGGCAAAGGTTCGTGCAATGTGATGCGCCCCGGCTTCACGCAAACTTTGCTCGTGGCCGCTCAGGATGTGTGATCCGGCCAGAAGCCCTATGACGGTTGCACCGGCTGCCACTCCGGCCTGAACACCGAGGACACTATCCTCAACGACGATGGCGCGCGCTGGATCAACGCGCATTTTTTTGGCGGCATGCAGGTAGATGTCGGGATGCGGCTTCCCTCTCTCCATGCCCGCAGCGCTGAAAACGGCGTCTTGAAAACTCTCCGTCAGTCCGATGATCTTCAGGGCGGCGGCCAGATATTCAAGCGAGCTTTGCGATGCGATGCATTGGGGCGTCGATGCGAAGGCACTCATGTAATCGCGCACACCCGCGACGGCTGTCAAGTCGCGCTCGTACGATGCAGACCGGCGCTTTCTCAGGGTGGATACAAAGTCCTGCGGCAAGGGCCGGTTGATCAACTTCTCGATTGCCGCATAGCATTCTTGAGAACGGAACCCTGTGAAGAGCCGGATGGCATCGTTCGTCGTGATGGGGCGTCCAAGCTCGCTTATGATGTCCGCAAGCACGGCGCATGCGAGCGGCTCGCTATCCGCAATAACGCCGTCAAAGTCAAAGATGATGAGTCGTGGGACAGGCATTGGTATCGTATGAACCGTCTCGTTTCCTTTATCGACTGAAATAGGGGAAACCTTGCGGCATCCGGCGCTGACTTCGGGTTCCCCAGTGTCGCAGCGGTTGCCAGATCACGGTGGGAGTTTGCGCATTCATAACCGCAACAAACACCAAAAGACCCCGCCAGGGGAGGGCGGGGCCTCAGTGGGAGACTTCTTGGAGACGACGGGACAATCGTGTGCGATTCTCCGCTTCCACAGCAACTCACGTTTTATTACGGCAGGTTTCGATGAACGGGGTTAGACCAACCCACCCTTAATCAATTATTGATCCGGCCCTTTGAAGTCTCTACGCGGCATACTTGACCCTGTGGTCTTGGAAGTAGGCGCGAACCCTGTCGGGGGATTTCGCGATCATAGTCATGTGGTCCTCGGCGGCGGCTTTCA
>Ga0074046_10005400_pt1 | contig 10224 bp, 10 predicted proteins | sample BogForMeECP23OM3_FD_94441 | JGI IMG/M metagenome (GOLD analysis project Ga0074046, IMG submission 94441) | Bog forest soil microbial communities from Calvert Island, British Columbia, Canada - Bog Forest MetaG ECP23OM3 | ecosystem: Environmental > Terrestrial > Soil > Wetlands ...
GGCCTGCAATTCTTCCGGCGAGATGCGCGTCCCCGCCTGCCAGGGTGCTTTCAAGGCGGTGAACCACACCGCCCCTAAGATCCAGTCAGCAAAGCCTGCCAGCGCAACTGCGCCCCAGTTTATTCGCATATCCTAACCCTCTTTGTCCTGCGCGTGACAATACCCTGTTCCGGCGAGTTAAGCAATCGCAATTACCGTGGAACGCACATATTCAGTACCTGTTGCGGGCTGTATCCCTGCTCGCGGAGCGTGCGCAAGCTGAGCGAGTCGTAGCGCTTGGCCAGACGCATGCCGGCCGCATCGCGCACCAGGTCGCGATGGTAGTACGCAGGAACCCGCCGTCCGAGCGCGCGAATCAGAAGTAGTTGCCGCGCGGTGGACTTCAGCAGGTCCGCCCCGCGCACCACTTCGGTAATCTGCATGGCAGCGTCATCGGCGACTACCGCAAGCTGATACGCAGGTACGTCATCTCGCCGCCAGACCACAAACTCGCCGAAGTCTTTGCCGGCAACGAAACGTTGCGGCCCGAGGTGTAAATCATCGAACGTGATCTCCTCACCATCGGGGATCCGAAACCGCCAGTTCACTCCCGCAGGCACTTCATAGCGTGAAGCCTCGCCGATTTTTTCGCGGCAACGCCCCGGATAGAGCGGCTCATCATCGCCCTCGTTCGGAGCGGCAGCCGAATTAGCGAGGTCTTTACGCGAACACGTGCAGGGATAGATGGATCCGCCGTCGCGCAGCTTGCGCCATGCTGCCAGATAGAACTCGCGACGCCAGCTCTGCTCGTAAGGTGCAAACGGGCCGCCGATGTCGGGTCCTTCGTGCCACCGGATCGCCATCCAGTGAAGGTCTTGCATCATCGCCTCGGCGAATTTCGCTTTCGAGCGCTGCGGGTCTAGGTCTTCGTTACGAAAGACGAGCGTACCGTCGTGCTCCAGGGCGCGCTGGTAGGCTGTCCAGAAGGTGCAGGCGTGCCCGATGTGCAGCAGCCCGGTCGGCGAAGGCGCCAGCCGTCCGCGATACCGGGTTAGCGGCTTCAGCTCTCGCGCTTCGATATCCAGGGCGGCGGTCAACTCATCCACCCCCAGCATTCTAGACGGGCGTCCCCAGGAGCGTTTTGAACAAGGGGAAAGCCTAGGCCCTTTTGTGAGCGCCTGGTTCCAGCTTCTGGTGACACTCTGCCCCTTTTCATCGGTTCGAATGCGCGGCAATGCTACGATAATTGTTTATGTCCGCCCCCGACTCCCTGTTTGTGCGCGCCTGCCAGCGGCTTCCGGTAGAGACCACTCCGGTTTGGTTCATGCGTCAGGCCGGCCGCTACATGCAGCAATATCGCGACGTCCGCAAGCACCACTCCCTTGTCGAAATCTGCAAAAAGCCCGAACTCGCGGCCGAGGTGACCATCACCGCCGCCGAGTTCCTCAAAGTTGACGCCGCCATCATCTTCGCCGACCTGCTACTGCCGCTTGAGGTCATGGGGCTGCCGTTTCACTTCTCCGTCGGCGAAGGGCCGGTGATCGAAAGGCCTATCCGCACTGCCGAAGATGTGAAGGTGCTGCGCACGGACCGCGCATCCGAACTCGGATACGTGGCGGATGCGGTCGCCGCGGTGGTGAAACATTTCGGCGCCAAGCTGCCGGTGATCGGTTTCTGCGGCGCGCCATTCACCTTGGCCAGCTACATGGTTGAGGGTGGCGGTTCGCGCCACTACCTCGAAGTCAAGAAGCTGATGTACAACTCGCCCGAGGTCTGGGACGAACTGGTCGGCAAGTTGGTGGACGTGCTGGCGGAGTATGCCGCCGAGCAGGCACGCGCCGGCGCCGATGCGCTACAGATATTTGACAGTTGGGTCGGATGCCTGAGCGTGGAGGATTATCGCCGTTACGCGCTGGTGCCCACTACGCAGCTCATCCAGCGTCTGCAAAAAGAAACGCACGTGCCCATCATCTACTTCGGTACCGACAGCGCTACCTTGCTGCCCTCGATGGCAGAGACTGGCGCCGAGGTCATCGGTCTCGACTGGCGTATCCCGCTCGACGAAGGCTGGCGTACCGTGGGACACAAACACGCCGTGCAAGGCAATCTCGATCCCGTGTTGCTGTTTGCATCGTGGCACGAACTGAAGCAGCGCGCCGAGCATATTCTCCGTCTTGCCGACGGGCGGCCCGGACACATTTTCAATCTCGGGCACGGTATTCTTCCGCACACGCCGGTGGACAACGTGAAGGACCTCGCGCAGTTTGTGCACGAGTTCAGCTCGACCGCCGCAACCTCTGCGAGGACGCGATGAGCAAAGACGCTGTGCTGCTGATCGCCCACGGCAGCCCCGACCGGGTCGAAGATATTCCCGAATTTCTGCAGAACATTTCGCGCGGGCGTCCCATGCCGGAAGCCGTGGTGCGCGAGGTGCAGCATCGCTACTCGTTGATCGGCAGCTCGCCGCTCACCCGGATTACCCGCCAGCAGGCGGAAGGCGTCGCGCGTGAGCTGGACCTTCCGGTTTACGTCGGGATGCGGAACTGGCACCCGTTCATCGGCGACACGCTACGGCAGATGGCGAACGGCGGCGTCGAACGCGTGGTCGCGATCTGCCTTGCGCCGCACAATTCGCAAACCAGCGTTGGGCTGTACAAGCAGGTGCTGTTCGGTAACAATGCTCCCTTTGCGATCGACTTTGTCGAAGAGTGGCACGACCATCCACTGCTGATTGAAGCCTTCGCGGAGAAGCTGCGCGCTGGCTGGACGAAGGCCTGTGCCGATCACGGGACGCAGGTACCGGTGTTGTTTACGGCGCACAGTGTTCCACAGCGCACTATCGCCGAAGGCGATCCCTACCAGATGCAAACGATGGAGACGGCATGGATGGTGGCAGCGCAGGTTCCAGATATCGGCCTTTGGCACTTCGCGTTCCAGAGCCAGGGGATGTCAGGCGGCGAGTGGCTTGGACCGACCGTGGAGAGCGTCATAACGCGTTTGCAAGGCGCCGGTCAAACTGGCGTGTTTGTGCAGCCCATCGGCTTCGTCTGCGACCACGTTGAAATCTTATTCGACATCGACATCCTGTTTCGTAAATTTGCCGGCGAGCGCGGCATGAAGCTCTACCGCGCGGAATCCCTGAATGATTCTCCGCTGTTCGTGCGCGCTGTTGCCGATTTGGCGCGGACGCGATTCAGTAAATCGGCCTCAGATTGCAAAACGGCCGTCCAGACTGAGAAGATTTCATGAGGGATACTGCCTCATGAAGCGGATTGCCATTGTCGGTGGAGGCATCTCCGGACTGAGCGCCGCGTTTTATCTGGAGAAGGCGCGCGCCGCCGGAACGGAGCTGGAATACACGCTCTTCGAGAGCGGCCACCGGCTCGGCGGTTCCATGTATTCCGATCGCGTGGAGGGCTGCCTCGTCGAAGCCGGTCCCGATTCCTTCCTCACGGAAAAGCCGTGGGCGCTGACACTCTGCAAGGAACTCGGCATCGCCGACCAACTCATTGGCTCCAACGACGCGCAGCGCAAGACCTACATTGTGGTCAACGGACGGCTCGTCGTAATGCCCGACGGGCTCATGTTCATGGTGCCCACCAGGGTTCTTCCTACAGCTTTTTCGCCGCTATTCTCGTGGAGCACGAAAATCCGCATGGCGCGCGAACTGCTGCATCCGCCGCGTCCCATGCACGACGATGAAACGGTTGCTGAACTTGTGGAACGTCATTTCGGCGCGGAGGTCGTGGACCGGCTTGCCGACCCGCTGCTCTCCGGAGTGTACGGAGGCGACGCGGCGAAGCTCAGCGCGCGCGCCGTGCTGCCGCGCTTTGTCGAAATGGAAGAGAAGTACGGCAGTCTGAGCCGGGCGATGCTGGCGGCGCACAAGAAGATGGCGCAGGCGGCCGGCAAGCAGCCAGCACGCCCGCTGTTCACTTCGCTGCGCGACGGCATGCAGCAACTGGTGGACGCCATCCTCGACCGCCTCGATCCCGAATCGATCCGCATGCGCAACCATGTCCGGCGGGTCTATCCCGAGGATGGTGGATGGCGTGTCTCCATCGAGATGAACGGAGACGAGCGCTGCGACGCTGTGATTCTCGCCACTCCAGCGAATATTGCCGGCACCTTGCTCGACGGCGTGGACCGCAAGCTGGCGCGGAACCTTCTGGACATCACCTACAGCTCGTCGGTTACGGTCACGCTTGGCTACTACAAGGACCAGCTCAAGAAATTGCCGCCGGGCTTCGGTTTCCTGGTGCCGCGGAGCGAGGGCACGCGCATGCTGGCCTGCACTTTCGTCCACAGCAAGTTCCCGCATCGCGCGCCCGAGGGCAAGGGCATCCTCCGGTGCTTTCTCGGCGGCGCGCGCGACGAAGCCGTGCTTGCTCTTACGGACGACGAAATGCTCGACACGGTTCACCGCGAACTTAGCGACATTGTGCATCTAGACGCCCGGCCAATGTTCGCGCGCGTTTACCGTTGGCGAGGAGCCATGGCGCAGTACGAGCCGGGCCATATCGCGCGCGTAGAACGCATCGAAAAGCGCGTAGCGGAGATCCCCGGTCTGGCCCTCGCCGGGAACGCCTATCACGGCATCGGCGTGCCCGATTGCATCCGCTCCGGCATGGAAGCGGCAAACGCGCTGGCGCCAGTTGCGGTGGAATCAGCCACGACTGCGGTCGAGGCTTAGACTAGCCACGGATTCTCACGGATGAACACGGATGTTCTGAGTTCTATTGACTCCATTCAGCCTGAAAATGAATCCGTGTACATCCGTGAAAATCCGTGGTTCAAGCTTTTTCGCGACAGGAGATCTGTATGCCCGATGTGCGTCGTGGATTGATCATCGTAAACACCGGCCCGGGCAAGGGCAAGACCACCGCCGCCATGGGCACCGCGTTACGCGCTGTCGGCAACGGCATGCGCGTGCTGATGCTGCAATTCCTGAAAGGCTCCTGGCACTACGGCGAACTCGACGCGGTAAAAGCGTTCGGCGATAACTTCGTCATGAAGCAGATGGGCCGCGGCTTCGTGAAGGTCGGCGGCGCCGAAACCGATCCCGAAGACATCCGGATGGTCGAAGAAGCGTGGGCCGAAGCCGAGAAGGAGATCCTCTCCGGCCAGTGGGACCTTGTCATCCTCGACGAGATCAACTACGCAGTCAGCTACAAGATGCTCGACCCGCAGAAAGTCGTAGCTACGCTGAAGAAGAAACCCGAGATGGTGCACGTCATCCTCACCGGGCGCAACGCGCACCCCGACATCATCGAAATCGCCGACACGGTGACTGAGATGCGGGAAGTAAAGCACGCTTACACCAAGGGCATCGAAGCGCAGCGCGGCATCGAATACTGATACCGGCCGCGCGCGACAACCCCTCGTCCGCTCGGCTACACTGGCGTATCACCCTTTATGGCATGGTTTAAGCGGGAATCCGTCGGCCTCGACACCTCGGGCGAGAAGCGCGTCAAGACTGAGGGCCTCTGGGTCAAGTGCGACCAGTGCCGCCAGATCATCTGGAAAAAGGACCTCGACCAGAACTTCAACGTCTGCCCCAAGTGTGAGCGCCACTTTCGCATCGACGCGCGCACGCGCCTCTCGTATCTGCTGGACGACGGACTCTACAAGTCGGAAGACGGCAACATCGCCTCCACCGATCCGCTGAAGTTCACCGACCTGAAGCCTTATGCCGAGCGCCTGAAGCGCTCGCAGAAGGACACGGGCCTCAACGATGCCGTCATCAACGCCCGCGGCAAGCTCCACGGCAAGCCCGTCATCGCAAGCGTCATGGAGTACTCGTTCATCGGCGGCTCCATGGGCGCGGTCGTGGGCGAGATGATTACTCGCGCCGTCGAGAAAGCCACTGCAGAGAAGCTGCCGCTGATTGTCGTCTCGGCTTCAGGCGGAGCCCGCATGATGGAAGGCGTCGTCAGCCTCATGCAACTGGCGAAAATCTCATCCTCGCTCTCCCGCATGGATGATGCCAGGGTGCCGTACATTTCCGTGATGACCGACCCCACCACCGGTGGCACGACGGCGTCTTTCGCCATGCTGGGCGATTTGAACATCGCCGAACCGGGCGCGCTCATCGGCTTCGCCGGACCTCGCGTCATCGAGCAGACAATCCGCCAGAAGCTGCCCGAAGGCTTCCAGCGCAGCGAATTCCTGCTGCAGCACGGAATGCTCGACGCCGTCGTGCATCGCCGCGATATGAAGCAGTACATCTCCCGCGCGTTGGATTTCATGCGGCCGCCCGCGCAGTAGCCGTCGTAAAATCAATTCCATGAAAGCCGTCGTCGTTACCCGTCCCGGTGGACCTGAAGTTCTGGAAGTGCGCGACATGCCCGATCCCAAGCCCAAGCCGGGCGAAGTGATCGTGCGCGTGGAAGCCGTGGGCGTAAATTTTGCCGATACTCTTTCCACCCGCGGAACCTATCCCGGAACCCCAGCTCCGCCGTTTATCTCTGGCCGCGAATTCGCCGGCGTCGTTGAAGCAACCGGCGAGCGCGTGATGGGCTACACGCAATACGGCGCTGCCGCCGAGAAGATTGCGATGAAACCCAAGCTGCTGTGGCCGCAGCCAGCCGGTTGGACCTCGGTGCAGTCGGCTGCCTTTCCGGTGAACTTTCTTACCGCCTACCTCGCCTACTGGAAAGCGGGTATGACCGCCGATGCTATGGAACCAATTCAGTGGCATGACTCGCACCAGCACCGTGTGCTCATCCACGCCGTCGCCGGCGGAGTCGGCACTGCCGCGGTTCAGATTGGAAACCTGCTGGGAATCGAAACCTACGGGACCGCGTCGTCCGAAGAGAAGCTGGAGCGGGTGAAGAAGCTCGGGCTCGACCACGGCATCAACTATCGCGAGCTTGACTACGAGCCGCGCATTCTGGAGCTCACCAACAGCGAAGGCGTAGATGCGGTGTTCGAGATGCTCGGCGGCGAGCACACCGCCAAAAGTCTGCGCTGCTGCCGGCCGTTCGGGCGCGTTATCATCTACGGCACTGCGACCGGCCAACGCCAACAGTTCGACACCGGAGCCATGATGTCCAAGAGCCTCAGCGCGCACGGCCTCTGGCTCAGCGTGCTGGCCCAGGACCACGAACTCATGACGCGCAGCCTGCAAGCCATGCAGCCCTGGATCGAGCAAGACAAGCTGCATCCCGAGATCGGCCACACTCTGCCGATGGAGCAGGCCGGCGAGGCGCATCGCCTCATGCTCGGGCGCGCCAACTACGGCAAGATCGTGCTCACAATGAGATAGGGCGAATGGTACGCTGGTTACATGTTCCTCGTGTCGCTAACCGGCTTTGCTGCGGGCACGCTGTGCACGCTGGCGTATCTTCCTCAGGCCTTGCACTCCTTCCGCAGCAAGTCCGTCCGCGATCTCTCGCTGCTTATGCTGATCAGCCTCAACGTAGGACTGGTGCTGTGGGTAGGCTACGGCTTCATGATCCACTCGCTGCCCATCATTTTGCCCAATGCCGTCACTTTCTTCCTCAGCGCACCTCTGCTGATGATGAAGCTGCGCTACCGGGAAGAGCGTTAAGGGCGTGGAGGCCGGCCAGTTTTAGAGCAAATTCCGGTGCCGGCTTTTCCGATACGCTCTTCCATCTTGGGGTGCCCTACCCTTCTCGCCCGCTTTTGGCGAGAGGGTGGGCACAGGTCTGTAACGCACGTCACAGCGCAACCTTTGAATGAGCGGATATCCTCGGTTTGTGCCGCGAGGACTCAAACGTTACCAGCAAGCGCGCGACCTGCACTTCATCACCTTCAGTTGTTATCGTCGCGCGCCGCTGTTGGACACTCCGCAAGCGCGCCGCGCCTTCGAACAAACTCTGGAGCGTGTGCGCCGCTGGTATGGATTGTTTGTCACCGGCTACGTGGTTATGCCAGAGCATGTGCATCTGCTCATCAGCGAGCCGGAGCGAGGCACTCTGGCGATTGCCATCCAGATGCTGAAGCAGATTGTCGCGCACCAAGTTCTACCTACTCTGTCGCCAAAGTCGGGCGTGAAGAGTGAGTCACCCACCCACTTCTGGCAGGCACGCTATTACCCCGGATCGTCCTTATGGCACTTTGCTTTATTTCTAATTGCTCGGTCCTGATAGGAGGGTCGATGAGTTACGAATCCCGACGATATAAGCGGCGATTGCCGGGCGTCTGAGCGTTCGATCATGGCCCAGACTGGGCATCGCAGCGTGCGTATGGTCCGCCGGTACATCCGGGACGGAAGCCTGTTCCGGGAGAACAGCGCGGGAAAGTTGGGGTCGTAGCTCTACGTGGCCATCCTTCGGCTTTTCCTGCTTTCCTGCCAGAGTCTGAATTGTTCAATCACTGTCAATCCAACGATTCCGACCGCAATGAGAAAAGCGAAACACAGAAACCAAAGAGCTGGCTTCCCATAGGTTTGTTCCTTTATAAGCAGCCGCGCTGCCGACAAAGCGGCTGAACCAGGCAGTGCAATGGCAACGCACGAAAGAACCGCAGCGAAAAACAGCGAGACTCCCAATTCCCACTGCTGGACGCCAAAGGGGAGCATCACCCAGGCTGTCTCTTCGAATTGACGAGCGCGCCTTGCGCTACGGAGGGCAACGATGTTCCCCCATTGGAGAGCGGAGATCAGAATCACGAAGCCCCCAATCCCAATGGGAAGGAGCACCACCGGGACAGACACTCCTGCGACTTCCTGCCGGACATTATCTTCTAAAAGGTAGTCATTCACCGCAGTAATTACCGAGACGTCAAGGGAGGAAAGCGCCTGCGGGTCATTGCCCTTCCAGCCGTGCGCGACGAGGAATGGAGCGATTGACTCCCATCCGTAGGGTGACGCACCTGTGTCGTCGGTGTGGGTTGCCAAGTCCTCGGTTGTGGTTTCAACTTCTTCTAGCGTCGCGTCCTTCCTGAGAATCCGAACCCTCGCCTGACCCTCTAAATTCGGTTCATTCGACCCGTCGGGCCTATTGGCTGGCAGGCAATCGCAAACCAGGTAGTCTGAGAAGGGGAATGTGGAGTTCTCGGAAGAAATCGAGAGCAAGCGGCCGAACGGGTCTTTATTTCCACCCTCATTGTTGAATGCTCTGACAGTCAGCGGAACGGTTGCATGGTCGCTCCAGGGAGATCGTGCAATGAGCGGAATATGCTCGTTCATTGGGTATGTCAGTCCAGAACCCCTGATAGGGTTTACGACTCCGGGTTCATGTCCTTTCGGGTCCATCTGGGTCTGCAGGATGACCTCGGACCTCGGGTTATCTCCGGCGGAGAAGAGATCAGTGTCTTTGAGGTTGACGAACGTGTCCCTCAAGAGCAGGTAGGCAGCTAGTTGCTTCACCTGCTCCCGCCGCTCCAGGGTGTGTTCGAAGTTGCTGGCGGATACAAGCCAGCCCAAAGATGCAATAAGAATCAGGTTGACATAGACCCTAATGCTCTTGAGAACTTCTGCAAGCACGATCTGCCCTCCGTGGGGATGCTGGGTAATCCATTACATTGTCGCGGGCTGTTCAGCCAGGATTTGCGATTATACCGGAACTTCCGTTTTAGATGCCGGTGGCCTACCCTTTCGGTTTGAGACTACGCATTACTCTTACCCGTGGGTGCTCCACTCTTGTAACCGTCTGTTGGCGACAGGGTGGGCACAATCTCCACTCGGTGGGAGACGGGGTCTCCCTGTTCAGGCACTCAGCTCCATGAGAACGGCGACGCGCTGATAGCGTACTAGGGGAACCAGCTTCCTTTTGTGGCGGCTGATCTGCACCAGGCCATACTGCTCCATGGTCTTCAAGGTCCGCGACAGATTGGGCTTCTTGCGGCCGGTGCGTTCGGCAGGCTCGGCCAGCGATTGCGGCGACGTCCGGCGAATCGTCTCCAGCAGCTCGCGGTTTTTCGCAGAGGGGCAAGCGTGCAGGTTCGCAGCTTGGTCACCCGAGCCCGCAGGGCGAAAGAATATTGGCCCAGGCCGTAAGGCAGCTCACGGTTTTTCAGTAGACAGGCGAGCGTATCGGTACGAAGCTCCGTCACCGAGCCCGGAGGGCGAAACAAAATTAGCCCAGGGCGGATTGCGGGGTCCCCATCACGCGCCGCTTTTGCGCGTGATGGGGTGCAAGTAAGCCCTGGGTAAGAGTCCATTAAGAACCCGAGCCCCTTTCAGGGGCGACAGAAGAATTGTGCCGTCCCCGGGGAGTCTGTGTCATAGCTAGGCACTTGTTTTTCACAAGCGAGGTGAGAGATAAGGAAGCATGTCAC
>Ga0074046_10005401_pt1 | contig 10223 bp, 11 predicted proteins | sample BogForMeECP23OM3_FD_94441 | JGI IMG/M metagenome (GOLD analysis project Ga0074046, IMG submission 94441) | Bog forest soil microbial communities from Calvert Island, British Columbia, Canada - Bog Forest MetaG ECP23OM3 | ecosystem: Environmental > Terrestrial > Soil > Wetlands ...
CGCTTGCTCACTCATCGCCGCCGCACGAGCCAACCTACCCTCGCCCCCGATCCCCGCCATCGCCGCCGCCTGAATAGCCGCGCGGCTTGAACGTCGCCGGGCCGGGGGGATGTGAACGGTTACCATTCAAGAATTCAGAACATATCAAGTTTGCTAGCTGACTCGGATTTCAATACCCGGTTTGACTACAATGAAAAGGCCATCATCGTCCGTTCAATCGGGCCAATCGATACTTACACTATGGCAGACGAGCTGCTAAAACTCAACGCCGCATGCTCTCGACTTATTGACGTGTTCAACGCGTCCAAAAGAGGCTGATTTGAACATTACTAGCTTCAACATAACAGACGTCGGATTTCACTATATCGGTTTGCGTGTGCTTGCCGCAACACCTGATGTCCCCCGCGAAGAGCAGACCGCCGCAATTTCCAGAAGCGTCCTCAAATACGTGCGGGATAAGGCGCTTAGATTGATGCTACCGGAACCAAAGGGCACCTATGACACTGTCGGCGACAAGGTTTGCCAAGAGCTTGTTCACTTCGATTTCGCGGATTTAAAGCGAGGAAAAGGATACGAACTTACAACCCAGGGCAAAAAAATTCTTGGTCTTCTCAATGACAAAAAGTATCTGGAACTCCGCCGCAAAATGGCTCTTATCCATATCAAGACATACGCAAATTTGCAGGCGATCGTGCATTGGCACATCATCTGGGGCGGCATAATGAATCCAACAGTCGAGACAGCAAAGACAATCGACGTGCCATATGTCGCGGCACTACTAACGCCAACCTTCGCAAGCTCTGCAGTGGGAGAGGCCGAAGCTTTTCTCACGCAAACAGAGGAGAAATCACCAAAGAAAATTGAAGACGCGCTACGCAACAAGATACTAAAAGTACGGATTCCGGTCTATTCAATTGGTGTACCGCTCTTTCGAGCTATCACGGATCGGCTTATCAGTCTTCGCCTTTTGAACGCTATGAAGATTTCTCATGACCATGTTGAGTTCTATAGAACGTATTCTCCTTGTCTCGAAGCAAGACCTGTTCGTAAGTGGCATTGTCCTTCAAGAACTCCGCTATCTTCTGGAGGTCAGTACGAGATATTTCTAAGTGAGCCGGATTTTTCCGATGAAGAAACGAGAAATTCCCTATCACACTGACTTGAACAAGCCTACATTTCTCTCTCTAATCAAGCTGGATACTTTGATCTCCCCGAGGTTCGCGATTTTGTTTGTAATGCACTCTTGATACCCGAGGCCGCGTTTGATGAGGGTATTATCGCACTCTTAGATGAACCCAACCCACCCGTCACTCTTGGATTCACCTACGACCGGATTTCTAGCCGGCGAAAGCCGTTGGTTCGTCCTGGCGAGACGACCCAAATCTACAACCTAATCAGGAGAGCGTGATGCCCATCCAGCTGCCTAAGAAGAGTTCTGTCTCCGTTGAGGACAAATATAAACTGCTCAGCCTTAAAGACATGCCTTTTCCAAGTGACGGTTTCGTAAATCCTTATAGCCACGATCCGCGGCTAAACGGTAGCATTTACGCTGCGTCGACCGCAGAGCCGGCGATTGCCAAATTCGAAAACCTTTTGATACGCCCTGATGACTTCCCAAACCGCGCCCGCCTCGCTTATTTGTGGTCCAAGGGAGACAGCCAGAGCGGCCGTGGAGTTGGAAAAACTGCACTTCTCCGCTACTTCCGGCAACGGATCAATTGCGACTGGGGTGAGAAGGAATTCAAAGGTAAGTTCTCTGCAGTAGTGGTGTACGTCGGGTTCGGGACTCAGGTCGATCGGAGGCACATCGAGCAACTCGCTCTCTCAGCCCTTGTTGATGTTTGCAAGAATGGTGTACTGCCAGCTTCTCGTGCCGCTCTTCGCTTGAATGCAATCCCCGAAGACAAGATTGACTCAATATTAGAAGACGAAGGCGAAGGCTCCTCGGGTCCTCGGGTGCCGACAATTTACTTATCGATACTGTTCTAAAGAAGCATGGCGTCGAGTCAGCTACGATCGATGAAAAGGTGCTAAGTATACTCGTTAGCGCTGGAGTAGATACTCGCGTTGCTGAAGCACTAGCGCACGGTCAATTCGAGGAGTACCTCAAGGGGATGCGGAAAGATGGGCACCTAGATCCCCTTTACGTCCCCAGAGATACGAAAATTCTGGATTATTCTAGAACAATTCTTTTCGACGACATTGTAAGATATCTCCGGGCAGCAGGATACGGCGGTGGGTACCTGTTCATTGACGACATCGAAAACCTCGTTGACCAAATGGCGCGGAGAGATCGTATCGAGTTCGCCAAGGAGTTCGGCCTGTGCACCGTAAGGCCAGGCTATGCGAACACCGAGTACCGCTTCTTCTCCAATGTGCTCACAACACATCAACAGGCCTCTGTTAGCCTTTCGCAGGCTTGGGGTGAAGCAGGCCTTCCAGCCATTGGAAGACTCGATCCGACCTCGCCAAACTCGGTCGAGCTGCCGTTTCCGAGCAAGGAGCAAGGGCGCGGGATCATTGTCGCGCATCTCGACTTTTACCGTATGAAAAAGGAGGAGCTGGGGTCAATTAAGCCGTTTACGGAAGACGGAATTGATGCGTTGCTCGGTGGGCCGACAGTCCATCCAAGGGAAACGCTATCGAAGGCTGCGCGCGTTGTGCAGCATGCGATCGATAAAGGACAGTCACAGATTGACGCCGAGTGCGTGAAGTCGGCAGGGGAAATGAAGACGGAAGCTGCTACGCCTGATTTCTCAGAGGGAATCGAGGGCGCAATATGAGCATAGCCACGACGGATTAAATTCGAGATTCTGGGCGAAATTTCCGACATCGAGACTTTTGCCACGGGCTCCGGAATCCGCGAGATTGGGCGACTGAGACGGGTCTACGGCCGCGGTCGTTCGCGGAAACGCAAGGGGACTGCTCGCGTTCGGCTCTCCGATGGCTCCGTCCATCTTGCAGCGGTTACGGGACTGTGGCGGCCGGGTGAGGGCCCGCCACGCTGAAGCAGGCCGCTCGGCGGATCACAAGGGCGCCGCTCGGCGTTCTCGACCCTGACCTGGCTCGGCTTCGCCGAGCCGTCCTCTCCCGCTTCGCGGGCGAGGGGGGCGCCAGCGACAACCCACGCGGCGCTTGCCGATTCTCGAGATAGTCGCCATGCTGCCCGCCTCGAAAACACCAAGCGAATCATGCCCGACCGCACGCGCCTTGACGCCGGAACGCAGGATTACGTCGACGACCCTCGCAACGATTCCGTATTGATCAGCGTCAACGGGGCGCTGACCCTGCGCGAGAACGCCAAAGTCTCGGTGTTCGACTCCGGCTTCGTGCTCGGCGACGGCGTTTGGGAGGGGCTGCGTCTCGTCGACGGCCGCATCGCGTTCCTGTCCCGTCATTTCGACCGCCTGTGGGACGGGGCGAAGATGCTGAAAATCGAGATCGGCATGAGCCGCGAGACCCTGAGGGCGCGCCTGTTCGACGTCATCGAGGCTAACGGCATGACGGACGGCGTGCATATCCGGCTCATGGTCACGCGCGGCGTCAAGCGCTCGCCCTATCAGGACCCCCGCCTGACCGTCGGCGCCGCGACCGTCGTCATAATCCCCGAGTGGAAGCGCCCCCGGCCGGAGATGTTCGCCCGCGGACTCGACCTCTTCACCGTGCACATCAGGCGCACCGGCCCGGCGGAGCAGGACCAGAAGCGCAATTCACATTCGAAGCTCAACTGCGTCCTCGCCTGCATCCAGGCGATGGAGGCGGGCGCGGACGAGGCGCTGATGCTCGACGACCGCGGCTTCGTCGCGACCTGCAATTCGACCCATTTCTTCATCGTGCGCGACGGAGAGGTCTGGACCTCGGCCGGCGGCTATTGCCTCGGCGGCATCACCCGCGGCGCGGTTTTGCGGGCGGCGCGGCGCGAAGGGATTCCGGCGTTCGAAAAGGACTTCTCGCTGTTCGACGTCTATGGGGCCGACGAGGCCTTCACCACCGGGACCTTCGCCGGCCTCGTTCCCGTCGCGCGGGTCGACGGGCGCGCAATCGGCGAGACGCCGCAGACGCCCGGGGATGCCTCGGGGCCGGTGACGCGGCGCCTTCGCGCCGCGGTCAAGGCGCTGGAGGCCGAAGAGGCCGAAGGGAGGGGCCCATGAGCGCCGGGCCGGTCGTACGCATCGCCATGTGGTCGGGCCCGCGCAACATATCGACCGCGATGATGCGCTCGTTCGGCGCGCGGGCGGATTGCGCGGTGACCGACGAGCCTTTCTACGCCGCCTATCTCGTCGCCACCGGCCTCATCCATCCGATGCGCGAGGAGGTGATCGCCTCGCAGCCGACCGACTGGCGCAAGGTCGCGGACGCTCTCGTCGGGCCTCCGCCGGACGGCAAGCCCGTGTGGTACCAGAAGCACATGACCCACCACATGTTGCCGGGTTTCGGCCGCGAATGGTGCGACGGCCTCGTCAACGCCTTTCTCATCCGCGCGCCCGAGGCGGTGCTCGCCTCCTATTCGCTGAAGCGCGAGGATTTCACCCTCGACGAGATCGGCCTGCCGACGCAGGCGGAACTGTTCGATCGCGCGGCGCAAAGGCTCGGCCGCGCGCCGCCGGTGGTGGAGAGCCAGGACGTGCTCGACGATCCGCGGGGCGTGCTGTCGGCGCTTTGCGCCGCCTGCGGCATTCCGTTCGATTCGGCGATGCTGTCGTGGGCGCCCGGGCCGCGCGCCACCGACGGCGTCTGGGCGCCAATCTGGTATCAGACGGTCGAGCGGTCGACGAAGTTCGCCGCGCCCCGACGCGAGATCGCGTTCGACGAGTTGCCGGACATCCTGAAGCCGATCGCGGCCGCGGCGCGTCCGATCTATGACCGGCTCGCGGCGCATAAGCTTGCGGCCGGCGCGTCTTGATCCCGCGAAAGGGGGCCGGCCTTGACGCCGTCGTAAGCTCGGCGCATCAGGGTCGCGCCGATGCCGACGTTTGTCCTGCCCTTTCCGGCGATCAATCCCGTTCTCGTGCAGTGGGGGCCTCTGGCCATCCGCTGGTACGCGCTGGCCTATATCGTGGGCCTCGTCCTCGGCTGGCTCCTCGTCCGGAAAATCGTCGCGAACCACCGCTACTGGGGGGGCGCGAAGCGGCCGAGCGTCGACAGCATCGGCGACCTTCTGGTTTACTGCGCTTTCGGGGTGATCATCGGCGGTCGGCTCGGCAACGTGTTGTTCTACGACCCGCAATACTATTTCGCCCATCCGCTCGACGTCTTCAAAGTCTGGGAAGGCGGCATGGCGTTCCATGGCGGCCTGATCGGCGCCTTCATCGGCATGCTTCTGTTCGCCCGCCGCTATCGCGCGCCGGCGCTGACCGTGATGGACCTCTGCGCGCTGGTCGCCCCGATCGGCCTGTTCCTGGGCCGCATTGCCAATTTCATTCGCCCGGAACTCTGGGGCCGCCCGACCGACGTGCCCTGGGCGGTGGTGTTTCCCGGAACGGACGGTCTGCCCCGCCATCCGAGCCAGATTTACGAGGCGCTGCTCGAAGGCGCGCTCGCCTTCGTCATCCTTTTCGCGCTCGCGCGGATGGGCGCGCTGAAGCGGCCCGGCCTCATCGCCGGCGCGTTCGGCGTCATTTACGGGGCGGCGCGCATCTTCAGCGAGTTCTTTCGCGAGCCGGATCCGCGGCTCGAAGACCTCGGACGGGGGCTGACGATGGGAATGGTCCTGTCGGCGCCGCTCATCGTGATCGGGCTTGGACTGCTCGCGGCAAGCCTCAGCCGGAGGGGAAGCTGAGATGACGACCCTGCTCGACGAAATCAAAGCGCTGATCGCCCAACACGGGCCGATCACGGTCGAACGCTACATGACGCTTGCGCTCGCCCATCCCGAGTTCGGCTACTACATGAACCGCGATCCCTTCGGCGCGAGCGGCGACTTCACCACCGCTCCGGAGATTTCGCAGATGTTCGGCGAGCTTCTCGGCCTGTGGGCGGCCGAAGTGTGGTCGAGCATGGGTTCGCCGAGCCCCGTCCATCTGGTCGAGGTCGGGCCCGGCCGGGGCACGCTGATGAGCGACGCGCTGCGCGCGGCCCGGATCGTGCCCGAGTTCCGCGCCGCCCTCGACGTCTGGCTCATGGAGACCAGCCCGACGCTGGCGGCGATGCAGCATGAGCTGCTGCTCGACAGCGGGGTCGCGGTCGCCTGGGCGCAGAAGCTCAGCGAGATACCGTCCGGGCCGGCGATCGTCATCGCCAACGAGTTCCTCGACGCTCTGCCCGTACGGCAGTTCGTGCGGGTCGGGGGGCAATGGCGGGAGCGCATGGTGCGCCTCAATGACGACGGCAATCTCGCCTTCAACGTCGCGCCGACGCCTGAGCCCTACATCCAGGCGAATGCGCCGAACGGCGAGGTGCTGGAGGTGAACCCGGCGGGCCACCGGTTCATGTTCGAGCTCGGCTCAAGGCTGGTTAGGCAGGGCGGCGCCGCGCTGCTCGTCGATTACGGTCATTCGGTCACCGGCTTGGGCGACACGCTTCAGGCCTTGCGCGCCCACCGCTATGTCGACCCGCTCGCCGCGCCGGGGGATTGCGACCTCACCGCCCATGTCGATTTCGCCGCCATGGCGCGCAGCGCCAGCGCGACCGGAGCGGCGGTGTATGGCCCGATCGACCAGGGGGACTTCCTGCGCGCGATCGGCATCGACCTGAGAACCAAGGCGCTCGCCGACCGGGCGGACCCGGAGCGGGCCGAGGAGCTCAAGCACGCCCGCGACCGACTCGTCGGCAAGGGCAAGGGCGAGATGGGCGCACTCTTCAAGGCGATGGCCGTGGCGAACCGGAGGCTGCCGCCACCGCCCGGATTCCAGCCGGAGGCGGGCAAGCCGGCGTGAGCCCCGCGCCCTTCCTGTCCGCCGCTGCGCTGAAGCTGCCCGGGGTGGCGCACGCGTTCTTCACCCGCCGCGGCGGCGTCTCCGACGGTGTCTACGCCTCGCTCAACGGCGGCGTCGGCTCGCGCGACGCGCCGGAGGCGGTCGTTGAAAACCGCGCCCGGATGGCGGCCGCGCTCGGCGTCGCGGCGGAGCGCCTGGCGGTTCCCTATCAGATCCATTCTGCCGATGCGCTCGCGATCTCCGATCATTGGGGACCGGATGCTCGGCCCCGCTGGGACGGCGTCGTCACGGCGACCCCCGGTCTGGCGCTCGGCGTCACCGGGGCCGACTGCGGCATGCTTCTGTTCGCCGACCCGAACGCGCGCGTGGTCGGGGCGGCGCATGCGGGCTGGAAGGGCGCGCTGACCGGAGTCATCGAGGCGACGGTCGCCGCGATGGAGCGGCTCGGCGCGAGACGCGGCGACATAGCGGCGGCGCTCGGCCCCTGCATCGCGCAGGCGTCTTACGAAGTCGGTCCCGAGTTCGTCGCGGCCTTCGCCGAGGCCGGCGAGGACACGCGGCGGTTTTTCGTTCCGAGCCGTAAGGCGGGCCACTCGATGTTCGATCTCAACGCCTATATCGCCGAGCGCGCCGCCCGCGCCGGCGTCGGGCGATTCGAGGACCTCGGGCTCGACACCTACGCCGACGACGAGCTTTTCTTCAGCTACCGCCGGACGACCCACCGCAAGCAGCCCGACTACGGCCGGCTCGTCTCGGCGATCGCGCTCATTTAAGGGCGCCGGGTCCCCGACCCCCGAGGCCTTGAAAGGCAAACGGGCCGGATCCGCTGGTAACAGCGGCAAAAACAGCGGATTTCGACAAAATGGCGCGCCTCCGCCGCCGGCTCTTCGGCCCAAATGTTTGCAAATTCAGGGCTTTGGTCGCAACTTGGGCTGCAGGCGGAACAGCGGGGGAATTCGCCGGAACAGCGGATTTTGACAGGGCGCGGATTTCGATCAGCGAAAGCGGGCGATCACGGCCTGAGCGGGCTCAGGCAGGAGACTCCCGGAACTTGGCGAATTCGCCTACGCCGCCGTGGCCGTCCGTGAAGCGGCCGCGGACGAACCGGCCCCGCCGGCCGCCGAGGACGACCCGGCCGGGCACTCAGCGCCTTCCTCGACGACCGCCGGCGCGGGCGGGGCGACGAGCTCAAGAAGGCGCTCCGCGAAGCCGCCGGCGAAAGGTTCGGGGCGGCGTTCACCGTCTGCCGCTTCGAAGCCGCCCATGCTGCCGTCTACGGCCGCCGGCGCGAGCGGCCCGAGAAAGCGAGAGACATTGGATCGGCGACTGGAGAGCGGAATCGGCCCATTCCGACCCTTGAAGGCTGGTGCCATGAACGGAAGGAGTGCGCCAGGAGCGGTCAGTCGGGGCGTCAACCTAGCGAAACGCCTCTGAGCATTGTCCCGGCCAACGCCACGGGTACGTTTCGCGCGCATAGCGGACAGCCCGGCGGACGCGAGAGGCAATTGCGCATGCATTTTGCAGGCGGCGCGCCGCAGCCGAACAAACAGATCAGGGTGCGTCTGCTGCGACGATTTCGGCGGCGACGGCGCTAAGAATCAACGATTCCTGCTCGGTTGTCATACCGGCCGGCAGCCGGCCCGCCGCAAAGCTCTCGTCTTCCCGCAAGAAGACGGCGAGGCGGGCTTCCGTCTCGCGTCGGTCGGCCCTTGCGGAATCACGGTCCTTTTTCAGGTCGCGGTAGACGGTCCAGCCGAATGACGCGAGGCTGACGATAAACGCGGCGAACGAGACGGGCTCGAAGACGCGCTCCGGTCGCGTGTCGAGCGGGTCTCGCGTCAGTTCTTGCTCGACCGCCGCACGCAATCCTGGATCGAGGCTAGGCGCCAGACGGTCGGCGGCGCGCCGGGCCGCATCAGCGAAATCGATATGTTCGTTCATTCCTTTTTCTCTTTCGCGATCTTGCTGGCGGCTTCGACCACCGCTTCGACGACCTCCTGGAATAACTGATCGCAAGCGGCGGCATCGCCGGAAAGGCGCCGCATCAGTTCGCCAAACCGCACCCCCTCGACCTGCTCGACGATCTTGCACAGCGCGTCGAAATCCGCCGGGAGCGCCGCACGATCCGCCTCTCCAGAAGCACGAATGTCATCCGCAAGGCGGACAAGCATTCTGGGGGCGGCGCCGGATGATGAGGCGGCGGCGATGATCGCGGCGGCGAGGCGATGCGCGAGCGCCTCGCGCCGGTCGCCGCCGCCTTTCATTAAATAATTGGCGAGGTTGGAGTGGCTTCCTTGGATCGAATCCGGATTGCAGCCGATGTACAAGTGGCGGAGCGCCGCCTCTTAGAACGATTTGGCCTCTGCAGGGTGGCCCAGGTCGTCCTCAAGGTCGGCACGCGCCGACAGAACTTTTCCAATCAATTCCACCGAGTTTTCGCGCTCGAATATTGCTTGGCAGAGGAGCAGCAGAGCGCGGGCCTCGTCGTAGCGGCGCAACCGCAATAGCGGGCCGTAACTGTTGAACATGGTCGCCGCCTGTTCGAGTTCCGAGGCGCCGCGACCTTGTTTGCTAGCCGAAATCTCGGCGCCGAAATCGAGCGCCTGCTGCCATTCTTCAAGGCTAAGCGCCGCTGAGCGGCCAACGTCCAGCGTCATCTCCCGCACGTTCCACCCATTAACGATCGCGTCGTTCTCGCCCGGCGGGTCGGGCATCGATTTCATCTGCTCGCGCAGCTCGGAAACCCGGCGCAAGACGAGGTCGTACTCGCCGCGCTGCGACTGGATCTGGAGGCCTTGGGCCTCGTCACCAAGCAAGGTCCATGGACCGAAGCCGGCCCGGCGATCATAATCTGTCGCTTGTTCGGCGGCGCGCAACGCGCCATCGAGGCGGCCGCTGTCGCGCAGCAGATTGGCGAGATCGCTCGCAATGGCTGACGCCGTCCTAAGTTCGCCGCGTCTTTCGGCCTCCTCGATGACCGTGCGGAACTCCTGTTCGGCCTCCTCTCGCCGCCCGATCTGCCTGAGAATTCTGGCCAATACACCGCGATCGATCAGCTCTCGCTTGGTTCCGGCGGTCGCTTCGACGATGCGGCGGATTCTCGGGAGGACCGCGGCCAACGTCGCAGCCGTGTTATCGAGTTGAACAGTCTGCTGCAGCATAGGAGGCGCCGTGTCCCATTCGCGGCGCCGGCTGAGGTAGGAGAACGCGGAGAGGCCGGCGCGAACCAGCAATTCTAAAAGTATCAATTGAAATTTACCGGATTCGCGAATCGGCAAAAGTCTGATTCACGGTAGGGATGAAACGCTTGGCATCCCTTCTCTCCGAGTTGCACGACGTCTGCGCGAC
>Ga0074046_10005402_pt1 | contig 10223 bp, 7 predicted proteins | sample BogForMeECP23OM3_FD_94441 | JGI IMG/M metagenome (GOLD analysis project Ga0074046, IMG submission 94441) | Bog forest soil microbial communities from Calvert Island, British Columbia, Canada - Bog Forest MetaG ECP23OM3 | ecosystem: Environmental > Terrestrial > Soil > Wetlands ...
CGATTACAAGTACATGTGTTCCGATCCCGGGCAGGCGCTGATCCAGCAAGATATCCGGGAACACAGTCTGAATCGCATCGTGGTTGCTTCCTGCTCACCGCTGCTGCACGAACCGACGTTTCGGCGGGCCATCGACCGCGCCGGCTTGAATTCGTTCATGCTGCAGATGGTGAACATTCGCGAGCACGTTTCATGGGTTCATCTGGACAAGCAAGCCGCAACGACGAAGGCAAACGACCTGATTCGGGCGGCGGTGCGGCGGGTTTTCCTGCACAAGCCTTTGCAGAAAAGGCGGGTCGCCATCAATCCGAACGTGTTGGTGGTGGGCGGTGGGATCGCGGGGATTCATGCTGCGCTGACACTTGCCGGGGCCGGCAAACACGTCTACATGGTGGAACGCGAGCCCACCATTGGCGGGCACATGGCCAAGTTCGACAAGACTTTTCCCACGCTGGATTGTGCCGCTTGCATTCTTACACCGAAGATGACGGCGGTGGGCACGCATCCCGGCATCACGCTTTGGACTTACGCGGAAGTGACCAATGTCGCCGGTTATGTGGGCAACTACAAGGTGCAAGTGAAGCGTAAGCCGCGCTACATCATTGAAGACCTCTGCCTGGGATGCCAGGAGTGCGTAACCGCCTGCGTCTACAAGGAGGGCAAGACTCCCGACGAATTCAACCTGGGCTTGAGCAAGAGGAAGCCGGTTTACCTGCCGTTCCCGCAGGCAGTGCCGCAGAAAGTCGTGATCGATCCGGACACCTGCATCGAGTTCAAGTCCGGGAAATGCAAGAAGACCTGTGTGGAAGCGTGCGGCGAGCGCCAGGCCATTGATTTCAAGCAGAAGGAGACGGTGGAAGAAATCGACGTTGGAACCATTATCCTGGCGACCGGGTTCAAGAGCTTTGATGCCGGCCGCAATCCTTATTACGGCTACGGCCGGTACCCGAACGTTTACACCTCGCTGGAAGTGGAGCGCCTGATCAACGCTTCGGGGCCGACGGGCGGAGAGCTGATTCTGCGGGACGGCACGCGGCCGAAGGCGGTCGGGATTATCCATTGCGTCGGGTCGCGCGACGCTAACACGAACCGCTGGTGCTCGAGGGTGTGCTGCATGTACTCGCTGAAGCTGGCGCACCTTATCAAGGAACGGACGGGCGCAGAAGTTTTCAACTTCTACATCGACATGCGGACGCCGGGAAAGGGATACGAAGAGTTTTACGACCGGTTGCTCGATGAAGGGGTGCATTTCGTGCGCGGGCGCGTGGCGGAAGTCACAGATTGGGCGGCCCACAGTTCGGAGAAAGGCAAGCTGGTGATCCGGGCGGAGGACACGCTGGCAGCGTTCGTGCGCCGCGTCCCCGTGGACATGGTCGTGCTTTCGACGGGACTGGAGCCGCAGGCGGACGCGCAGGCAGTGCGCCGGCTGTTCAACATCAGTTGTTCGAGCGAAGGCTGGTTCCTGGAGCGGCATCCGAAACTGGCGCCGGTCAGCACGTTTACCGAGGGAGTGTATATTGCCGGGGCCTGTCAGGGGCCCAAGGACATTCCCGACACGGTGGCGCAGGCGGGGGCGGCGGCGGCGGAAGCGCTGGCGCTGATCGATGCCCAGTTTGTGGACCTGGAACCGTACACGGCTTTCATCTCGGAAGAGGCGTGCTCAGGTTGCAAGAGCTGCATCGCGCTTTGTCCGTACCAGGCCATTTCGTTCGCGGAAGAGAAGAAGAAGGCGACGATCAACGAGGTGCTGTGCAAAGGCTGCGGAACCTGCGTGGCCGGGTGCCCGTCGGGCTCCATCGAGCAGAACTTCTTTGAGGATGAGGAGATTTTCGAAGAGATCGAGGGGGTTCTAGCCTATGCGTAATCGCCAACTTACCCGCGCGCCGCTGCCGCAGGGAACATTTGAGCCGCGAATCGTGGCGTTTTTCTGCAACTGGTGCACGTATCTGGCGGCGGACCTGGCGGGCACGTCGCGGATGAAGTATGCGCCGAATGTGCGTGTGATCCGCCTGATGTGCTCGGGGCGCGTGGACCCGCAGTTTGTGCTGGACGCCTTTGCACAAGGAGCGGACGGGGTGCTGATTGGCGGGTGCCATCCCGGCGACTGTCATTACCAGGAAGGCAATTACAAGACGCTTCGGCGCTACCACCTGCTGAAGCGAGTACTGGAGCAGATGGGAATCGAAGGAGAGCGTTTCCGCCTGGAATGGATCTCTGCGGCCGAGGGCGACCGGGTGCGAAGCGCGATCAACGACATGGTGGAGAAGGTCCGGGCGCTGGGCCCGCTGCAGTTAGAAGCGAAGCCGGAAGTCATCGACGAGGAGGTGACTGTGTGATGGCGGAGAAGCCAAGAGTCGCTTTCTACTGGTGTTCGTCTTGCGGTGGCTGCGAGGAGACGGTGGTGGATCTGGCCGAGGTCCTGCTGGACGTGGTTTCCGCGGTCGACATCATTTTCTGGCCCGTAGCCCTGGACTTCAAGCGAAAGGATGTCGAGGCGATGCCGGATGGCTCGATCACAGCGACCTTCCTGAACGGCGCCATTCGCACCACCGAACAGGAGGAGATGGCGCAGCTGTTGCGAAGGAAATCGGGATTGTTGATCGCGTTCGGATCGTGTTCGCAACTGGGCGGAATCCCGGGTCTGGCCAATCTGTTCGACCGGGAAAGCATCTTGAAGACGGTTTATTTCGAATCGGGCAGCACGGTGAATCCGGAAAGGGTTCTTCCGGCGGCGCATTACCGCGACAACGGGCACATGGTTTCGCTGCCTGAATTTTATAACACGGTGCGAACCCTCGATCAGGTGGTGAGCGTGGATTACTACGTTCCGGGCTGTCCGCCGACGCCGGGCATACTTCGCGGCGCACTGCAGACTCTGCTGGGCGGCGATCTCCCCGCCAAGGGCACGGTGCTGGCCCCGGATTGCGCGCTGTGTGAGGAGTGCCCGCGCAAGGACACGAAGCCGGAGACGTTATCCATCAAAGAATTCAAGCGGCCCCAGGATTTGCTCATTGACGAACAAACGTGCCTGCTGGCGCAAGGGCTGGTCTGCATGGGGCCGGCCACGCGCTCGGGCTGCGAGGCCCCGTGCATCCGGGGCAATATGCCGTGCACGGGATGCGGCGGTCCCACCAGTCGCGTGCAGGACCAGGGGGCGAAGATTCTTTCCTGTCTGGCGTCGATGGTGGAGGGCAAAGAAGACGCCGAGATCGATCGCATCCTGGACACGATACCCGATCCGATAGGGACCATGTATCGCTACGGCTTGCCGGGATCGTTCTTGCGGCGAAAGAAGTTGAACGGGAACCAAGCTTTGAAGTGAGGTAGCTATGCCCGAGGAGAAAGAACAGATCCTGCGCCAGGCGTGGCAGGAAGGCGCTGCAAAGGCAAACGCGGCCGACGCGCGGCGCCGGATCACGATCGACCCCATCACGCGGCTTGAAGGACACGGCAAGATCGACATCTTTCTCGATGAAGCGGGAAAAGTCGAGCGCGCCTACTTTCAAGTGCCGGAGCTGCGGGGATTCGAAAAGTTTGTGCAAGGCCGTCCGGCGGAGGACATGCCGCAAATCACTTCGCGGATTTGCGGTGTGTGTCCGACGGCGCATCACATGGCTGCGACCAAGGCCCTCGACAACCTGTATCGGGTGGATCCGCCGCCTACGGCCAAGAAAATCCGCGAACTTGTCTACAACACGTTCATGGCCGAGGACCACGCGCTGCACTTTTACTTTCTGGGCGGGCCCGACTTTGTCGTGGGGCCGGATGCGCCGGCTGCGGAACGAAACGTCCTCGGCGTCATCGGAAAAGTTGGAATCGAAACCGGCAAGAAAGTGATCGAGATGCGGCGGCGCTGGCGCGAGCTGATCGCGCTGATTGCCGGGAAAGCCGCGCATCCCGTCTTCGGCTTGCCGGGCGGTGTGGCGAAGCGCGTCACTCCGGAGATACAGAAACAATTCCAGGAGGTAGCCGCGGACGGAGTGGAATTTGCGAAGTTCACACTCCGCCTCTTCGAAGAGGTGGTCCTTAAGAATACGGATTATGTAAGCCTTATCGTCTCCGACCTCTATACGCACCGTACCTACTACATGGGCATGGTGGACGACCGCAATCGGGGCAACTTCTACGACGGCTGGATTCGCGTTGTCGCACCGGATGGCAAGGAGTGGAAGAGATTCAAACCCGAGCAATACCTGGAAAATATCGCGGAGCACGTTGAGCCGTGGAGCTACGTGAAGTTCTGCTACCTCAAGCAGGTGGGATGGAAGGGGTTCACGGAGGGCGCCGAGAGCGGCATTTACAGCGTCGCTCCTTTGGCGCGACTGAATGTCAGCGACGGAATGTCGACGCCGCTGGCCCAGGAAGCTTACGAGAAGTACTTCTCGGCGCTCGGCGGCAAGCCGGTGCACCACACGCTCGCCAACCATTGGGCGCGCCTGGTGGAACTGCTCAATGCCGCCGAACGAATGAAGGAACTCGCGGCCGATCCGCAACTCACGGACCCGGCCATACGCGTTCTGCCGACAGAAAAGCCTCGGGAAGGCATTGGGATTGTAGAAGCGCCACGGGGAACGCTGGTCCACCACTATCAAACGGACGAAAATGGAATCATCGAAAAAGCCAACCTGATTGTCGCCACGCAAAACAATTCGGCACGAATGGCTATGAGCGTGGAGAAGGTTGCGAAGGGACTGATCTCCGGGGCAAACGTTCCGGAGGGCGTGCTCAATCGCGTGGAGATGGCGTTCCGGGCCTACGACCCATGTCATGGGTGCGCGACGCACTCGCTTCCGGGGAGCATGCCGTTGCTGGTTCGAGTACGCGAGCAAAGCGGGCAGACGGTGGCAATGCTGCGGCGGGACTTCGATGGAACAGTGCATCGTCAGTAGCGCGTCGAACTCGGGAGTGAGCCGGGCGGGATCTGGAGCCGAGGAATGCGTTACGCGAGTCCTGTGCCTGGGAAACGACTTGCTGGGCGACGATTCGCTGGGCGGCGTGGTGGCAGCGCAGGTCCGGCAATTTGCGCCGGCAAACGTGGAAGTCTTGAGCACTTCAGAGACAGGTTTTCACCTGCTCGATTACGTACTGGATATCGATCGCCTGATTGTCGTGGACACGGTGCTGACGGGGTCGGCTCCGCCGGGAACGATCTATGAATTTTGCGACACCGATCTGAAATCGCTTCCGGGAGTGTCCCCACACTACGTTGGACTGTTCGAGGCGCTGGCGGTGGCGAGGCATCTTTGCCTGCCCGCCGCGGAACAGGCGCTCATCCTGGCAGTCGAGGCGAACGATTGTTTGACGGTTGGCGGAGACATGCACCCCGCAGTTGTTGCCGCCATACCAGTTCTGGTCAAGAAAGTGCGGGACAGGATCGGCGCCAGCCTGGACGCAATTGCCTCGCACAAAACGAGATTGCGGTCTGAACAAGCTTCGGAAGTTCTCTAAGAGGCTGCGGGAAAAGTGGATTTCGCCGCCTCAGCCCCTAAAGGGGCGTCTGATTTCAAGTGACTTACGGTATCGCTAAAGCGATACCCTGATACGAAGCCGGACTTTTTCCGCAGCCTGCTAAGGGTTCGTCTCTCTAGGTGATTGCCGCCGGGCAGCCCGGAGGAGGGTTAATGAAACGAACACTTCACTTTCTTCGATGGAGTTTCTGGGTTTGGTGTTTCGCGCTGCTGATGACAGGGGGGATCTACGCCTCCTACGCGCGCTTCGCGCACGGCATCGATCACTCCGTTAGCAAGGTGTTCCCCTGGGGCCTGATCACGGGTCTGGACGTGCTTTGCGGGATTGCCATTGCCACCGGAGGGTTCACGGTAGCAGCCAGCATTTATGTTTTGAATCTGGAAGGCTACCGTTCCGTCGTGCGGACCTGCCTGGTCACGAGTTTGCTTGGCTATGTGGTGGCGGTTCTGGGGATCGTCTCATCGCCGGGACGAACCGCGATCCAGATGGGCACCTGGAGCTCGCACTCGATTCTCTATGGAATCGCATGGGCTTTCGTTCTTTCCGGGGCAGTCCTGATCCTGGAATTTGCTCCGGATCTGTGGCAGCGATTCGGCGGCCGCGAGCCGCCGCACTGGATGCATTTCCTGAACATGCCATTGTTGTTTGCCGCCGTAGTCTTCTCGGTGCTGTACCAAACCAGTCTGGCCGATCTTCTGCAATCTCTGCCCGGAAGGGTGTCTCCGCTCTGGTCGACTCCACAGTTACCGTTTTTCTTTTTTGTCTCGGCGGTTTGTGCGGGTCTGGCAGTTGTCATCTCTGCCTCCTGGCATGTCAATGTCGCCTCGGGCAAGGGGTTGTCGTCAGAGAGAGTGGCGGGCCTGGGCAAAGTGCTGGCAGTTCTGTTGTTTCTCTATCTCGGCATACGAATCGCCGACTTGCTCTATCGCGGCATTCCACTGCTGGTCTGGGAGAACAATCCTGAAAACGTGCTGCTGGGGCTTGAAATGGGCCTCATCCTTCTACCCATAGTTCTGCTGATGAACGAGAAGAGCCTACAGAATCCGCGAGTAGTTTATCTCTGCGCCGGGATGGTTCTGGCTGGACTCATCACCAACCGGCTGAATACATGCATCACCTCCGTGGAAGCGGCGATGAAGTCGAGATACATGCCCGGCTGGAACGAGTTCGTGGTGGCATACAGCATCGTTGCCTTGGGTGTTGCCGCATTTAGCTTGATGGCAAAGCGTCTGCCGCTGTTTCTTGAACCTTAGGAGGGATGGAAGCCGCGCCCGGGGGTGAACGCTCGAGGGCGACGCAAGGCCCGTCGAATTCGGAGCGGCTCCAGATCGGACGACGAGGAGGGTATATGTCAGTGCTGCTTGTATTAGCGATGTTTGCGCTGGCGATCCTGTGGGGCCGTCTGTTCAAGCGCGAGGTACAGCCCGCGGTTGCAGTTCCCGAAAAAACTCTGCGCCCCTTCCAACCTCGCATCGAGAGCAGGTTCGGAATGGAGGTTCCCAGGAGTTACTTCTTCCACCCCTGTCACACTTGGGCACGAGACGAGGGCCTGCAACTGATTCGGGTTGGGGTGGACAGTTTTACTGCCAACCTCTTTGGAAAGATCGAGCACATCGACGTTGCAGGACTGTATGGCTGGGTCCGCCAGGGGCAAAAGCTGATGACCATTACCGGCGCCGGGATTGCAGTGGACTTGCCTTCGCCCATCGAGGGTGTGTTGACGGCAGTGAACCGGGCAGTACTGGATGACCCGGCCATGGCGACGGCTGATCCGTACGGCGACGGTTGGGTGGCAGTGATTCGATCACCCAGCTTTGACACCGACCGGAGGAACCTGATGCAAGGAGCGATGGTGGCGCCGTGGATGCGAAACAGTATGGCGCAGCTTCGCGAGATGTGTTCGCCGTCAGGGGCTTTGGCGCAGGATGGCGGGCTTCCGCTGCCTGGACTTCTGACCCGGGTTTCACCGGAACTGCGAAACAGATTAATCCGAGAATTCTTCCTGACGTTGGCGACCGTGCCGGCTGAACCGACAAGCCAGCATGTCTGATGGTATTGCCTGCCGATTTTTCCGATGCGTTTCCAAGCTCCATGCGGGAACGGGTGAAACCGGCAAGTCAATGAACCTTCCCGCCGCCGCTCCCTCTGAAATGCTAAGATTTTGGGCATGCCACTTCGCAATAGACCCAAGAAGTTGAGGCAGGCGGCGGGAAAGCCCGCGACGGGAAAAGCGCGCGGGCGCAAGGGCAAAGCCCACGCGGCGGCGGAACTGGTCATCATTACCGGCATGAGCGGGTCGGGGAAGGCTTCGGCGCTGAAGGCCTTCGAAGATCTGGGCTACTACTGCGTGGATAATCTGCCGGTGGAGCTGATTCCGCGCTTTGCGGAACTGGCGTTGCAATCCGGAGAGATTCCGCGCACGGCGCTGGTAGTAGATGTGCGCGAGGGTACGCAACTGGAAAAGCTGCCGGCGATTCTGAAGTCGGTGAAGCGGACGATACCGACGCGGGTGATTTACCTGGAAGCGAGCGATGCCGCGTTGCTGCGGCGGTACAGCGAGACGCGGCGGCCGCATCCGCTGGGAACGGGGACGACGGTGCGGGCGTCGCTCGGGGCCGAACGGCGGCATCTGCGGTCGATCCGCAAGATTGCCGACCTGGTCATCGACACTTCCAAGTTCAATGTTCATGAACTGCGGGCGCACTTGACCGACCGGTTCACGCAGCAGTCGGGGAACCAGCAGTCGATTCTGGTCTCGTGCGTGAGTTTCGGATACAAGCACGGCGTGCCGGACGACGCCGACCTGGTCTTCGATGTGCGTTTTCTGCCCAATCCTCATTTCGTGCCGGAGTTTCGCGGGCTGACGGGACGCGATCCGCGGGTCGCCAAATACATCCGGTCGTTTCCGCAGACGCAGGAGTTCATTCACCGCATTTCAGAGCTGCTGGTCTATCTGCTGCCGCACTACATTCGCGAGGGCAAGAGCTACCTGACCATCAGCTTCGGGTGCACGGGCGGACAGCACCGCTCGGTGATGATCGCCGAAGACGTCAGCAAGCGGCTGCGGAAAGCGGGCTACAGAGTGAAGGTTGCGCATCGCGACAGTCCGAAGTAAAGACGATTGAATCATTGACTCATTTCGTCATTGAGTCATTGGGCGACCTGATACTTGGCAAGCCGCGTCTCTACGGGAATCCCATGTAGAATTGGCATTACCAGGCATGGCAACCTCTACAGTGGCGGGCGCGAAGAGGGAAGGGACAGTGGCCAAGCCCCGTGCGCCGCGTCCAATCACCCGCCTGTTGCGCTACGTTTTGCCTTACTGGTGGCCGCTTCTGGCTTCGGTGGCGCTGATGGCGATGGTGGGGCTGCTCGATGCCGGCCGGGTTCTGCTCATCGGGCCGATTTTCGATCGCGTGTTGAATCCCGGATCCCAGGGAAGAACCATCCAGCTCTTCAAGTTGCCCGGCAGCGAGCGCTTTCTTAACCTGCAACAACTGGTTCCATCCCACTTTCAAAATCCATGGACGGTGGTGGCCTTTGCGCTGGTGGCAGCCACGGTATTGAAGGGGATCTTCGACTACGCCGGAACCTACCTGGTGAACTACGCAGGTTTTGGGATGATCACCGACCTGCGGGACGATCTGTATAACGTTCTCCTGCGGAGTTCGGCGGCATTTTTTACGAAGCACACCACGGGCACGTTGCTCTCGACGATCATCAACGATATCGAGAAAGTGCAGTACGCGATGTCGGGCGTGCTGGCGGAATTCCTGCAGCAGTTTTTCACATTTCTGTTTACGGCGGCGGTGGTGGTCCTGGTGGGAGGAAAGCTGGCGTGGGTGCTGTTGCTGTTTGTGCCGGCGATTTTGTACTCGTCGAGAAAGATCGGACGGCAAGTGCGCAGCACGACGCGGGGCGGGCAGGACAAGCTGGCCGAGATCCAGAACATTCTGCACGAAACCATTACCGGAAACAGAATCGTCAAGGCGTTTGGCATGGAGAACTGGGAGGTGGCGCGTTTCCGGGCGGCGGCGCGGAGGCTGTTCCGGGCGAATCTGCGGCTGGTGGCGGCGTTCGCGATCAGCTCTCCGCTGATGGACATTCTGGGCTCGATTGCCATTGCGCTGCTGCTGCTGATGGGGCGCGACCAGATCAACAAGCACGTTTTTACGGCGGGTACGTTTTTCACGTTTATCGTGGCAGTGTTCAAGCTCTACGATCCGGTGCGCAAGTTCGCGCTGTTCAACAACAATTTTCAGCAGGCGGTAGGCGCTTCGTCGGAAATCTTCCGCTTCATGGACATGGAAGATGAAGTGCGGGAGAAGCCGGGAGCGCAACGGATGGGCAAGTTTGCGCGGACGATCCGGTTTATGGGCGTGTCTTTCTCGTATGAGAACGGCGGAGATTCTCCGGTGGTGCTGCATGACATCAATCTGGAAGTGAAGGCGGGAGAGGTGGTGGCGGTGGTGGGATCGAGCGGCGCGGGCAAGAGCACGCTGGTACACCTGATCCCGCGCTTCTTTGACGTCAGCGGCGGGCGGATTCTGATTGACGATAGCGATGTGCGGGATGTGACGCTGGAGTCGCTGCGATCGCAGATCGGGATTGTGACGCAGGAGACGGTGTTGTTCAACGATACGGCGAGGAACAATATCGCCTACGGGCAGCCGAATGTGCCGCAGAAGCATGTGGAAGAAGCGGCGCGAGCGGCGCGGGCGCATGAATTTATTTCCGCGCTTCCGGAAGGGTAC
>Ga0074046_10005403_pt1 | contig 10220 bp, 16 predicted proteins | sample BogForMeECP23OM3_FD_94441 | JGI IMG/M metagenome (GOLD analysis project Ga0074046, IMG submission 94441) | Bog forest soil microbial communities from Calvert Island, British Columbia, Canada - Bog Forest MetaG ECP23OM3 | ecosystem: Environmental > Terrestrial > Soil > Wetlands ...
CATACATCCCGGTTAAAATCATAATGTCAGAACCACCTGTCCCTTATTGATCGTAAACTTATGCCAGTCCGCGTTTACGCCACGAATACCCATCACCCGGAAATAGTTGTCCGATCGTTCCACTTTGACCTCTATTACGATCGTCATAAGCTGTTTGATCAGGGAGACGGTCTTCTCGTCAAACGCCTCACTGCTGAGGACGTAGATGCCAAACCCTTCGATCTTCTTGAGTTTTGCCGTCATCACGTGGAGGAACTGGTACAGCACCTCCAGCTTGCGGTACATGAGCAGGGTCGAGACCGAGTTGATGCAGAACCTTACCGGAGGCGGGAAAAGCCTGGACTCTTCCCCGGAGAATGTCCCCTCGAAGATGGTCTCGACCATATGCGAGAATTTGATCCCGATCCCGGTGAGATCGGTCGGGTTTGTGACAAACATGAATCGCCCGGTATCGCAAACCGCCGGTGTCGAGCTTTTGGTGATCGCGTCGATCACGCCGATAAAATGCTTGTCCGCCCCGGCTGATTTAAACTGGTCGATCACTTCGGAGGCACGCTCGTTTGTGGAAAGGATAATCGCGTACTCCCCGGTCAGGGGCTTTGCCAGGGTGTATGCGAGTTGTTCTGCATAGGAGAGGGATGGTGCCAGCAGGAGAAGGTTGGTGCCCGCATCAAAACCCCCGGTTGCCTGGTCTATCTGGGGGATACCGGTTTTATAGGAGTACATCTGTTGTCTGATTATTTCACAAGAAGGCTTATAATTGCTTTTCCCGGGATGCCGGCGCTGATCAGGGAGATCTGCCCCCTCTCCCCATCAGAGAGGGGAGCGTCAGAAGTAAATCATCTTAACCTTGGCTGCCAAAAGATTAGGTCAGATGTTTTACTGGCTCTACGAGCGGATGCTTCTCTCGCAGATACAGATCCTGCCCGGGCATATCTGTTTCATGATCAGCAGTGCCGATCTGGTAGCGGACCCGGAGAAGTGCTTCGAGGTGACCGGCTGGTGCTCCGGGTTAAATGCCCTCCTTGCCCGCCAGGACCTGCCTGCCTTTGACCGGAAACCGCCGGCGATCAGGGGCCTGACCTTCCATATCAGCCCGCTCTCATCGGGAGAACTGGAGCAGTCCCTGCCGGCAATAAAAAAGATTGCTTCGGTTGCCCGGCTCGTGCTCCATTGTGGCACGACCGAGGAAATCTCGGGAACCGGTCTTGATGTCGTGGTCGCGATAGGGAAGAGCGGTCGCGAAGAGATCACGGACTGCATCCGCCGGCTGGCAGAGAACAGTGTCCCGCCGTCGGCAATCGATGAGAAAATGCTTGAGTCCTGCCTGACCTTCCGGTACGACCCGGACATCGTGGTCAAGACCGGAGACGACCACCTGACGGATTTCCTGATCTGGCAGTCGGTCTACTCGGAGCTCTTCTTCTCGGATGTCAACTGGAAATACTTCCGGCGCGTGGATTTCCTGCGGGTGCTGCGCGATTACCAGTCCCGCATCCGCCGGTTCGGGAAGTAAAAACGTGATTATTTTATCCGTATACTGATCCAGCTGGGGACTCCGGCCACGGATCGTTCCGCAAGAGCATACTTGTTCTTGAGAGCGACAAAAAACACCTTCCGGTCGGGAATCGTTGCGTAGTTATGGTCCCGGCACCACCGCTCGAATAGCTGGTAGAGTTCGTCCTTTGCGATGATCGCGTCAGGGCTTTCCTCGGTCTCCCGGACGATCCGGGTGCTCACAAACCGTTTGATGGCGTCCTCTTTTTTGCCTTTCCGCCCGGTCTTTGGCGCCGGCCCGGAGGGCACCGGCGGGAGTATGGGGGCCCCGGGACGGGGCAGGGCCGGTTCCTCCGGGGGTACCTGCAGTTTCGTCGCCGCATGGGCTTTTCTCTCTTTTTTCTCCCTGAGTACTTTTCCGGGCACCGTGGGATCCTCGGCGTTGATGACCGCGGGAGCTGCCGGGGCATGAACCGCCGGTACGGCATCCGGGGCAACGATCACCTGCGACTCCCCGGGAGTATGGATTCTCCGGGGGGGCCGGAGGTCGATCCCGAGCTGCCCTGCAAGCGCCCTGTTGCATGCGTCGCTGATATCCAGATGCTCCCGCTCTGCGGCTGCCATAATATCGGACCTGATCAGGACCGGCACCTGCCGCCATCCGGTTTCCGCTGACTTTTCCGCACCCATAGGTTCACCTATCCCATCTGGTATGTTCCGGGAAATATAGTACGCGAATTGTTATTTTGGGAATATGCGTGAGCGGTTTTAGTGTGCTTTTGCCCTCATCCGCTGGTCGTAGATCCGGATGGCACGCAGCAGGTCGATCTTACGGAAGAGCGGCCAGTACGGGGCACAGAAATAGACGGCGGATTCGTGGCCGTTTGCAAGCCACGGCAGGAAGTTGGAGGTGCGGTACTCGTTCCCGGTCCTGATGATGAGATCGACGGGCGGTATGTCTTTTCCTTCATGGAGGTGGGATTCTACCATCTGCACGTCGATTGCCGAAGGGGTGATCCTCCCCTCGCGGACGGCTGCCACGATCTCCCGTGCGGCAAGGACGATCTCGTTTCTTCCCCCGTAGGCAAGCGCTACGTTGAGAGTAAAGCCGTCGTAGTTTTTCGTCGCCTCTTCTGCGGCCTCTATGGCACTGCGCAGGTCACAAGGAAGGAGCGACCGGTCGCCGACCATCTGGATGCGGATCCTGTACCGGTGCACACGCTCGTCGGAGATTATCCGGATAAATTTTTCCCTGAAGAGCCGGAAAAGGTCCTGTACCTCGTCCTCGGCCCGGTTGAAATTTTCCGTAGAGAACGAGTAGATGGTGATATACCGGATGCCCAGGTCGTGGGCCCAGTCCAGCATCTCCTCGGTCTTGTCCGCTCCCGCCCGGTGCCCCTTTGCGGTATCGATGCCCATCTCTTTTGCAAACCGCCGGTTGCCGTCCTGGATGATGGCGATGTGCGTGGGGATATGCGAAAACTGCATCCGCAGGTGGCGCTCGTAAAGAGGAAGAAGGAGATCGCGGAAGTTCACAGGGGCGTCACCTCGACCACCATGCCGCCGTCAGGGTACCGTTCGACGACGGACTTTTTCCCGGGGATTTTGTCCCTGTATTCTTCGAGCAGCCACCATGCGGTCTCGACCCGGTCGCCGCAGTCGGCGAACTCATCCTCTGCGAGGAATTTCCGGCACCGGGCGACGACCTCGTCCCGGGTGCCCGGGTGGAGGTCAAGCACGCCGTACACGACCGTCCCGTCGTCGGTCACTTCATCGAACGGGCGGGCGGTGTTCTCCGCGATGCGCAAAAGACGCTCCCGGAGCTGCACCGAGTCCTTGAACGACGAGGCGCACCAGTGGACTTTGTCGTGTTTTACAAGGTCCGCCGCCCAGTCCCGTGCCCCATCGACCGCATTGTGCACCCCGTCGGCAAGCACGTAGCCCCGCTCCCGCATCTCGTCGGCGTTGGTCTCGCCCCATTCAAGCTCGTTGATATTCAGGAAGTCCAGGTACGGGAGGGCCGGGGCGAGCAGTCCGAGGCCGGGGAGAGCCGGGACTTCGATGCCGATATCAAAGCCCATCTCCTTTGCCATCCGTGCGGAGGCGATGAAATCCGTATCGAGGATATGATCCCAGCACTCGCGGGGCGGGTGGAGCCGGATCTCGTCAACGACTCCTTTGAGCCGCACCAGCTCCGCCCGTGTGGGTGCCTGCGCCGTGTAAAGATGGATCTGGTGTTCCGGCCCGAAATGTTCCTTGAGCGCCTTACAATATTGTGCGACCCGGTCAAGGCAGAGGAGCGGTTCGCCGCCGGTGACACCGGTCCCGAGCGCGCTCATGCGCTCCGCGATCTCCACTGCCTGTGCCGGGCTCTCGATCCGGTGCTCGTTTGCGAAGATCACGTCCTTTCCCTTGCGCTCTTCCGAGAGCGGGCAGTACCAGCAGGAGCGGCGGCAGCGTCCCGTAACAAAGAGCACCATCTTTGCGCCTTCGTAACAGAGGACACAGCCTTTTGCGAGGTTCGCGGGCAGTCCTTTTGGAGATTCGGAACGTGGAGCGGTCATCAGAAGTTTGCGTAGTACGTTGGCGCCGGGGATTCAAAACTCTTCTTGAACGGGTCGCGGTCATCATTTTTACCGGGGCCTGCACCGCCCGGCAAAGGCAAGGGGGGGAGGGGGGTGATCCCCCTACCCCCCCTCCACTTTTTTTCCAAGAGGGGGTCACCCCCCCCCACCCATGTGCCCGGGCAAGTGGGGGGTACCCCCTCCCCCCCTTTGATCCGGACCGAACGTGTACGGATCGCTGACCCGGGGGAACTTTTCCAGTTCATGGCAATGCTAGTGCTGTTGCATTAATGGTTAATATGAGAATTTTTACAGGATGAAATGTTGATTACTAACTATCAACGCGACAGGGCCTTTTTCAAAATAATATGTTTTATTGCCGAAATGTATATCATCTGTAATTTGATTATCTCATATCAGAGATGGATAATAATACAAGATTTATTGGTTTTTTGGGAGATAACGCGTGGGAACAATATACCACTCTTGAAGAGGAGTTCCTTCGATATTTGAAATATGTGCCATTGGACGAAAACCATTATAATGTCTGGTCATTAGTACTCGGAGATCTCCTAAATAACACTGGAAGCGTTATTGATTCATTTTTAAAAAATGCCATTTATTTTGATCAATTTAATGACATTCAAAATATTGAGAAGTGCAGAGAAGACGAAAAATATCATAATATGGCAACATATCGAACTATTTTTGACAATTTTTACAATTTATCTAATAAAGAAATATTTGAAAATAAGTCTTGGTCAAAAATTATACCCTTCTCAAATTGGACTAATAATAAATCGCCCGAATGGTGGAAAAATTATACGGATTTAAAACACGATCGTTTCTCTAATCGAAAGAAAGCGACTTTTAAAATTACACTTGACGCACTAGGGGGTCTCTTTTTACTTAATGTAATTCATTTAGAAACAAGAATGATTCTATTTCGTGATGGATTTATTCATGCGCCGAAACCATTGGATCATAGTAGATTTCGAGAGGTTGTATCTAAAAAAGAGCCATTAGACGATATTAAAAGGCCTGTATATGCAAAAAGTCGATTATTCGGATATATTTTTGAAACAACAAATTCTAGAAAGCTTGATGATAATGGAAAAATAGCAATCTTGTCCCCTTGGTTCAATGAATCTGAATTTATTCTTTGGCCAAGTAGTATGCAGCTGTTCGGGGACTTTTGAAAGAGTGAATTCGTCAAGTCATTATGTAGGATATCGTCGCAAAATTGCCGTATTCTTTCCTATAATAGTTATCCTTAAAAAAATCCCCTTCACAACAGCTCGCTCAGCCGGTGCCCCCCGCTCTCCTCGCACCACTCCTTATACCTGCATCGGTGGCAGGGGGCGTTGAACGAAGGGAAGGAAGATTTCATTCCAAATTGTATGATTAAATGTTACCTAACATCTGTTCAAGGAATACAACTCCTCTCTCTACATCTTCCATAGTTTTACCCCCAGTCAGGATTATTTTTCCCGAGGAAAAGAGAAGAGCAACGATTTTTGGATCTGACATACGATAGACTAACCCGGGAAACTGTTCCGGTTCATACTCGATATTTTCCAGGTTCAGCGTGATAACAACCTTATTCAGGTTAATGTACTTTCCGAGGTCATACGAACAGACCATATTGGTAACGGCCACATCGGGCGTATCATGACAGATTACTCCGGCCTCTTTCATTTTCAAAATGAGATTATCCAGACCACGGGCAAAATCATCATCACTTTTAATGCCAGTAATTACCACCTTCCCGGAAGAGAAAACAAGTACTGTGATTTTGGGGTCTTGAAGTCGTAATACTGCACCAGGAAATCGTTTCTTGTTGAGTTCGCAGTTCTCAACCGTTTCTGAAAGTTCAACAAGATCGATAGAATCAGCAATAGATCCCGAAGCAACGATGTTCTCGATCTTAGGTGACTGAAATTTTTCTTCACTCATGAAGGTTAGATGAGTATGATGATCGCAAGTTGTTATCGGTCAATTGTTCCAAGATCGTACCGGGTTAAAAAATTCTCACGTGGGGAAAATAAAAGTTCAATACGACGTTAGAATCTCCTTCTCCGGAGACGTTCCCGGAATCAGATCAACAAAAATATCTCATCTGTCTTTACCATTTTTCAGGAACCGGCACATGCACCGGGCAGAGCAAGGATTCAGAGTGGGATCCACTCAACAATCCCGGAAAACTGACTGACATGATCCATTGATGTAGCGGCGAGAGCCAGAGGATTAACCGAGATCGATCCATCTTCTTTCACTTCAATGGATGTTATCACCAGAGCAGAGTAATCCATAGATTCGGAGGTAAGTTTGAGATCCTGTCGGTATACCAGGAGAGAGGACACGGTGTTGACTGCCGGTTCTCCCTTAAAGATTTTCGTGGAGATTATTTCGATATCAATGGCATCGGAGATAGATTCTGAATCAACAATGTTCTCAACCTGAGGAAACTGAAATTTTTCTTTGCTCATGAAGGTTAGATGGGTATGATGATCGCAAGTTGTTATCGGTCAATATTACCCGGATTCCGGCTCTGTAGACTTCCTCATTCACGACGAGAACAAAAATTGAATGAGGGGGTTGCATTTTTTTTAAGATACCTGTTACCCCAAACAGATATTCGGGGGATGATTTTGAACCCGCGAACCCCTTCGGAAATGGATCGCAAATTATCATAAAAATACACGCCAAGAATGGTTTAATTAAAAATCCCCTCACAACAGCTCACTCAGCCGGTGCCCCCCGCACTCCTCGCACCGCTCCTTATATTTACACCGGTTACAGGGAGCATTCAAAGGGTGAACCGGCGCCTCGCCCCGGTGGATCGCCCGGAGCTTGTGCAGGGTCGTGAGGAGCTGGCGCCGGTCCCGGGGCCGGACGGGAGAAGAGATTGCGATTGTGGAAGAGACGGGGAAATAATTATCCACTCCTCCAATAAAACACACTGACAGGATACCTGAATCCTTGCGTAACCTTTGACAGGGCGGAGAAATGAAAATCTACATGGATGTCTGCTGTCTGTGCAGGCCGTTTGACGACCAGACCCTGGGGCGTATCCGTCTGGAAGTAACCGCAGTCCAGGAGATCGTCCGTCGATGTGCATCGCGGGAATATACGCTGGTCACAAGCGAAGCGATAACGGAAGAACTCTCAAAAATCCCGGATATCTGGAAACGGCTTCGCGTGGAGAAGATTGTATCCGTTGCAAAAGAACAGGTACTCATTGACGAGGATATTATCGCCCGTATGCATGAGATCATCGCAATAGGAGGAGATGCGATGGACTCACTCCATATCGCCTGTGCAGAACGAGCAGGCGCAGTCCTTCTCACTACAGATGACGGCATGATAACATTTTTTAAGTTGCACCAGAACATACAGGTACCTATAGAAAACCCGGTTACCTGGTTAAAGGAGGAAAACAGATGAGCGCCCGAACATTGCATCAGATCCAGCAGGAAGGACTCGACGTGCTGGTTGAGAAACTTGGCCCTGACGATGCGATCCGGTTCCTCCAGATCTATGAAACTGGCAGCGGTGACTGGACAAAAGACCGGAAAAAGATCCTTGAAAATGATCCGGATAAAATTATCAAAAGCATCATGGCGCGAAGAAAAAAAGTCCCGGCTCCATGAATGAACCTCCTGTTTTTCTCCCGTCAATTACCGTTCGATCCCTGTTTTTTGCACCATCAACTTTGCCGACCCCGCAGACAGCCAGGTACGACATCAGGGCTACGCTTGTGACAAAGATGCCTTGCCCGAGCAAAAAGGTGCAGGACGCCCGCCTCGAACAGGAAAAGACGCTGCTGTCCCGGCAGATCGAGGCGACGGATGCGGCGATTGATCCGCTGGTGTACGAGTTGTACGGGCTGACACCGGAAGAGATTGCAATTGTGGAAGGGCGCGGGAAATGAAACAGAGTGACAGGATAGTCAAACTGATCAAATCCGGGGAGATTCTTATCTCCCATCACGCCCGGGTGAGAATGTTTGAGCGGAACGTTTCAACCGATGACCTGATCGCAATTATCTCATCGGGTGAGATTATTGAAGAATATCCCGATGATGAGCCATGTCCTTCGTTTCTCATAATGGGGTTTATTGATGCAACTGCGTACCACACCGTTATTGGATTATGTCAGGATCATATCCGGGTCATCACAGTTTATATTCCGGAAGAAGACAAATGGATTGAGTACCGTAGAAGGAGGAATGAATCATGATCCCGGATCGTTGCAGTATCTGTAAAGGAAAACTCCATGAAGGAAAAACGGAGTTTCTGGCACACGCTGCCGGTGAAGTCATCGTGATCAAAGACGTACCGGCATACGTTTGCGAGCAGTGCGGGGAAGCCTATTACACTGCCGAAACATCCCGGAAAATTGATGGGGTCATGCGGGACGCCCACCAGAAAAAACTGTGTATGCGCCCGCTTCCCGCTGGTGAAGTTTCGCTCAACGGGTGATCCTCACATGGATAACGTGGAATCCACGAGTATTCATCAAGGCGATTACACAAAAGAGCGCAAGCAGTGGCTCAGTAACGATCTTGATGAAATCTGTAAAGAGATCCAGCAGATACAGAAACAGGCGTGAACCTGATTCTCCTGTCAATAGGGGGATCCATCTATAGGGAAGTCCCGGGGTGCAGGCATGGACTTCAAAATTGCGATTGAACATGACGAGGATGGCTGGTACATCGTTACCGTACCGGCACTCCCGGGCTGCGTCTCTCAGGGAAAGACCAAGGCAGAGGCGAAGATAAACATTGCCGAAGCCATCGAACTGCACGTAAGCGCGCTCACCCGCGACGGCATCCCCCTGTATTAGCGGCCGGGTACAAAAGAGACGTTTGTCGCCGTTGACATATGACGGACAAACTCCCCCCCTCACAACAGCTCGCTCAGCCGGTGCCCCCCGCTCTCCTCGCACCGCTCCTTATATTTGCACCGGTTACAGGGAGCATTCAAAGGGTGGACGGGCGCCTCGCCCCGGTGGATCGCCCGGAGCTTGTGCAGGGTCGTGAGGAGCTGGCGCCGGTCCCGGGGCTGGACAGTATGGTACCGCGAGATCCCGTCCGGGATATACTCCACGTGGCCGCCCGCCACCTCTTTTCCCGTCATCTCCTCAAGGCAGAACGCGATGCCCGCGATCCGGAGCCGGTCGGCCGCGTAGGTGCCAAAGGGCATCGCGCCGGCCGCCCGGATAATCGAGAACGTCCCGTCATCGGCAACCCGGTCGATCATGCCGGCGATGCCGTGTTTCTTTGAGATCACCGTCACATCGGTCTGGGCCGCCGGTTTCCACTCGTGCTTGTTGCAGGAGGCAATACAGATATCCATGAATTCCCGGAACGCCGGGTCGGTCGTGGGCCGGACCGTGAGTACCTCGTCCCAGATGGCATCCGCTTCAAGGGGGCGGCCGAGGTGGTACGAGAGCTGCTTGCAGACCACGTACCGGTCCGACTCGGAAACTGGCTCGTTCTTCTCGTAGTAAAACCGGACCGGGCAGGCATGCACCCGCACCAGTTCCGAGATCGTCACATGGCTGCCCTGATCCGCCAGAATGATTCCTCTACAGGATCGAGGGAAACCGGCCACATATACTTATGGGAATGCTCCGGGACAGTCCCGCACAGGGCGGGTGACCAACTATTCATACCAGCAGGGCGCACTGATCAGTATGGCAGGACAGGAAATCTCGGTCAATATCCCCCCGACGCTCGACCCCGTCTACAGCAACATGATCCAGATCGCGTATAAGGACGACGAGTTCACGTTCATGTTCCTCCACCAGCTCCCGCAGGTCAACCAGGCACGGGCAAAGGCAATCGTCTCCATCACGCCGGCACACGCGAAGAATCTCCTTGCCGTGCTCCAGAAAACGGTCGCCGACTACGAAGGAAAGTTCGGCACGATCTCCCCGGCAAAGGAAGCGCATCCCGCCGAAAGCGTGACAACACTCCGGGGATATTCATAAGTATCTCCCCAACCTCCCAAACACAGATTTTATTAGCGTACAGGTCGATATTGTGAGGCAGTGCGCCGCCGTGGCTTAGCGGCATAGCGGCTGATTCGTAATCAGCAGGTCGAGGGTTCAAGTCCCTCCGGCGGCTTAAACAAAAGGGATTACATCCAATCC